>Ga0182014_10001791_pt1 | contig 28056 bp, 22 predicted proteins | sample 612S2DmetaG_FD_120489 | JGI IMG/M metagenome (GOLD analysis project Ga0182014, IMG submission 120489) | Permafrost microbial communities from Stordalen Mire, Sweden - 612S2D metaG | ecosystem: Environmental > Terrestrial > Soil > Wetlands > Permafrost | place: Sweden: Stordalen | collected... | reverse complement strand
GTTTCGGGGTCGGGGTTCATCTTGGGACGCCGCAAGAAAGAATTGGTGCCCGAAACCAGCTCGCTCTCCAGAGCCCCGTTGCGGTACATTTCCTGAAACACCAGGGTTTGCGCCAGGTGATTGTGCAGTTCCGGATCTTTCGGCGAGGCCGCGATGGCCCTCTCGAAATCCGCTATTGCCTCCGGGTACTCCAGGTTGTAGAAGTGGTCGTATCCCCGCTCGACCAGGCCCTTCTCGGCCGGCGCCTGTCCCGCCGCGGCCCCGGCCAGGGCCAAAATCAACCACCCGGTACGCATTTCCAAGTCTTCATGGTAACGGACTTACGTGACGGGAAGATAAAAGCTCGCCCTCAGATCCGATGGAACGCCTTCAGAATCTCCCGCGTGGAATAGTGCATCGCAATCGGGCGGCCGTGGGGACAGCTCATGGGGCAATCGGTTTGGGCCAGGGCGCGCAGGAGCCATTCCATTTTGCCGGGGTCGAGCTTGGTGTTGATCTTGATGGCGGCGTGGCAGGCGATGGAGGCGCAGACGTTGCGGCGGAGGTCGTCGAGCGAGACGCCGCGGGTTTCGCCCTCGGCGGTTTCAAGAATCTCGAAGAGAATTCGCTCGATATCGGACGCGGGAAGGGCGGCGGGGGCGGCTTTGATGGCGATGGTGCGCTGGCCGAAAGGCTCGGTTTCGAAACCGGAGGCGTGCAGCTCGTCGGCGATGCGGGCGTAATCGATCTGCTGTTCGGCGGTCAATTGCAGCACCAGCGGCAGCAGCAGGCGCTGCATCTCCACGCTGCCGCGGGCGCGCTGTTTCAGCACCAGCTCGAACAGAATGCGCTCGTGGGCGACGTGTTGATCGACGATCCAGAGGCCGTCGCGGCCGGCGGCGACGATGAAGCTCTCGTGGATCTGGCCCAGTGGGCGCAACCCGGAAAGCACCGATAGCGAGAGCTCGGGCGGGGGAAGGGCGTCCGGAGCAAACGAGCCGTGGGGATCGGTGTGGCGCAGCAGCTTGCCGGAGGGCGGCGGACCGGGAGCGACTTCGATGGGCGGCGCGCTGAAATCCAGGCGCAGGTCCGGGCCCGGCGCGGCGCGCAAAGTGAACTCCGGCAAGGCGGCCTCGGAGGCGCCTTCGGCGGCATTTTCGGACAACCCGCCGACCGGGAGAGTTTCGGGCGGCGCCTGGTCGGCGATCATCTGGCTGAATTCGGAGTAGGGGAGCTGCGCCGCGGCCTGCCCGGCCTCGGAAACCCGCTGGGGCGCCAGGGGCGACACCGGAAACGTGGGCGCGGGGCGGCTCTCCATCAGACGCTCGCGAATGGTGTCGCGCACGAAATCGTGCACGAACGAGCCATGGCGGAAGCGCACCTCGGTCTTCGAGGGATGCACGTTCACGTCCACTTCCTCGGCATCGCACTCCAGAAATAGCAGGGCGAAGGGAAACGCCGAGGGCGGGATCAGGTTGTGATACGCGGAGGAGAGCGCGTGCAGCAGGAGGCGGTCGCGGATCAGACGGCCGTTGACGAAAATATAAATCGAGTTGCGGTTGCCCTTCTGCACTTGCGGACGCGAAAAGAACCCGTTCAGCCGGAAGGTGCGCGCGGCCGGCTCCTCGGGCTCGCGCAGGTATTCGGAGATGGCTCCCGAAGGCGGCACGGCGGGCACGGGCATGCGCAGGTCGCGCTGCCGCTCGCCAATTTCGACCAGCTCCTCGAGCACCTGGCTGCCGAATACCTGGTAGACGCGCTCATCGCGCGACGCCACCGGAGTGACGCGCAACAGCTCGGTGGGGCCGCTGGTCAATTGGAAGGTTTTGGCCGGATGCGCCAGGCTGTAATGAGTGACCAGCGAGGCGATGTGCGCCAGCTCGGTCTGCTCCGTGCGCAGGAATTTCTTGCGCGCCGGCACGTTGTAGAACAGGTCGCGCACCGTAATCGCCGTGCCGCGGCCCAGCGCGGCTTCCTCGCAGCGCAGCATTTTGCCGCCGGCGATTTCGATGCGCGTGCCGGTGGTTTCTTCTTCCGAGCGGGTTTCGAGCAGCAGGTGCGAAACCGAGGCGATGGACGGCAACGCCTCGCCGCGAAAACCGAGGGTCGAAATCGACAACAGATCTTTGACGTCGCGCAGCTTGCTGGTGGCGTGCCGTTCAAAGGCCAGCAGCGCGTCGTCGCGCAGCATGCCGGTGCCGTCGTCCACGATGCGGATGAGGCGCCGTCCGCCCGACTCCACCTCGACCCGCAAGTCGGTAGCGCCTGCGTCGAGCGAGTTTTCGAGCAGCTCCTTGACCACCGAAGCCGGCCGCTCCACCACCTCGCCGGCGGCGATTTTGTTGGCGACCTGATCCGGCAGAATGCGAATGCGGCCCATGGATCTCAGTATGCCAGTCCGGAAACTCGGCCAGCTCTCAGTTCCCGGTTCTCAGTTTCCCGCTCGGTTGAACTCGTGGACGGCATCGATCATGGCCACGATGTTTCCGACCGGCGTGCCGGCCTGCACGTTGTGGATGGAATTGAAGACGAAGCCGCCGCCCGGCGCGAAAATCTCGCAGCGGCGCAGGACCTGTTCGCGCACCTCCGCCGGGGTTCCGAAGGGCAGCGTCTTCTGGGTGTCGACTCCCCCGCCCCAAAAGACCAGCCGCGAGCCGTAATCGCGCTTTAATTGGGCGGGTTCCATGCCGGCGGCCGAACACTGGACCGGATTGACGATGTCGAACCCGGCTTCAATGAAACTCTCGAAGAACCTGGCCGAGCTTCCGCAGGAGTGCTTGAAGGTCTTCCAGGTGGTATGGGCGTGAATCCAATCGTTGACCCGCTTGTAATAGGGGAACCACAACTCGCGAAACGCGGGGACGGAGCAAAACGCCGAAGTCTGGGTGCCGAAATCGGTACCGCAGACGAATACGGCATCGACCGAGTTGCCGACGCGCTGGTGGATGCGGGCCAGGTTCTCGAGCCCGAACTCGCATTGCGACTCGAACACGCGGTGGATGTAGCCGCGGCGCGAGCGGGTGGAAATGTACCACTCGGCGACGTCGCGGATACCTTTTGGGTGTTTGAGAGACGGAGCGGGAACCAGGGCGATGTCGCCAAAAGCGGTGCCGCCGAAATTGGCGACGACGGCGCGGCCGGTCGAGGCTGCCTCGCCCGTGCTCGAGGCCAGATAGTCGAGATCCTCGCCGCTAATCGTTCCGAACTCCTCGAGATTGTCTTGCGGGTTCAGCCGATCGTCATCCAAAGGCGGCTGGCGCACGATGGTATCGAAGAACTGGCTGCCCGCCGGCATGCGTCCACTGGGAGGCGCTGCCAGGTCGCCTTCCGGATAGATCAGGATGTCTCCATTGGTCTCCTCGGTGATCCTGAATTCCTCGCTGACCAGGACGTCGAGGCCGCGGAAGTTCCATGGCTTCCAGCGGTCGTTGGGAAACCCGAACATGGTCTTGCGGGGAGAGACCCCTACGACGTCGGCGCCCAAGGCGTCGAGCAGGTCGGCCTCCAGCAAACCGAGCATCTGGAAGGGCTCGTGAACCTTTACGGGCCGTTTCTCCAAGCCGTAGTGGTCGCGTAGCGCCGCCACCGTGCTGACGTGCATTCCGGTCACGGCAGAGCTGCCGAAATCGAGCGGCACCCGATCCGGCTGGCGATGGGTAAGAGTTGCCTGAATCCGTTCCTTACTGTTCATGATTGGCCTCACAGGCGCGAGCAAAACATTCCTCCGCGATACGGCGCAAAACCAGCGATTGCTGCCAGCGGTCGCTCTCCTCCACGACGGCGGATCCGCTTTTCAGCGCGCGGGCATAATAGATTCGCGGGCTCAGCAGCTCGGGAACGAAGAGCAGATAGTCGCCAGCCCGGGCCGAGGAGAGGAAGCCTCCGAACGAAGCGGTCCACAATGTCCTGAAGTGATCCACGTAGGGGTGTGCGCGCGAGTCGCCGTCGCCGACGTCCACCTGGACCGAGCCCGGATTGCCGATTCGACCGTGGAGGAAGCGGACACGATCGAGCACGGGGCGGATGAACGCAAACTTCTTTTCGAAGCCGCCGTACACCATTTCGAGACCAGTGTACCAATGCGAGAAGTCGCCATTGAAACGCATCTCGGGGAAGCGGCGGACGAATTGCACGGTGCGCCAGAGGTCCTCAAAGATGGTCGCCCGATGGGTCTCGACGTAAAGCGGGACATCGTGCCGGACGGAGGAGGCTAGAACGGCATCGATCAGCCGGTCCGCCTCGTCGTCGTCCTCGATACCCCAGCCGACGTGGAGCGTGGCGCATGCCAGACCCTCGTCGCGGAACCTGGCGGCCAGCGGCTCGGCGTCGGCGGGTTGGTTGACGCGGCCCGAGCCGGCTTTGCCCAGGCCCAGACGCGCGCAGGCGGCCTGTTGGGCGGGAGTTGCGGGTTGGGTAAACTGCACTCCAGCATAGCCGGCCTGGAGAATCGCCTCAAACAGCGGCTCCACCTCGCGAGTGGAGGGAGCCGAGGAATCGGGCGGCAGATCGTCGAGGGTCATCAGATTGAGGAAGCAGCGCAGCCTGGGCGGACGGGTGCTGCCGTCGGAGGTGTTGCGGATGGCTGGTCGAACCATCACTGGCGCGACTTTTCGGGCAGGCTGGTCGCGCTTGAGTCCTTGCCGGGATCGAGCCAGGCGACGTCGGAAACATCTTCGGAGAAGCGCCTGGCTCCGACTTCCAGGATCATGGCGTCGTCGACTTTCGCGAGCGGCGTGTAGCGCGGGTGGTGGGCCTCTTTGTAAGGATCGTTGCGCGCCGCGTTGTAGCAGCAAATCATCGACCAGCGCGGGTATTCCGAGCGATTTTGATCGCTGCGATGCAGGAGGTTGGAATCGAAGAAGATGACGTCGCCCGGTTCCATCTCGACGTACACCAGCTCCAGGCGTTTCGAGAGTTCGTTCACGCGCTCCGGATCGGCGCCCGCCTGGTCGCCGGTGAGGATGTGGTCCACCCTGCCGGCGAGATGAGAGCCCTTCAACACCTGGAGACAGCCGTTCTCTTTAGTGGCGCGGTCGACCGCGATGGAAGCGCTGGTGAGGAGGGGGAACAGAACCCCATTCTGATACCAGTAGCCGTAATCCTGGTGCCAGGCCCAGGCGCCGCCGACCCTGGGCTCCTTCATGATCATCTTCGAGTGGTAGTGGTAGACCTCGCCACCGAGCAGCGCTTCGGCGGAATCGACCAGCGAACGGCAGCGCGCGAACATGCCGTAAATGCCGTTGCCCGGATGGTTCCAGAGCGAGAGACGGACGACGCCGCCCTGGTCGTCGGCCCTGCCATAGGAGTGATCGTCGAGCGCCTTGTCGTCTTTGGCCGACCGGCGCAGAAGCTCGATCTCCGCCTGGTCGAACATGCCGCGCACCACAACGAAGCCGTCCTCGCGATACTGTTTGACTTCCGGCTCGCCGAGCGGTCCTTTTGCCACGTGTTTGTCCCCCGGTCTTGTAGTTTAGTACCGGATACCGGCCGATTGCACCGTCCGCGCCACGTCCGGCATCAGCTTGAGGCGCATCGGGCGCTCACCAAGGCGCGGATGAAGGCCGGCGTGGAACCGCAGCAGCAGCCCAGAAACGACGCGCCGGCTTCGCGCAGGGCCGCGAAGTGCGAAGCGAAGAACTCCGCCGACGTGCCATAGCGAACGGCGGTTCCTTCCATCTTCGGCAAGCCGGCGTTCGGCTTGATCCAGATGGGGAGGCCGCAGGCCGCGCGCAAGCGCCGGCAGACGGGAGCGGCATACTCCACCCCAACGCCGCAGTTGGCGCCGACCGCGTCCGCTCCCGCTTCGAGCATTGCCGCGGCGACAGCCTCGGGCGTGGCGCCCATCATGGTGCGGTCCTTGTTCTTGCCCGAATCGAAGGCGAAGGAGACGACAACCGGCAGGCCCGTGCTCTTGGCGGCGGCCACGGCCAGGCGCGCCTCTTCGACATCGCTCATCGTCTCCACCAGCAAGGCGTCGGCGCCCGCCGCCGAAAGCGCCGCGGCCTGCGCGGCAAAGGCGGCGTTGACCCGCTCCTCGCCGATCTCGCCGGCCGTCAACATTTTGCCGGTCGGACCGATGGAGGCAAACACCAGCGCCTGTCCGGCGGCTGCCCGCTTCGAGATGGCGACACCGGCGCGATTGATCGCCTCCAGGTCGCCTTCCATGGCGACCGCATTGGCGCGGAAGGTATTGGTGAGGATGACCTGGCTGCCCGCCTCCACGTAGGCGCGCGCCACCGCTTCCACGCGCTCGGGATGGGTCAGGTTCCAGGTGTCCGGCGCCACGCCGGGGTCGAGACCGCGGGCCTGCAACTCGGTCCCCCACGCCCCGTCGGTGATCAGCAGGCCGCCTGCCAGCCAATCGCCGAGACGGCTCACGCGGCCACCAGTTTGCGCGCCAGAGCCACCGCGGCTCCGGCGCTTTCGCCATAACCGTCGGCCCCGATGGCGTCGGCGTACTGCTGCGTTACCGGCGCACCGCCCACCATGATCTTCACCTTTTCGCGCAGTCCGGCGCTCCGGAAGGCATCGACGATGGTCTTCATCGCCGGCATCGTCACCGTTAGCAGCGCGGAGACAGCCACCAGGCTGGCGCTGCCATTGGCGACGGCTTCGATGAAGCGTTCCGGCGACACGTCGGCGCCCAGGTCGATCACCTCGAAGCCGCCGCCCTCCAGCATAGCCCCTACCAGGTTCTTGCCGATATCGTGCAGGTCGCCCTTCACCGTGCCAATCGCCACGCGCCCCACCGGCTGGGCGCCCGCCGCCGCCAGCAACGGCCGGAGAATGTTCATCGACGCCTTCATGGCGCGCGCCGAGAGCAGCATCTCGGGCACAAAGTACTCTTCGCACTCGAAGCGGCGGCCCACCTCATCCATGGCGGGCACCAGGCATTCGGTCACGATGGCGAGCGGCGCCAACCCCGCGGCGATGGCGGCCTCGGTCACGGCGACGGCGGTTTTCCAGTCGCCCTCTAGCACGGCTTCATTTAGCTTATCCAGATCGGGCATGCGAAACTCCGTTGAATTGATGGACGGCATCCAGCATGGCGACGATATTCTCCACCGGGGTGCCGGCCTGCAGATTATGAATCGAGTTGAACACGAACCCGCCGCCGGGCGCGAAGATCTCGCAGCGGCGCAAGACCTCCTCCCGCACCTCTTGCGGCGTACCGAAAGGCAAGGTTTTTTGGGTATCCACTCCCCCGCCCCAAAACACCAGGCGGGAGCCGTACTTGCGCTTCAACCCGGCCGGCTCCATGCCTGCCGCCGAGCACTGCACCGGGTTGATAACGTCGAAACCGGCCTCGATGAAGCTCTCAAAGAAACGCTCTACGCTGCCGCAGGAATGTTTAAAACATTTCCAGGTCGTATTGGCGTGCACCCAGTCGTTGACGCGCTTATAGTACGGGAACCAAAGCTCGCGAAAAGTCGCGACGGAGCAGAACGCCGAAGTCTGGGTGCCGAAATCGGTGCCGCAGACATACATGCAGTCCACGGCGTCGCCGATGCGGGCGCCGATGCGAGCATGGATACGCGCCAGGTTCCCGATGGCGATTTCGCACTGGCGCTCGAAGACGCGGTGGATGTAGCCGCGGCGCGTGCGCGTGGAAATGTACCACTCCGCGACGTCGCGGATACCTTTGGGGTTCTTCAGACCCGGCCCGGGCACCAGGGCGATATCGCCGAAGCCGGTGCCGCCGAACCCCGCCGCCACACCGTAGCCGCTAGAGGCCGCCGCCCGCACCGAGCGTTCGATGTGGTCCAGGTCTTCCTCGGAAACCGCACCGAACTCTTCCAGGTTGTCCTCCGGGTCGAGCTTCTCTTCGTCGATTTCCGGCTGCCGGACGATGGCGTCGAAGAAAGCGCTGCCCATCGGCATGAGCCCGCTCGGCGCCGCCGTTTCATCGCCCTCGGGATAGATCAGGATGTCGCCGTTGGGCTCCGTTCTGGTACGGAAATCGGCCGGCACCAGCACTTCCAGGCCGCGGAAATTCCACTCTTTCCAGGCAGTAGTGGAAAGGCCGAACTTCACCTTGCGCGGAAACACGCCGGTGACGTCGAGCCCCATCGCCGCGCGCAGGTCGTCCTCCACCAGGCCCAGCATCTGCCCGGGTTCGTGCACCTTTACCGGTCCCGGGGTCAGCCCATAATAGTCGCGCAAGGCCGCCACCGTACTGACGTGCATGCCGGTTACCGTGGTGCCTCCAAAATCCAACGGAATCCGATCCGGCTCGCGGTGGTCCAGGGCGGCGCGCAACCTGTCGCGCGATGAGACGCTAGTTTGGCTCAACAGGTTGATTTATATCACGACTGCAACACCACGCGCACGGCGGGTGGCGAGCTCTTCAGCCGTCCTACGGATGAACCAGCCGCCCGCTGGCCGTCTTCAGATACCGAAAACTCGCTCTCCGCCACTTCAACTTTCTACGGCGACCGAGCAATTCAGCGGAATCAGCGTCCTTTCGCCGCCCGGTGGGACAGACAATCGTTTCTTGTCGTCTGTCGAACGGCTTTGGCTTGGCGAGGGCCTGACTGACCACCAAGAACGATGGTCTGTGCCACCTCCGGATCTAGCGGACGACCACTTTTTCCACTGACTGGTTGTCGTAATCGTCGGTTACGCGGACGGCGACGGTGTGCTCGCCGGGGCCGGCGGTCAGGGTCAGGACGTAGTCGAGCTCCAGCGAATCGGAGAGCTTGGTCACCGGCGGCGCTATGGTCCAATCGCCGCCATCCAGCGAATATTCGGCTTGGGTGACGTTGTTGAGAGCGTCGGCGGCGTGCCAGCGGACTTCCAGGCCGCCGCCCGCGCGGGTTCCAGTCAGGTTGGCGATTCCGGGCGGAGTGTTATCGATCAGGAAGCGGTCGCTTTCGAGGCTGGCGGTCAGGGCCTCGGACGGTGGATTGCCCGGCGCGTCGGAAGCCGTCACGCGCAAGCGGTATTCGCCGTCGGGAAGGGCCGTCGAATCCCACGAAAAATATTTGTCCGCGATTTTGTCCTTCAAGGGCTTCCACTCGGTTTCCTTGACGCCGCGGATTTCGACTTTGTAGATCAGCGCGTCGCCGTTCGGGTCCCAAGCCAGCCAGCGCGCGCCGATGGCGCCCTTGGCCGCTTGCATGGCCGGCGTACTGGTGGGGCTCGACTCCAAGCTGAAAGACGAAGCGGCGGGCGCCAGATGGCGGCCGAGCGGGGGAAGGCTCAGCGTGCTGGGGGCACTCAAGGCGGAAGTGAGCGTCGCACCCGAGCTGGCCGGAAACTTGTAGTTGGGAGGCGTAATTTCGATTTCCTCCAGCCGCGGCGGCTGGTTCTTGGACAGGTAGGCCAGGTCCACCGATTGCAATTCAGCCGGTCCGGAAAGGGTGGCTTTCCATTGCACGAACCGAGCCGGGGGCGAGGTCAGGCGTGCGCCTTTCGAATCGTCGATGGGCCCCGACCAGGCGCTCCAGTCCCTCTCCGGCTGGTCCAGGTTGCCGCTGCGGGCGGCGAGGGAAATATGGCCGCCGTGGAACGCACCGTCGAAGCTCAACCGGCCCCAAAGCGTGAACATGCCGGCGTCGAAGACGTCGCTTTCGAGCGTGCCTTCCGCCTCCAGTTCCGGACCGATCTGTTCCACCTTGCCTACGTTGCCCGTCACGGCGAACAATTCACCCCGCGGCGAGGCCGTCAGAGCGGTGATCTGCGTGGCCGAGAAGCTCACCAGCGAAGTGTACAAATAAGGCGTTTCGATGCGGTACAAGCGCCCGTGATTGCCCGTGCCCAGAATCGCGCGGCCGGCGCTGTCGAAGGCTATGGCGTAAACCACTTCCTGGGGATTGGACCAAAGCCGCGTGGGGCTGCCATCGCCTTCAATGCGATAGACTTCGCTGCCGCCGCCCACGCCCGCGGCGGGGCCCAAGGCGGCCGGCGGCACGGCGGCTACGTGAACGGCGCCCGCCACGCCGCCCGGGTTACCCGGGGCGGTGGCCGGCGGCGCGGCAACCGATGGCTGGATCACCGGCGCGGGCAGAGCCGTGGCCAGCCTGGTACCCACCCCGGCGGCGTAAATCGCTCCATCCGCGGCCACCGCCAGTGCCGTCACCTCCGGCTTCGCCATCTGGTACAGCACAAAACCCTGGCCGGATGGCGAGACTCGAATGACGAGGCCTCCCGGATCGGTGCCGGCCACGATGTTGCCCGCGCGGTCCACCGCCATCGACCGCACGTGGGCTTCGCCGCTCGCGTACCAGACCGTTCCCTTGCCGGCCGGCGTTACGCGGTGGATCTGGCCCGAATCGCCGGTAGCCACGTAAAGGTTGCCGCTGCCGTCAAACACCAGCGCCCAGATGTACTTCGTCTTGGGATCGTAAAACACTTCCGGCTTGCCGTTGCCCGCGATGCGGTACACCTTGCCGTCGGGCGAAGTGGCGGCGTAGACGCGGTCGGTGGAGTCGATGGCGATAGCCTGTATTGCCAGACCGTCGAACTCCGCCACCACCCGGCCTTTGGAGGCATTCGCACCGGAGGGAATGCGGTAGAGCTTCGCGCCCGATCCCCCTCCCGCATAGAGGTTGCCATGGGAGTCGCGCGCCAGCGCCCACAGGTAGGGCAGGTTGGTGTCGAACAACTCGCGCGTGCGCGGCGCCACCGTCAGGAGGCCGTCGCTGCGTAGCGAGAGGTTCTTCAAGTTGCCTTTTTCGAAATCGGAGTATTCGCTCTCCGACCAGATGCGCGTATCGCCGGCGGCCAGCACAGCCGCGGCAAGCGCCGTCAGCGCGGTCCGCCGCGCGAAGAGAGAAATGTTCATTGGTTTTCCGGTTGCCTGTTATTCCGCCGCGGCCGTTTCAGGGGATGATTCCACGTCAGGGGCTATTTCACGGGTTCATTTCACGTGGATGCGCAGCGAATAGCTGCCGGTCACCACATAATCGAACGGCAGCGCCGCCTGTTCGGTAGCCGTTTCCGGTGAAGTCACCAGGGGGCGATTGGCGCCGCGGCTGGCCTGCATCACATTCAATACCGAAGAAGGCAGCGCGGGCAGCGTCTTATCGTTGTCATAGGCCGTAGGCGCGGATTCCACCAGCGACACGTACAGCTTGTTGTTGGAGCGCTCCTGGTTGAGCAGCGACACGGTCTGCGATACGTCGATGAAGCGATTCATCAGGCCGGCGATGCTTTGCATCCGGTTCAGGGTATCGGCGTCGCTCAGCAGGACACGGTGGTCGCCTTTGGGCAGCGACTCGGGAATGCGGACGGTGAGATCGCGCTCCAGCGGCTCGCCGCGATAGGGGCGAAGGAAAACTTTGACCGCCACCCGGTCGCCGGCTTCCACGTCGGTTCGCTCGGCCCAGGCGTTCTCGATGGTGGCCACGCGGCGCTCCGGCAGCAGGTCCACGATTATGTTTACCCGCTTCACTTCCGGCGTCGCCACGTTGTTGAGGTACAGCCGGCTGAACTTGTCGCCGAACCAGCCGGCCAGGAGCATGGGAGCCGGCATGGGCATTTCGCCCGAAGCCTGCATGGTGGAAAGGGCGATGCGCTGATTGCCGCTCATTTCCACGTTGCCGCTCAGCCGGTAGGTGGCCTCGTCGGCGAACTCATTCAACTCGGAGAGCGAGGAATAAAGCGTTAGCATCATCAGGTAGGGCGTCCACTTCTGGTGAACGAAAATGTGGAAGTGAAAGTCCTTCTCGCGCTCGGGCTGGCCCTTGTCATCGAGTGCGCGCACCTTCATCTCCACCGGAATCATCGGCGAGGTCGCGCCCAGTTGCCCCTCGATGCCGCTATGCCGGTCCTGATGCAGCGCGCCCACGATTTCGGTGGCGTTGGCCAGTTTGCTGGGCTGGTAGGACGACGCCAAAGTCATCAGCACTTCGCCCTTGGCCATCGGCATATCGATCGGCCCCAGGTTGAAAAACGGGTGGCCGAAGGCCAATACGCGTTTGCCGTCGTTATAGGTCACCGTGCCCAGCCCGGTGATGCTCTTATCGCCATCTACCAGCACGCCGGCGACGGATTCCCCGGGATTCAGCGAATGCTCCCAACCCGGCGCGGGCTGGCTGCCTTTGAGATCCGCCCCCGTACCGCCAGCCTCGACCGCGGCGATGCCCAGCTGGTGCAATAACGGGCCGAACAGCCCGAGGGTGCTTTCCGAGAAACCGGAAAACAGCAGCGGCGATTCGATCGGCACCATCGTCTGCGACTGCAACGGCAGGCCAGCGGAAACGCCCGCGGCCACCAACTGGCCGATGAGGCCGCCCGGAGCCTCGCCGGCGCCGGAGCCGCCCGCGACCAATTTGGCCGGGCTGCGCGACTCCTCCGGACGCGAGGCGTCGATGTCGTTTATTTCCAGCATTTCCTCGATCGGCGTGATGCCGCAGACGGCGTCCGGCGAGAACACGCTCAGCCGCAGCGCCACCGCGCCCACCAGCTTGCCGTCGATGTACACCGGGCTGCCGCTCATGCCGGCGGCCACATTGGTGCGGATCGCCTTACCCAGCATCTTGGCCACCAGAATGTCCTGCTTGGGTCCCCACTGGTCCTTCAGGCGCCCGATAATTTCGATTGGCACGGGCTCGGGCCTGGTGCCTTCGAAAACCGTCCAGGCCACGCCTTTCATGCCTGGTTTGACTTCATCGAGCCGCATGATCGCGACTTTTCCGGCCTTGGGTGGCGAGGGAAGCGAATCGGCGGCGCGCACAAAAAGCGGGGCAAGCGCGAGTCCGAACAAAATCGCGGCAGATGGCCATTTCATGTGGGGAAGGATCTCCAGGTAACCTTCATTGTACTCGATGTCGCATTGGCTCTCCGGGTTGCGCGTACTTACGCCCGCCAGGGCGAAAGGGAGTAGCCCACGGCGTAAACCGTGCGGCCGTTAGCGGCCGGTCCTATGCCTGGTCCCCGTGCGAATGGTTCCGTTTCCTGGCTTTTCCACAGTCGCGTGAGCCGAATATATAGCCTTATTCTAACAACATTTTAAAACAAACATGTCGTGGTTTTAGGCGATTAGACATAACCGTCAATCTAACAACATTTCCAAACCAAAATGTCGTGCTTTTGGGCGATTCGACGGCTCAGCCGCTCGCCCTGGGAGTCTCAGTAGACCCGCCGCCGAAGGATCCGCCTGTGCCCTCCCGTGGCTGCCGCGATACTTCGGTCACAGTAAGAATGAAATTATTTTCTTGATTGAAATCAGTTAGTTAGCTGCCTCAGCGCCAAAAGTCTGATTGGTTCGCGGGGTAGTGTGAAGGTGACCGAAGGGGGGTTGGGCGGTGCGAGCCGCCCGGCCCCAACAGACGAAAATATGCCGGGCGATCCGATCATTATTGTCTTCTTCGGAGTGTAAGTATTGACGGCCCTCGATGGGCTGATCGACGTTCAAGCACTAACGTTATCAACAAAAATAAAACTCCAAAATGGAGTTGCCAATTCAAAGGCAAATGCTGATATGATTCACTTGGGTGTTTCCCCTAGTGGGGAACGCCCGAGTGGATCTGTCGTGCTAGGTTTCAATTTTCGATAGTACGCGGAAGCAGGAGTGCGCACCGGAACGAAAGTATCGGCTGGCTGCCTGCTATTGCTCCTTGTCACCGGTACGGTAGGCGATTCCGTTCGCCGGTGGTCACGTGGAACGTTCGTCCCGGCAGTCAGGCCGCAGCGCGGTTTTCCCACGGAGCACGTGGATTTGCTGCGTCCGGGGCGCGAGTTGCTCCAGCATCGTCGCTACCTGGAAGCAGCCCAACAGTTTCGAACCGTGGCGCAGACGGCCATCGCGGCCGGCGATGAGCGCCTGGCGGCACGCGCGATCGGCAACGTCGGTCATTGCCAGTTCGCCCTGCGGCAGTTTCGCTTGGCCCTCGATTCCTTCTTGGAGGCACGGCGCCGGAGCGAATTGGCGCGTGACTCTTCCACAGCGGCCGCTCTCGATATCAACATTGCTTCCCTCTATGCCGAATTGGGGCAGATGACGCCGGCAACCGAGTGGCTCGAAGGCAGTTCCAAAGAACTTTCAGGTCCGGATAGGCGATTGTACCTGCCCGCGCTCCAAGTGGAACTGGCCTTCCTGCGCGGCCGGGAAGGCCGCATGCCGGAGGCCTTGGAGTTGTTTCGGGAGGGAATCGACGGCGCCGACCGCAACGGCGATCTCAACTTGATGGCCCAAGCCTGGACCCGCGTGGGTGATGTGTTGCTTTTAGGGAACGACTTGGCGGGCGCCGAGCGGGCCCAACTGGAAGCCTTTCGCATCCGCAAGCTGAACCGCCTGCCGCTGGACGCCTCTTACTGCAGCATGGGGCGCTTACGGCTGAAGCAAGGCAATCTCGATTCAGCCGCCAGCCTGCTGACCCGCGCCATCGAGCTGAAGCCGGAATGGTATGCCTACCATATGCTGGGGCTAGTACGGCTACGGCAGGGCAGGAACGGCGACGCACTCGCCGATCTGCGCGCGGCCTTCCACCTGGCGCGCGTCTGGCGCTGGCAGGCTCCGGGCGCTGACTCGGCGCGCATTGGCGCCGAAAACCTTCTGGATCAGGTTTATACGGCATTCATAGAAGCCGGCAACCGGGTTTACGAGCAGACTCGCGATGCAGCTTTGGTGCGCGAGACCTTTGAAGCGTCCGAGGAGAATCGCGCCAACAGTTTGCGGTCGCTGTTGGCGGATTCGAAGGCGTCCCCGATGCCTGCACAGTATTGGGAGACCGCCGCCCGGCTGGAAGAGGCCGAAGTCCGGGCTTTGGCTGGAGGTGGCGGCACGGCCCAGGACTCGGCAGCGCTGCGCGCCGAGTTGGTACGCATTGAGGCCGCCGCCGCGCCGGCGGTCGAGGCACGAACGGAAAACCTCTTCGTGCGCTTGCAATCGCGACTGGGAGCGGATACCGCATGGATCAGCTTTACGCTGGGCGACTCGGTATCGTGGCGTTGGGCGATCGATCGGTCCGGACTGACGATCGACCGCTTACCGGGGTCGAAAGCGATCGAAGAGCGGGCCGCCGCCGCGAACCAAGCCATTGCGGTGGGCGCCGATGGGGCCAACGTGGCGAGCGCCCGCCTCTATCAAACGCTTTTCGGTTCGCTCGAACCCCGTTTCCAGCACGCGCGCCGCTGGGTGCTCGCCCTCGATCCGGCTTTATCCGATGTTCCGATTGCCGCGTTGGTGGAACGCTCGAACCTCGTTCCGACTTTCGTGGTTGAAACACACAACATCATAGTAGTGGCGGGGGCCGGGGTTTGGTTGGATCGGCCGTCTTCCCACGAACCGCAGGACGCCCGGCTATTCCTGGGAATCGGCGATCCGATCTATAACCAAGCCGATGAGCGGCAAGTTCAGCCGCGAGCCGACCGCGCGCCCGCTACGGCGTTTACCCTGTTCGGCGCGAGCAAAGCCGAAGCCCCCGCCGCCCTGGCTCTGCCGCGGCTGGTTGGAACCGGGGCGGAACTGACGGCCTCCGCCCGGGCATGGCAGGGCGACGCGATTGTCCTGACCGGTTTGGCCGCGACCCGTGAAGGTCTGCTGGCGCAGTTGCCCCGCCGTCCGGCCATTCTGCATTTTGCCACGCATTTTCTGCAGGCGGTCGATTCCAGCGACGGAATGATCGCGTTGAGTCTGGACAGCCAGGGGAAGGTCCAGTTGATCGGCCCGCCGGAGATTGCGCACTGGCGGGTGCCGGTGGATCTGGTGGTGTTGAGTGGATGCCACTCGGCCGCGGGTCCGATCCTGCGCGGAGCGGGAATGTTGGGACTGACCCGCGCCTGGATTCTGGCGGGAGCCCGCAACGTCATCGGCAGCCATTGGGCCACGCTCGACGAGAACGGAGCGTTATTCTCCGTCTTTTACCGTGCTTTACGCGAGCAGGGCAGACTCGACCCCGCCGAGGCGCTTCGCTCGGCGCAGTTACAAATGATCCGCACCGGGGATTGGCGTGCGCGTCCGCGGTATTGGGGCGCTTATTTCGTTGTCGGAAACCCATGAAGTTTAGTCGTAAGATTGGAGCGCGTCGATGATTTCTGAAGCTTTGTTCGAGCCGAAATCCGATGGTCGTGACGATCCGGAATCGCTCTCCCATTCCTGGGCGGAGTTAGTCACGCGGATTCAATGTGGCGACCAGGAGGCACTGGCGGAGCTGTACCGAGTGTTTTCCAAAGGCATCCGCTTCTACCTTTGCCGCCAGCTTGGATCTCAGGATTTGGACGACAAGGTCCACGATGTCTTTCTGATCATCACCCAGGCCATCCAAAAGGGTGAGTTGCGGCAACCGGAGCGCCTGATGGGGTACGTCCGGACCATTGTTCGCCGGCAGGTTGCCATCCATATCGATGCGGCGGTCCAGGCGCGGCGCAACCAGGCCAGCCTGGAAGTGGGATCGGCGGTACGCGATCGGCAGCCCGATCCGGAACATATTGCCATCGAACGTCAAAACCTGGAGTTGGCCATGCGGATCTTGAGGAGCATTCCGGAACGCGACCGCGAGGTGCTGATCCGTTTCTATTTGAAGGAACAGCCGCAGGAGCAGATTTGCGAGGAGTTGAAACTGAGCGGCACTCAATTTCGGCTGATCAAGTCGCGCGCCAAAGCCCGCTTTGGCACCCTGGGGAGAGCTAGCCTCACTCAGCGCCTAGGACTTTTCCGAAAGCGAAGAGCTTAAATATCGCTGAGAATTTTCTTACCTGGCTCGCACTTAGCCAATGAAAGACCCAAAGAGGTCGATTGATGTAGGTCACAAGCCGGCCAAGAACCGGCGTAAAGCGGTGGATGGAGGTAGTTTGTGGTGAATTGTCACCTCGCTGAAACGGCCATGGACCAGTATGCCCTGGGCCTGATGCCCGAGGAAGAGATCTCGCCCTTCGAAGAGCACCTCTTGCTTTGCGGCTCCTGCCAGGAGCGCCTGTCGCAGAACGACGCTTTTGTCAAGGCGATGCAGGAGGCCAGCGCAAAGTATGTGAAGGAAACCGCCGCTGAGCGGTCCGATCGAAGGTTCCGCGGGCCCATTCTGGTCACTTGTGCCGCGGGGCTTTTGTTGGCAGTCGGGGCAGTTGGGTTGCATCGGGTCCAATCGACCGGACAACCTGCGATCGTCAGCCTGGAAGCGTATCGGGGCGCGGCGGTTGGCGCACAGGCGCCGGCAGCGCGGGAACTTGTCCTTCATTTCGACTTGGCGGGACTGCCGGATTTTCCGTCCTACGAGTTGGAGATTGTAGACCGCTGGGGAACTCCCGTATTGCGGGTCAAGGCCGCGCCGGGATCGGCGGCGGTGCCGGCGCTGCGAGCCGGCTCGTATTACATCCGGCTGTACGCGCCCGGCGGACAATTGCTTCGCGAATTCAGTTTCGAGGTTTTGAACCGGCAGCGCTGATTCGAGTTCCGTTTCCGTCTCCCGCTCGGGCGGGTGTATTTCCACCCGGCCGCCGCTAGAATAGAGTTAATGCCGCGCACGGCCGCCTCTACCGCCGAGTGCCCCGAACCGATGATCGAATGGGCCGTGACCGGGCTGGCCGCCAGCGGGTTGCTGGCCGCCGCGCTCGGCGGCGCGCTGGACCGCGGCTCCATCCTTCTGGGGACCGCGGCGTTGCTGCTCCGCATGGGCAAGCTCATCTCCCACCGGGAAATCCCTTACCACAAGTTCCTCGAGTTGCTCTGCCTCCCGGTTTGTGCCGCATGGTTCGCGGTGGACGCCCTGGCGGTTTCGCGCAGTCTCCATCTTGCCGCGCTCCACGGCGCGGTCCTGACCGGCGGTTGGCAATTGGCGGCCTCGGCTCTCCGCCGGTCCCGCTGGATCGCAACCGCGTGGGGAGTGTTCGGGCTTCTGCTGGCAGGAACCGGCGGCGCGGGAGTCTCGTTCTTGTTCTGCCTGTTCCTCTTCCTGGGGTTTGGCGCCGCGGCGCTTTTGGCCGCGCAAGTCCGGCGCGGTCTCCCCAGCGGCGCAGCCGGGAAACCGATCCGCGGATTGACCCTGCGATTGCTGCTTCTGGCTGCCGCGATCGCGGTGGCGGTCGTGTCCTTCACTACCGGCCTTTTTCTACTGCTGCCCCGCGGCGCGCAAGCGGCGGCTCGAATCTCGTCCCATCGCCTCTGGCTGCCGGGTTTGGCGGGGCGGGTGACCCTGGGCGAAATCGGCAAGCTCCAGGCCAGCGCCCGTCCGGCCCTGCACGTTCGCATCTTTGGCGACCGCGATGGCTCTTCTTTGCGCTGGCGGGGGCGGGTGTTCGACCGGTTTGACGGCTCGTCATGGCGGAGCGACAGCAGCGAAACTACCATTGCGGTGGACCACGGACACGTCGCTCTCACCGGTGGTGGCGCCGCACGCCCCGGCGAGCACCTCACCTACGATGTGGAGATCGAGCCGGCCAATGCCGATACGCTATTCCTGGCGGGCAGCCCGGAATCGCTCGACTTACCCTACCCGAGCCTTCTCGAATCCTCCAGCGGCGTCTACCGGTTGCCGTCCGCACCGTCCGGCGGCATACGCTACGAAGCGTACTGCCGGCTCGAAGAGCCGCCCGAGCAAGCCGGCGCACCCCGCCCGGCGTTCCAGTTGAGCCAGGCTGAGCGCGTCCGGGAGTTGCAGTTACCGGACCGGCTCGACCCCCGCGTTCCCGAGTTGGCCCGTGCCTGGGCGCAGGCCGCGCCTACGGATCTGGCCGAAGCCCGCGCCATGGAACGCCATTTGCGCTCGGATTACGGCTACACCCTGGAACTGCCGCGCCAGCGTCCTGCCGACGCAGTGGCCGATTTTCTGTTCCGCCGCCGCCGCGGCCACTGCGAGTATTTTGCCTCTTCCATGACCATCCTCTTGCGCACGCTGGGGATTCCGGCCCGCCTCGCAACCGGATTCGCGGGCGGCGTCTATAACCCGCTCACCGACCTTTGGCTGGTGCGGACCTCGGACGCTCACGCCTGGGTAGAGGCCTGGCTGGAAGGCCGCGGTTGGACCTCCTTCGATCCCACACCCGCGGCCCGCTCCATGCCCACCACGTTGGAAACCCGGCTGAGCCTCTACCGCGACGCTGCCGACACGTGGTGGAGCACGTGGGTGGTTGACTACAATCCGGTACGGCAGGGCGTGTTGGCCGATCTGGTGGAACGTGGTGCCCGCCACATGGGCGTAGACTGGATGGCCTGGTTAGCCGCGGCACGGCAATCGAGGCACGCGCGGCCGCCGCTGCGGTCGCTCGTCAACGCCGTTGCCGTGCTTCTCGGCTTAACCTTGGCCGGACTGGGTTGGAACGCCGGACGACGTTGGCTTCAGCGGCTGAGGTTCCGAAGACGGGTGATCGGGATCCGCCGCGGCCGGTTGTCCGAGGACGATGCCACGGTCTTGTACCAACGCATGTTAGGGCTGCTGGGACGCCAGGGCTATCACAAGCCGGCGTGGTTTACCCCGGCCGAGTTCGCCGGCACTCTGGAGTGGTCCGTTTGGGGACCGCGCGTGGCCCAGTTTACGGTAGCGTACAATGCCGCGCGTTTCGGCGCCGGGCGGGAAGCGTCGGCTCGTCTTGCGACGATGCTGGACGAGCTCGAAAGCGCGGTGCGGGCTGGCTTAACTATGGATGGCCCGGCCGAACCTCGCTCATGAGCGCCAGCGGATTGTGGTCGGGATCGCGAAAGAAGGCCATCCACAAATCGTGGTCCGGCATGCGGGCCACCAGGTGCGGCGCGCGCTCAAAAGCAACTCCCCGTCCTTCCAAAGCCCTGGCTGCTTCGTGGATATCCCCAACGCGGAAATACAGGACCGAGGAGTGACCGGCGCCGGGCGACTCGCCCTCGCCGATCATCAGGCGCAGCCCGTTCAGATCGAAAAAGCTCATCTTGGGAACTTGAAAGAGCTGCCGCATGCCAAGGGCGTCCCGGTAAAAGGCAACGGCCCGATCCAACTGGCTCACGGCCAGAGCGATCTGGCCGATGGTGGAAAGTCCGAAAGATGCTTCGGCGGCGTCGGTGGCTTGCATAAACCCTCCGGTTTGGAGGCTATCTTACCGCAAAACCGGTCGAAACCGCTCTGGCGGAGCGGAGCCTGCTACTGAAGGCGGAATCGCGGTTAAGTGTTGTAGCAGGAAACGGCAGGCGGCGTTACAGGCCGGCGCCGTGGTTTTCCGCCGCATCGCGCGACGTATGCTTTCGAGCACCTCGTGGCGCTCCTCGTCCATGGTCGTCAGGCGCGAAGTCCGCGCCAGGCGGCGACGCTCCTCCGGCAACGCCCGATGGCGGAACATCTCGCGCGGGGCCTGCTCCAAAACCGGTGTGGCAGTCATCAACGTCCTCCGCTCGTCATATCGGACCGCTCCCCACTTCCATGAATCTTGCGCATTAAAGTTCTGCGCGCGGGCCGCCGATAATAATGCGTGGAGAGCGGATGATTTGGCTGACCCGATTGAATCAGACAACTCTGGTACTGAACTCCGACCTGATCGAACACATTGATATCACGCCGGATACGGTGATCACGTTGACCAGTGGCCAGATTCTCAGAGTACGCGAGAGCGTGGAGGAAGTGATCCGCCGGGTGGTCGACTTCCGGCGGCGGATTCAGGCTGTCCCCGAAGCCTGTGCGGCGTCGGGACCGGAAAGTCCGGTTGCGGGATCGGAAGGCGCCTGACTTATGGCCGAATCGCCCGTTGTTGCCGTTCCGCCGGCAAGCAAGGCTCGGCCCAAGGGCCATAAGACCGGCGCCGCTCGTTTCGACGTCGCCACCGTGGCCGGAATTGTGCTGGCACTGGCCGGCATACTGGGCGGGCTGCTCCTCGAACGCGGCAGCATTCAGGATGTCGCCCAGACCACGGCCGCCATGATCGTTTTCGGCGGTACCTTCGGCGCCGTGCTGGTGACTACGCCGATGCCGGTGTTCCGCCGCGCGTTGCAGGGCCTGAAGGCGGTCTTCTTGACAGGCGAGGAAGCCATCGCCATCCGCATCGACAACCTCATTGACTTTGCCACCAAAGCGCGGCGCTACGGGATTGTGAGCCTGGAAACGGAAACGGCCGCACTGCCGGATCCGTTCCTGCGTAAAGCGATGGGGCTGGCGGTGGATGGCACGGACCTGGCCGAGTTGCGCAAGATCATGGAGACCGACATTGCCTTGGCCGATCAGGCGGGCGAGGCGGAGGCCAAAGTGTGGGAGTCCGCCGGTGGTTACGCCCCGACGGTTGGCATCATCGGCGCCGTCATGGGCCTGATTCAGGTGATGAAACACCTGGAAGATATCAAAGCGGTGGGGCACGGCATCGCGGTGGCCTTCGTTGCCACGGTGTACGGAGTCGGCTCGGCGAATATCTTCTTTCTCCCTGCCGCCAGCAAGTTGCGGGCACGGCACCACGCCGACACGCTGCTGAAGGAGGCGACCTTGGAAGGCGTGGTGGGCATCGTCGAAGGCTTGAATCCCACTTTGTTGCGGACCAAGCTCAGTTCGTTCAGTCCGCCCGAAGCCGGGCCGGCCAAGGCGCGGCCAGGCAAGGCGCCGTCCCGCGCGCCCCGAAACCCCGCGGCTGCGGCGGCCCGCGCCGGAGCCGAGCAACCCTGAGGGCGCCACCCGGAATTATGAAACGCACCCCCCATATCGCCCACGAAAACCACGAACGCTGGCTGGTGTCCTACGCCGATTTCATCACCCTGCTGTTTGCCTTCTTCGTGGTGATGTTCGCCTCCACCCAGGACAACCGCCTGCGCGTCGAACAGGTATCCGCTTCGGTGCGCGACGCCCTGGAGCACGGGCAGTTCAGCAACGCCATTTCGATGGTTTTGGGGCGCGGCAAACATCTCAACGACCAAAAGCCTCTGCACGCCATCGAAACTCCGATCGAACGCAAACCCGCCGACCTTGCCCCCGCGCACCCAGCGGATTTGAACGCCTCGCTCGAGACCTTGACGCGCAACCTCGCGCCCGAGCTGGCGGCCGGTAAAGTCGGGCTGCGGCTGGAGGGCCGCGGGCTGGTCATCAGCCTGCGGGAAGCCGGTTTCTACGCCTCGGGAGACGATACGGTTTCTTCGGCCGGATCCGACACCCTGGCCAAGATCGCGGGTGTTGTGAACGCCCTTCCCAATCCGGTTCGTCTGGAGGGCCACACCGATTCCATCCCGATTCACAATTCGCGATTCCACAGCAACTGGGAGTTGTCCGCGGCCCGGGCCATCGCCATGCTCGGCCTTCTTTCCACCCGCTTTGGGGTTACCGAGGAGCGGATGGCCATAGCCGGCTACGCCGATACGGCGCCCGCCGACAGCAATGAAACCGAGGAAGGCCGGGCTCACAATCGGCGCGTCGATCTGGTGTTGCTGACCCGCCAGGGCGAGCGCGCCGAGCCGCCTCCCATCACCGGAAAGCCATGATCCTATCCACCACACGCTTCGGCGCCCTGTCCGTCGATGAGACCCAGTTTATGGAATTCCCCGAAGGATTGCCGGGGTTCGAAGATTGCCGGCGATTCGTGCCGTTTGAACACGCCGAATGCGCGGGGCTGATTTTTCTCCAGAGCATGGACCGGCCGGATTTGTGTTTCCTGACGCTGCCGGTGCGGTCGCTGCGGCCGGATTATTGTCCGCTGTTGACGCCGGAGGATTGCGAACTGCTGGGGTTGCCCGCCGGCCGGACGCCCCAGATCGGCACTGAAGTGGCGGCCATGGCGCTCCTGAGTTTGCGGGAGGGCCAACCTCCCACCGCCAACCTGCTCTCCCCGATCGTGGTCCGCGTCGCTACCGGCCGCGCCGTGCAGGCCATCCGCCCCGACAATCGCTACGGCTGCCGCGAGCCGTTGGTGTCTGAGGAGGCCGCATGCTCGTGATCCAGCGCCACGAAGGCCAGACCGTGCTGGTTGGCGACGATGTGGAAATCCTGATCATCGAGTGCGGTGGGCGGCGGGTGAAACTCGGCTTTCGGGCGCCGCGCCAGGTGGCGGTCACACGCGGTGAAGTCAAATTGACGAGGGAGCAAAACCTGGCGGCTTCCGAGCCCGTGTCGCCTGCGGCTTTGCGCGAAGTGGGGAGGCGGCTGCCGGTTCTCGCCGCCGGCCGGAAGGCTCCCGGCGTCGCCGGAATTGCGGGCCTGGCCACGAGGCCGGCGAAGGCATGGGCCGTCCCTACGCTGGGCGGCTCTTCAGGCGCGCTCGATGCGAAGGTCGTTGTGGCTAAAGGGCAGGCCGCGGCTCCGGACTACGGCACGTCTTCCCCAGGAGTTGGCAAACCATGAAGGGCCGCGCCGCCAATCGCGGAAAGACCGGGCGAGAAGGCAAACGGGCCGCCGCCGCGCCGGCTGGTGCGGCGGCCGGATGGCTGAGGCGGGCCTTGGAAGCACAAACGGCGGGCCGGCTGCGCGAGGCCGAAGAGCTTTGCCGCCAGGCGCTCGCCCACCACCCCGCGCATCCCGATGCCTGTTACCTGCTGGCCCAGAACCTGTGGCAACGGGAAGAGCTTCGGGAGGCTGCCTTCATGGCGGCGCGCGCGGTGGGCGGGAGACCGGCTGAACCGGTGTTTCACCTGGGGCTGGGGGATATTCTGCTGGCCAGGAATGAGCATCCGGCCGCTTTACTGTGTTATCGACAGGCACTGGCACTGAAGCCCGATCTCCTCCCGGCGCTGGTCAACCTGGGCAACACTTTGCAACGGATGGGCCGTTACCGCGAGGCGCAAATCAGCTACAGCCGCGCCATCCAGGTCGATCCGCGCTGCACCGAGGCTTATGACAACCTCGGCAACGCCCTTCGCGCCGAGGGGCGGGCCGAAGAATCGCTGGCCTGTCATGCCGAAGCGCTGCGGCTGGAGCCGGGCTACACGCCAGCGCTGGTAAACATGGCCGCTACCTTGTTAAGCCTGGGCCGTTTCGCGGAGGCAGAGCGGGCCGCACGACAGGCTTTCGAGACGGAGCCGGAATTGCCCGAGGCAGCATCGAACCTTGGGGTCGCGCTGGAAAGGCAGGGGCGTTTGGCGGACGCCGAGCGGTGCCTCCGCGAGGCGATCCAGCGGTTTCCGCGGCGGGCGTACTTTTGCATCAACCTGGCCAACGTTTTGCTCGACGGGAAGCGGCCGGACGAAGCCGAGGTTTGGTGCCAGCGAGCGCTTAAAATCGAGCCGGGATCGGCCGAGGCATACTTCAATCTCGCCTGCGCGCTGCGGAGGCTCGACCGCAACCAGGAGGCCTGGCAGGCTTACCAATCCGCTCTGGTGCAGCGCCCGGATTATGCCGAAGCGTGGGCGGAAATGGGTACCCTGCATCTTTCCGAGAGACGCCACCCGGAAGCCTTGGCGTGCTTCGACCAAGCCCTGCGGTGGAAACCGGACCTGCCCATTGCCCACCTCGACCGTGCCATTGTCCTTCTGTCGGAGGGCGATTTCGCCGGGGGATGGAAGGAATACGAGTGGCGATTGAAGTGTTTCGATCGGCCCCCGCGTGGGCTGGCTTATCCATCCTGGGGGGGCGAGCCGGTAGAGGGCAAGACCGTGCTTCTCTTCACCGAGCAGGGCTTGGGCGATACGATTCAGTTCGTGCGCTATGCGGAAATGGCGGCTGCCCGCGGCGCCAGGGTGATCGTGGACGCGCAGCCGCGGCTGACCTCGCTGCTGGCAACGGCGCGGGGAGTCGGCGCCGTGGTGAGCGGCGAGGAGGAATTGCCGAAGTTCGATCTGGCAGCCCCCCTGCTCAGCCTGCCGCGCATTTTCGGAACCGCCTCCGATCGGCTCCCCGCCCGCGTTCCCTATTTGTGGGCCGCGCCGGACCGGGTTGCCGTCTGGCGATCTCGCCTGGGAAAGAGGAAAGGCGTGCGGGCGGGGCTGTGCTGGCGCGGCAATCCGGATCACACGAACGACCGGTATCGCTCGACGACTCTGGCGGCCTTGGAGGAATCGGGACGGCTGCCGAATGTCGAATGGATCAGCCTGCAACTGGGCGCCGGCGCGCGGCGCGAAGCAGACGAGGCAGGCTGGCTGCGGCAGTTGTTGCCCGACGATTCCGACATCGAGGATCTGGCGGCAGCGATGGAGGTTTTGGATGTGGTGGTATCGGTCGATTCGATGCCCGCCCACCTGGCCGGCGCGCTGGCGCGGCCGTGCCTGGTCCTGCTGTCGTACGTGCCGGACTGGCGGTGGCAAAGCGAGGCCCGAACCAGCGGCTGGTATCCCACCCTGCGGCTGTTCCGCCAAACGCAGCCGCGGGACTGGTCGGCGCCGGCCGCGGAGCTGGCCGAGGCTTTGCGCGCATGGCCGCTCAAGCAAAACGCGGCGGCGCCGATATGAAGGAATGAAGGCAGCGGGGCGAGGAAGCAACCGAGCCCGGCGGCCAACGGCAAGATGCCAACTTTTCACGACAGGACGTAAAACATGTCACTTTCGATTCAAACCAACGTAGCTTCGCTCGTCTCGCAGAACGATCTGCTGACGAATACCAACTTTCAGAACCAGACTATCCAACAGTTGTCGTCCGGATACCGCATAAACTCCGCCGCCGACGATCCGGCCGGTCTGGCAGCCGCCAATCAATTCCGCAACAACGAGGCGCAGCTCACTCAGGGTATTGCCAATGCCAATGACGGCGTGAGCCAACTGCAGATCGTCGACGGCGGTCTGACCAACATCAGCAATATCCTCAACCGTTTGCAGACGCTGGCCACCGAGTCGGCCTCGCAGACCTTTACCGGCAACCGTTCGACCATCAACAACGAGTATCAGAACCTGCTGGCGGAAATCGACCGGCAGGCGTCCAATATCGGGCTGAGCAGCCAGGCCAACGGCGGCACGAACAACGTCAACATGTCGGTGTTCATCGGCGGCGGCAGCATTCAGGGCAATTCGCAAGTGCAGATCAATCTGAGCGGCGGGGCAAATCAGGTCGATTCGGCGGGCCTGGGCCTGGCGGGAACCAATGTCTCCGCGGGCGGCACGCTGCTGACGAACAACACCGCCGCCTTCAATCTCAACAACACCGCCGGCACTTTTACGGGCCAACAGACGTTCACGTTCAGCATCGCCGGCGTGGCGGGGTCGGTGGCGGTCACCAGCAGCGGGAGCGGCACCGTTGCCAATCAGCTCGCGGGCCTCAACCAGCAGCTCTCGACGTATGGGATCAGCGCCTCGATCGCCAACAACGGGCAGTTGCAGTTTTCCGGCGGAACAGCGTTCAGCGTGACGGCCGGCGCCCAGGCCAACGGCCTGGCCAACGGGGGTAGCTATGCGGATTACAACTCCGGCATGTATTCGTACCTTCAGGCGGCCCCGACCGCCGCGGCGTTCACCACCCAGGAAACCGTGGCCGTCACCAACCAGCAAGGCTCGTACAATTTGACGTTTAACCAAACCAATGACGCAGGAGCCACCGTCGCCGGTGACATCCAATCAATCAACACACAGTTGGCCGGCAGCGGAATCACGGCGGTACAGGACGCGGCCGGCACCGGATTCACACTGCAGAGCGCTTCCACATTCACCATAAACAAAACGGGGGCGGACTCGACCGCCGCCGTGTTCGGCGCCACGGGCGTCGCGGCGGCCATCCCTCTGACCAACGCTACGCCGACCTCCTCGAGCGCATCCGCCGACGCCGCGATTACGGCCATCACCAACGCCGTGTCGCAGCTCGGACTGGTGCAAGGCCGGGTGGGCGCGGGAGAGAACCAATTGAACTATGCCATCAGTCTGGCGACTTCGCAGCTCACCAACTTCACTTCGGCGGAATCCCAGATTCGCGACGCCAACGTCGCCCAGGAGGCAGCCAATCTGACCAAAGCGCAGGTATTGCAGCAGGCATCCATCGCTGCCATGGCGCAGGCCAACGCGGCTCCGCAGCAATACCTGGCCTTGTTCAAGACTTAGCACCAGCCGTTTCAGCGGAGGACGCATCGCCGCCTGAAACGCGAGCGTAGGCGGCCGGCCCGGGTGGGTCGTTTCGGAGCGAGTCTCCGAAGCGGCCTTCCCGGGCGGCCGCCATTTTCCGGAGAGAGACAATGAGCACGATTTCTTCCGCCAGTTCGCTATTCACCGGGACCAGCCAGTTTTCGAGCGAGCTGCAGACGGCACTGCAAACAGCCATCACGGCCGCTGCGGAGCCGCTGACGCAGATGCAGACGGATCTGACCACGCTTCAGTCCCAGCAAACCGAGTTGAACAGCCTAAGCACGGATTTCACCAAACTGCAGACGGCAATTGCCAACGTCGCTTCGGCGGTCGGTTCCAGTTCGTATGCCGCTTCGCTTTCGGATTCATCGGTGGCCTCGGTTTCCTTAAGCGGCACGCCCGAAATCGGAAGCTTGAGCCTGGATGTTACCAGCATGGGAAGTTACGCCACCTCGATGAGCTCCGACGGGCTCACCACCGTGTCGGACCCCACCACGGGCAATATCAGCGATGCCACCAGCTACACCCTGACCGTAGGCTCGTCTTCGACGACCATTACCCCGGCCGGCACTTCGTTGTCGGATCTGGCCGATGCCATCAATCAAAGCGGAGCGCCGGCGGAAGCCATGGTGGTGAATATCGGGTCGTCGTCCTCGCCCGACTATCGGCTCTTTGTCCAGGGCACCCAGTTCGGGGATCAGCCGATTCAGCTCACAGCCAACGATGGCACCGAATCGGGGGAATCGTTATTCACGCCCGAGAACATCGGAGCGGATACTACCTATCAGGTGAACGGTGAACCATCGACTCCGATTTCCACTTCCAGTTCCACGGTGACGCTGGCCGCGGGAGTAACCGCCACGCTCGAGGGCGCCGGCACCACCACCATCGACATTTCCCGTTCCACGTCGGCGCTGACCACGGCCCTGTCCAACCTGGCGACCGCTTACAACACCGCGGTGACCGAGCTGAACAATAACCACGGGCAGTCCGGAGGCGCGCTGACCGGCGACAGCGTGGTGGACTCGCTTTCGCAAACGCTCCAAGACATGATGAATTATTCGAGCGGGAGCCCCGGGAGCTCCGGGTACACCTCGCTGACCGGCCTGGGCTTTTCTTTCAGTACGACCGGGGTGCTGTCCTTCGATCCAACCACCATCGACGACGCCTCCAGCAGCCAACTGAGCCAGGTTTTCAGCTTCCTGGGCTCGCCGACGGTAACCGGCTCGTCGGCGGGAAGCGGGTTTCTGGAGACGGCGACGAACGCGATGACGTCGGTCCTCGATCCCTCCACG
>Ga0182014_10001790_pt1 | contig 28067 bp, 23 predicted proteins | sample 612S2DmetaG_FD_120489 | JGI IMG/M metagenome (GOLD analysis project Ga0182014, IMG submission 120489) | Permafrost microbial communities from Stordalen Mire, Sweden - 612S2D metaG | ecosystem: Environmental > Terrestrial > Soil > Wetlands > Permafrost | place: Sweden: Stordalen | collected... | reverse complement strand
GATCGCGCTTCTCTTCAACACGCCCGTCATCTCGCAATCTCCTTCAAACAGGCGGCCATCGGCCTTATGCGGCGAACCAGCCGCCTTGCGCCCATATATGGATCCGCGTCGCTGAACCTGTAATGAATGACCGGGCCGCCGATCGGTTCAAATTCGCGAGAAGATTTCATCCCGGAGCCTCGATTGACCGGTTCGGATTTTGAACTGCCGCCGCGATTTCTCGCCTGGTTCGCCGCGCGGGGCTGGACGCCGCGACCGCATCAGATGGCGCTGCTGCGCGCCGCGCGGGCGCAAAATACGCTGCTGATCGCGCCGACCGGCGCGGGCAAGACGCTGGCTGGATTTCTGCCGACCCTCGTCGATCTCGAAAAGCCGCCCAACCGGCGGACTCTGCACACGCTTTATATTTCGCCGCTGAAGGCGCTCGCCGTCGACGTCGAACGCAATCTGTCGATCCCCGTCGCCGAGATGGGGCTTCGCGTTCGCATTGAGACGCGCACCGGCGACACCTCCGCCGCCAAGCGCCAGCGTCAGCGCCGAAATCCGCCGGATATTCTGCTGACGACGCCCGAGCAGCTGGCGCTTCTGCTCGCCAGCGCCGACGCCGAACATCTGTTCGCCTCGCTTCGCCGCGTCGTCTTCGATGAATTGCACGCCATTGCCGGCACGAAACGCGGCGATCTGCTCAGTCTCGGGCTTTCGCGGCTGCGCGCCATCGCGCCATCCCTGACCGCGACGGGGCTTTCCGCGACGGTGCGCGATCCGGACGAACTGCGCCGCTGGCTGGCGCCGCAGGGGCGCTCCGACGCGCTGGCCGCCCTCATCGTGGCGCCCGACGGCGCCGCCCCCGATCTTCGCATTCTCGACACCAGGGAGCTTCTGCCCTGGGCCGGACATAGCGCGCGGCATGCTCTCGGCGAAATCTACGCCGCGATCAGGGCTGCGAAATTGACCCTCGTCTTCGTCAATACGCGGGCGCAGGCCGAATATATCTTTCAGGAGCTGTGGCGGCGCAATGAAGAAGCGCTGCCGATCGCGCTGCATCACGGCTCGCTCGACGCCGGTCAGCGCCGCAAGGTCGAGGCGGCCATGGCGGCGGGCCGGCTGAAGGCGGTCGTCTGCACCTCGACGCTCGATCTGGGCGTCGACTGGGGCGATGTCGATCTCGTTATCAATGTCGGCGCTCCAAAAGGCGCGAGCCGCCTCGCCCAGCGGATCGGGCGCGCCAATCATCGGCTGGATGAGCCCTCCCGCGCCATTCTCGTCCCGGCCAATCGCTTTGAGGTGCTGGAGTGTCGCGCCGCCGTCGACGCGGCGCGTGAGGGCGCCCAGGACACGGCGGCGGCGCGCGCAGGTGCGCTCGACGTGCTCTGCCAGCATATCCTCGGCATGGCCTGCGCCGCGCCCTTCGAGGCGGAAGAGCTCTTCGCCGAAGTGCGCTCGGCCGAGCCTTACGCAAATCTCGCGCGCGAAGATTTCGACTCGGCGCTCGCTTTCGTCGCCACCGGCGGCTACGCCCTCAAAAGCTATGAGCGCTTCGCCAAGATCAGGCGCAACGCGGACGGGCTTTGGCGCATCGCCAATGGCCGCGTCGCGCAATCCTACCGGCTCAACGTCGGCACGATCGTCGAGGCGGATCTTTTGAAGGTGCGCCTCGTCGCTGGCGGCGCGCGCGCGGCCGGCGCTTATACCGGGCCGTTGCGCCGGGGCGGGCGCGTCCTTGGCGAGATCGAGGAATCCTTCATCGAGATGCTGGCGCCGCGCGACACCTTCCTGTTCGGGGGCGAGATTCTGGCCTTGCAGGGGATCGTCGAGAATGAAGCGCTCGTCTCCCGCGCCAACGCCACTGCGCCAAAAATCCCCTCCTACGCCGGCGGCAAATTCCCGCTCTCGACCTATCTCGCCATGCGGGTCAGGAAACTCTTGTGGGATTCCGCCGCCTGGGACGCCCTGCCGGAGCAGGTCGCCGAATGGCTGGCGCTGCAGCGGGCGCGCTCGACCCTGCCGCCGCCGGACCGGCTTCTCGTCGAATCCTTTCCGCGCGGCGAGCGCTTTTACCTCGCCCTTTATCCGTTCGAGGGGCGGCTCGCCCACACGACGCTCGGCATGCTTCTGACCCGCCGCATGGAGCGCGCCGGACTGAAGCCGCAGGGCTTCGTCGCCAATGACTACGCGCTTTGCGTCTGGTCGCTGAGCGACGCCGGCGCAGCATTCGCGAAAGAGCCGCGCCGGCTCGAGGACTTGCTGAGCGAGGATATGCTGGGCGACGATCTCGAGGAATGGCTTGAAGAATCGGCGCTGATGAAACGCACCTTCCGCAATTGCGCGATCGTCTCGGGGCTGATCGAGCGCAATTTTCTCGATCGGCGGAAAACCGGGCGCCAAGTCAAGATTTCGACCGACCTCATCTATGACGTGCTGCGCCGCCATGAGCCGCGGCACATTCTGCTGAAGGCCGCCCGCGCGGACGCCGCCACTGGCCTCCTTGATATCGATCGCCTCGCCCAGATGCTGACGCGGGTCCAGGGCAGACTTATCCACAGGCCGCTGAGCCGCGTCTCGCCTCTGGCGGTGCCGATTCTGCTCGAAATCGGTCGCGAGACCGTCTATGGCGAGGCGCAGGACGTCATTCTGGCCGAAGCCGCAAAAACCCTTGTGGATGAAGTGCTGGAGGAACGTCCGCCCGTTGCCAGCAGGGCGGCGCCGCGGGATGCTCCCGCTACGAAGCCCGTGGCCGAATCGGCGCCGAGCCGCGCCAAACGCCCAAAGAGGACGCCAGCCTCCCATGCCGAACGCGGCGCGCGAAAACCAAAGGCCGGCGGCGCTTTCGATTCGGGACGTTGATTTCATCGCCGATCCGGCCGGCGCGCTTTACTGGCGCGAAGAAGGCATTCTCATCGTCGCCGATCTGCATTTCGAGAAGGGTTCCGCCTTCGCCGCGCGGGGCGTTTTTCTGCCGCCTTACGACACCGCCGCCACTCTGGCGCGGCTCTCGCGGTTGATCGAGTTTTACGGGCCGCGCTGCGTCGTCGCGCTCGGCGATTCCTTCCATGATTCCGGCGCGGGCGAACGCATTGGCGCGGAGGATCGCCGTATGATCGCCGCGCTGCAGCTGCGGCGCGACTGGATCTGGATCACCGGCAATCACGACAGGATCCTGCCGCGCCGCCTGCCCGGCGAATCCAGCGCTGAACTCGCCATCGGCGCGATCGTCTTCCGCCATGAGCCGCTCGCCGGCGCCGCAATCGGCGAGATCGCCGGCCATCTCCATCCCGTCGCGCGCGTCGCGGGGCGCGGCAGCTCGGTCCGGCGCCGCAGTTTCGTCGCCAATGGCGTGCGCTGCGTGCTGCCGGCCTTCGGCGCTTTCGCCGGCGGCCTCAATCTCGTCGATCCCGCCTTCGAGCCGCTGTTCAGGGGCCGCGCGTCAATCCTCGCCTATGTCATGGGTCGGGACGCGGTCTACGCCGTGCCGCGTTCGGCCTGCCTGCCGGATTGAGCGGCGCCTTCTCGGACGCTTTGCTTCAGGAACGAGAAATCGCAAATGGAAAACGACCTCGTTTCGGAAGCCGTGGCGCGGGAATATGCGCGAGCTTTTGGATGCGGAGCGATTTCTTGCCGACAGAGTGATCCATTCGGTCGAAAAAGGCTCTAGCTCGACTTGACCTGGACGCATCGTGATCTAGGAGCGCGGCTGCCTCACAGGGTGCGCGCGGCCGGTGAATTCGCCGGGCAGGATCGCCGCGCTGCCCGCGATCGCGCGCGTTGCTTGCGCAATCGGAATCGAAGGCGGAATGTTGCGAGGGGCCCTAAGAGCGGCCGGATCGAGAAGCCCGAAAGCGATGCGCGGCGGATCAGTCGGTCCGCGAAGATTTTCGTGGGCGTCTTTCGTGCTGTCTTGCCCGACGTCCGCCGTCGGATATCGGCCGTCGACGACGACCGAGCGCCACTCCAGCGGAGCGGCGCGAAGTCCGATCGATTTCAGAAAACGCGGCGGCTCGAACCCCCTCACGGCGGCGAAACAGGTTAGCGCGCAGGCGCCGAGCGCGACGGTCAGTGCGGCGACGGCGAGCCTGATCGCCTTTCGTTGAGCGCCGAAAAAGCCGCCGTTGGCGCGGTCGGGCGGCTTGCCCGCGGGACGTCGTCCGCCCGCATTCGCGCGCGCCTGGGCTTCCGAATCCGCGTGGCCGCGGATGCTTTTGGCTTGGGCCCGGTCGCCGGCGACGCGTCCAGCATAGGGTCGCGCCGGCGATCTCGGCCTCGGCGCGCGCGGCGGAAACCCGGCGCCGGGTTCGATCAGGAAATCATCGATCTCCGCGCCCGGCGCCTCGCCCCTGGCCTCTCGCTCGCCGGCATGCGGGCTCCTTCGCGGCGAGGCGGGACCGGGCGTTGGGGGCTCACGATCGCTGCGTGGCCGGCGCTCGGGCGGCGGCGCCGGGATCGCTCGGTTCGGCCGCATCGGGCCGGGATTCGTCGCCAATCCGGCCGGTGGGTGGTCGACGTCGCGCAATGTCTCATGCACTGCGCTCAATGCCAGATGGATGCGATTATCCGCCTCGTCGCGCGCGGCGCGCAGCTCAGCGGTCTCGCGCGCCGCGCGCCCTTCATGCTTGCCGGACGCGCGCCCGCGCGCCGCCTTGGCCTCGTCGGCGATCTGCCTGCGGGTTTGCTCTATCTGCTCGACCAATCGGCCGATCGACTGCTCGAAATTGGCCAGCGCGGCGAAGCCCTTATCGGTGCCTGCGAGATGCCCGGCGATCGTCGCGACGTCGCGCTCCAGCGCCTTGATCGCGTTGTCGCGAGCCGCCGTTTCGCGCGGCGCCTCGATCTTTTCCGCGAGCGACTGCACCGCGCCTTTCAAGGCGCGGGTCTCGGTCGCGGCGGCGGCGAGCCCCGTCTCAAACGTATCGATGAGCCGCCGGCGGGTCGACTCGATGAGATTTGTCAGGGCGTCGGGAAAGGCGACGGAGTCAATTCCTGCGTCCGCACCGTGGGGGGCGAGCGCTGCGGCGCGAGCCGCGCTCGTCGTCTCGGGGTCCGCGCGCGGGGCGCGCCGGCCAAGCTCGGCTTCGAGATCGGTCAGGGCGAGCGACAGCGATTCTGCGCCGCCAGCGCGCGGCTGCCCTCCGACGCGGTCCAGCACTCCGCGAGGATCGAGGAGGCTTACGTAAGCCAATGTTTCGCCGCCGCCTTCGAGGTCAGCGGGCTCTGCGATTTCGGCGCGAAGCGGTTCCTGGGCCGCGGTTGAACCTGCGCTGCCGGGCAAGCCGCGCGCGGCGGCATGCAGCGCCTGCCGTGGGTGAACGCTTTCCAGGAGAAGCGCCGCCATTGCCTTGAGGCCTTCCGTCAAATCAATCGGCGTCTCGTCGTCGGCGCCGCGACCCACAAGATCGGCCATGGCCCGCTGCAGCCAGTTTTCAATCGCCGCCAGACCCGGCCCGCCCGACACATTCGTCGGCCGGCCGCTCGCATGATCGGCGCTGCTCGCATTCTCCTTGCTCATGCTTTCGTCCGGTCGGCTCGAAATCCCATCGCGATGCTGCGCCACAACCTTTTTTGCGGAGCTGCGCCGCCGCTTTGCAGGCGCCTCGAGGCAGCTCCGGAAAATTGGCGTAGATGGTTGTATGTGAAACATATACAATTTTTGGTTGCAATCACATATGAAATTTTGTAATTTTTATCAGGCGACACTTAACGGGGAATCGGGGGCAGATCTATGGACGCCAACCCAACGCGTAATCATGAACATCAACTTGACGCTCAACGGCGCGATCGCGGCGCTGCGCCGCTTGCGGGGGCCTCGCCTTCGGTCTCCCCGGCGCCCGGGAAGGGCGGCGCGGGCGCCGAGAGCACGATTCGTGAAATGGCGCGCGATTTTGGGGTCAGCATCCGGGCGTTGCGCTTTTACGAGGATCGCGGACTGCTGCAGCCGCGGCGCGAGGGTTCCTCGCGCCTCTACGGATTGCGCGAACGCCGAGATCTAAAATCGATCCTGAAAGCGAAGCAGCTTGGCTTCACCTTGTCCGAGATCCACGACATGCTGCGCCCGCGCAGCGGCTTTGCTCTCGCGATAGAGGCTCAAGAGCGCGGCGACGACAGGTTCGACGTCGAGGAGACAGAGCTTGAGCTGCCGCTTCCGCCTGAGCAGATCGTCGCCCAGATCGGTTATCTAGAGCGCCAGCGGAGAGAACTCGACGCCGCCATCGTCACTTTGCGCAACGCGCATCGTAGGATGCTCGAATCGCCAGGGCGCGCGGCGCTGGCCTGAGATCAGGCGCGGGAGCGCCCGATAGATCCAGTTCCTCATCGTCGGGGCGCCCGCGTCGATATTGCGCCATTCCCCGGCTTGGTCCACGCGATCAGTAGCCGGCGATGGGCGGGGACGGAGGAGCGACGGGTTGCATTCAGGCGCTTGATCCGCGAGAGCGTAGCCGCATACTTGATTCACATCCACCGCCCACAAAATGGGCAGAGCGCGGTTCATTGGGCCGCGCTTCTTGCTTGCCGCTGATTTTGGCATCAACGTTGCTTGGCGCACAAGCTTGCTTGAAGCAAGCGGCCAATCAGCAAGCTAGCGGGCGGGAATTCATGTCGAGCAACGTCATCAGCCTTCGCGGCCAGTTCACGCCGCCAACCTGCGAACCGAACAGCACCGTCGTCGAGGAGCTGGAGCGCCTGCTCGAGGCCGCGCGCGCCGGCGAGATCGTCGGACTCGCCGGCGCTTATGTCCATCGCGATAAGGTGGTTTCCTACTCCTACGCGGGCGCAGTCGCGAGCTACGGCATGCTGGGCGGGCTCGACTGCGTCAAGGAACGGCTGCTGCGCATCGCCACGGCGCAGGACTAGTCAGCTGGAAGGTCGCCGAGTGCGGCTCGCGGGCGCGAAAAAGGGCGCTCGCGAGCGCCCTTTCTTATTCAGCGAGTTTTGGGCGGTCGCGCCTATTCGACGGCGGCCTGCTCGGCCTTTTCCTTGCCTTCGAGGTCTTCGCCGGTTTCCTGATCGACGAGCCGCATGGACAGGCGAACCTTGCCGCGATCGTCGAAGCCGAGAAGCTTGACCTTGACCTTCTCGCCCTCCTTGACGACGTCGGAGGATTTCGCCACCCGCCCCTTGGCGAGTTGCGAAATATGGACGAGGCCGTCCTTCGCGCCGAAGAAGTTCACGAAGGCGCCGAAATCGACGACCTTGACGACAGTGCCCTCGTAGATCTGGCCGACCTCCGGATCATTGGCGATGGATTTGATCCAGTTGATCGCCGCACGAATGGCGTTGGCGTCGGAGGAGGCGACTTTCACCGTGCCGTCGTCCTCGATATTGATCTTGGCGCCGGTCTTCTCGACGATTTCGCGGATCACCTTGCCGCCGGTGCCGATCACTTCGCGGATCTTGTCGGTCGGGATTTTCAGGGTTTCGATGCGGGGCGCGAATTCGCCAAGCTCGGCGCGCGCGCCGGTCAGAGCCTTCGACATTTCGCCGAGAATATGCAGACGGCCGGCCTTGGCCTGATCAAGCGCCACCCGCATGATCTCTTCATTGATGCCGGTGATCTTGATGTCCATCTGCAGCGAGGTGACGCCCTCTTCGGTGCCGGCCACCTTGAAGTCCATGTCGCCGAGATGGTCCTCGTCGCCGAGGATGTCGGACAGCACCGCGAAGCGCTCGCCTTCGAGGATGAGGCCCATGGCGATGCCGGCCGTCGGGCGCTTCAGCGGGACGCCGGCGTCCATCAGGGCGAGCGAAGAGCCGCAGACCGTCGCCATCGATGACGAACCGTTCGATTCGGTGATCTCGGAGACGATGCGGATCGTATAGGGGAACTCCGCCGCCGTCGGCAGCATCGGCCGGATCGCGCGCCAGGCGAGCTTGCCGTGACCGATTTCGCGCCGTCCGGGCGAACCCATGCGTCCGGTCTCGCCGACCGAATAGGGAGGGAAGTTGTAATGCAGCAGGAAGCGCTCTTTATAAGTGCCTTCCAGGCTGTCGACATATTGTTCGTCTTCGCCGGTGCCGAGCGTCGCGACGACCAGCGCCTGCGTCTCGCCGCGGGTGAAGAGGGCTGAACCATGGGTTCGCGGCAGCACGCCGGCCTGGGCGAGGATGGGCCGGACCGTCCTGACGTCGCGCCCGTCGATGCGGATGCCTGTGTCGAGAATGTTCCAGCGCACGACCTTGGCCTGCAGGTCGTGGAAGACTTCATGGACCTGCTCTTTCGAGAAGGGCGCATCGCCGCCTTCGGGGAAGAGTTTGGCGGCGACTTTCGCCTTCACCGCGTCGACGGCATTGTAGCGAAGCTGCTTGGCCGTGATTTTGTAGGCTTCGCGCAGTTCCGCCTCGGCGATGTGGCGAACCGCCGTCTCGACATCGCTCTTGTCGACGACGACGAGGTCGCGCGGCTCCTTGGCGGCCTTCTCGGCGAGCTTGATGATCGCGTCGATCACCGGCTGGAAACCGCGATGGCCGGTCATGACCGCGTCCAGCATCACCGCTTCGGAAAGCTCCTTGGCCTCGGATTCGACCATCAGAACGGCGTCGCCGGTGCCGGCGACGACGAGGTCGAGCGCCGATTCCTTGAGTTCGTCGATGGTGGGGTTGAGCTTCAAGGCGCCGTTGATGAATCCGACGCGCGCGGCGCCGACCGGACCCATGAAGGGAATGCCGGAGAGGGTCAGCGCGGCCGATGTCGCGACCATCGCCAGAATATCGGGATCATTTTCGAGGTCATGCGACAGCACGGTGACGACGACCTGCGTGTCGTTGCGGTAGCCATCCGGGAACAGAGGCCGGATCGGGCGATCGATCAGGCGCGAAACCAGCGTCTCCTTTTCGGAGGGGCGCCCCTCGCGCTTGAAATAGCCGCCGGGAATGCGCCCCGCGGCGAACGCCTTTTCCTGGTAATTGACGGTGAGGGGGAAGAAATCGACGCCGGGTTTCGGCGTCTTGGCCGAAACCACGGTGGCGAGCACGGTCGTCTCGCCATAGGAAGCGAAAACAGCGCCATCGGCCTGACGCGCGATGCGGCCGGTCTCAAGCACGAGCTTGCGTCCGGCCCAATCCAGTTCTTCACGATGAATTTCAAACATTTATTCGTCTTTCGTAATGTGAAAGGCGAAGACGTTTGTCAAGGCAAGACGGCAAGAGGCTGTCGCAAGGCGCGCTTGGGCGCGATGGCCTTGGGCGCGAAGGACAGCGCCTGGCGATCCTGCCATGACGCATAGTGTCTTCACCAATCGTCGGGACCGGCGGCCCCATGCCGCCGCAGCCCGTGTCAGCGAAGCCTTAGCGGTTCCGCATCCTGTTCTTTCGTTCGGGGCGAACGCGCCGATGCGCATCGCCCGGCGCCGCGAGGGCGCGTTTCAGGCGCAGGATCATTCAAAATTGAATCGACCGGGCGCCTGTCTCTTTGCTTTACGGCGCGATCCATCCGAAAAATAAGTAACTTTTCGGGATCGATCCGCCGTGGGCGGAACCCGGCTGAAAAGCGTCCGGCCGGGTTTTCGACGTTGCCTTAGCGGCGGATGCCGAGACGTTCGATCAGCGCCCTGTAGCGCGGCTCGTCCCTGGCCTTGACATAGTCCAGCAACTGACGGCGCTGCGAGACGAGCTTCAGGAGGCCCCGGCGCGAATGATTGTCCTTGACGTGGGTCTTGAAGTGCTCGGTCAGATTGACGATCCGTTCGCTCAGGATGGCGACCTGAACTTCGGGAGAGCCGGTATCGCCGGGCTTGAGTGCATAGTCTTTTACAAGCGCCTGTTTGCGCTCAGCCGTAATCGACATCGTGTAAACCTTTCAAAACAAAGAACGATTGACCATAGGCGGCGCCGCGCCGGGATGTCGTCCAGCACGGTGGCGCGAATGGGTGCGCGAAGATCGCGTAGCCTCCTTATACAGGAAAGCAACGCCGATGGAAGAGGGGCACCGCGCGCCGCCGCGATTTAATGCGCCGGCGGCGATCCGCAATCATCGTCAAACAGAGCCAAATTATACTCAAATATAGCTGCGTCAACGAACCGCTCATTCATCACACTCCTTCACGCGTTGTTTGAGGTTGCTGCGTAAGCTGAAGGGGAATTCGCCGCGCGATCGGCCAGCCGAGTCTCCAGGAGGCGTTTAACGCAGATGATGGACGCGCATCTCTTCAGCGAAATTTCCGGTGTGATGCTGCGCGCCAATGACGGGAGGCTGTTCGCCTTTCTTGGCTGCGCGGCGGCGCTCTTCGGAGCCTTTTTCCTCGCGCGGCCCTTGTTCCGGCGCCTCCCGATGGGCGCTGCCCCGGACGGGACGGATCACATCGTCGAGTCATTCGGGGTCACCGCCGACAGTCTGCGCGCCGTCGAATCGCGGTGTCGCGAGGCGGGCGTCGCCGAGGCGCATATCCCGGCGCATGTGCAGGACGCCGCCCGCTCGCTCGCCGAATTGCGCCGGCGACTTCTCGACGTTCATCCCGAAGCGCTTGAGCTGGTCGATCGCGGCGATTTCGAAGCGGCCGCGGCAATGTTGAAGCTTGATTGCGAATTGCGCCTCGCGCCGGTCGGCGGCGCGCGCGCGCCCGAGGACGCAAGCAGGGACGCCGAGCTTTGCGCCGCCGCCGCCGCGATCGATCAATTAAATCTCGACCATCGCGGCGCCGCCGAGAAATACGCCGCCGCCGCGGACCTCGTCTCCAATGCGGCGGAGGCCGCCGGGACGCCGCCAGCCAGCGCCGGGGCGGCGTGGCGCTTTCGCATGGCGCAGGGGCGCGCGCTGGTCGACGACGGCGCGCGGAGCGGGCAGGGCGACAGCCTCATCGGCGCAATAGAGAGCTACGACCGCGCGCTCGACGCCGTGTCCCGCGCGCAATCGCCCCTCGCCTGGGCGCGGACGCAGTTCCATCGCGCCGATGCGCTGGTCGCCTCAGGCGTCAACGACAATGTGGCGAGCCGAATTGAGGAAGCGGTCGGCACCTATCAGCTGGCGCTTGAGGAATGGACGCATGACGCGGCGCCCTTCGAGTGGGCGCGCGCGCAGCATAATCTCGGCGATGCGCTGCAGCGGCTGGCGGAAATGGAGGATGGGATCGAGCGGCTGCGGCCGGCCGCCGAAGCCTATCGCGCCGCTCTCAAGGCATGGACGCGGCGCGCGGCGCCGGACCTTTTCGCCATGGCGCAGGGCAATCTCGGCGATGCGCTCGCCGTCATGGGAGCGCACACCGGCGACGAGGCGATGCTGCGCGAAGCGATCTGCGCCTATCGGGCCGCGCTCGGCGAATTGCGCCGGGATCTTGCGCCGCGGGAATGGGCGCGCATGCAAAATAATCTTGGCAATGCGCTCGAGGCCCTGTCCGAACGGGAATTCTGCGAGCGCAAATATAAAAGCGACCAGCTGAGGCAAGCCGTCGAAGCCTTCCAGTCCGCGCTGGAAGCGCAGACGCCCGAGGCCTCTCCGGCCGAGTTCGCCGCGACGAACGTCAATCTTGGCGATGCTCTTCTGACGCTTGGCGAAGGCGAAGCCGCCGAGAATCCGGCTTATGGACATGATCTGCTGTCCAGGGCCGCCGCCGCCTATCGCGCGGCGCTCGCGGCGACCGATGGGAGGGCGCCGGTCGAAGCCGCCAAGATCAAGATCAATCTCGCCTATGCGCTCGGACTGTTATGGAACGGCACGCGCAATCGCCAGATGCTGAACGAAGCCCTCGCCATGCTCGATGGCGCCATCGCGGCGATCAAGGAAACCGAGGAGCATGAGCACGTCGCCGACGCTGAGCGCGCGCGGGAGAGGATCCTCGCCGCTCTGGCGCAGGCCGAGGCCGCCTGATTGTCACTGGCGGCCAAGGCAAAAAAAATGGAGCGGTTTCCCGGCAGCGAAATCGCTCCAGAGAACGCAAAACGGGACCGGGGCGGTCCCGTTTCGAGCAGGGCCGGCGCTTACTGGACCAGGCCGAGCAGTTTTTGGCCGGCCGGGCTCGCAAGTTCCGCTGCGTCCAGCGTGCCGTCTCCGTCCGGATCGGCCTTTTTGAAAGCAGCGGCGATCTCGGCCGCATATTCGGCCTTGTCGACCGTGCCGTCCTTGTCCGGGTCGGCGGCGGCGAAATCGACTAGGGCGCCCTTGCCCTCCTTGGCGTCGAGCGTGCCGTCCGTGTCCGGATCGAGCGCTTTGAACTTGGCGACGCCCGCGGCCTGCGCTTCCGCAAGGCTGACCGTTCCGTCGCTATCCGGATCGAGCAGTTTCAAGTTCGCCGGCGCGGCGAAAGCAGGAAGTGCGATCAGGCTCGCGCCCATCGCGAATAGCGCGGCGTAGGCTGCGTTTTTGAGCAACACCTTAATCTCCTATGTATCATTCCAATGAATTACGCGAATAGCACGCATAATGGAAGTTTGAAAGCAAAATGATAGAAAGCGATGCAGTTAAAATCAAACTTCTGATAGAATAAATCCAATAGCGATAGATCTAAGCATGCGTCTGTATGACCAATTGGATTCTAAACAGTGAATCTTTCCAGATTCTTATGTGTGTTTTTCCTTGTCCTCACCGAACTCCGCGCGGCTTTTTCACGCATGGACGAAAATCGGGGATAACGGGGCGCGTCCTTCGGACGCGCGCAGCGACTCAGCCGGCGCGATATTCGCGCCAGCCCTTCGCTCGCAATTCGCAGGCGGGGCAGTGGCCGCAGCCATAGCCCCATTCGTGCAGGACGCCGCGCTCGCCGAGATAGCAGGTGTGGGTGTCCGCGTTGACGATCGAAATCAACGCCTCGCCGCCGATTTTTTCGGCAAGGCGCCAGGTGTCGGCCTTGTCGAGCCACATCAGCGGCGTCTCGACGCAAAAGCGCGCATCCATGCCAAGGTTCAGCGCGAGCTGCATCGCCTTGACGGCGTCGTCGCGGCAATCGGGATAGCCGGAAAAATCAGTTTCGCACATGCCGGCGACGATATGGGTGAGGCCGCGCCGGTAGGCGAGCGCGCCGGCGAGGGTGAGGAACATCAGATTGCGGCCCGGCACGAAAGTGTTCGGCAAGCCGCGCGCGTCGGTCGTGATGGCGACGTCATGGGTCATCGCCGTCACCGAGATTTCGGCCAGCGCCTCGACGCGGATGAGGTGATCCTCGCCGAGTTTTTCGCGCCATGCCGGAAAGTCTCGCAAAAGCGCGTCGCGGATGACGGCGCGCTGGTCAAGCTCGATGCGGTGCCTCTGATTGTAATCGAAGCCGATGGTTTCGACATGATCATAGCGCTCGAGGGCATAGGCGAGGCAGGTCGTCGAATCCTGGCCGCCCGAGAAGAGGGTCAGCGCCCGTCGCTCGCGGCCGTCTTGATCGCCCTGGCGAAACCCGCTGTCCGCGCCGTTTTCCGCCCCGTTCATCCGGCGTCCCCGGCCGCCCAGGCCGTCATCATGAGATTGGCGATCGCGACCCGCGACGGGCTGGTGAAGCCGGCCGGATGCGTTCTCGTCAGCATTTGCCGCACTTCCTCCCGGCTGAACCAGCGCGCGTCTTCGAGCTCCTGATCGTCGAGGCTGAGATCGCGGGTCAGGGCTTGCGCGACGCAGCCGATCATCAGCGAACTCGGGAAAGGCCAGGGCTGGGAGGTGAGATAATCCACTCGGCCGACAGCGATCCCCGTCTCTTCGGCGACCTCGCGGCGGACGGCGGCCTCGATGGTCTCGCCGGGCTCCATAAATCCGGCGAGGCAGGAATACATTTTGGGCGCGAAGGCGGGCTGACGGCCAAGGAGACACTCATCGCCGCCAGCGACGAGCATGATGACGACCGGATCGGTGCGCGGAAAATGCTGGGCGCCGCAGGCGTCGCAACCGCGCCGCCAGCCGCCGGCGAGCATCCGGCTCGGCGCGCCGCAATTGGCGCAGAATCTGTGCCGCGCGTGCCAGGCGAGCAGGCTTTTGGCCTCGCCGAGCGGACCGACGATGTCGGCCGGCAGCAAGCCCTGCGTCGCGATCAGGCGGATGTCGAGAAAGGCGATGGACTCTGGCGCCGGCGCGTCGTCCGCCCTTTCGATGAGGCTCGCAAATAGCGCCGACCGCTCGTCGTCGCCGTCAAAGCCGCCAAGAAACACGGTTTCCCGCATGGCGCCGAGTTCGGCCGCCTCGCTCAGGGTGAAGAACGGGTCGAAGCCCTCGCCCGCGCGCTTCACGACGGGCATGCCGTCGGACAGCACCAGCGTGCGCGCGCCGCCCGATCGCCACACGGAATCGAGATAGGCGGCGTCTTGCCGGCGCACCGCCATGCGGTTGAGCCGATTGACGGCGAAGCCGACCGAGTCGGAACGATCGTCGAGATCGGGAGGAAATTTCGCGCCGCCGTGCATTCATGATCCTTGATCGGGCATTTCCCGGCGAAGCTTTGGCTTCGGCCGCGCTCCTTGCCGACTCGCATGTCGGACCAGAAGCAACCGCCGTGGTTTCGCACGCCGCGCGTCGAAAGAAATGCCGTAAAATAAGAAATGAGCGATTTTTCGAGCGGGATCGATTCTTCGGGGGATCCCTGGATCTGGAAAACGCGCCTGCGTGAAGCGGTCGCCAGACCGCCGCTAACTTAAGCCCTTCCGTCGATTGCGCCAAATCGGTCTTTCGCGGGAGGGCGGAAATTATTTTTGCCGGAGACCGAATGACCTGCGCCATCCAAAAAGGTTGCGAAAATCGCGCTGGCGGTCCAAATAGGAGTTGGGAGGTTGGCGGTGGACGCACCACTCGCCAACCGGGTCAGATCCGGAAGGAAGCAGCCCTAACGAGACCGGGCGGGTCTCTGTCCAGCCTCCTACTTTTTGCGTTGCGGCCGCGCAGTGCGCGGCTGCGCGCCGAAACTTCTCGATTGGATCGTGCTTTTGGACGGGTCTGGCGCGTGAACGGGTCTTGGCGAGGCGCGTCGACTGCCATGAGGGCGCCAAACGTCGAGGCGAAGCCACAGCTCCCGGCCAGGCCAGCCGCCCCGGCGAAAAGATGACCGCGACGTCTCCTCCGGGTGCGCCGCAGGATCCCGGCGCGAAGGCCGCCGCTCCCTATCGCGTCCTCGCCCGCAAATATCGTCCAGCCAGTTTCGACGATCTGATCGGCCAGGAGGCCATGGTCAGAACCCTTTCCAACGCCTTCGACCTCGATCGCATTCATCAAGCCTATATTCTGACGGGCGTCCGCGGCGTCGGAAAGACGACGACCGCGCGCATTCTGGCGCGCGCCTTCAATTATGAACTGCCCGCGCACGATGGCCGCCCCGCCGTGACGCGTCCGACCATCCACATGAGCGAACTCGGCCTGCATTGTCAGGCGATCATCGAATCGCGCCATGTCGACGTCATCGAGATGGACGCCGCCTCGCACACCGGCATCGAGGACGTGCGCGAAATCATCGAGAGCGCGCGCTACCGACCGGTCATGGCGCGCACCAAGGTCTATATCATCGACGAAGTGCATATGCTCTCGAAGGCGGCCTTCAACGGTCTCCTGAAGACGCTCGAAGAGCCGCCGGACCATGTGAAATTCCTCTTTGCGACGACGGAAATCGAGAAGGTGCCGGTGACGGTGCGCTCGCGCTGCCAGCGCTTTGACCTGCGCCGGATCGACGCCGGCGCGCTGATCACCTTTTTGGCTGGAATCTGCGCCAAGGAGGGCGTCGCCATCGAGCCCGAGGCGCTGGCGCTGGTCGCGCGCGCGGCCGAGGGTTCGGCGCGCGATGCGCTGTCGCTGCTCGACCAGGCGATCGCGCATGGCGCCGGCCATGGGCCGGGAAAAGGGCAGGGAGCTGTCTCGGCGGAGGCCTTGCGCGCCATGCTGGGCCTCGCCGATCATGGCCGCATCATCGATCTGTTCGAGGCCGTCATGCGCGGCGAAATGACGCAGGCGCTCGGCGGATTGAAGGAGCTTTACGATGGCGGCGCCGATCCGGCCGCCATCCTCATCGAACTTGCCGAATTCGTCCATCTCGTCACCCGGCTGAAGCTTGCGCCGGCGGCGGTCGAGGACGCCGCCATCACCCAGGAAGAGCGCGAACGCGGCGCGGGCTTCGCGGCGAGCCTGTCGACGCCGGTTCTGACGCGGGCCTGGCAATTGCTCTCGAAGGGCTTGCAGGAGGTGAAGGATTCTGACCGGCCTCTCGCCGCCGCCGACATGGTTCTGGTGCGCCTCGCCTATGCCGCCGACCTGCCGACACCCGACGAGGCCCTGCGCAAGCTCGCCGCCCTCACCAATGATTTTTCGGCCCCCGCCGCGGGCGCGCGCGAAACGGCCCGGCCCGCTGGCGCCGGGCCTTCGGTTGCGACGGGGAGCGCGGGGCGGCCCCGCGACATGGCGCCACATTCGGCGCAGCCGTCAGGCGCGGCGACGGCGCTGGCGCCGCTGCGCGGCGATCCCGCGCCGGCGATGCGTCTTTCGACGTTCGAAGACGTCGTGGCTCTGGCCGCGCTCCATCGCGACATCCAGTTGAAGCTCGCACTTGAACGCGATGTGCGGCTGGTGCGTTTCGAGGATGGCGCGATCGAATTCTCGCCCGCGCCCGGCGCATCGGCGCAATTGGCGCAGGTTTTGATGCGGCGGTTGCAGGAATGGACCGGGCGGCGCTGGATGGTCGCGGTCGTCAGCGAGGCGGGCGCGCCAAGCCTTAAGGAGGTCGCGGACGAGAAAGCCCGGGTTGCGATGAACGGCGTGCGCGCAGATCCGCTCGTGCGCCGCGCGCTCGAAGTTTTTCCCGGCGCCGAAATCATCGCCGTCCGCGTTACAGAGGAGGCGGCGGCGACAGAGGGGCCGCGCGCCGGCGACGAAGATGTTGGATTTGTCGACGACAGCCATGCCGAGGCCGATCCGTGGTGAGAGTGACCTGCGATGAAAGACGCGCCGGAACATCCTTCATCCCCCGCTCATGAAAGAGGGTCAGTTATGCGCGATATGTTGGGTTTGATGAAGCAGGCCCAGGCCGTGCAGGAGAAAATCCAGGCCATGCAGGCCGAGATGGAGCGGCTTGAGGTCGAGGGCCAGTCGGGCGGCGGCATGGTGCGGGTCACGCTCAGCGCCAAGGGCCAGCTACGCAATGTCGCGATCGACGATCAGCTCCTGAAACCTGAGGAAAAGCAGATCCTTGAAGATTTAATTGTGACGGCGCACGAGGATGCGCGGAAAAAAGCCGAGCGCCTGATGGAGGAGAAAATGCAGGGCATGACCGCCGGCCTGACCTTGCCGCCCGGCATGAAGCTGCCGTTCTGAGGGCGCGGGTTTAATGGCCGGACGCGTCGCGGGCCCTGAAATCGAGCGGCTCATCCAGTTGCTGGCGCGCCTGCCCGGGCTCGGGCCGCGCTCCGCGCGTCGCGCGGCGCTGCATCTCATCCGCAAGCGCGAGGAGTTGTTCGCTCCGCTCACCGACGCGATGCAGGCCGCGCGCGAGAAGATTGTCGTCTGTGGCGTCTGCGGCAACGTCGATACGCTTGATCCCTGCACCATCTGCCGCGACGAGCGTCGCGACCCTTCCTTACTCGTCGTCGTCGAGACCGTGGCCGATCTCTGGGCGCTGGAGCGCGCCGCGGCCCTCAACGCGCGCTATCATGTGCTCGGCGGAACGCTGTCCCCGCTCGATGGCGTCGGCCCGAAGGATTTGAATCTCGCGAGCCTCATCGAGCGCGTGGCGGCGGGCGGGGTGAGCGAGGTGATCCTCGCCGTCAACGCCACCGTCGACGGCCAGACGACGGCGCATTACATCACCACCCTCCTGGCCGAGTATAATGTGCGCACGACGCGGCTCGCGCATGGCGTGCCTGTCGGCGGCGAACTCGATTATCTCGACGAGGGCACGCTCGCCGCCGCGATGCAGGCGCGCACCGCGTTCTGACGCGCGACCGGACGGGTCGCGCCCGGCGGCGCGTAAGATCGCGGCCCGCGCCTGTCCGGTTTGACGGCTCAATCGGTCAAAACTGTTTCACGTGAAACAACCCGGGGGGATCGCGGGAGGCTTGGCGTTTCACGTGAACCACCCCCCTCGGGGCGCGCGGGGGCGGCGCGCGGACCGGGGGCGGATATTATATTATGATCATAATTCTACAAACGCGCGGCCCTATTCGGCGGCCTTCAGCCTGTCGGCGCCGGACTCCGCGCCGGGCGCGGTGAAATCCATTTGATCGATGCGCTCGCCGCATTTTGCAATCCGGTCCGCGCTGGCGACGAGGCCTGCGACATCCTCTTCCGCGCCCGAAAAATGCGATTGCAGTTTCAGCGCCCGCCCGCGCAGCCGCGCGACGTCTTCCACGAGGCGGCGCACCTCGGCCTGGATGATATGGGTCTGCTCGCGCACGCGCTCGTCGCGCACGAGCGCCTGCATCAGCTGCACCGCCATCATGAGCAGAGAGGGCGACACGATGATGATGCGGCTGCGATGGGCGCGTTGCACGATGTCGTCGAAATGTTCGTTGATGTCGGCGTAGAGCGATTCAGACGGCACGAACAGAAGCGCGAGGTCCTGCGTCTCCTCGGGCAGAAAATAGCGCTCGGCGATGTCCTTTATATGTTTTCCGACATCTGATCTGATCCGCGCCGCCGCATCTTTGCGCGCGGCCTCGCTCTCTGCGCGTTTCAGCGCGGTGAAGGCTTCGAGCGGAAATTTGGCGTCGATCACCATCAGGCGCGGATCGCCGGGCAGGCGAATGACGCAATCGGGGCGCATGCGGTTCGACAGCGTATGCTGAAACGCATAGGCGCTCTCGGGCAGCGCGTCCCTGACGATGGCCTCGAGCCGGCCCTGGCCGAAAGCTCCGCGCGCCTGCTTGTTGGCGAGGATTTCCTTGAGGCCGACGACCTCTTGCGTGAGGCCGGTGAGGCGCGTCTGCGCGGCGTCGATCACCGCCAGCCTTTCGTTGAGTTTGGCGAGCTGCTCGCCGGCGCTTTTGCCCGAAGCCGCGACGCCCTCGCCGACGCGGGCGCCGACCTGATCCAGCCGCTCGGCGACGAAGCGGGCGAGATCGCCCTGGCGTGCCCCAAGCGTCTCGGCGACCGTGCGCACGCGGCCCGACAGCTCGGCGTTCTGGCGGGCGAGAAGAGCGAAGGCTCGCTCCATCTCGTTCTGGCGCTCATCCGCCTCAAACGCCCGCTGCCGCGTCGCGCGGCTCATGCCCGCCGCGATGAAAAGCAGCGTCGCCAGCGCGATCGCCGCGGCGCCGAGCAGCAGTTCCGCGGCCGTGACCGGCGTTCCGGCGAGCAGGAATATGACGCGATCCATGCAAAGGCTCAGGTGATTCGCGGGGCGGACCGGAACGAATCTAGAACATTTGCGGCGGAGAGTTCAAGGGCGGGCGATTTTGGCGCGGCGTCCGGGTTGCACGAGCTGCGCCCGCTCCGTCGGCGATCGGATGGCCCGGAAACATTTGCGGGCGGGCATGGCGGCGCGGGAAGGTCCGACGCCGCCATGATGAATTTATTGGAGAGGCCCAACCGTGACTGTCACCGTCGGGGCGGAGGGTGCGAACCAGCTGCTTGGAATCGGATCGAGCTTTGACGGAACGTTGCCATAGGGGGGCGGAGATCCCGGTATGTAGACGGGATTTTCGTCAAACCCATATCCATACACCATACCCATGAGAACGCCCTGATTGCTGGTGGAGGTTGGCGTAATGCTATTGTTCGGCGCCCAAAAGATGTTTTGCGCAGATAGCTGGGCGGTGTGCAGATATTGCGCGTAGTAATTTTGGCGCCCCGCCGCCGGATACCAATTGGCCTCGTTCGACCAGTATTGGTCGGATGGAGTAAAGCCGCCCGTCGTTTGTTTGGCGTCGGCCTTAAGCGTTATCGGCTTTATTTTCGCGCAAAGCGTCGTTCTGAGCGTCGAGTGGAACCCGGTGTTCATGGTCACATTGTTGCAATTCGCGATTCCGCGACTGAACGCATTGACGACATTTCTCTGAATGCTACGCGAAACCTTGGCGAGAGATGTGTTGCCTTTATAATAGTCCCAGGAGGCGAAGGCTCCATCATTGGCGAAAACCATCTGGCTGGGCGTTTCGGACCATTTGTTGTTCGAGGTCCAGGTTATGTTGCTGAAGACCCATTCTGTAAAGGATGGGTTGGGGGCGGGACAAGGGTGCCCTGTCGTGTATACGCACGCCGTTGCATTGGGGTTGGTCGTCGATGGGCCATTGAGGGCGTTAAGCCACATCTGGTAGACTGTTTTGGTATTCACGGTCGTTGTTTTGAAGCTCGTTATTTGTCCGACCCAGCCCGAGGATGGCTGACCGAAATACCAGTTTTTATATTTGGCGTACAGGTTATACTGGGCCTGTGTTAAGTCAATTTCATAGGTTTGAACGACGCCAGACGTGGGGGTCGTCTGGTGAATTGAGGACGCCGGAACGCCGGTGGACGGGAAATTCACGACCTGACCCACAGGGTTGCATAGCACGATCGACGTGGCTTTGCCGTTGATGTCGGCGCCGGAAAAAAGGAGCGACTGAGAATCAGCGTTAAGATAGACGGGGCACGAGGTTCTGCTCGTCACTTTCCAGGGCTGCTCCGGGATCACAGGGCTCACGTCCGGGGCGTCCGGCTTTCCCGTATCGCCCATGACGACAAGCGCCGCATTCGCCACCAGCGCGTTGGTGAAAAACGTCGAGACCTCACTGTCATAGTAGGAGTTTAGCGGGTCGAACCAATTCACCAGATCGCCGTTCAGGCTGCAGTTGCTGGGGACATTCGGGTTTGGACTGGCGTTAACCTGGCATTGCAGATTTAGATAATCATTGGGCGAGATGATATAGGCGTATGGATATTGCGGGCTCGTCGACGATGGACTGCTCGGCGGATTCCAGGCGGCGAGCGCGAGGGGCTGGAAATTTAGGGCGGGGCCGCCGCCGCCAGTTGGCGGCTGTTTACCCAGCCAGGTGACAAGCGGCGAAGTCGCGCCGCCCGCGTCATTCGGCCCCGTGATCATTGTTCGACGGGTGAAGGCAGGTGAAACAACGCGGTTGCCGAGAATCCCCAGAACATTGGCGCCCTGGTTAATCGATATCGCCAACGGAATCTGAAACGTATCAACATTGGATGTATCCAATGTTATCACGGGCGAGAGGACGTTGTTCACGCTCGTCTGCCAGACGGTCTCCTCGAAAAGCCCAGACGGGTAATTGACCGTCGGCCTGGTGAAGTTGCCTAAATTATCCATGGTGTATTGGATATTGTTGGCGCAGGAAAATCCGCCCGCCGGAAGCGTTTTTATGACGTAAATCGAGAGGTTCGCGGAATTGATGTAGGGCTGGCCGATCGGGCTGGCGGCAAAACCTGTGATCCCGTTCGTTCCGCCGATTTGTATGGCTTTCACGGTATTCGAGGCGCCGGCGGGGATCCATTGGGCGATGGCCGAACCAGTGCCTCCAAGGGTCCCTGGGGCGGGAGCAGCGACCTCTGGCTGCACCAGATAATACGCCGCAGGCGCTCCGGGGGGATTGGCGGGCGAAGCGCCTTTGCTGGACCCAATCACGCAAACCAGCGCTGCGCCCGAGCTGTCTTGAAGACCGATGGTGGCGGGCACATAGCTTTGCGAGCCCGCCGCACTGGAGCATAACCAAAACATGCTCGTTGCGGCAATGGCGCTCAGTGAGACGCCTTGGCCTCGGCTTGGGTCTCTTCGATTTACATAGGATGTGTTTGGGAAAGCAATTGACATGGTGATTATCGCCAAATTGCGGGGCCTACAGAGAATCTGTGGCTTCACGGTGGGGCAGGGAGAGAAAAAGGCATGGCCTGTAAGACAAGTCTTGGGCGCCAGTCGGCATTCTCCACCATCGCTTGATTTCAGCAACTCATTTTTCACGTAACAACAGTTATTTTTCGTAACAACAAACATGCAAGTTTATGTATTTGCGTCGTCTCGGAGGCTCCTCTTCATCGAGACTCCGCCATGAGGGCGTCGCCGTCGGAGCTGGGTTCTGGCTCGACCTTAAGAGTGGGCTCGCGACTATGGCGACCAATGGATGAAACGGTTCATGCGATTTGGCGCGGCTTTCCTATCGTTCGCGGAGCAAAACGCGAACATCGGCAAGGAAGAGTTTACGGGAGAGGTCGGGAAATCATATGAAACGCTGCGCATGACCGCAACGCGGTTAAGGCGGGACAGGCGCCTTAATTGCCGGGCATGGAAACCGGACGATGCGGTGTGGGGAGAGCAGGGCATGAATGGCGGGAGGCTTGCGGCGGCGTTCAGGGGGCTCTGCTATGTCGCGCTCGCCGCCCTGCTTGGATCTTTCGCGGTCATGGCGATCCTTTCCGTCAGCGGGCTTTGTTCGCGCATTGACGAAGGTCAGGTTGCATGCGCGACGAGCGCGTTCTCTTTTCTTGCGCAGGCCGCGATGGCGACAGCGCTGCTGAGCGTCTTCACGCTCGCGCCGCTGGCGCTGGCGATCTGCGGCATCATATTTCTCATTCGCGCGGCGCTCCGCCGGCCTTCCTGAAGCTGGCGGCGCGGCTTCGCAACGCCGTGCGGATCGGCTCCGGTAATTCGTGCGATCCAGCGCCGCGGCGACCGCGGCCGCGCCGCCTGAAGATGTTTGCCGTGAAGATCGGCCTGGGGCCGACGATAGCGATTGGCCGCGCCCTTACGCCAGGAGCGGCCGCATGGCGTGATTTTTCGCCGAATGCGGGCCTCTCGGACTCTCCCCATTCGTGAAAAATCGGTTAAGGTCATTGCTGCGCGGCATTGGCGCGCGTTTGTTTGGGGGCCGCAATCTGTGGGTGTGGCGCCGCCCGAAACCAAACTTTGGTTGCAATTCCACACGCTGTGGGATCGAACTGGCGGAGCTGTTTCATGGCTCAGGACAAAGACGGCGAAGCGCCGAAAGCCACGCCCCCGGAGCGGACCGCGAAGGGCGACAGCCTGCGCGAAAAGGTCGGCACCGCGCTGCTCGGATTTCTCCTGACCGGCGTCGTCGGAACAATGGTGGCGACCTGGTTTCAGCAGCGCGGCTGGGCCTGGCAAAACCGGGTTGCGCAGGTCGAAAAGGACACGACGAGCGCGCTCGACTCGCTGCGCTCGGCGTCCGACCTTCTCGACAAGCGCTGGTCCGCGACGTTCCAGATGCTGCAGGCGACGCAGACTCCGACAGACGGAGACGGGTCGAAGGCGGCGAAGGACAGGTTTCTTACGGTCAACAATGAGTGGGAGCTGCAATACGCCAATGTCGACGCCGCCGTCGAATTCAATGTCGACAGGCCGTTCGGCGTCGACGCCAAGCGCACGCCCGATGCGCTGTGGGTGTTTCAATGCAACGCCTACCCGTTCGACGATGCGGCGGGAGGGGCGCTCGACGCGAATGCGGCCCATACCATCCTGACGGTGGTCAACCATTGTCAGGATCTCGTCAAGACGGATATCGGCGATATCGGCAGGGCAGCGAACGACCCGAGCGCGCGCCAGAGGCTGACCGATCAGTCCTATTTTCGTCTTTCGAATATCTACTACATCAATGACGCCCTGCGTTGTGTGATTCTGGAGCGCGCCGTCGCGATGCGCCGCAGCCTCGATGCGCAATTTGGCTGGGCGTCATTCTTTCAGGAGGGGTCGCAGGCCTACAAGATTCCCGCCCGGGAGCGCGACTGCCTCGCGCAATATCGCGAGTGGTCGAGCAAGAATCCCCCCAAACAACAATAGGGGTCAACGTGGGCCTCCGCGGCTTCCTCATGCGTTCGCATAATAGCGCAGGAGCCGCAGTCCTTCGGCCGAAGTCCAATCGGCTTGCCCGGTGAGATAGCCGGCGATGCGGCCGGCGCGATCCGCCACATAGGAGATGGGCATCCCGTAAAGCACGAAGGGGGAGGCGCCCGCTCCATCGATTTTTCTGGCGAGCCGCCCGGCGGGATCGAGATAGACCGGTAAATGCTCAATCTCGAGGCGTTTCAGGAAAGCCGACACGCGCTCGCGCCCGGCGGCGTCGATCGATATGGCGATGATTTCGAGCGGCTCCGATCGCGTGAGGCCGCGAAGCTGCTCGAGCAGCGGAAGCTCGCGGGCGCAGGGCGGACACCAGCGCGCCCAGAAGTTGATGAGAACGGCCTTGCCGCGAAGCATCGGGAGATCGAGCGGCGCGCCATTGATTGCGTCGAGGCGGATCGCGGGAGCGGCGACCATGGGCTCGATGAGCGTGAACTGTTCGCGCGCCGTTTCAAATGGGGGCGGCGCGACCGGGACGGAGACAGGCGCGGCGCGCGCCGGGGATGCGCCGATCAGGGCGCCGAGGCCCGCCAGGACGAAGCGGCGGGAGGGCGCTTTCATGCAGGGCGCTTTCATGCAGGCCGCCTCAGGGCCGGTCGGCGGGCGCGGCGCGAGGGGCGCGGTCCCCGCCGATGAGATATTCGCGGACGAGGACCCGGGCGCGATGCAGGCGGCTCTTGACGAGGCCCGCCGGCGCGCCGAGGCGCGCGCCGATCTCGGCGATGGACAGTTCCTCGAAATCGCGCAGAAGCACGATTTCGAGATAATGGGCAGGCAGGGATTCGAGCGCCGCCGCCAATTCGAGACGCAGGGAAACATCCGTGCGGCTCGCCAGTTGCGCCTCGATGCGCGCATCGGTCCAATCCTCGTGGAAGGTCATGCGCCGGGCGAGGCGCCGGCACGCGCGCCGCACCACCGTAAACAGCCATCCGGCGAAGGAGGTTGCCGCCTTGAGCGAGCGGATGCGCCGCGCGACGATGAGCAGCGTTTCCTGAACTGCGTCGTCGATCTCGCTCGTCTCGCAATGGCGGCGGGCGTAACGCCGGACATCGGCCCGGCATTCCCGCAGCAGCCGCTCCAGCGAGACCTCACTGCCGCCTTGCGCGGCGGCGACCAGGGTGGCGCGGTCGGCTGGCGCTGTCATGTCCGGGCCTGTTTATCCAGCTTGCGTCCGACCAGGGCGCAGGCCGGGCAGAATCCGAGGAGGCCGGTCATGGCCGCCATCGCGCCCATCGCGCCGACGCCCCAGCCAAGCGGCGTCGCGCCGAAATAGGCGATGGCGGCGGCGATGGCCGCGACGCCCATGAGAATGCGAAGGGCGCGCTCCATTGGGGGAACATTCTTTACGTAAAACATCTTGTCTCTCCAAGCTGCGAGATGAGGTACCTCAAAAGGAAAGAGGCGGGGATTGTTCGGATGGGTTCGCGGCGGCGAAACAATTTTCCGGCAAATGATCCAACTCCTGTAATTTCGAATGACCGCGCCCAGACACGAGGCCTTCAGGAATGCGATCAGCCTTCGCCATCCTTTATGACGCGGCCATGAAATTTCTGGCCGACGACGGCTGGGCGATCTCGAGCTATATCGCCCTCACCATCCTCACCTCCATGTTCCCCTTTCTCATTTTCGTGACGGCGTTGGCCGGCTTCATCGGCACCGAAAACCTCGCCAATGAGGCCGTCTCGATCCTGTTCCAGACCTGGCCCGAGCAGGTGGCGAAGCCGCTTGCGGCCGAGGTCCATAATGTGCTGACGCAGACGCGCGGCGGCCTCCTCACCATCGGCGGCGTGCTGTCGATCTATTTCTCGTCGAGCGGGGTCGAGGCGCTGCGCGTTGGCCTGAACCGCGCCTATGACGTCAAGGAGACGCGGCCCTGGTGGCTGTTGCGCCTTGAATCCATCGCCTATGTGCTGCTCGGCGCCTTCGCTCTTCTGACGCTGACGCTGCTCGTCGTGCTGGCGCCGCTGATCTGGAGCGTCGCGCTGCGGTTCGCGCCGCATATCGAGCCGCTCGACAGTTTCGTGACGTTCAGCCGGTTTGGCATCGCCACGCTGGTCTTGCTGCTTGCGCTCGTCATCATTCACAAGCTGCTGCCGGCGGGGCGGCGCAAATTGCGCGAAATCCTGCCCGGCATCCTGTTCACCTTCGCGCTTTGGGTGGCGGGCGGCGTGGTCTTCGGCTCCTATCTGGCGGAATTCGCGCGCAATTACGTGACGACCTATGCGGGCCTCGCCTCGGTGATGATCGCCCTGGTGTTTCTCTACATGGTCGCCGCCATTTTCATCTTCGGCGGCGAACTCAATCAGGCTATGTCGCGCGCGGCCGCGAAGCGGGCGGAGGGCGGGCCGATGCGATAAAGCGTCCTTCAGGGCGCGCTGAGCACTGCGGCGACGCCGATGCGCACATCCGGCGGGGCGGTGAGCGCGATCAGCTTCAAGACCTCGCCGGCGCTGCGATAATGGCTGAGGCGCTTCAGCCCCGCCGCCAGCGCCTCCATCGGCTGCGCCGCGGAGATCGCGACGATGAGGTCCGCCCCGAAGGGCTCGTGGACCTCGAACGTCCAGGCGAAGGCGGCGGCGTCGACGATGCGCGCGTCGGAGCCGATGGGGTAGAGGGCCTGCACGAGGCCATCGCCGCTGACCGAGAAAAGGATCAGCGCGCGGTTGGCCATGCCGGTGAGGTCGATCTCGACCCTGTCGTCCCTGCGCCGCAGGGGCGGACCGTCGGCGACGCTGATCGGCTGCGGGCGCGCGGCGGCGAGTTTGACGATTCCCTCGGCGAAGGCCATGCGGTCGATCACGGCCGGCAGGTCGGGCGGCGCGACGTCATAGGCGATGACTTCGCCCTTTGACGTCGCCTGGCGCGAGCCGGGGTCGTAGACGAGGTCGGGGCCTTCGGTCGGCGCGACCAGCTTGAAGGGCGCCGCCTGCGCGGTCATGCCGGCGAGCAACCCTGAGTCGCCGCCGGCGACGGCGACGCGAATGGTGTCGAGCGGCGGCGCCTTGTCGTCGGGCGCCCGCAGCCATTGCGGAACCGGCGGCAGCGGCATCATGCCGTCGCCCGGATCGAGCAGCCGGACGCCGCCGCGCGCCGGGGCGAGGCTCGCGGCCAGCAGGAGGCTTGCGGTCAGGATGCGGGCGGCGAGCGGCCAAGCCGCCCGCGCGGGCGTGCGCCGATGCGTCCGATCCAGAGGCCCCTCGCGCGGTGGCATTTCAACAAGTCGCCTTTTGGGCGTCTCCCGACGCCTTTCTGAAACGGAAAACGAAGGGTGCAGATTGCGCGTCGGAGCGTCTCCGTTGCGGACTTTGCCTCAACCGGCGCTTCGAGGCCAGCCTCAAAGCCATCGCGGCTAGATCACGATGTTTTTGGATGGAAACATCCGAAAGCATGAAACGGGATCGATTGTTGAGAAGTAAGCGGGATTTGACGCGAAAAACCGGATGCTGCGTTTTCGTATCCCGCTCCCACCGGCGCCGGACTTAAACCGCGCGGAGCGAAGCCTCGGCGTTGATCTTCGCGGCGGAAACTGGAAAAAGGAGGCGGGCGCATCGGGCGTCCTCCGCGCAAACCCTAAAGGATGGCAATAATGGCGTCTGCCTGCACGCAAGGGCTCGACACCGGCTTCGTCGCGCTTGGCTACGCCAAGGTCGGCGTTCTGGGCGTTGTTCAGGGCATTACCGAGCTTCTGCCGATCTCCTCGACGGCGCATATGCGCATCGTTCCGGCGCTCCTCGGCTGGCGCGATCCGGGCTCGGCCTTTTCGGCGGCGATGCAGCTCGCGGCGCTCGCCGCCGTCGTCAGCTATTTCTGGAGCGACGTGCGCGGCCTCGTCGTCGGCTCGATTTCGGCGGTGCGGCGGCGCGATTTTCAGGATTGGGACTTCCGTTTCGCCAGCTGGATCATTCTGGCCACCATCCCGATCCTCGTCGCCGGCGTTTTGCTGGCGCCTGTTCTCAACGCCTGCGGCTCGCCGCTGCGCACCCTGACCGTCATCGGCATCGCCTGCGTCGTCATGGCGGCGCTGCTGGCGCTCGCGGAGATTTACGCGCGGCCGAAACGGACCATGGAGCATGCGACGCTGACCGACGCCCTCGTCGTCGGCGTCGCGCAGGTCGGCGCCCTGATTCCGGGCGTCTCGCGTTCGGGCTCGACGCTGACGGCGGCGCTGTTCCGCGATTTCAAGCGCGACGAGGCGGCGCGCTTTTCCTTCCTGCTCGGCGTTCCGGCGATCGCCGCCGCCGGGATCAAGGAGCTGTTCGAACTGCACAAGGCCCATCTCGACGCGCAGGGCTGGTCGATTCTCGCCTTCGGCCTCGTCATCGCCTCGATCTCGGCCTTTGGCGCGATCTGGGGCCTTTTGCGCATCCTCGAGCGCTTTTCGGCGTGGCCTTTTGTGGTCTATCGCGCGCTGAT
>Ga0182014_10001787_pt1 | contig 28105 bp, 27 predicted proteins | sample 612S2DmetaG_FD_120489 | JGI IMG/M metagenome (GOLD analysis project Ga0182014, IMG submission 120489) | Permafrost microbial communities from Stordalen Mire, Sweden - 612S2D metaG | ecosystem: Environmental > Terrestrial > Soil > Wetlands > Permafrost | place: Sweden: Stordalen | collected... | reverse complement strand
GGATTCGAACCCGCGAAGGGCTACCCCACTAGGCCCTCAACCTAGCGCCTTTGACCGCTCGACCACCCCTGCAAAAAAAAATATATTTTATTAGAAAAATTAATATTGAGTATACAGACATTTTTAGTTTTCTATATTTAAATCTTATCCTCTACCTCAAGCTAGTTTCGTGTTATTATTTAATTATTAACTGAGATAATAATTGAATCAAAAATTTTTAGGAGAAATTTTAGTATGGATGCTGTGAAGAACGTTGTTGATGGTGTATTGGTGTGTATTGAGGTTTCTCCTAATTCGAAGAGGTTTGAAATTTCTGGTTTTAATGTGTGGAGGGGTGAAATTGAAGTTAGAATTGCTTCGGTTCCATTGAAGGGTAAGGCTAATAAGGAGATTATTAAAGAATTTTCAAGGTTAAGTAAATCAAGGGTTGAGATAGTGTCGGGTATTAAGAGTCATCATAAAACACTTAAAATATATGATATCAGTAAAACTAGTTTCCTAGATTTAATAAAAAAAGTGAATAAAAGGATTTAAAATTATCCTTTTTTTAGGCTATGCTAACGTAGTTGGGTAGTCTGTTGTTTAAGCCGTAGAAGTTGATGATTTTACTGTACATATATACTAGTTTGCTGAATGGTATGTTACCTAGGCTGGTTGCAGCATAGTTTGGTGCTCGTCCATTAGTTTTGATAAAAGTCTGGATATTCTGCGCTACTGTTAAGTATTCTGGTTTTTGTATATTACCTGGTGTGAAGCTTCCTCCTGGACTTGGAGCTGGATATACATTCATGAAAGTTAATGGGTTTAAGTTACCATTGTTAATGTTCAATGTGCCGGTTACTAGTAGCATTAGGAATTGTGGCATGTTAACATTTTGACCGGCTATAGTTACCGTGTTTGGTAATACACTGCCATGTGTTTCGTAGTATGATTTAACATTGTTTGCTGCTGTTATTAGTTGACTGATGGTTACACCGGTGACTGTAACGTTTGTGGATACGGTTTGGTGATCTACTGTTGCAGATATAATTGCATTTCCTAGTGATGTTAAATTGGTTAGTGTGGATGTTGCTGTTCCATTAACGAAATTAGCATCAGTTATGCTTCCCTTAGTTGTGGTGAAGTGGGCGGGTCCAGTGTAGGGTACCACACCATTTGCCGGATTATGATATACGCTGTTACTATCATGTAATAAATCAGCTGTTATTGATGATGTTACACCAATAAATACATTATTTGGAGTCGCACTGATAGATAGGATAATCCATGGATTGTAGGTTATATTACCTGTTCCATTGTTTACTATTTGACTGGCAACATTTGCTGCGCTGTTATATCCCCACCAATTAATTGTCGCGTTAACTGCACCTGAGCCACTATTCAGTAATCCTAGTAGTGTATTGTTAACGATGCGGTTAAAATGAATTACATTGCCGTCGGATGTTCCATTAACTACTATTCCATATTTGTTGTTGGTGATGGTGTTCTGATAGAGTGTGTTGATGTTTTTATTTGGATCACTTAAGTCATTCGTTATGTACACTCCATCTTGCGTGTTATTGTTAATGGTGTTAGAGTTTAATGTGTTATTGTTGGAGTAGAAAATAGCGACACCATTTCCTGCATTGTTGTTGATGGTGTTATAGTTTAATGTATTATTGTTGGAGTAGAAAATAACAACACCATCTACTGTGACATGGCTTAGTGTGCTGTTATTGATAGTGTTGGAGTTTAATGTATTGTTGTTGGAGGTTTCAAGGTATACGCCATTGTTGTTGTTGTTGATGGTGTTAGAGTTTAATGCGTTATTGTAGGCGTCATCAAGTAATACACCATAAATGTTGTTTTGTATCGTGTTGTCTTGTACTAGGTTGTTGTTAGAATTGACGAGTAATATTCCATCATCAGTGTTGTTATTTGTTGTACTTGAACCTATAATGTTATTGTTACTAGTTTGAAGGTTTATTCCTATTATATTACTGGTGGCGTTTGCAAAGCCTATATTAATTCCAGTCGAATTTGTTAGTAATATACCATATTGGGCATTATTGGTTGTAATTGCATCAATTATGGGTGTGTTTGTAACGTTTAATAAATCTATACCGTTACCAGTGTTTGCACCGTTATTGTTACCTATATTGTTACCTATGTTCCCATTAGCTTCGTTTTCATGTATATAGTAAGTTATGGTATTGTCAGAATTTGTATCTGTGGAGTTAGTTACAAATAATCCATCTGCTCCATTGTCATTGAGCGAGCTACCTTCGAATGTGAAGTTAGTGCTGTTGTTGATTTCTGCTCCGTCTTTGGTGTTATTATTGAGGCCGTTTTGGTCGATAGTGAATAGTTGGCTTGATTGTATTTCGATTCCATCCCATCCATTATTACTGATAGTATTATAGCTCATACTTGTGTTATTGGAATCTTGAATGTACACTCCATCATGCTTATTATTATTGATTATATTAAATGCAGATGGGCCAATGTTTGGATTGTAACCTAAATTAGCGTAGTTAGAATGGTCTATAACAACGCCATTAATCGTGTTGTTATTTATGGTATTTGAAGTTAGAGTGTTATTATTCGCATAAGAAAGGTATACGCCGTCAAATGTGTTGTTATAGATGTTGTTACTCATTAATTCATTGTACATTGAATCGGTGAGGTAGATTCCATATTCTTGGCTATATATGGTATTGCCTGTGATGGTGTTATTGTTACTAAATATGTATACACCATAGTCTTGGTTATTGTAAATTGTGTTATTGAGTATTGAGTTATAGCCGCTGGGCAGGTAGACTCCAACGATAATATTGTTGTATATTGTATTGTGTGATACGGTATTATTTGATCCACCAATTTCTACACCATAATCGTTATTGTAGACTGTATTATTTAGTATAGAGTCATTATTTACATTGGATCCTAACCATATTCCCTGTTGACCGTTATCATGTACAATATTTGCTCCGCCTAAAAATGTTCCAATTGTATTATTAGTTGAATTGTCTATTAAAAATATTCCTTTTTGACCATTGAATGCGATTATATTACTGTAGATTAAGCTGTTAGTGATGTTGTCGGCGAATATTCCACTATTTCCATTATTGGTTATGTTATTACCGTAAATGTAATCTCCAGTGGAGTTGAGTATGTTTATACCATCATATAGATTATGGTTTATGGTATTATTGTAGATGGTGTTCATGTTACTGTTTTGCATGTATATTCCGTAGTAATTCGGTGATACGCTATTGTTTATAATATTTGAGTTAATATTGTTAATTTTTGAGTTTATTATTGCTACTCCTGCACTGTATCCACCAGTTATGGTGTTGTTATGTACATTGACATTAGTAGTGTTATTTAATGTGATAGCTTCACCTGTTCCTCCAGTTACATTGAATCCACTTATTTCAGATCCGTTTCCGGTACTGGTAACATAGAAGGAGTATACTGTAGCGGGTCCGGTGGCAAGTATATGCAGGGTTTTCCACACTAATACATTTTCAGGATAATTCCCAGCTTCCACATTTATAGTGTCACCATTTTGAGTAAATACACTGTTAATAGCTGCTTGTATAGTAGTGTAATGTATACCTGTACGAGTATCTGTGGGGTCCGATGTTGTAGTGTTGCTTGATTTAGTTTTATTTGCTGTAGGATTACTCGATACACTTGTTTGGGTGTTGTTTATTGGTGTTTGTACGTCACTCGTGGATGAATTAGCATTTGTTGAATTGGTAGTTGGAGTATGCGTTACATTTTGTTGTATAATGGTCGAGTTGTTGGTAGTGTTGGTTGCTGCTACAGTGCCTGAGAAGATTACTGCCAGTGTTAATGCGAAAGCGATTGTTAAAAATTTTTGCTTCATAATTTACCTCCTTTTAGTTGTTTTTATTCATGAGGTTGAGCTCAATTATTATTGAATAAATCAATTCTAAAAAAAAGGTTTTAATGTCCAAAAAGAGTAATTTTAAACTCTCTCATTTTTATAAAATGAGAGGCGTAATACTGGATAAGTTCAACCCCGTCTTTTTGTCAAGAATAATAGTTTCTTAACAAGGTTCATTAGAATGTTTTTAGTAGAAATAACTATCTTTTAAAAATTAAATCATAAAATATAAATATAAGTTTTGAATTTAATCAGGGAAAAAAGTATTATAGTAGTAATAAAAATAATAAAAAAAAATTTTAAAAAATAAAAATAATAATTTATGGTATTTTTTTATTAAGGAATGCGTTATTCTCCTTATACCATTTAATAGTCTCTTCTAATGCACCCTCAAAGCTCCATTCTGGTTTCCAGCCGAGTCCCCGTGTTTTGGTAGAATCTAGTGAATATCTTCTGTCATGTCCTAATCGATCATCCACATATTTAATGAGACTTTCAGGTTTTCCCAGTAAATCTAATATGAGGTGGGTTATTTCTATATTAGGTTTTTCATTTCCACCACCAATATTATAAGTTTCACCTATTTTTCCTTTATTTAAAACAACATCAATACCTTTACAGTTATCTAATACGTATATCCAGTCTCTAATATTCATTCCATCACCGTAGACAGGTAATGGTTTATCATTCATTGCATTCATTATGAATAATGGTATTAGTTTCTCCGGGTATTGGTAGGGTCCGAAGTTGTTACTGCTCCTAGTTATGAGAACTGGTACATCATAGGTTTTATGATAGGCTTTTGCCAGCATATCTCCTCCGGCTTTACTTGCTGAGTAGGGGCTGCTGGGGTCGATGTTACTTTCTTCTGTGAATGATCCGTTTAGTATACTACCATATACTTCATCAGTGGAGATTTGAATGTATTTCTGTACATCATATTTTCTAGCGTATTCTAGGAGATTATAAGTGCCAATGACATCAGTTTTAACAAAGATACTGGGGTCTTCAATTGATCTATCAACATGTGTTTCCGCGGCAAAATTCACCACTAGATCACAGTCTTTCATAGCAATCTTCACATCATCTTCACACCCAATATCTCCCTTTATAAACTGGATTTCAGAGAGGATTTCCTTTAAATTATCCTTATTACCCGCGTAGGTTAATTTATCTAGAACCGTTATTTCATAATCATAATTAGCGTTAATGTAGTGAGTGAAATTGGATCCAATGAATCCTGCTCCACCTGTTATTAATATCTTCATAAATTAAATCACCTTTATTAAATATTTATCCATGACTTTTACCCGGTGTTAATAACCAATCATATGGAATTTCCTTGGTATCTGCTGGTAACCGGTATTCATCAGGTTCTAAGTAATTGTAGGGTAAGGTGGGTACACTTATAAAGTAAGCTGTTTCTGTTCCAATGCCTTTAAAACCGTGATATACGAAGGGTGGAACACTGATGAGCATAGGATTTTTATCACCGATAAAGAATTCATTCAATTCCTTATAGGTGGGTGAATCTTCACGAGCATCATATAATGCAACCTTCATCATGCCATGAATACATGTAAAATTATCGGTCTGTTTTTTATGCAAATGCCATGCTTTTACTACTTCTGGATAAGCGGTTGTAATGTAAACTTGACCGAATTCATTGTAAATTTCATCATCATTACGTAATATTTCCATTAGCCAACCCCGTTCATCGGGAACGACCTTAAGTTGTTTTGTTTTTACACCATCTATCATCAGAAAAATCACCTTTAATTAAATTGATTTACTTAAAAAAAAATTATATATTCTATTGTTATTAAAACTATTACTCAATGAAAAACATTTTACTTAAATAAAATGAAATTAATTTTAGAATAATTTATAAAAAAATAAATTTTTATCAAAAAAAAAGTATATGTGTTTTATAGAATTTTTTTTTTAAAACAAGGATGTATGAAATTATGAAGGGATTAATTTTATCTGGGGGGCATGGAACCCGTCTGCGGCCTTTAACGCATACGGGACCTAAACAACTTATTCCTATTGCTAACAAGCCTGTTTTATTCTATGCTATTGAGGATCTTAAAGAAGCGGGTGTAACTGATATAGGACTTATATTGGGAACTAACATGCCGGATAAGCTTAAAGAGGCTGTGGGTGATGGTTCGAAATTTGGAGTGAATATCACTTATATCATGCAAGGTGAACCTAAAGGTTTAGCCCACGCAGTGGCAGTTGCTCATGAATTTATAGGTGATGAATCATTTATCATGTATTTAGGGGATAATATACTTAAATCGGGAATAAATGAATTCGTGGAGGGTTTTCAGGATTCAGATTATCAAGCCCGTATATTACTGCAGCAAGTGGAAAATCCTCAACAATTCGGTGTTGCAGAATTGGATCAAGAGGGACATGTGTTAAATTTAGTGGAGAAACCTAAGGAACCTAGAAGTAACTTAGCATTAGTGGGTATTTATTTATTCAAATCTTCTATATTTGATGCTATAAATAAAATTAAACCATCTTGGAGGGATGAGTTAGAGATTACGGATGCTATTCAGGAACTTTTAAATTCACAACTTAAAGTGGATTCTCATATTGTTAAAGGTTGGTGGAAGGATACTGGTAAACCCGAAGATGTTTTGGATGCTAATCATTTAATATTAGATGTTTTAAAACCGGTTAATAAGGGAGAAGTTGAGGAAGGAGCTAGAATCAGTGGTAGAGTCTCTATAGGTAAGGGCACTATAGTTAAAAAGGATAGTGTAATACGTGGGCCGGTTATTATTGGTGAAGACTGTGAAATAGCTACTTATATTGGACCTTATTCTAGTATAGGTGATAATTGTAGGATAACTGGTGGAGAATTAGAATCATCTATAGTGATGGGTGATGCGGTTATTGAATGTGATGAAAGAATAGTGGATAGTCTTATAGGTAATCATTGTCAAATTATTTCAGGTGAGAATAATCTTCCTAAGGGTCGTCGATTTGTTATAGGAGAAAATTCATTAATAAATCTATAAATAAAAGTTATACGATAATTAAAATTATCTTTTATATTATAAGGAATTAATTCAATATTATTTAATTAATATTGTATAATAATGTTTAATTAAACTCCATAGGATTAAAATAAAATAAAAAATTTTTTTTTTATTCTGAAAAAAAAAAATTATTTCAATATTTAAAATTATAAAAAAATATAGGATTTTACAGTAGGTGAATATTAATATGAAAGCTGTTATACCTGCCGCTGGATTGGGTACTAGATTTTTGCCAGCTACTAAAGCGCAACCTAAAGAAATGTTACCGGTTTTTAATAAACCCACTATTCAGTATGTTGTGGAGGAGGCAGTGGCCTCGGGAATTGATGATATACTGATTATAACGGGTAAGGGAAAACGATCCATTGAAGATCATTTTGACCGTTCATTTGAATTGGAATATTTCCTGCGGAACTGTGGAAAGACGGAGAGTCTATTAGAAATTGAAGCAATCTCGGATATGGCGGATATTTATTATGTGAGACAGAAACAGCAGAAGGGTTTAGGGGATGCTATATCATGTGCTAAGAAACATATTGATGGTGATCCATTTGCTGTACTTTTAGGTGATACTATTACTCAATCTAATATTCCCTGCACTAAACAACTTCTAGAAACTTTTTATAAGTATGAATCATCTACAATAGCTATAGAAATGGTTCCAGATGAGCGGATTGAGAGGTATGGTATAATTAAAGGAACTGAGATCTCTGATTCCGTTTATAAAATTGAAGATATGGTGGAGAAACCTACTTTAAAGGTGGCTCCTTCGAATTTAGCTATAACTGGTAGATATATACTGGTACCTGAAATTTTTGACCATATTGAAAATATCCCTCCAGGTGTGGGTGGAGAGATTCAACTTACAGATGCAATGAGGTTAATGGATGAAATGTATGGTTACGTGTTAGAGGGTAAAGTTTATGACATTGGTAACACGGTGGAATGGCTTAAAAGTTCAATAGAAATAGCCCTTGAAGATGAAAGTGTGAAATATGAGTTAAAAGAATATTTGAAGGAACTTTTAAAGGATTAAAAAAAAATATAGAATATTTTTATACTATTTTTTTATTTAATTTAAAAATCATTAAATCAAATATTAATTTTTTTTATGTTAATAAATTTTAGAGTTTAAATTTTATTAGATTTTTCAGTGATGATTTTATAAGTTTGATATAAATGTTTATTAGCGGATAAACTTATAAATTAATAAATAAATTTCTGTACTGATAAAAAAAATTTTTATATTTATTATTTCGTTTTTAGGAAGTAAAAGAGTGGTTTAATGAAGATTTCAATTGTCATTCCAGCCCTTAATGAGGAGGGCATCGTTGGTAAAACCGTTAAATCTGTGCCAATAAAAGAATTAGAAGAGAAGGGATTTGAAACAGAAATAGTTGTAGTGGATAATGCATCAACTGATAAAACTGCAGAGGAAGCAAGTGAAGCTGGTGCAAGAGTTGTGCATGAATCGAAGAGAGGATACGGTAATGCGTATCTAAGAGGATTTAAGGAAGCTAAGGGTGATATAATTGTAATGGGGGATGCTGATGGTACTTATCCTCTTAATACTACTTATGAATTCATACAACCTTTAATAAAGGGGAATGCTGATTTTGTAATGGGATCCCGTCTTAAAGGAAATATACAGAAGGGAGCCATGCCTCCTCTTCATCGGTACATTGGAAACCCATTTCTAACGTGGATGTTAAATTCACTATTTTCAACGGGAATATCTGACGCTCATTGTGGTATGCGTGCTATAAAGAAAGAAGCATTAAATAAATTACACTTACGTAGTGGTGGGATGGAATTCGCATCGGAGATGGTGATTGAAGCATCCCGGGAGAAACTTAAAATTGCTGAAGTACCCATCACTTATTATCCTCGAGGAGGAGAGTCAAAACTCAGTTCTTTTGCAGATGGATGGAGGCATCTTAGATTCATGATGCTCTATAGACCTACACCCTTCCTGCTGGTGCCTGGTCTCATAGTTTTAATCCTGGGTATAACCTTAGTGATCGGAGTATATATATTTAGTCAATCCAGATGGAATACTCTGATCTTGGGTAGTTTACTACTAATCGTTGGATATCAAATGCTATTAGCATGGATTCACTTCGGGGCTTTTGGAGAGTTTTATGGAGTCACCCATAGTTCTGATGTGATAAGAAAGTTTATGAGTTATCACTCATTAGGAAGAGAGTTGCTTTTAGGGTTGGTGCTTCTCATTGCTGGAGTCGTAGTCGGAGTTAATGTTCTTTATACTTGGAGTGCATCTGGGTTTGGAGGATTATACCAAACTGGAAGTGCAATAATGGCTCTGGTACTATGTATATTAGGAATCCAAACTATTTTCTCTGGAATATTCTTGAGTTTAATGCTCTTAAATAATAATGATAAGTCAAATTAATTAAAATTTTTTTTGAGGGGTTTCCTGTATGAAGATAGCTTATGTTTACGATGCAGTTTACCCTTGGGTTAAGGGGGGAGCTGAAAGACGGATTTATGAATTAGCAAGAAGGTTAACTCTTAGGGGTCATGAAGTTCATTGGTATGGTGTTGGTTGGTGGTGGCCTGAAGAAGGTTCAAAAGACATTGAAATGGATGGTATTAAATTACATGGAGTTTGTGAACCTGTTAAACTGTATAATGGTGATAGAAGGTCTATTAAAGAAGCTATTTATTATGCATTGAAGCTTTACCCAAAATTGAGGGGTGAAAATTTTGATATTATTGATTGTCAGGGATTTCCCTTCTTTTCATGCTTCACTTCGAAAATTTATTCATTATTCGGAAAACATGTTCTAGTAGTAACTTTACATGAAGTTTGGAATCAATACTGGTATGAATATCTGGGAATTATTGGAATATTCGGTAAGTTAGTAGAGAATTTAATGGTTAATTTAACCGATAAACTTATTTCTGTATCTATTAAAACTAAGAATGATCTTCATAAAATTAAGTCATCTGAAAAGTCAGTTATTATTCCTAATGGAATTGATTTTAAAGAAATAACTGAAATTAATCCTTCAGTTGAAAAATCAGATGTTATATTTGCAGGGAGACTTATAAAAGAGAAGAATACTGATTTACTTCTTAGAGCATTGGTGCGGGTGAAAAAGAGTTTTCCTAATATTAAATGTTTTATTATTGGTGATGGTCCTGAAAAACATAAATTAGAAATTTTAAGGGATGATTTGAATCTTAAGTGTAACGTGGAATTTCTAGGTTTTTTAGATGATCAAAGTTTAATTTCACATTTAAAGTCTTCATTAGTTTTTGCATTACCATCGACTCGTGAGGGATTTGGAATGGTGGTTTTGGAGGCTAATGCTTGTGGTTTACCGGTGGTGGTGATTAATCATCCTATGAATGCTTCGAAGGATCTTGTAAAAGATAATATTAATGGTTTTATCGCTGAATTTTCAGTGGATTCTCTGTCAAATAAAATATTAGAGGGTATTAATGGGAAGTGTAGGATGGAGGATTCCTGTATAGATTTTGCTAGAGGTTATGATTGGGATGAAATAGTGACGATTTTAGAGGATTTCTATCAAGAGATTTTATAAAATTTCTTTTTTTTTATTTATTAAGGGTGGAATTGAATTAATATGAAAATAGTACAGACACCGGTAAGGTTTTATCCATTCATTGGTGGTGTGGAGAATTATGTTTATTATCTTTCCAAGGAATTAGTTAATCAGGGACATCAGGTTGAGGTTATATGTGCTAATGAACCGCAATTAATTAATAATGATAATATTGAGGGAATACAGGTTAAAAGATTAGTTTATCTAGGTAGAATCGCTAATACTAATATTACTCCTAGTCTTCCTTTAATATTATCCCGAGAAGATTATGATATTATTCATACTCATATTCCTACTCCTTGGAGTGCTGATTGGAGTGCATTATCATCTAAAATTAAGAATAAACCTTTAGTTGTTACGTATCATAATGATATTATTGGAGAGGGGATTGCTGATTATATTGCAAGGTTTTATAATTCAACATTTCTTAAATTACTACTTAAACGAGCGGATAAGATCATTATAACTCAACCTAGTTATCTTGAATCTTCACCTTATTTATTGGATTATCAGGATAAGATTGAAGTAATACCTAATGGTGTTGATGTTGATAAATTCAGGCCAATAACCTCGACTAATAACAATAATTATACGATTTTTTTCCTAAGTGTATTAGATGAGTTTCACCGTTATAAAGGATTAGATTACCTATTAAAATCAATTCAAATAGTTAAAAAAGAAATACCTAATTTGAAACTAATAGTGGGCGGTAAAGGTGTTTTAGTGGATTATTATAAGAAAATAAGTGTTTCAATGGGATTAGGGGATAACGTGGAATTTAAGGGTTTTATAAGGGATGATGAGTTAGTGAATTATTATAATCAAGCGGATTTATTCGTGTTACCATCAACTTCCTCTTTACAGGAGGGATTCGGAATAGTGGCATTGGAGGCTTTAGCTTGCCAAACACCAGTTATAACCACTGATATTGTAGGGGTGGCGGAGGATCTAATTGAATTTAATGCTGGAGTAGTAGTACCTCCTAAGGATTCTCAAAGACTGGCTGAAAAGATAATTCTATTACTCAAAGATGAAGAATTAAGGAAAGAGATGGGTGAACATGGTAGGAAACTGGTTATGGATAGATATACTTGGAAGAGCGTAGCCAGTAGCATGGAAAAAGTATATAAGATTATATTTTCAAATTAACTTTAAAATATATATTCTATTTTTGGGGTAGCTAAAATTTCTTAAATCGGGAACTAAGTTTATAAAATCTATGTAAACATAAACATACGATTAAAGGTATTTATAAAAAAGAAAGAATACGGGTTCTAAAAAAAAATGTTTGAAATAAGTAAATTTAAACTTAGTGACTGGATATTACTAGTAATATTCTTACTTTTTCTCATGGACTTATCCGTAATCTTCAATATACCATTTTTAAGGCCAGCTTTCACTTTCCTATTCTTAACTTTCATTCCTGGAATTTTGATTCTCCAAATTTTAAGGTTAAATAAGATTGAATTACTTGAAAAAATGGTTTTATGGGTGGGTTTGAGTTTAGCATTTCTAATGATTACTGGCATTATTTTAAACACTTTATATCCAATTTTAACTGCTCCCTTATCTTTAATTCCTGTTTTAATTACTTTAAATATCTTTATAATTTTATTATCTGTAATCGTTTATTTGCGTAACAGTGCAACCTTCAATGAGTCTTTTGGTGATTATAAAATTAGTTTAGATGATAAATTACATTCTCCCCTGATTTTTCCTTTCATCTTCCCTATTCTAGCTGTTTTAGGCACTTATTTAATGAACATTAGTCAGAATAATATTCTATTATTAATTATGCTTCTTTTAATACCATTATATCTTATTGCGGTGGTGGTTTTAAGAGATCGTATCCATCCTGCAACGTATGCATTCGCATTGTGGCTTATTGGATTGAGCCTGCTTTTAATGCAGGGTTTAACTTCTTCCAATTTAATGGGACGTGATGTACATGAAGAGTATTATTGTTTTCAACTTGTCCAATATTATTCACATTGGGATTTAAATAATTATTATAATTCTATAAATGCATGCTTGAGCGTGACTATCCTTCCCCAAGTTTATCAGGTTATCTCTGGTTTGGGAGGGGAATATGTATTCAAATTATTCATGGCTCTTATTGGATCAGTTACTCCACTCATCGTCTATTTAGTTGCGAGGAAATATTTAATTAGTAAGTATGCATTTTTAGGTGCACTTTTATTTATTTTCCAATTATTCTTTGTTAGTTTATTAGGGGCGGTTAGACAGGAAATTGCTACAATCTTCTTCTTCCTAGCAGTCCTTGTGATTTTTGATTTTGAAATGAGTAAATGGCCTCGTAAATTACTTATAATTATATTCTTATTCTCCATGTTAATTTCTCATTATTCAACGGCTTATGTTGCATTTATACTTATCCTACCTATTCTATTATGGCCTTTTTTCGATAAATTAATCCGGGAGAGGAGATTGGATTTCACAAATTTTGATTTAATCCTCATTTCATTGGTTCTTATAATCATCTGGTACGTTTTAGTTGCTAAAGTACAGTTTGCAAGCGGTGCTGAAGTGGTGGCTCAGACTGTTCAGACAGCCGCATCTAGTGGTGGTGTAAGTACATCTTCATTAGTTAGTACTAGGGGAGCGTATGTCTTAGGTGTCTTAGGGGTAGTGCTTAAAAACTTACCGAACACTGTGAGTGTGATTGCTAATGATTTAATATTTGCAACCATACTATTGGGTTTACTGGGTATATTAAGGAAATATCGTTATTATCATGAAAAATTTAAGATGCAATTTTTGATAGGAATAATTATATCCATCGCGTTACTGATTTTATTCGTAACTTTACCTTATATTTCCATTGCTTATGATGTAGTTAGGTTATTCTTCCAGCTAATCATATTTTTAGCACCGGTTTTTGTTATAGGTGGAATTGTAATATCTAGACTTATTAAAAAACCGAAATGGGATGTTTATGTTCTATTAATACTATTATTATTCTTGTTTACATGTGTAACTTACCTACAGTATAGTGCACTGGGAGAACCTTATTCTCCATATTATGAGAATAATAGTATCATACGGCAGGAAGAATTTATTTATAATAGTGAGTTAGTATCTGCCCAATGGTTGTATCAAAATAGAGTGGATAATTTAACCATATATTCTGATGGAAGTGACAATTCAAGATTTTTAACGGCTTATGGTAGGAATACTAATAATGTAAATTTAAATGGTTCCTTTTTCGGTTGGAATCAGAGTATAAATCAAGGTTATATCTATTTAGGTTACGTTAATGTGAATAATAATCAGGTTATCGATATTGATATGGATATCATCAGAGTGGACATCAAACCGTATTCTAATCTATTCGTGGGTAAGAGTATAATTTATGATGATGGGGGAAGCCAGATATGGTGGTAAATACTGAAACTAGAATATTATTCGTACATCACACAGCTATGTGGTTTCGGCGGCCGTTTTTCCGTGCTTTAACTAATCTTTATAATGTGGAATTCGTATTCACTAATGTTGAAAGTTATAATAAAACCTATGACATCCAACTCAGTCATGTTATCCCCGGGATGGATGGTATAAATTATACGGTGATAAATAAGAAATATGGTATTTCTTGGGGAGCTATTAGAAGAGCATGGGGTGATTATGACATATTTTTAGGTGGTAGTTGGGATACACTTACTGATGTAATTGAAACATTATTATACTTCATTATAGTGAAATTTAAAAACCGTCCATTCATTTTATGGAGAGAGGATTGGGATTGGAATGTTCAATCCACTAAAAGAAGGTTAGTTAAAATTTTAGCAGGATTTCTTAGTAGAAGAGCTGATGCAATTTTAGTCCCTGGCAGTAAACATAAGGAATTCTTCACTAAACTTGGTGTATCCTCTGAGAAAATATTCATAATGCCTAACGTGAGTAATTTAACCATCAAAGATAGTGATTATCCTAATATGAATAGAATAAGCGATGAAATGGGTTTGAAGGATGAAAAAGTAATATTATTAGTGGGACGTCTCATCGAACTTAAGGGAGTTAAATTTTTGCTTAAAGCATTCTCCAAGCTTATTCAAAGAATGGATGATGTGGTGCTGGTTATTGTGGGTGATGGTGAATGTCGTGAAGATTTGGAGAAACTCTCCATGGATCTGAACTTGGATGGGAATGTTTATTTCAGAGGTAATGTGGATAATGAACTAGTTGGTGCTTATTACCTCTTGTGTAATGTTTTTGTACTGCCTTCGATCACTACACACCATGCGGATGCCTGTCCACTCGTGGTTAATGAGGCTATGTACTTCGCGAAACCGGTGATTACTAGTGATGCAGTGGGTACTACTTTTATGATTAAAAATGGGGTGAATGGATTTGTAGTGCCTGAACAAGATTCGGATGCTCTTTTTAAAGCATTATATAATATTTTAACTGACTCTGAATTGGAGAAGAGAATGGGTGAAGCATCTAAGAAGGTTATCAATGAAGGATTCACTTATCAGAATATGTTAGATGGTTTTAATCAGGCTTTAAATTACATTAAAAATTGAATTTAAGAGAATTAACTTTTAAAGCAATTTTTTAATTCATTTTTAATATTACCATCATGTATATTTTAACTATCTGCAGGATATATAATGGTAAAAACAGGTAATAATGATTATTATGTGCTTTGAGGAATGTTAAGTTCGATTTAACTTCCATTAAAGCTCTTCTAATACTTTTTGAACTTCTTTTTTGTCTGGATACTCCTTCTTTGTGCCATATCCTCGAATCTGATACTACAACAGATTTATAACCATATTCTTTAAGGCGAAGAGCTAGATCAATATCCTCACATCCAAAAAATAATTCTTTATTCAACAGTTTTATGGGTAAATCCCTTGATTTCATCAGCATAGCAGCTCCTGAAACCCAATCACATTCTATTACATCCTTATAATTCTGAAATTCCTTTGTTTCCACTAAATCATAGTAACCTGGATATTTATTTAAATTAATTTTACCACCTAAGTTTGCTATTACATCACTTTTACCCTGGAAGTCATAATAATAAATCTTAGGCCCTAAAATTCCAATTTGAGGATCAGTTTCAGCAACCCTCACGAGATAATCTAAAAAATTCTTTTCAACAACTGTATCATTATTGAGAAGCAGAATATAATCTGAATTAAAAGTATCCAATATATATCTTATTCCAATATTGTTTCCCTCAGCAAAACCGTAATTTTCAAAATTTTTTATGAGTACTAATCTTTCATTTGATGATAAACCCGAAAATTCTTCATCAACCTTTGAGTCTTCTGCTTCATCTTTAGTATATTCAAATACACTTATTGGTTTATTTCCTGGATATTCACTGAAAAATTTAGATTTAACGTTTATTTCACCTTTACAGTATTCTTTTATTTTAGTTATAGATCCGTCTTTTGAGTTGTTATCCACTACAATTACAGTGTAGTTGGGATAATTGATTTGATAGAGTGATTCTAAACATTCTATTGTGTCTTTCCAACCATTCCAGTTGAGTGTTAAGATTGAAACATGAGGAGCATTACTAATTTTTTAAATCCCCTAACTTTTTTTACTTATTTTATTTTGAATTAACCTATTTTTTAGTCCTGAATAAATTTTCCGGTCTAAATAAAACTTGATTTTCTGAAAAATTATTGGATAACGTGTATTCCAGTCAAATATTGTGGTGTGGATTATTTTATAATTATTTCTATGTTTTTTGAGTAATTTGCTTAAAGCATTGTAATATTCATTTGAAAATGGATCTCCAGAGGATTTATGATTAACTGATGTTGGAAGCACATATACATTTAAATCGAACATTTTAATCGTTAAACAGTAATCTACTCCATATAGATGCCAGCCATAACCTGTTTTTTCATCAAATTTATGAGTGTTAAATACCGTTTTAGGAATTATAAGTAGGCATTCATCTAATGTTTGCACTTCTTCAGGATTTTGAATTTGGATTTTGCCTGCGTAGTGTGGTGGATTTCCATGTTTAAGGTTAGTTATTATTTCTTTTTCGTATTCTGATTTCCCAGCCACACCTGCGATACCTAAGTTGGGTAGTGAATTTAATAGTTTTTCTGTAATTTCTAGCCAATTATCAGTATTTAAATCAACATCTTGGTGTATGAACATTATATATTTTTCTTTGGCTTTTTTACCACCATAATTCAATGCTTTTGCAGCTGATTTGAATTTATTTTTTGAATTATCTATGAAAATTAATTCATGATTCAATTTTAGTTTATTTAAGCTTTTTAACAGGTAATTGTTTAAAATATCTTCATTATTATAGATACAAACTATAGAAATCATTTAATTTTAGTCACCATTTTTTTTGAAAATGAAAATAGGAATTCAAAATAATTTTATTTAGATTTAAATAGACTATGGCTTTAGATTATGGCACGTTTTAAATGCCAGTATAATCTTTCCCCGGCTTGAGTTAAAGTCCATGATTTATTCACCGTGATTCTAGCGTTTTTAGACATTTCATCCCGGATTTCATCATTTTTTAGGAGTTTAATGATAGCTTTAGCGAATAATTTTTCATCACGTTCTATGAGTAATCCTGTTTTATTATGGATTACGCTTTCTCTTACTCCTCCTTCTTTAACACCTATTACAGGTGTGCCGCAGCTCATTGCTTCTAATGGTACAAGACCAAAGGGTTCAAGATATGGCGTATAAAGAACTATTTTCGCCCGATTATAGAGATTGGTTAATTCTTCATCATCTATTAAATCTAATATTTCTAAATCAACTTTCAAATCATTTGCAAGTTGTTTAATATAGTTCTTCCATTCAATTTCAGAGTGATTTGCTATTATAATAAATTTAGGTCGTATTTCCTCTTCTATTAAACATAATGACTTAATTATGAAATCATATCCTTTGGTAGGTGTAACTGTTCCCACAGATAATACGAAATCTTCTCTAGGAATTTCAGTAGGTTTAAATAATTCATTATCAATTCCAAGGTAAGATACGTAAGAATTAAAACCGTATACACGTAATATTGATTCTCTCGAAAAATATGAATTAGTTATAATGTATTTTGCAAATGAAGCATTTCTCCTATCTATTTTAAGGTCTATTTTGTCAGCGTAATTGAAGATATACTTTTTAAACTGATTAATATTATTTTCAGTCATTTCGGAAATTCTCTTCAGGATAGCTTCATCTCTAGTTGGTTGTGGACAGTAATATACAGTTGATTTTTCAATATATTTTAATAGAAATGGTGAAAGCGTATATTGGTCTTGTTCAGTTAAAACAACATCATAATCTCCTTTATTTATAGTTTCAGCGATTTCTTTTTCAGTATTTTCTAAGTCTCTTAAGGAAATTGTTTTTATAAATGGAGGCACATATTTGAATGTTGAGTATATTGAACCTTCAAATGTTTTTTTCACTTTAAATAAATTTAAATTATTTACTATATTTTTTAAAGGCAAAAAGTTTTCATTAGCGGTTGAAGGAACGTAAGCATCTACACTATTACCTGATTTTACAAGATAATCTACTAATCCATAAAGAGCTCTTTTAGCTCCTCCTGAGGGTAAATTATGGAATACTGCTATTTTCATTTTATCATGCATTTTCATTTTACAAACTCTTTAATTTAGGTAAAGATGAATTAATTTAATATTTGAAATTATTAAAAAACAATTTTTTTTATTGAGGGGGAATCATTTTAAATCCATCAATTAATCCCTGTGAATATGAATTATACATTTTAACATCTCTTTTGCGTATTAACTGATATAGGCTTTCAAATATAGTGAATGGAATAAAATAAATTAGAAATGAAATGTATTGATTCTTATTAGTATGTTTCCGCATAAAATAAAGTCTATTCCTATTAAGATAATACATTTTAAAGGGTTCATCACTTGCAGTTCCGTATTTATGCCAGATTCTTGATTTAAATGCATATCCACATTTATAACCATGTTCAAATCCACTGAAACACCAATCAGCATCTTCCCAGTACATGAAAAAATTGGAATCTAAAATTCCTATTTCTTCAATCACTTTTTTTTTAGTTAGTATGCATGATCCTCCAATATAATCAGGTTCATAATAATTATCATAAGATCCATCATCAACTTCTTTAAATCCAATTTCATGGGTTTCGCAATGCTTTAAATCGACTTCAGCACCACCGGCTACTTGTAAAACATTTTTTTCATTATAAAAATATGTTTTGGGACCTACAAATCCTATTACATCATCACTTTCCGCTAATTCAACTAACTCAGTTAAGAAATTTCCCTCAACAACAGTATCATTGTTTAAAAGTAGAATATAATCTGAATTCAAGATTTTTAAAGCGAATCTTAATCCTACATTATTTCCTTCTGCAAAACCGTAATTTTCATCATTTTTTAATAGAATTAATTTTCTATTTGAAGTTAAATTAGTATATCTTTCTTGAAGATCATCCATGGCTTCAGATTCTTCTTTTGAATATTCAAATAGTTCAATTGGTTTATTTTCTTTTTTATACATAAAGAAATTAGATTCCACATTTATTTTTCCATTACAGTATTCTCTGATTTTTTGTAATGATTCATTTTCAGAAGCATTATCTACGAGGATAACATTATAATTTGAATAATTAATCTGATAAAGTGATTCTAAGCATTCTATTGTATCATTACTTCGATTCCAGTTGAGTATGATAATTGAAACAGTGGGAGTCATTTTTTATATCTCAATGAGTTTCTATTAAGGAGCTTAATTTATTTTGATAAAAATTTTATTTAATATAAGTATATTACTAAGCTAATAATTTATAATTAGATTCAAATACTATTTAACAAAATTTAATATAATAGATGAATAATTATGGTCACTCAAAAACGATTAAAGATAGCTTTTTTAACAGCTAATGATGCAACGAACAAGAATGAACGCTCGGGTACATTATACTATATGAGTAAAGCTCTTCAAAAGCATTGTGGAGACGTATTTTATATAGGTCCTTTAAGTACAAGAATGGAATCGTTTACAAGATTACTGAATAATATTTCATTGAAACTGTTTAAAAAAAATTATGCATATTTCAATAATATTCTTTTATCGTATAGTTATTCAAAAATTATCAAACATAAACTATCAGAAGAAGAATATGATTTAATTTTTGCACCTGTAGCTTCTGCTGAACTAGCCTTCCTGGATACGGATATTCCGATAATTTACACATCTGATGCAACTTTTCATTTAATGAGTGAATATTATCCTGATCAATTCTCAAACTTATTATCCATATCAAAAAAAGAAGGTAATTTTATTGAGAATACTGTAATTAAGAAAGCTGATCTGATTTTATATCCATCTGAATGGGCTGCAAAATCAGCTGTAAAACATTATGAAGGAGATGAATCAAAAATATACAAGCTTCCTTTTGGAGCTAATTTAGATAAAATTCCTTCTAAAGAAGTAGTTTTAGAAAAGGAAAAACCAGATAAATGTCGATTATTATTTCTGGGAATGGATTGGAAAAGAAAGGGAGGAGACATAGCATTTGCAACATTATTAGAACTGGAGAAACTTAATATTGATACGGAATTAATTATTTGCGGATGCACTCCTCCGGAAGAATTTTCACATGAGAATATGATTGTTATACCGTTTCTAGATAAAAATGATGAAAATCAAAGTAAAGAATTAGAGAAATTGTTCCTGAGCTGTGATTTTTTACTTCTACCTACAAGAAATGAAGCATATGGAATTGTTTTCTGTGAAGCAAACGCATTTGGACTTCCGGTGATAACTACTAATACTGGAGGAGTTTCTGGAGTTATTGATCCTGGTAGAAATGGTTTTATGTTACCTGAGGATGCTGTGGGAGCTGATTATGCGAAGGTTATACGGGAATTTTATGATGATGATGAGAGATATATTGAATTAGCACGATCCAGTAGAGAAACCTTTGATGAAAAGCTTAATTGGGATAGTTGGGCAAGAAATGTTTGTAAGTTAATTAATGAAATGCTTGATAAGCGTTAAGAAAAATAAGATTATTTGATTATATTTTAAAAATTTTATTGAAATGAGGGAATATTAAGATGAATAAAGAGAGTAAAATACCCATATCCATTCTAGTTCACACCCTTAACGAAGAAAAAAATATTAGAAATTGCCTGGAAAGCATTAAATGGGCGGATGAAATAGTAATTGTTGATATGTACAGTGATGATAAAACTGTAACTATAGCTGAGGAGTACACTGATAAAATATTTTTCCATGAGAGAATGAGATATGCTGATCCGGCTAGACAATTTGGTCTTGGGAAAGCCACTAATGAATGGGTTTTTCAATTAGATGCAGATGAATTAGTACCAATAATTCTAAGAGATGAATTGATTCAGATAATAGAAGATGATTCAGCGGATATAGTTTCAGTTCCTCGTAATAACTATTTTTTCGGACATTTAATGGAAAATGCTGGCTGGGGATCATTACAAGATAGTCATCACAGATTTTTTAAAAAGGATTTCGTTTTCATAACTCCTAATATACACTCATTGCATATTGAACGAGAAGATGCAAGGTACTATGAAATAAAAGACTCGAAAGTCGGTGTTATACATTTCAATTATATTGATGTAGAGCACTTCATAGAGAAATTAGACCGTTATACGACTATTGAAGCTGAAAATCTTTATGAGTCAAATGAAGATATCAGATTCAGATCAATTATAAATCAAATCTATAATGAATTCAAAAACCGATACTTGAATCAGGGTGGGCGTAAGGAAGGTTTCAGAGGTTTTGGATTAAGTTTTTTAATGGCAACATATCGTGTAGTAACGTATATGAAGCTAAAATTGATGAAGGAATACGATTCTAAGAAGCCCAGAGAAAAAATTGAAGATAAATATCAAAAACTAGCTGATGACATTATTCTGGAATATAATAAGTAAATAATTCTTAATTTTTTTTGAATAAACGTATTTACATCATTTAATAGTCTGTTGTTCTCATAAAGTCATCCATATTTTAAAAATCAAGATTATTAATTTCTAATCATTTTTTTTACCTTTTTAACACGGCTCGGAATAGATCATAATCTTCTTCTTTAAAGGTTCTAAGTAAAATTAGAACTCCAAAATAAATAATAGTGGAAATCAAAATAGCTATAAAAAGATTCATTTTAAAGTAATACAGGAATAACGCCATTACTAAACACGCTATTATGGGCTTAAATATTATTCTATGAACTTTAATTTTAGAAACTAATTGTGATACCACATAGAAACTTAAGATTACAGATAAAACCTCCGTTATGACAGTGACGAAAGCGGCACCTAAAAAACTGAAATAAGGTATAAATATTAAATTTAATCCAACATTAAAAATCAAACATACAGCAGTAATTTTCAATAAGGTGTACTGCCTGTCCATAGCGGTTAATAATGATCCTAAAATATAATTTACAAAGATAAATGGGAGAACCCACGCCAATATTTGCAGGGCTAATATGGATGGAGTATAAGCTGACTTGTATATAAGCAGTATGATCGGACTAGCCAAAAAAGTAATTCCTACAGCAATAGGCAGACTTAAAATAGTTAAATATTTAAAAGATTTCTCGTATGCTAAATTTAATGGTGATTTTGAAGATACATAAAATGTTGAAAAAACGGGGAATATGGAGGTTGTATAAACCGCTGGGAAAAATATCAGGGCTTCCATCAACCGCTGAGCTGCAGCGTAAAATCCAACTGCTGTTACAGCCTTAAATAATGATAGCATAACCGTATCTACACGAAATACTAATACAGCAAATATACTTGTGATAGCCATAGGTAGAGCATTCTTCAGGGTAGATTTCCAGAAATTTAGATCTACCTCTATTTTTGGTAAACTAAACTTCCAGGAGTAAGCTATTAAGATGTAGGCTAAATTCACCCCATTGGCGATTAGATAAATAAAAGCAAAAGCAATTACATCCAAATGATAATATATTGCTAATAAAACACCAGTAATCATTACTACGCTGTTGAGGACAGTAACTATCGACTGATGCTCCATTTCCTGATGTGATTGGAATATTGCATAGAATATACCTGAGAATGCATTAAATATGTAAGAGATAGTTATGATATAAATTACATCTTTAACTAGATCAGGATAATGAACGATATAAACCGTCAAAACTGTTATAAGAAAAGTTGATGCAGAAAAAATTAACTTCAATACTATGGTATTACCCACATATTTTTTTTGTAAAGATTTATCACGGGAAACTTCCCTTACAGTTAGAGTATTTAAACCTAAATCATTAAAAATGATGTATATTCCTGTCAAAGCTAAAGCTAAAGAAAGAATACCAAAACCTTCAACACCTAAATAACGAGCAGTATAAAGGGTGATGAAAAAACCTATAACATAAGTTATAATCTGTGATATGAACAGTATAGTTGTATTTTTTGCTATTTTACGTGCAGTACTCATGGATTTCACATACGGTTAATTGAAATAACCTTGATATGGATAAAGGTTAAATTAATTTTCTTTAATTATAATTATCTTAGTTATTCAAATATAGTTATTATAAAAAAAATAATAATTTGATTAATTTTAAACCGTTAAATTTAAAATTTAATTTAGTCCATTAAACCATTCTACAGTTTTTCTTAATTCTGATTTAAAATCACTTTGAGGATTGAATCCAAATAAACTTGCTTCGGAAATATCTGCAATGGAATGTTTCACGTCACCAGGTCTAGACTCTTCATAAATCGGTTCTATATTTTTACCGATAACTTCATTGATTATTTTAACTAATTCATTAATTGTAGTGCTCTTGCCCAAAGCCACGTTAAATACACCGGTTACATTTGATTCGCAAGCTTTAATATTAGCTTCAGCAACATGTTTAACGTATATGAAATCTCGGCTTTGTTCACCATCACCATATATAATGGGTCTTTGATTATTCAGTATAGCGTTGATGAAGTTAGGTATAACAGCAGCATACTGTGAGTTTGGATCCTGCCGTGGACCGAAAATATTAAAGTACCTTAATGAAACTGTGGGTAATCCGTATGCTTCCGTGAAAACCTGGCAGTACATTTCTCCTGTTACTTTATTAACCGCATAGGGTGATAAAGGATTTAGAGTAGCTTCTTCGCTTAAAGGTAATGATTTATTATTACCATAAACCGCTGCTGATGATGCAAAAACCATTTTTTTTATGTTACTATCTCTTGCTGCCATTAAAACCTGTAAGGTACCTTTAATATTGACTTCGTTGAAATGGAGGGGATTTAGAATACTCTCGGGAACACTAACGAGAGCTGCCTCGTGGAATAAATAATCTTTATCTTCTAAAATCTTGTTAAGGTTTAAATCGTTAATATTACCTTTAATCAATTCTATATTCTGTTTATTTAAAGATTTAATATTATCTAATTTACCACTGGATTGATCATCGATTATAGTGACGTCATTAGCTTCGATTAAACTTTCCACCAGATGTGATCCTATGAATCCTAAACCACCAGTTATTACTATCTTTTTATCCTTCATTATGGTATATCCTAATTTTTTTTTATTTTTTAAATCTATTAATATTAGAGAATTTTATTAATTCTAAGTGACATTTAATAATAAATCAAGGTAGCGGTAAGGTTGTTGAGTATTTGGAAGTTTATAGAGCAGGAATTCTAACTTCTGACCATTACCTGATTGATTGGGTTGGAAAGTGAGTGGAATTTCTTTCTTCTCTCCATTAGTTAAATTAAAGTTTTCATTCACTAAAGTTTGATTTTCAAGATTAACTAATAGTTGATAACTGGCTGGAACACCTTCATGATTCACCACACCAATAGATAAATTACCATTTTCACCAACAGTTAAATTTACAGGATAGTTCCCTGCAGTTCCATTTGGACCTAAAATGTAGAATTCAGTGAATCTTTCACTAGGATATGGATTAACTATTATGTAGATAACTGCAGAAAGAGCTATCAATATCGAGATAATTAGGATATATGATACTATTTTATCAACTTTCATTTATTCACCTATATAAGTTAAGTTTTAAATGTCTTATATTTAAATTATTTTAGTAAATTATTTTGAAGATTTATGAAATTAATAAAAAATGTTCAGAATCTCTTTGTATTTATTTTATGGATTTTTTATTGCTCTTTTAATTCAATCACATGTAATATATATTTTTGTTTATTAAATAAAGTTAAAGCATTTAGTGGATAAACCCGTAGATAGGATTAAATAGTTATATGTTTAACTCTAAATTGAATTAAATTTCTTTCGAAAATATTATGGATAATACTAAAAATTTGATTTAGAACTTATTAAATCATAAAATATTTTTTTAAAAAAATGAATTTATAATATAAAATCTTCAATCAGGATATTTTGCGAAATTTACACTGAGATTTGAAATATTTTATACATTAAAAAAATTACTTTTTGAAAACATTTATATATCCAGTTTGATCTATCATGATTATTCATGCTAATGGGTGTTTACAAATGATAAACTATATAGGTTACATAATTGCCATAGCATCTGCAATGATTATAGGATTAATATTAAGACTTCCATTACTTCCAGAAAAGCCTATCAGACAATCATGGACAATAAGTGTCATATTTCCAACAGCAGTGCTTGCAATCGGATTTACAGCAATCATATCAAAACTAGGATATCAGTTAATTGGATATCAGGAATATTTAGTAGCACTAGTAATTGGTGTGCTTACTGCAATATTCTCTAAATTTATACTTGAAAGAATTCTACCCCCACCAGTCCAGGAGGAAGTGTCTTGAATGAAATAATAGGAATAATTATAGCAGCCATCATATCTTGGTTCAATTTCGTCCTAATAGATACATGGATGGGTCTTCCAGAAATTCCCGGTGTTAAAGGGGCTGATGTTCTTGGACGGGATATTAAAAAAAGAGGTGGAGATCTTGCAGGCGGATTCTTCCAAGGAAATATTGTCTGTTCTCCCGACGCTTCAGCAGGAACTCTGTTAGCTGCCATCGGATGTTACTCTATAGGTACTCCTGAAGGTGGATTTATAGCAGCTACATTAGTGTATATAGGTAACAGAATTTGTGCAGACCCGGGATACGCTGGTACAACTGGAGCCCTTACCATAACAGTTATAATAGTAGCAACATCCTTTATTGGAATAACTCCTGCTATGTTTATAGTAGGGATGCTTTTAGCTATAGTTACTATACAAGGTCTTGATCATTCTACTTCCTCTAAATTATTAGGTAAAATAGCTCAGAGAATGGGAAGGTATACTAAATTAACTTAACATTAAAATATCATCAAAAATAATAAAAAAGATTCAACTTTGAGAATTAAAAATAATAGGTTTGATGAAATAAATGTCGATTTTAATCGAAATTATAGGTATAATAATAATTTTAATGGCATTTAGAACTCTTGTTGCTCAGGATAGATCTGAAAGAATGTTCTACTTGAATGCTATGAGTTTTGGATTCTCTGCACTAATTGCATTATCCATACAGACACCATTCGGAGCTATAATAGCCATAACTTACTTCGTAACATCTACTTTAAGTTCTAATGTTATAGCTTACTCTATTGGAAGAGTTAAAAATGAAATCATTTTAGATGATTAAAAGGATGTAAAACTTATGAGTTCAATTTTAGATCTTATAACCATAACCAATGTTTCAGCGGTAGTGCTTATAATTGGTACATTAGGTGTTATAGCCCTTCCTAAACCTATTGATAAAGTTATAATGTTATCAATACTTCAAGGCGGATTTGTAGGCACGATAGTGGCAGCTAAATACTTGGATGTGGCTATGGCAGCTGCAATATTTGATCCCATAGCTACAGTTATCTTTTTAATGGGAATAATTAAAATTGATGAAATAAGAAAGAAGAAAGAGAAAGAAAAAGCCGGGGAGGAGGGTATCCTTGCTTGATATTTATGTATGGTTTTATACAGGCGTTGCACTGGTTATAATAGGTAGTATAGGTAGTGTAATTGGTCCAGGTGTCAATGATCCTATAATAAGGACTCTTAATCTTGAAATACCAGCTATAGGACTTTCATTAATACTTTTGACTTATAATAGTACTATTGCACTTTTAACATACATCGCAGCAACCACTATTATAACGATGATACTTCTAAGGGCTATTGTAAGGCTGGAAGAATTGGGGGCAGAACTTTGAAATTGGGAAGAATCTGGAATAAACTAGCTACTCCTAAAAGAATTCCTCGATTTTATTCAATTATAGTTGGTATAGTATTAGTGGCGGGTTTCATAGTACCAATGACTTATGATAATCATCAATTATATCCCAGACCCACACCACAATTACAAATTGATCAACAAGACCCATTTGCCCCATATGATAGGGGAGGTACACCTTTAACAGCCCCAGGTATTGTTAAATCACAGTATCCCCAGTTTGCAGCTAAGCAAGGTTATGTAACTGGATATTTATCACCCATTTCCATCCTTGTAAGTAATACTACTCTATACTTCGGTACATCCATTTATTCATCTCCAGGTGGATTAATAGATGAGATTCTTTATTATAGCCGAGGTTTTGACACTGTGCTGGAGTCAAGCATTTTAATGATGGCTTTCGTAGTAGCTTCATGGGTCGCACTTAACTTCACTATGAAGAGGAAGGAGGACTGAATTTGACAGCAACAGTACTCGTACCTAATGTAGTATCACCTGTTGTAGTGGGATTATTTTTACCCGCAGTATTTACTGGAATAGTCGTTGGTTTAATTGGATTGTTAGCCATATCCTATCAAAAAAATGACCTTCATGCACTGATACTCACGGATATAGTTGGTATTGGAATGCTCATAATCGTAGCTTCAGTAGGAACAGATTTAGCAGAGTCTCTGGTGCTTCCAGGTTTAGTAGTTGAATTAGCTGAAATAATGGCTATCTCTGAGATTCTCATGAGCAGAGAAATAAGAAAACAAGGTAAATCTGTAAGTTTAATTCCTTTACCTATAAACTTGGATATGGAAGTTTTAACCACTGCCCCCATATTTTTTGCGGTTATTTTAGTAGCTTATGGGGCATTTCTCAGTGGTTTCACAGGTGGAGCTATAGCTGGTGGAGGAATATTATTCTATGTAATATCCAGAATAAGTAGAGGAGTCCCAGCTAACACCTGGGAAGGTTTAGCTGGAGCATCAGGTATAGCCTGGTGTTTATGGTTAGTAGGATTCTTAATATTCTTCGTAGCTCCAAATTACTGGTTGTTAGCATTATTTCTGTCAGCATTCGGAGTATTCATTAAAGTAGCATTTAAAGCAAGTTTAGTTGGTGTTATGGGTAGAGAAGAATTCAAAAAGGAGTAAAAATTTCATGGATATATCAATACTAGGCGGACCAATTCTAGGCATAATTCCTTTAGGAGACATTGTCTTATACTTCACACCTTTTAACCTGTTCATGTTTGCAGCTGCATTAGCATTCACAGCCCTTATAGCAATTAGTAGTACTGAAAGCCAAGTTGAAGCGGAATTCGG
>Ga0182014_10001786_pt1 | contig 28106 bp, 22 predicted proteins | sample 612S2DmetaG_FD_120489 | JGI IMG/M metagenome (GOLD analysis project Ga0182014, IMG submission 120489) | Permafrost microbial communities from Stordalen Mire, Sweden - 612S2D metaG | ecosystem: Environmental > Terrestrial > Soil > Wetlands > Permafrost | place: Sweden: Stordalen | collected... | reverse complement strand
ATCGACGCCGAAGAGCGCACGGCCTACAACGCCTACCACGACGACCTGACGGACCTGCCCAACCGCCGCGCGCTGCTGCGCGAACTGAAGTTGCGCCTCGGGGCTCGACGCGACACGGCGGTTCTGATCGTCGACCTCGACCGGTTCAAGGTCATGAATGACTTCCTCGGCCACGCGACCGGCGACCGCCTGCTCATCACCATCGCCGACCGGATCCGCACCAGCATCCGGGCGAGCGACTACGTGGCGCGACTGGGCGGTGACGAGTTCGTGGTCCTGCTCGACGAAGCGAGCAGTGAATTGGAGGTGCTCTCGAGCGCCTACCGACTGCTGAACGTGGTGGCGGGCCCGGTCAACATCGGCGGCCAGCACGTCAGTCACACGGCCAGCATCGGTATCGCCCTCGCCCCCTCGGGCTCGGTCCACGCGGGGCTCGACCTGCTCAGCTGGGCCGACGGCGCGATGTACGCGGCAAAGGCGCGAGGTCGCAACCAGGCTGTCATCTTCGACCAGGAGTTGCGCGACGCCGCGAACGAGCGCTCGAGTATGGAACTCATGCTGCGAGAGGCGATCGAAGGCGACGGACTTCGTCTCCACTACCAACCCGAGGTCGACCTGCGCACCGGCACACTGCTCTCGGTGGAGGCTCTCGTGCGCTGGCAGCATCCGACCCAGGGCCTGCTCGCCGCCGCGAACTTCATCAAGGTCGCCGAGGAGACGGGCCTCGTGCTCGAGATAGGAAGATGGGTGTTCGCCGAAGCCTGCCGCCAGCTAGCCGAGTGGAGCCGCGAGTATCCCGATCTTGCGTTTGTCGTGCGCGTCAACATGTCGCCGGCGGAGTTCGCGGCTTCGGACCTGGTGGCCTTCGTCGAGAAGTGTCTCACCGACAACAAGGTGCCCGGCGAACGCCTCTGCATCGAAGTCACCGAGCACACGGTCGTTGACGAACCCGGGAAGGTCGCGAGCATGCTGCGCGGCTTCCAGGAGTTGGGCGTCGAGGTTGCCCTCGACGACTTCGGGACCGGGTACGCGTCGATGACCGAGTTGAAGCACCTTCCCATCGACCTTTTGAAGCTCGACATCACCTTCGTGAAGGGCATCAAGACCGACGAATACGACCGGGCAATCGTCGAATCGATCATCCGCCTCGGCCAAGCCCTGAGCCTGGTGGTCACCGCCGAAGGCATCGAGGACACCGAGATCGTCGAGGAGTTGCTGGAGCTGGGCTGCACCCGCGGTCAGGGCTACCTCATTTCGCGCCCGGTGGCCAGCGGCGCACTGACACCGATGCTGAAGGCCGGCGGCGTTCCGCTTTCGTTGCTGCGTCCGGACGAGTCGGTCCTCCAGTTTGCGAGCACGCAGTCGTGACCGCGCTCACCGATGACTGGGAAGCACCGACGACGGAGACCGCATTCGGCTACGAGCCCTGGCTCTTCCAGTTGATGCTCGATCAACTCGAGGAAGAGAAGGAACTCGATATTGGCTGGGTCTACTCGGTCCTCGAGAAACTGGCCGAGCGTTATCAACTCGAGGACGTGATCGTCAATATCGACGTGAAGAACTTCGGCGCACAGCTGTTCCGTCTGGGCCGACGGGCCATCAGCACCGACTTGGCGTCGCGTCTCGGCGCCACACCTGGCGTCTACTGCAACCCGGACGTGGTCCCAGAGGTGGAGCGCGACGCGGTGCGTGCCGCGTGTCAGTTGGTGCTCTCGCTGCACTACGCGCGTTACATCGCTGGCACCGATTTCCTCACCAAGATCGCCAATGAGATCACCTTCAAGGCGGCGTTCGAGGCAGCGTGCGCCAATAGCGCGCGCTACGGCTGGGCGTTCACCTACGTGCTCATCGACATCGACGAGTTCAAGAAGATCAACGACACCTACAGCTACTCAGTGGGCAACGACGTGATTCGTCGATACGGCCTTGCGATTCGACGCTCGGTGAGGAGCGGCGACGTCGCGGCTCGACTGCACGGTGACGAGTTCGCGGTGCTGCTCAGCAACGCCGGTGGCCACGAGGTTGCGGGATTCATCGATCGGCTGCGATTCAATCTGGGCCCCCTGAATCTCGGTCCTTCGAATCTGGGTCCCGCGATAGAGAACGTCACCTTCAGTTTCGGATCAGCGACATCGCCGCGCGAGTCAACCGATCACGACGTCATCGAGGACCTGGCCGAGGATCGACTGAAGGAAGTCAAGAAGAAGAAGGGTTTCACACGATGATGTCACCTACAGAGGAAGACTTCGAACTCGAGCTCCGCTCACTTCCGGGTGTTTTGAACGTCGAGATTCGAAAGGATGAATATGGTGAAGTCGATGCGGTCACCCTGATCGTCTTCGAACACGATCCCGAGGACGTCCGCGTGGAGGCGAAGCACCTCGTGAGCCTGTATTTCCCGTCGGCGGCCGTCGTGATCGAGGACGCCAGCAGCGCCATCGTCCCCCGCGAATCGTTGGCTCCGCGCGTCGCGCTCGTCGGGGCTTCGTTCAATCCCGAGAACGGCACCTGCGAGGTCGAACTCAACTTCACCGGTCGAATCGGCATTGGCCGCGGGGGAAGCGGACAGCTGTTCGGCGGCGCCGAGGCGACCCTGTTGGCCTTACGCGACCTGGGCTTTGACGTCCCGTTCTACTTGCTCTCGGTCGTCAACGTGGCCACCACCAGGGGGTGGCCAGTGGTCGTCACCTTGCGGCCCTTCTCGGATGGAGCGGACATGTTCGGCATCGCCCAGGCGGACAGCGACGTCTTGTCGGCTTCGATGGCGACGCTCAGTGCCCTGAACCGATTCCTCTCCATGTCGAAGAACGCGAGTTAGCCGGAATCCCCTCGAGTTCAGTTGGCGGGCCTCTTGTCGAGGAACAACCCGAGCCCTTCTTCACGGGGGACCCGGTGCCGTCGTGCCAAACGACGCCGGCCACGCTGCTTCGCCCAGCAACGTCATCCTCTGCTGGATACTTCAAGCGCGACGCCAGCGGCGGGGCTTGCAAATACTTGGGGGAGTGCACACGAAATGCTACGGCGCACTCCGTAGAATGATGTCATGGTCAGTCTCGCTCGATACACCTCGTCGTCTCGCGGTGCCCGCCTCGTCCCAGGAGACACCTCAAGCCAGGGAGAGGGTTGGACGACCCCGTTCCAGGAGCACTCGCGATGACGAAGATCCTTGTCGTCGACGACGATCCCGAGATCACCAAGCTGCTCGAGAAGTTCCTCAAGGGCGAGGGGTACGAGGTGCTGGTGGCGGCGAATGGCGCGGCGGCCCTGAGCGCGACGTCCGCCTCGAGTCCCGACCTGGTGATCCTCGACATCGTCCTCGGCGAGGAGGACGGGCGTGACGTGCTGAAGGAAATGCGCCTGATCACCGATGTCCCGACCATATTCCTCACGGGACGTGGCCTCGAAGCCGAGCGAATCGCTGGGCTCAAGATGGGGGCAGATGACTACATCGTGAAGCCCTTCTCCTTGGGCGAGATGTCCGCGCGTATCGAATCCGTGCTTCGCAGGTCTGGGGTCAACCCGCTGCTGCACCAGATCGAAGCGCCGAACATCGTGTACGAGGACTTCTCCATCAACGAGAGCACCCACGAGGTGCGGCTGCGCGGCGAATTGTTGGATCTGACGTCGAAGGAGTTCGCGCTCCTTGCGTTCTTGGCGGCCTCTCCTCGCCAGGTGTACTCGCGTGCTCAGCTCCTCGACCACGTGTGGTCATCGTCGTCCGAGTGGCAGAACGATGCGACGGTCACCGAGCACATCAGACGCCTCCGCGCCAAGATCGAAGTCGATCCCGATCACCCGAAGTGGATCAAGACCATACGAGGCGTTGGCTACCGCTTCGAACCTCCCGCCGAGAAGTAGCCGAGCCGAGCGCCGTGGCTTGCTCAGTCGCGCGAGAGGATCTCCTGAATTCGGTCGATGAGTTCGCTGGGGCGAAAGGGCTTGGCGAGAAAGGCATTGGTCCCGGGAAGCAGCTCCTCCAGGACATCTGAGTTGGCGGTCCCCGAGATCATCAGCACTCGCAGTGACGGGTTGGCCGACTGCAGGGTTCGCGCCAATTCCGGCCCGGCGACTTCGGGCATCACCACGTCGCTGACCAGGAGATCCAACTGGCCCTCGAACTCATCCGCCAGTTGGAGCGCCCGCTCGCCGTCTTGGGCCTCGATGACCCGGTAGCCGTTCCTGCCGAGGACCTGGGTGATGAGCCGACGCAACTGCTCATCGTCCTCGGCCAGCAGTATGGTCGCCGAGCCACGCGGCTGCGCCGTCTCGGGCGTCGGGCCCTTCTCGAGCGCGATGTCGTCGAGCGCAGGAAGGATGATCTCGAAGGTGGTCCCGACCCCGGCCTCGCTCTCGACATCGATCGAACCGCCGCTCTCTTCAACGAGTCTTCGCGCCGCGGCGAGACCCATGCCGGTGCCCTTGAAGGGACCCTTGGTCGTGAAGAAGGGCTCGAAGCACCTCTGGCGCGTCTCCTCTTCCATCCCGGCACCGGTGTCGCCGACCCGGATCCGGACGTAGGGCCCCGGGGGCAAATCGAGGAGGTCGGCGCGGGCATCGTCGACCGTCTCCATGTCGACCGAGATCGAGAGCACTCCGCCTGATCCCATCGCGTCGCGGGCGTTGATCGCGAGGTTGAGGATCATCTGCTCGAACTGGCCGGCGTCGACGCGGACGTTGGCGGACTTCATGTTGAGCGCCCACTTCAGCTCGACGTCATTGCCGACGATTCGTACGAGCACCTCAGCGTTGGACTGCAGGACGGCCACCGGATCCAGCACCACCGGCTCGAGGGACTTCGTCCGTCCAATCGTCTGGAGCTGGGCGGTGAGGAGCGACGCGCGTGACGCCGTCGACTGGATGTCCCTCACCATCTCGAGCGAGCGATCGTCGTCCGCGAGGTCTCGCGAAAGGATCTCGGCGTAGCCGGAGATCAGGGTGAGCAAGTTGTTGAAGTCGTGGGCGATGGTGCTCGCGACCTGGCCGCGCATCTCCATCTGTTGGGCGTGTCGGACCTCCGCCTTCAGCTGGCGCTGGTCGGTCACGTCGTCCACCAGCATCAGGATGGTCCTCTCCTCGCCTTCTCGCGAGGGTAGGAGGGTCGCAGAGGTCGTCAGTTCCTTGCGCCGACCCTTCACCTCCACCTCGATGAAATCCCGTCCACTCGCCGCCTCGCCCTCGAGCACCTCTCGCCAGAGCGAACTGAACTCGCTGATCGCCGAGTCGGGGAAGCGGGGAGGTTCACTCGATGAACCCGGGTCGAAGGCGGGCCAGGCGAAGATCCTCCTCGCCGTCCTGTTCCACCAGCGGACCCGCCCTTCGAGATCGACCTCCACGATGGCGGCGGGCGCCGTCTCCACCAGAATCCGCCAACGAGCCTCGCTGCGCTGGATGTCGCGGCTGAGTTCGGCGGCGCCGAGCGATGTGGCGGCCATCTGGGCGAGGAGGGTCAGCACCTCGTTGTCCTCGGGGAGGAACTCGGTGCTCGAACGTCTGCTCACCGCAACCACCCCCTTGGAATGCCCTCGGCGCTCGAGAATGGGTGCCACGAGCCAGTCGCCGTCTCGCCATGGCGAGGAGCTCGTGCTGCGGTTGACCGGGAACCGTTCGACGTCGGAGTCCTCGACGGGTTCGCAGACCGGGGGCTTGCCGCGCTCGGCGAACCCTCGAAGCGCGACCGCCGGTCCCGATTCGAGCAGGACCGTCGCGACGTCGGCGTCGAAGACGTTTCGGGTACTCGCGGCGAGACTGGTGAGGATGTCGCTCTCGGAGCGGAGCCCGGCGACCGTGATCGAGACCGCGATGAGTTGGTGGAGCTGGCTGGCGATCTTCTGGGTGCCGCGAACGGCTGAGCGCGCGTTCTGATGCAGGATGAGGCGCTCAATCGCGTCCCCTACGCCCCACACCACCTCTTCGGCGACCGTCACGTCGAGGGGGCCGTAGGCGTAACTTCCTTCGTCGACGGCGAGCGTGACGACGGCGTAGGGCGCGCCGTTCACACGCAGGCCAACCACCACTGCACGCGCCTCCGCACTGGGAGGCGCGTGCCACACCTCGCTGCGGCCGCTCGACGAGACGCGTCGGGCGATCTCGTCGAGCTCGCCCGACTCAGTGCCTTGCTCGCCTCTGGTGTGGCGTTCGACAACGCGTTCGAGCGTGCCATTGCCACGAACCATATCGATGGCGCACCAGTCCGCGAACGAGGGCACGGCAAGGTCCAGGAGCTCCAGGAGCGCTGACTGGTCGTCGCGGTCGTGCTCGGGCGCGAGTGCTCCCTCGCGCGCCTGCACGTAGCGCGCACGAAACTCAAGCGCCCTGGCCGAATGGCCGTCCTTGATGTCTCGCGCGATGGTTTTGCCGGACCGGCGTTTCTTGGCTTGCTGGTCCTTCTTCGAAGCTGCCGAGCCTTTGGGTGTCACGATCGTGGACTCGTGCTCACGCGCACCCTAGAGCGGCTTCCCGGAGAAGATTGCGAAGTCCTCGAGGAATCGGTCGATCTCCTCGGCTTCGTGGGGCATCGAGAAGAGGTAACCCTGCCCGATGTCGACCTCTTCAAGCTGCAACTCTTCGCGCTGTTGGGCGCTCTCGATTCCCGAGGCGATGATCTGCACCTTTCGCGTCTTGCTCTGCTGGACGAGCTGGTGCACGAGCGACGGTGCGGTCTTCGAGTTGGAGATTCCCGCAATGAAGGTTCGATCGAGCTTCACGATGTCGATCTCGAACTCCTGGAGGGCATCGAGGGAAGAACGGCCCGGCTCGAAGTCATCGACCGCGATTCGCACACCGAGCGACTTCAATCCCTGCAGGAGGGGCAGGGCGGACTTGGTGTCGTCAAGAATCGTCGCCTGGGAGAACTCGAGGACCAGAAGGAAAGGATCGAAGCGGCTCGCCGAAATCGCCTTGGCGACGTCATCGACGAAACCCTCCGTTTCGAACTGCAGACGTGAGATGTTCAGCGACACCGCGAACCGGTAGCCACGGTCGTGCCACACTGCGCCCTGGGAACAGGCGACGCCGAGCGCCCATCGCCCGACCGGCACGATAATGCCGCTCGATTCCAGGTCGCCGATGAACAGGTCCGGACTCACGACGCCACGTTGGGGGCTGCGCCAACGGATGAGTGCCTCGACGCCGGCGAACGCGTTTGTCTGCAGGTCAATTGTTGGTTGGTAGACGAGAAAGAACTCGCCATTCTCCAGCGCGCGCGCGAGGTCGGTGGACAACTCGGCGCCTTCGTCCTGCGCGCCAGAGGGAGTTGGTGTGTTCGCCATGACCTATCGCTTCCCCGAAGCTCTCAATTGCCTTGAGAAGGAACAATGATTCCTATGAACTTCCATTTCCGACGCTACCAGTTGCCCATCGATTTGGGGGCCGGCGAGCCGGGTGCATCCCGGTCGAGGCCTTCGTGCAACCCACGTTGACGAAGCGCGCGTCGTCAGCGAAGCAGACATGATTTCACGCTGCTGATCGACACGTCGCGAAATCCGCTCAGCGTTTGCCGATTCAAAATGGGGCGAACCCGTGCTATTTTTCTCGGGTGGTCACTTTTCGCGAGGTCGTCAGGTCGTCATGCCCCCGGGACCCTTGCGCTGCCGCGCGAGAATCATCTTCCGGGGTTCGTCCATGAGGGTGCTCGTCACCGGAGCGGCCGGATTCATTGGATCCACGACCGCTGAACTGCTACTCGCCAAGGGCCACCAAGTGGTGGCGCTCGACAATCTCATCTCGGGCCTGGAAGAGAACGTGCCAGCGGGTGCGACGTTCGTCGAAGGCGACTGCGGTGACCTCGAGCTCATTCGATCGCTCGGGTCGTTCGACGCGTGCATCCATTTCGCGGCACGAATCGAACCCGGGGAATCGATGAAGTTCCCTGAGGTCTTCTTCTCCAACAACGTGGGTTCCAGTTTCCGGCTGTTGGACGCGCTCGTGCAGTCGGGGGTCGAGCGATTCGTCTTCTCCTCCTCCTGCGCCGTCTACGGCAATCAAACCGAGATGCCCATCAACGAAGAACGGCCAATCCAGCCTCAAAGCCCCTACGGGCAGTCCAAGCGAATGGTGGAGGAAGGCCTTGAATGGCTGGTCTCGACGGGACGCATTCGCGCCGCGACGATGCGCTATTTCAACGCCGCCGGCGGAACCCTCGCGCATCCCGAGAACCATCGTCCGGAGATTCATCTGATACCGATCGCCTTCGATGTCGCCGACGGGCGCCGCGAGTACCTGGAGATATTCGGCACCGACTATCCGACCCCCGACGGAACGTGCATCCGTGACTACATCCACGTCGTCGACCTCGCCGAAGCTCACATCCTGGCGATCTCTGCCCTCGAAGAGCATCGCGAGCTTGTTCTGAACCTCGGTTCCGGCGTCGGCCACTCCAATCGTCAGGTAGTCGAGACGGTCAAGAAGGTCACCGGACGCGACTTCGAGGTTCGCTTCACCGAGCGCCGGCCCGGAGATCCCGCAGCGGCGGTGGCGAGCAACGAGCGCGCCGTGGAGTTGCTGGGATGGCATTTGGAGAGGTCGCACATCGACGACATCGTCGCCGATGCGTGGGCCGCGCACCAGTCGATGTAGGGACTCTGGAACGTTCAGGTTGGGACGCCCCGGTACGGCGCGGGCGCGTCACTCAGGTTTTGCCATTGCTCAGCAGTTGATGGGCCTTGCCACACGGTGTCGGCGTGCATGAATCTGCGGAATTGTCCGCGACGCCGCCGACTGCGGGCTGCCCAAGGGAACCATTGGCTCGATGTCATTGTCCATGTCGCCGGTCTCCGGGGGATTCCACGGTGACGAGTGCACGTCGGATCAGTCGTTCGTGGCGCGGATTCGTGGTTCCCTGAATGGAAAGCGGCATGAGGACAACAGCATGTGGTACTGGCTCTGGCACAGTGAAGGCGTCAAGAGCCGGTGAATCAAAGGGACTTGATGGCCTTCTCGTGGATCCTCGAAAGTTGTCCCCCTTTTGAGTATCAGTAGGCGCTCACTTGTTTTGGCGCTGCGAATTTGGATTCATGACCAAGGGCACATTCATCCAATTCATCAAGGGAAACACCACACACCGATTCCCGAAGATCGTGACGCTCGCCGTCGCCTCGTCGGTGCTCGTCGCTTTGGTGAATCTCGATGCCTCCGCTGCCACGAAGGGAGCAAGCCGTGCCTCGGAGATCAACGCGGTCTCCACCGTGGCGGCGTCGACGGGTTCACCGTTGACGGGTTTCCGCCATCACCAACCATCCTCGGCGACGACGTCCATCGCGGGCGTGACTGGGCTCGGCCCGACGACCACGACGTCAGCTGTCGCGACGACGACCACGTCCGGCCCGACGACCACGACGTCAATCTCGGGCGTGACCGGGATCGGCCCGACGACCACGACCAGCCCGCCGACGACCACGACGTCAGCTGTCGCTACGACGACCACGACCAGCCCGCCGACGACCACGACCAGCCCGCCGACGACCACGACCACCGCGCCTGTGGCGACGACGGCGTACCCGGTCGGCATCGCTGACAGCTCCCAGCCTTCGGGCTACGCCCCGCCCGGCGTCAACGCGCTCGCGGGGTACCAGCAGTCCTACGTAACCAACTTCACCGGAAGCACTCTTCCCTCGGAGTGGGATCCCTACGAGGGCCAGCCCGGTGGTGACCCGGGTGCCCAGTTCGACTCCGCGCACGTCGTGGTGAACAACGGCGTACTGCAAATCAAGACCTACCAGGACCCGGCGTTCAACAACGAATGGGTGACCGGTGGGACGTGCCTCTGCAACATAACGAGCCAGACCTACGGCGCATACTTCGTGCGCTCTCGCCTCACCGGCGCTGGCCCCACGGGCGTCGAGCTGCTCTGGCCGGCGGGCAACACCTGGCCGCCTGAGATCGACTTCAACGAGACGTACGGTGACACCTCAGGGACCTCCGCGACGGTCCACTACACCTCGGCGAACCAGCAGATCCAGCGCACCGTCTCCGTCGACATGACCCAGTGGCACACCTGGGGAGTCATCTGGACGCCGACCTCGATCACCTACACGGTGGACGGGAACGTGTGGGGGCAAGTGACCAATTCGGCCGCGATCCCCAATGGCCCGATGTACATCAGCCTTCAGTCTCAGACCTGGTGCTCGTCCAACTGGGCGTGCCCAACCACCCCGCAGTCGATGCTGGTGGACTGGGTCGCGCAGTACAAGGCGAACTAGCGGTTCGGCAGTCCTCGTTCCAAACGAGCCCCTCCGTCTTCCCCCTTTGACGCTTCGCGGACTTCACCGGTCTCATCGGTGAGGTCCGCGAAGCTGCTGTTAGGCCGAGTTGGCTGCATTCAGCTGGCGTTGGACATCCGACGCATGGACTCCTGAGAGGAGTCCCAAACTGCGTGCATTTGCCCCTTAGCCAATTCGAGCTACCGGTCGACGGTGACCTCGCTCGCGGTCACCGTCCGGGCCCGGCGCCGCATTCGCCCAGGCGTGATCCCTGAAATGGAATCACGGCCCAACTCGGCCCGGCCCGTCATTCGTGTGCCGCTGCGGACATCGAGCGGCCAACCCGGCAGACGACCGGATGTTGCCCGGTCTAGGCCCGACCACACGCGGATCCCTTCCCATGGACAGGCGGAGTTCACCTTCACTCTCGCCCCCGGGAAGGACGCTGATCGAGGGGTACCGCAGTTCAATCTCGGTCGAGGTCGACGATCCCTGCTTCGCAAATCCCTGGAACCATGGGGAGTTCTCGCCGACAGAGCTGCGTTGCAGATTTGACAGACCGTTGAGACGCCCGAGTGCGCGAGTTGTCTTTCGGATGGGAACGTGGACACATGAGCAAGGGCATCTCTCTAAAAAACCTTACGGACGACGTTCACTCCAGGTCGACCGAGTCGGTCACTTTGGCTGGCGGATCTCGAGGCGCTGACGCGGCGAACCTTCGCCGAGATCGGTCGTGTCGGGACGACGAAACTGTTGCAGAATTGTCAAGAAATTCCCGCTGGATTTCAAGCTTCGTTGACGTACAATTAGCGCACTTGACCGGGGAACCACTCGAGGGTCAATCCGAACGATTTTGTAATTACTTTCTAGGTTTTTTTGCATTGCAGCTCCGCAAAAGTCAATTGACTTTATACAAAGAGTCTGTAAGCATATGAAGTTGCGAGGGCTGATGAGGAGGAACCCAGTGCTGCTGGTCGAACCAGAGGCACCCCGAAGCCACGTGATAGTCAACTCAGAGCAGGACGAATCCCGTTCCACAGCGACAGTCTCCGTCATCATCCCCACCTTGAACGAGGCGTGGAATCTCGCCTTCGTTCTCAACACGATTCCCGAATGGGTTGACGAAGTCGTCGTCGTCGACGGCCGTTCGCATGACGACACCGAGCGGGTCGCGAAGGTGCTTCGCCCCGACGTGAAGGTCGTCGACGAGGTCCGGCGTGGCAAGGGAGCGGCCCTGAGGGCGGGACTCGCCGCCGCCCAGGGCGAGATCCTGGTGATCATGGACGCGGACGGTTCCATGGATGGAGCCGAAATCGGCGCCTTTCGAGACGCGCTGCTCGCGGGCGCCGACTACGCGAAGGGCAGCCGGTTCTGCAAGGGCGGAGGCTCGGTGGACATCACGAGGTTGCGCCGATTCGGTGACTGGGGAATTTGCCTGCTCATTCGCATCCTGTTCGGAGCTCGCTATACCGACGGGACCTACGGTTTCAAGGCGGTATGGGCTGACCGGCTCAAGTTCATCCGCATCGATACCGACGGATTCGAGGTCGAGCTGCTGATCGACATCCGAGCGCACCGCGCGGGCCTGCGTACCGTCGAGGTGCCGTGCTTCGAGACCGACCGGATCTACGGGATCAGCAACCTGAACGCGGCGCGAGACGGAATTCGCTGCCTGCGGGTAATTTTGCAGGAAAGATTGCGGAGATACCATGTCCCGGCTTGAGGACCGCACTGAGAATCCCGGGACCATACCGGCGGTGTTCCGCAGCAGGGTAGTGCTCGCGGGTCCTGGGTCGTCGATGACGATACCGGGGATCATCGCGTCGGAGATTACCCAGGCTCTGGCGCAGTGGGCACCGGTCACCCGCATCCAGGTCGACCTCGACAGCGACCTGACGGTCGGACTCCACCGGGCTCCTTCGCTCGCGGCGGCGCACGAAGCACTTCGCCACCTGGATATCGTCAGGCACCAGGCGCCGACCAATGCGCGTCTTCGCGCTCAGGCCTTCAAGAACTGGTTAGGACCCGACGTCGGCACGGCGATTGCCTACGCCTGGCCCGGAATTAACAACGCGTGGATCCCTCAGTTCGTCCAGATCGCGAACGCCGAGGGAATCAGGACCATCGTCGCCTGCGCGAGCCTTCCGAAGTCCAACTGGGCCAATGCCCGGATGCTGGCTGAGACCATGTCCCACGCGGACCTGGTCGTCGTCGGCGAGGTCTCCGACGCCGACGAGCTAAGGGCCGAGTACGGTTCCTCGGGCCCGACGCTCGACGTACACCGGGCCCTTTCGCTCGAGGGCAGGAGCGGCCAGTCCTCGGTCCAGCAAATCACGGCGTTCCTTCCCAAGGATGGCAGTGACTCCCTCGCCACCTTGCTCGCGGCCTTCGACGGGATACCCGAGGCGGGCATTGAGGCATTCGGCCTCCAGGTGGTGATGCGCTACTCCGGTTCCGAGATGCCCGACATGGTCTCGAAGAGCTACCACTCGAGCCACGTGCAGTTGATCGGTGACGATATCTCCGCGCTGGACCTCGAGAAGCTCGTTTCGACTTCCTCGGCGCTGAGCGTCGTCGAGCCGACGTATGACTCGCGCGCCTTCTCGACGGCGGTGGAGTGCGGCATTGCGACGGTCGTGCTCGCCAATTCGCATCTACCCGAAGTGGGCAAGGGCTACGTGGGAGGATTCCTCGCCGACCAATACCGTCCGGCGTCGGTGAACGTGGCGATGTCGCATGCCCTGCGTCTCGAACAGCTCGGTTTCCCGAGACCGGACGCATGGGAGGAGCTGGCTCAGCTGCTCAACCCGACGCCGCACCTGGTGGTCCGCTCGTTCATTCTTCGTGAGCCGACTACCCATATCGAATGAAAGTCTCGGTAGTCATTTGTGCGTACACCCTGGATCGGTGGGGCTCCCTCGTCGATTCGGTGCAGTCGTGCTTTGCCCAGACGCTCGCACCATTCGAGGTCATTGTCGTCATCGATCACAACGACGAGCTCCTCGAGCGCGCGAAGGAGGAGTTCGGCCAGTGCCTGGTGGTGGCGAATCAATCGACCAAGGGACTCTCCGGGGCGCGCAACACCGGCGTGGCCCTCTCGCTCGGGGATATCGTCGCGTTCCTCGACGACGACGCCCATGCTGAGGCTCCGTGGCTGGAGCGGTTGACTGAGCCGTTCGGCGATCCGTCGGTCGCGGGCGCCGGCGGTTGGATACTTCCACACTGGGAGGGACTAGCAGCCCCGTGGTTCCCCGAGACGTTCTACTGGATCCTCGGATGCAGCTACTCGGGACTTCCCGTGACCAACGCCACGATTCGCAATCCCATTGGTGCGAACATGGCGATCCGCCGCAGTGTCTTCACCAAGGTGGGCGGCTTCTCGTCGGGGCTTGGTCGTATCGGGCTGATCCCGTTGGGCTGCGAGGAGACCGAACTCTGCATCCGTTACACGAAGCGCTTCGCCAATGAACGCATCGTCCTCGTGCGCGACGCGGTCGTGCATCACCGGGTGCCCGCTTCCCGGCTCACCTGGCACTACTTCTGGACCCGATGCTGGTCCGAGGGACTCTCGAAGGCGGCGGTGTCCACGTTGGTCGGTCCCGAGCTCAGCCTCGCCGCCGAGCGACGGCACGTCCTCACGGCGCTGCCGCGAGAGCTCGCTCGGAGCGTCGTGGCGATGAGGCGGAGTCCTCGTGCCAGCGCGACGCGCTTCGCCCTGGTCGTCGCGGGGTCCGCCGTTGCCGCGGCGGGGCTGGTGAGGGGGCGCATTGCCCTCTTGCGAGATCCCTTGGAGATCGCAAGCGACCAACTGGGCCTGCTGACACCGGAGTCGGTGAAGGGAGTGGAACCTCCCCAGCCACCGCGCCCGATGCCGAGAGGGCCGTTCCAGAGGTTTGGTTGGCGTTCAGCCCCCCGAGAGGCCCGCAACGACTTGGTGGGTACGCCGGGCAGTCGTTGGCGGCCCATCGAGCAGATCCAATTCGACGTCGAGGCGCCGTCCGAGACGCTGACGCTGCCCCACGATCGAGGCGAGCGCGCGTGGATCGAAGTGCTCAAGCGTGGTCAAGTGGTGGGTGTGATCGAGGCACGTGGCGCCGACGCGACACGAGACGAGGCGATCAGGTCCGCGTTGGCCAGCGCGTTCGTCGACATCGAACCGTCGGACTACCGGTCGGTCTCCGACGAATTGCTGCCGAGCGCGACGGTGGTCGTGCCGACCATCTGTCGCGAGCCGACGCGCCTGGTGAGAACCGTGGAGTCGCTGCTCGCGCTGGATTACCCCGACTTCGAGGTCATCATCGTCGACAACCGCGTGGGGTTCCACAACGAACCGCTCCCGGTCTTTCCCGGAGGCGGCAAGGTGCGCGTCGAACTCGAAGCCAAGCCCGGCATCGCGGCCGCCCGCAATCGAGGGGTCGCCTCGGCGAAGGGGGAGGTCATCGCCTTCACCGACGACGACGTCCTGGTCGACGCGCAGTGGCTTCGCGCGCTGGGCGCGCGCTTCGTGCTGGAACCCGAAGTCGATGGCGTCGGGGGACTGGTCCTGCCAAGCGAGTTGGCGAGCGAACCGCAACTCTGGTTCGAGGAGTTCTACGGCGGCTTCAGCCAGTCCTTCCGTCCCGAGACCACGAGCGTCGCACGCAACTCGAAGACCGACGAACTCTTCCCCTACGCCCCCGGACGATTCGGCGCGGGGTGCAACATGGCGTTTCGCCGTTCGACGTTGGAGCGGGTTGGCGGGTTCAACGAGCTGCTCGGGACTGGCACCGCGGCGAGAGGCGGGGAGGATCTGGCGATCTTCATCAACGTCCTGCTCGACGGCGGGACGCTCGCCTTCGAACCGGCGGCGCTGGTGCGTCATGCCCACCGTCGTACCGAGTCGGAGTTCATGAGCCAGGTGTTCGGATACGGGGTCGGCCTCACCGCCATGTACACCGCGCTCGTCGTCAGCGATCCGCGTCACCTGTTCGCGATGCTGCGCAGGGTCCCCGCCGGCGTGCGGCTTCTGACCCGTCCTTCCGCGAGTCGCTCGCCGAGTTCGTCGCCGGGCTATCCCCGTCGCACGTACATCAACCAGATGCTCGGAATGGCCTACGGGCCGGTGGCGTATTTTCGAAGCGTGATCAAGACCAGGTGAAGGTGGTTCGAACAAAGGTCACATGTTTTGCGATAACTCAGTCTAGGAATAGAATGATGGGGAAGAGCTGCGATCGGGCACGTGGCACTTCGTTAGGCCTCGAAGCGTCCGCACGGCGCGAACGAGGGCGGGATATCTTCACTGCCTCTTCTCGGTAGGCGTAGACATGACGGATTCGAATGATGGCAGGAGTCGGGCTCACCGCACCTGGCCTCTCGCCCAACTCCTGGAGGATCTGGAGCAGAGGGAATCCGGCCTTGGTTTCGTGTACGCCGCCCTCGACCTGCTGGCGAAGCGCTACGGGCTGAAGGACGTCGTCGTCGTACTTGCGAATGAGTCATACGGAACGCAGATGTTCCGCCTCGGTGGCAAGGCCGTGACCGCCAACATCGCGGCTCGGATCGACGCCCCACCCGGTGTGTACTGCGACCCGGACGTCGTGCCCGAAAGCGAGCGCGACGCCGTGCACGTCGCGTGCGATCTTGCGTACTCCCGCCATCTCTTGGAGTTCAAAGCCTCTCGCGACGCCGAGCGACGCAATCCGCCACGGGCGGTCTTTGATGAGATTCACAAGGGCGAGGCCGTTCAAGATCGACCGGTACGGCGATCGCTCTTCAACGTCGCCACTCACGTGAACAGTTATCGATCCTTGGCCAGGTACCTTCGACGTCAGGAATCGCGGGTCTTGGTCTCCCAGGCCGCGTTGTTCACCGATTGTCTGGTGTTTCTTCTGACGGTCAGCGACGTGCATGGTCCGATCCGGTTCGTCGCCGGGCTCGTCCTGGGTCTTTTCATTCCCGGCTGGTCGGTGGTCGGCCGCCTCAAACTGCGAAATGCGGCTCTGGAACTGGGGCTCGCAATCGCGGTGAGCGTCGCAATCCTGATGGTGGTTGCTCAACTTCTGATCACGTGGCACGAATGGCACCCGGTGACTCTCGAGGAGTTGACGTGCCTCGTGTGCCTGCCGTCGCTGATCTCCCAATCCAACATTGACTTGCGACCGATGGGTGCCCGATGAGCGGCGTTCTCTTGGCCGGCTTCGGGGCGCTTGCCTCGTATCAGATCGTGCTCACGACGCTGGTGGCGTGTGTTGTCCTGCTGTGCGTTCGCACGTGGCTGGGGGTCATGGGCATCGTGCTGTTGCGGCGAGTGACGGTGCTGCTCAACACGTCAGTGATTGTCCTGCTGACCCTCTTCCTCCTTGTAGTCATCCTTCGGTTCAAGACTCTTGCTTAGGCGCGGCGGACCAATGGAATCCTGGGACCTGGCGCTCGGTGACGTGCGTCGACTTTCACGCGGCTGGCTCGGTAGCGGTCTGGCGGCGGTCGGCATGGTCCTTTGGCTCTTCGCCATCCATCAAGCCAACTTTCTTCAAATGGGCCCGCTGGGTCTCGTGTCGATCCTCGGCTGGAAGTACTTCGTGGGACTCGGGCTCGTGGTGGTGGGTTTCTCCCTGGAGCTGCTGCACACTCCACTTCGCCAGAAACGACTCATCTTCTTCATCATCGCCCTCGTCCTCATCCTTTACGGGACGGCGTCGGCGGTGGAGCCGGTGGCATCCCTGCCGGACTCGTGGATCCACGCCGGGTTTGTCCAGTACATCGTGCAGCACGGGCACACTCTCAACAACTTCGATGCCCGATTCTCCTGGCCGGGAGCGTTCTCGCTTGCCGCGGTGCTCGTCGCGTTTACGGGTCAGGTCAACGCTTTTGGTTTCCTCCGATGGTTCTCGGTCGTCATTGAACTGGCATACCTCGCACCACTGCTCGTCATCGCCCGGTTCAGCGGTGTCAACAGGCGCGCTGGTTGGCTCGGGGTCGCGCTCTTCTATTCGACGAACTGGATCTACCAGGACTACTTTTCGCCGCAGGCGCTCGACTACTTCCTATTCCTGGTGGCCCTCGCCGCGGTGCTCGCGATCTGGCGGCCCAAGCGGGCCGGTCAGCTCGGCGCAACCCGCGGCTACTGGTGGGAGCGGATCAGACAGAGTCGCGAAGTGTGGCGTATCGCTCGCCTGGAGGGCCATGACGCGACCACCACATGGGGCAGCGCCGCCACCCTATGGCTGCTCACATTGCTGGGGCTGATCTGTCTCGCGCTGGCCATGAGTCACCAACTCACGCCCTACGCCCTCATCCTGTCGTTGGGGGCATGCCTCGCCACCAGGCGTCTCGGTCGTCCGGAACTGATCGTCGTCACGGGGCTCCTCGCGGTTGGATGGCTCAGCTTGGGGGCGAGCAACTTCTGGATTGGTCACTTGAGCACCGTCTTCGGATCCGTCGGCCAAATCGGCAGCACCATCGGGTCGAACGTCACGAGTCGTGTCACCGGAAGCGTCAGTCACTTGATGGTAGTCAAGCTTCGTATCCTCATTACCGCAGGCCTCTTCTTCCTCGCGGGAATCGGCGTCCTGCGTCGCTACGCGGACTCGCGCACGCTTGAAGCATTATCGGCAGCGCCCTTCGCCCTTCTGGTGGCGCAGAACTACGGCGGTGAGGGGCTGCTGCGGGTCGTCCTCTTCAGTCTCCCGTTCGCGTCCTTACTCGCCGCGTCGGCGATCTTGCCCGACACTTCAGGGACGATTCGGGCCTTTGCGCCAAAACTGCGAAACGGACGAAGAGGTCGCAGCCTGCTGCGCCTCGCGGTAGTCATCCTCGTGCTCGGATTCGCGGTCGTCACCACGATCGTGCGCGGAGGCAATGATTCCTACGAAGCGTTCTCCAGGGGTGAACTCGCCGCGGCCAGCTACGCCTACGACCAGGTACATCCCGGCCAGATCATCGGAGTCGTCGCCCCGTTTCTCCCTGTCGATATGCGCGACCTTGGATCAGTCGTTGTCTACGCCTCAAGTGGTGGGAGTCCATTTCCAACGGTCAAGCAACAGGGCTCGATACTGACCAGGGCGAAACCCACAGTCATCGTTCTTACGCAGTCTCAAGAGGCGTGGGGCGAACTGATCGCAGGCTACCCAAAGGGATGGGAGGCGATCGTGGAAGTTCATCTTGTCCAGCATGGCTACCGAGTGGTGGCGAGCTGGCCCACAGCCACGGTTCTTGAACTTGCGCCATCGGTGGGCTGAGGAGACGTCAGCGTGCCTGCGGCTTGGCGTGGGCCTCGGCACGGTGCGAGCCCGCTGGGCAACGCATGCGCTCGCACTATTTCGATGCGAGGTTCGATCTGGTTGGGCTTCGATTGAGGAGCGCCTGATTTCCCGAACGGGGCCATCATCGAGGCGATGGCGGAAGCGGGCGACCTGGAGAAGGTCGGCCGCTTCCAGTGAAACGAAGCCGATTCGACGTCTCTTTGCTCGCTTTGATGCCCCTCGAGAGAGAATCGGCACCCCTCCTGACTCGCATGATCCTCGTGTTCGGCGATAGCCGTTCCTGACGTCAGGTCATTGTCGAGTGGCACCGCTCGCCGTGTCGCCGGGGCCACGCAAGGTGCCAAGGAATCGCTTCGTTGATCTGCAAAAGGGGAATCAGGCGTGGTCTCGACTAGAGATGCAGTTGTCGAGCGCGCAAGTCGCTCGATGTTTCAGGTGTTTCCCCGCAATTCACACCCGGGACAGGTTCTTCTTGTGCCCAGTGAGGTTCCCGGAAGAAACAGACACGTGGGTTTGACAACTAGTCGGGTGTCCTCATTTCCTGGGAAGCCTCACGCCGAGCGTCCATCAGAAACCCAGAATCGGGGGCTCTCTTCATCGGATCGCTCACGTCCAATTCGCCGTCATTCGGCGTGCTCAAGACTTGGGAATCACTTTGGAGCTGTACTCAGCAACCCAGTCAACCAGCATGGAAACCGGACTCGTTGGGCACTGTCGACCCAGCTGGCACATGGCTCTTTGCTCCAGGTCGAGCGTCATTGGCACGGTCGGGACCTCGTACGCGGACTCGATCGATGACCAGACTTGCCCGTCGACGATGTACAGGATCTTGGCCGGCGTCCAGACCACCCCCCAGGTGTGCCACTGGCTCATGTCTATGAAGATGTTTCGCTGGTCGATCAAATTGATCGTCTCGAAATGCACGGTGGAAGAGGTGGAGGAAAGGGCCCCTCCACTTTCGTTGAAGTCGATCTCCGGCGGCCACACGTTGGAAGCCGGCCAAAGCAACTCAACTTCGTTGGGCCCGGGACCGGTCACTCGCGAACGCACGAAGTACGCGCCGTACGTCTTGGCAAGTTTGCATTGGCAGAGACCGCCGGTTACCCACTTGTTCTGGTACCCGGGGTCCTTCCACGTGTTGAGCTGAAGTAGTCCGTCGCTCACGACGACGTGACTCGCTCCGAACTGTCCGCCCGGATCTCCGCCCGGTTCACCGGTAAAGACCTCCCACCCTGGCGGGAGCGACGTCCCAGGGAAGTCGTTCACGTAGGTTTGTGTATAGCCCGCTAGAGCGTTCGCGCCAGGGGGGGCGTCCCCAGATGGCTCAGAACTATCGGGAATGCCCTGAGGGTACACAGATTGGCTCGCGGACTTCGCTGGTACGTAGGGTGCGTTTGCGGAGTTGTGAAAGGCAAACCATAGAGACACTCCCAGTGCCAGCCCCGAAGCGAGGAGCGTGATAATCGTGACTCGAGTGTTCCAGGGACTCTTGCGTTCGAAGGGGGGATTCGCGTAAGAGGACTCTGGAAGATCGTTCATACTGATTATGAGGTTAGCGAGTCGGTTCCAGGGGTCGATAGTGCGACGGTCCGGCACCTGATACCACTTCGTGGGATGAAAAGACGCAGTTCTCCTCGAGAAATCCGCCCTGGAGTCTCCGTTGATCCGGTCAAGAAGTGCACGTGCAGGTCTGATGACGGCGTGACCTTCGCGCGAATCTCGGGCAAGAACGACTGTTTCGAATCGCGCGAGTCAACGGCTGGGCGGCTCATCCGCGGCTGATCTTGCGACTGCGATGATAGGCAAGAGGACCACGCAGATACGCGAGGTATTCATTCCTCACTAGTTCTGAAGGGTAGAGCTGGGCCTCCTCGCCTCTGGCTGCTCCGTCCGAACGAGATTCTCGAATTCGCTTGGCTCCTTGAAGGATCTTGCGTTGCAGCGCTGAGGGAAGTTGCGAGAGGAGGCTCAAGAGGTGCCGCCGGTCGCCTCGCACGAGCGACGTCAACATTGCGGTGAAACCCAGGCCGTAGCCCTTCAGTTGGTTCACCAACTCGAAATACTCGCGGCGATGTTGGTGAAACACGAACGCGCCAGGTTCGTACCCCACCTGGCCATCTGCCCACAAGATTGAAATCACCACAGCAAGGTCTTCGCCCCCTCGGGCGGGCGTGCCTCCGCCCAGCGCATTGTTGAACCCTCCAATCTTCTCGAGAGAGGATCTTCGAAAGGCCATATTGGCTCCTGCGACATACGCTCCGATCCCGTATACCGAGGAACGAAGTACTTCACCATCCGACGAGTCGCGAACCAGAATTCGGCTCCCTCTCAACGAGGGGCGAACATCGTGGTCGGTTACCAGTGTCAGTGGAGTGAACGTCCTGAGCCCACCGAAGCCGCCGTAGTAGCGTTCGAACCAGATCTGAGCGGGGGTCTCGAGTTCCGCGGGCAGTATGAGTCCTGCCACGGCATCCAACTGGGGGTTCATCGCGAAACGTGTTCCGATCGCGCGCAACCACTTGGGACCTACCTGAACGTCATCGTCGGTGAAAGCGACGATGACCCCTTTGGCCTGCGCTAGGCCGGCATTGCGAGCCGCTGAGACCCCCGATAGTTCCTCGCGGATGACGCGCAACCAAGGCCGACCGTGAACGAGCGCTGGCAGGGGGTCCTTCGGCGGCAGTTCTCGCCGGTTGTCGACCAGCAAGACCTCGAAGTCTGGATAATCGATATTCCCGAGGGAGTCAAGGCAGCGACCGAGTTCATCGATTCTCTCGATGATGGAAGGCACGACCACGGTGATGCGGGGGAGCTCGTTGTCGGCCAAGGCTGGGGGTTCGGGGGCCCGCAACCTATTCTTCGCCAGGAACTCCTGCAGACGGAGCTTGACAGCGCCGGGACCTGACGTGAGGTCGACTTCCACCATGCCGATCGGCACACTGTTCTTCAGCAGTACCACCCAGGCGTCAGTGTGACGATCATCTGGTTTAAGTTCAGGAAATGGCTCATCAGCGCTCAGAGTCACAACCCTGGTTGGTCGAGCGTGAGCCAGTAGGGAGGGCGGGAAGAGTGAGACGTCTTCCGGCTTCACGGAGTGAGTCAGTGTCTTCTTGCGAGTCCTGCCGAGCATCCACTCATCCTACGTTTGGCGGTGCAGGACTCACGCTTAGAAGAAACTGCTTAGAGATTCCGAAGGTCCCCGGTTTCAAGAACGGCGTTGACCACGGGTGGGTGGCTTTACCGTGTTGGAGACCGCCCACTGTGCGAGCACGGAGATGATCTGAGTCGGTCCCGGGAATTGGTGGGCACAATGTCTCGGTGTGGTCGGGCTTTGGCAGGCTGATGCTGCCAGGAGTGCAGCAACACTTCAAGCAATCCGAATCAGCCGGCGTGCTTCAGATGGTCATCCTCTGTGCCGGCTGAACTTCAGTAGAACCTGCTCAATGCGAGTCACGTGCTCGTCAAAAGGAAAGCGTGTCTCAACCCAGTCGACACAAGCCGATTCGAGTTCGGGCTCCCTCGTTCGCCAATCCAAGAGTGAAGCGATTCCAGCTTCGAGATCGTCCGCGTTTCGCGGCTCGACGGTGAAGCGTTCCATTGGACCGGAAAGGATTTCGGGTACGGCGCCTGTTCGTGAAGCAACCACCGGTCGTCCGGTCGCCATGCCTTCAATGACTACGCGTCCGAAAGCTTCGTTGGCCCACGTGGGGAAAACGACGATGTCCGCCGCATGGAGGAAGGGGATCACGTTCGACTGCATCGGAAACCAACGAATGTTCTTTGAATTCAGTTCTCCGAGTTTTCGATTGAATTCTGGATCTTCCAAGGGCGAAGGTGAACCGACGAGCAAGAGAAGTGCCTCGGCACCTCTCGATTCGAGACCCGCCCAAGAATCCAACAGAGTCCCGACGCCCTTCTCCTCGGAGATTCGACCGTAGTAGAGAACGACCGGAATATCTGGGGGGATGCCCAGTTCACTTCTGGTTCGTGCACGTTCATGGACTCCACCGCGGGGGTATTCATTCTTGGGGAGGGCATTTCCGACAATACTTATGCGTTCAGGTCGAATTCCTTCGTCGATCCAGGCCTGTCGGATAAAACTTGATACCGCGATGAAGTGGGACACGCCGTGGCTTAGCAATGCCGTGCGTCGAAAATTGGGCACGTGGTGCAGGTGGCACACAATGGGGGACCTGGACCACATCGCAACAGATTCAGCCCAGAAGATGTGCTCGAACCTGCTGAGCCATAGGACGTCAGGTTTCCACGATCGAGCCATTTGTGCAGGTCCCACGAAACTGGCAAGTCCTTTCACAGGATGATCTCGGTCAAAGCCAAAGGAGACCGGGCCTTCGAGCCTGATACCGGCCTTTTCGTAGCGAGAGCGGAACACGCCATCGGCACCGTACATCAGATCGATCGAATGCCCTCGTGCGGCGAGAGCCTCGCAGTCTTGGACCGCACATAGTTCGATGCCACCCAGAGGTTCAAGTGACACCGACTGGGTCAGAATCCGTAGGGCGCGGTAGTTCGAATCGCCACCCTCATCACTTCGAATCCTGACTGGCATCGGGTCCTTACTCTGGAATCGTCAAACTGAGTTGTGAGGACTGCGCGAACGGAGATCTTGGCAACTGGACTATCCAAACATCGCAGCATTTTTATCACAGATTCGTCGAGCTTTTGCCATTCGTGACCGACCGTCAACGGCATCCTCCGTTGCGAATCAGCCCACTCGTGGAATCGCTCGATGTCCCAGATGTCGATGATGTCACGCGTCGGGCGTTCAGCAATCGACGTCGCGTCGCGATGAGATCGCGTCGTCGGACTCAGTGCGGTGCGTCACTGAGTCCAAATCCCTGGATGGGTTGGACTACAGTCGGCCACATGCCGAGCCGTGCCTCGATCGTTATCCCAGCGTACAATGAAGAAACGCGGATCCGTGGCCTCCTCGACACGCTTTCGGACCCCTTAATCAGGGGTGCCTACGACGTCTACGTGGTTTGCAACGGTTGCACCGACAGGACGCGACAAGTGGCCGAAGAGTACGCGGGGGTGGTGGCGGTCGAAATCGACGGCGCGGGTAAGTATCTGGCACTCAACGAGGGCGACCGGCTCGCCGGTGATGTCTATCCGAGGCTCTATTGCGATGCCGACCTTCGATTGTCCCCGTCTTCGATCATCGCCCTCGTCGAAGCGCTCACGACTGAAGAGGTCAAGGTCGCGGCGCCCCGGGTCCGCTACGCCGTCGAGGAATCGACTTGGATGGTGAGAATGTACTTTCGCGCGCTCGAGAGTCCGGTAATCACGCGGTGGCATAGCGAGCATCTGGTCGGACGAGGACTCTATGGTGCCAGTCGCGCGGCGCGACGTCGCTTCGAATCCTTTCCCGCCTTGTTCGCCGACGACCTGTTCTTCGACTCGCAGTTCGGCTCAACCGAGAAGGTGATACCACCGGACGCCATTGCGACGGTCTGGGTCCCGGTCAACCTTCGTCAACTGATCAGAGGAGAGGTCAGAGTCGCCTCGGGAAATAGGCGGTATCGAGCCGCCGAGCGCGGTGAGGGTGGCATTACCGACCACGCTGCGACGCGCCGTGACCGATTCGAACTCAGGCTGGGAGATCGGATCACGGCGCTCCGGCGTTGGCGGCGGGATCTGCGTGGCGTCGACCTCGTACCAGTCTTCGTCTACCTTGTCATCGTCGCGGCGGCGAGGACGACCTTGGCCGCCAAGAAGTTGGCAGGACGCCAGGTCCACTGGCGCTGAGCGGGGAGACGGTTCAAGACTCGAGACGTCGACGCGCGAGAAGCGGGGCGTTCCCATTTGCATCGACCACCCCGACCTGTCGCGTCATGACCGGCAGTTGCTGTCGTGAAGTTCTTGCGAGGCTGGCGAGATTCATGATCGAAGCTCCTCAGACCCGCAGAAGAGTGTCGACGCGCCAATACCGCTCCGTTCCACGCATCGTCGCGTCGAATTCCTTACGGAAGCTACGTCGGGTCGGGGCGTACTGCGACGCATAGAGGCCCATCGCGCGCTGCTTGATGCCGGGTTCGCCGACGTACGAATCGAACTCCACGAGTTGGACGTGTCGGCTGACCGTCGCCACGCGCCTCGACAAGACTCTTCGACTTGCCAATCCGTAGGGAAGGTCCATGTAGAGATACCACGTGAACGGCGAGTTGACCGCTAGCTCGAGGCACGCCTCGCTCACGGCCAGATGATCGGCATGCATCAGCCCGAGCGGCGCGAAAACGGACCTCGGATGCGTTTCGTTGAGCACTCGACCGATCTCGTCTTTGATCACGTCGCCGTAGTCTGTCGGTGGCCGATACGCGGCGTAGTCGGCGTCCAGCAGGTCCAGCCAGACCGGCGTTGCACCCAGGAAGTCCATGGCTTTGCGGTCTTCGTCCCGTCGAACGCCGATCGCGTCAGGCGCGTACGGTTTGCCCGTGGTCTTGCTGTTATAGCCTTCGTGAAACGCGTCGGGTGCCCCGGCCAAGACAGTCACCACGGTCGTCGAGGGATTTGCGTGCAAGAGGTGGCCGCACGAGAGCACCGCGTCGTCCAAGTGCGGGGATAGCACCAACACCGGTTGCAGGGGCTGAAGCTTCGACATCTACCCGCCATCCCACTGGAGCGGGCGCTGGACTGCGGGCCGGAGGGTGGCCGTCCTCACCGGGCGGCAGTGCACGGCACCTGCAAGGGCGATCACGTTGCACCGACCGTGAAGCTGAGGCCCGCGTGACCGCATCTATGCCAACCCTTCGCCGCATTCGAATCTTCAGTCGCAGAATCCTAGGTCATTCTCGTCGAGCATTCACGGAACCTCTGCTCGCATGCCCTCAACCATGATGATGCCCAGCGTCGGTGTCACCGGCCACGCTACAGACTCCTCGCCCTCGTCCTCTACCCGACGAGCGATACCCCGCGAACCGAGATGAGAGACGCAGCCCGGCGGGTTCGAGGTTGACCCCTGACGAGGTTAGTTATGATCGAGGGATGGTCGATGACGCATCGCCGCCCATTGTCGATGAGAATGGGCGCAATCATGTAGACCAGTTGCGTTCGACCTTGACCAAACTCCATCTGATTGGTATCGCGCGCTTCATCGATCGATTGGTGCGCCTCCTGATCTTCAAGAGCATCAACCTGCTCAGGAAGTTGGCGCGTTTCCCTCTGATCGGGCCCGGATTAGACCCTCTGCTCGCTCGAGTTGATCGACACGATCGCCTCCACTTTGAGCTGGCGGAACTATTGCGAGTGTGTCATGCGTTGAGCGAGCAGGATCTCGCCTACTGGGTTGCAGGGGGGTGGGGCCTGGACATCTTGGTCGGCTGTGAGACGCGGCGTCACGGCGATCTGGACTTCGTCCTGGACCGCTTCCGGGAGAACCTGCCCAAGGTCGCGGCGCTCCTCACGGGTCTCGGTTACCAGCGAAAGGCATCGCTCGGCGGCACCGAGTGGTTCCCCGACGCTGAAGTCTACGAAGATGATCGGGGGCATCGTATTGAGGTCCTCAACATCAACTGGGAAGTCCTTACCATTGCGGAGACGATGTTCGGTCCGCTGCCGCCCCGCGAACCCGAGTTGACCGGTGAGCTGGATCGGGCGACGCCACAGTTTTTGAAACGGTGCACGGGCAGAGGCACGCTCGATGGTGTCACCATACCGGCGCTATCCGTCATGGCCCAGCAACTCGTCCACCTCGGTTATCAGCGCCGCCCCGAGGACTGGCACGCCGAAGACGTCATTCGTCTCATCTCCGTGGGACGGGACGGATGGACTGATTCGCTGGGCCAGGCTGCGGCGCGACCTTCGAACCAGGAGTCTCGAAAGCCGTCGACGCTCCTGCTGGTGCCGATCTTCACGCTCCCACCTGACCTCATGAGGCTCTGCAGGCTTTACCGCAGCGACCTGGACCTGATACCTCCTCACGTCACACTGGCGTTCCCGTTCCTGCCCCTGGAATCAATTACGGCCGAGGTGGTGCGACAACTGTCGGAGTTATTCGAGGAGACCTCCGCGTTCGACTTCGACCTAAGCCAGGTCCGGTGGTTCGACACCAACGTCGTCTACCTGGAGCCATCGAAGAGCGATGCCTTCCGTTCGATCATCGAAACGCTTCAGCGGATGTTCCCTGATTTTCACCCGTACGACGACGCGTTCGATTCAGTGACGCCCCACGTGACCCTCTCCGAGCACGGCTCACTCGCCGACCGTCGCGTGCTGGGTCGACTCGCACCAAAGTACCTGCCAATATCCGCACGCGCCTCACACGTGTGGATGATGAGCAACGAGCGACGGCCCGATGAGTGGTCCATCGTCAAGATCTTTGACCTGGGCTCCACGCCCCCAGCCCGGCCAAACGACCATCTTGCGTAGGAAGCACACGAGCACTTCACGTCGGCCACGCATCGTTTCCCACTTCCCACGAGCCCTTCTTCGGGCGCTGAATCAACAATTCCCACGATGCGATCGATCATTGACGGCTTCCCGGTTTCGCCAGTTATCGACCAGGTTCTGGTCGTGCGCGAGAATCCTTGTTATACCGTCGGATTTCGCGACATGCTTGCCTAAATAGTGTCAGGCTTTGCTTGACACTTTCTTTCATTTAATCCGCTTTCGGTGCGGTTCTGCTCGCTTTTTCCCACGTATTCTTTCGTTGTTCTCGGCACGGTCTCAATGAGTTCGTTGCCGTCCCAGACTTGCAGGAGGGTATCAAGGACGTGGACGTCGACCAGGTGGGCGCTGCGCTGCTTGCCGCAGCTGAAGACCTGGTTCGAGGTCGAGGTGAGGTCGTTGATGGAGATGGTCCGACGCACCCGGTCGTCCCCCGCTGCGGTCGTCGAGCGCCTTCAGGTCGAGTTGGGGCCTCGGGATCTTTTCGCGGCGGTCGTAGAGGCGCTCGGCCGGCGTCGCGATCTTCAGGCTCTGACCGGGACGGGTCGTGTTGTAGTCCTCGATTTACTCGTCGAGCGCCCCGAGGCCGCCCGCCTCGTAGCGCTGCAGCCAACTGTGCACACGCTGGCGACTCAAGCCGAACTTCCGGGCCAACTCGGTGACGCTGAAACCATCTCGAACGACGCCGAGCACGGCGTCGTAACGCTGCTCCATTTTGATTGACTCCCACAGCATGGCCTCCTTCTGCTCGGTTAGAGCAAAGGCCGGTGGCGGCCAAGGGCGGTCCTTTGACTCAGGTCAGTCGCCGTGAGGCTTCTCCCAGAGATCGTTTTCCAGTGCCAACCGACCAATGGCCTTGTCGGCCTCGGAGAGCTACTTCTCCAGTACGTGCTCGCGCCGACTCGGCTCGGACTTGTCCGAGAGCGCCCACTCCATCCCGTCAGCGGCATGTTTCCGCCACCTCGCGAACTTGGGCTCCGCAATCCCGAGTTCTAGAGAGGTCTCCGCAATCGTCCTCTTCTTGCTCAGGACCGCTCGCACCTCGTCGCACTTCTGCGCGGGCGTGACCTGTGATCTTCTTCCCATGACTGATTCCCTTCGTGAATGCAGTCTGAGGCCAACGAATGGAAGTGTCACCTTCCTAGAGGGGGTCGCACCGGAGCAAAGGCGGAATCTTTGATATACATTGGGCGAGTCCACATCTAATGAAGTGGCAAGAATTTTCATCCCGAGGGAGACGTTCGATGATCAGCAACCGCCGGAT
>Ga0182014_10001785_pt1 | contig 28106 bp, 24 predicted proteins | sample 612S2DmetaG_FD_120489 | JGI IMG/M metagenome (GOLD analysis project Ga0182014, IMG submission 120489) | Permafrost microbial communities from Stordalen Mire, Sweden - 612S2D metaG | ecosystem: Environmental > Terrestrial > Soil > Wetlands > Permafrost | place: Sweden: Stordalen | collected... | reverse complement strand
CGCAGCCGTGTTCGCGGCAAAACCAAGCGCGGTCGAAATCGACGCAAACTTGACGTAGCGTTCGATGCCGGTCACGCCGAATCCCATGTAGAGCGCGCCCGCCCCGCCGTAGAAGATCAGCGCCGTGTAAAGCATGTTACTTTCGCCATAGAGGGGGCCGGAGTGTGTCTTCATCACTCCAAGGAATGCCGTAAACAGCAGGAACAGCATACCTAAGCCGACCACAACCAGCAGTGCGTACCCCGTGGACGTCTGCTCCGCTCTTGCTCGCGACATCAGTCAAAAACCTCCGCTTGCCCGGCACGCGCCCTGAACTTTCGCGTACACGGTAATTGTTAAGTGGCCCAAGGCAGGCGCGCATCCGCGTCCGCCGGGACGATCGACGATCGACGATCGACGATCCTTGGCTGGCTCGACGGGCTGTCTACACGCGAGCCATGGTTTCCTTCGTGGCAGGCTCGTCCTGCTTCTTTAATTCCGTTACCTTGCTGTTGCCGTTCAGTTCCTTGCCGATTGCCTCGGTCACTTCGGCGAAGCGCTGTTCGAAGCGCTCGCGGTTCTTGTTGCACGCGCCTCCGGCCCATAACAGCAAACCCTGCCGGGCGTCGAATAGAGTGGTCACCCAGAAGCGCATGTGGACGAGATAAAAAGCGACCCCCAACCCGAGCGCCATGGTCAGCACGCCGCCCCATACGAACCATTGTCCCGGCTCGTGCGACACTTCGAGACCGGTGTAAAACTTCGCTCTCAGGTCGGTGAGGGTGAAGGAGTAACCGGCCTTGGCGTCCTGCGCTTGGTTGGAATCGCGCGGGAACAGCCAGACACTGTGGCTGCCCCCCTGATTCGTCAGCACCAGCTCGATCGCCGGATTGGAGATCTCTTCCGAGCGCTGGTAAACTTCGCCGTCCTGGATGTAGTAATCGGGGACGAAGCGCTTAACTCCGATCGTGTTTCCCGCGTCCAGTTGTACTGTCTGTTGCGGGGCCAGCGTGATCGTCTGCGCCTCGCCTTTTAGCGGCGTCGCTCGCAACTGGAGATGGTCGATCTTGCTGCTCATCCCGAAGCTCGCCTGGTAAAAACGGATGCCGTCATAGGTAAGCGGATCATTCACCACGATCTGCTTACGCTCGATCTCGCGGCCTTTGTTCATCACCACCAGATCCGACCACCAGCGCTTCGGACTGCCATCGGCGTAGTTCTCCTGTCCGGCAGCGTCGCAGCGGATGGAGAATGGAAGAAGCCTTTTCACTTCCATTCCCTTCTGCCGCACCATGATCGTGTTGCTGGTTTCGCCCGTGGTCAGGGTTAGCGATCCGCGATAGCTGAACATGGCATCGACGATGCCGCCGGCGAAGATCATCAGCAAGCTGAGGTGGACAATGTAAACCGCCAGGACGGAGAACCGATGCCGCTCGGAATAAAGCGAGACTTCGTTGTTATCGACCACCCGTTCGGGTCTGAGACCAAGCTTGATCAGGGCCCGCTCGGCGGCGTCCAGGCCGGCCTTGGCGTCACTGATTTTGAATTCTTTTTGGTAAGGAAGAGCCGCGCGAAAATGCGCTTCCGGACGGCGATTCGGATGGGCGTAAAAGCGCCAGGCGGCCGGCCAACGTTCGAGAGAAGCGAAAATGATGCTAAGACTTACCAGTCCAAGTAAAGCGGCGAACCACTTCGCATGGTAGACATCGGTCAGCCCAAACCGATCCAACCACAGCAGCGTCGCCGGAGAGTATGCGCGCTGGATTTCGCTCGGTTCCGTGGTGGGGCGTTGCAGCACTAGCGTGCCTACAGCCGCAAATACGACCACGATTAATAAAAGAATGATTCCGGTGCGCACTGAAGAGAGCGTCTTATGAATTTTCGACCAGATTTCCCTAAGACCCATGCGGGGCTCCTTGAAGCTGCTTAAGGATCGCAGATGCACGTACGAGGCCAGAAATCCCTGCCAGCTAACTTACAACAATTCAATAGCCTGCAGAGCGCTTTCAGCGGTTGACCCAGTCAACCATGGGCTATATCACCCAGTTCGGCGCTTATCCCACCGCCATCCACGTTCCGCCAACCTGACCATAATGTTTGCATCTGGCGCTCCGCGAGGCTATGACGCCGATCACAAATCGAGAGTGCTGACTCAAGGACAAGAACTTGCGTCTACGCGCCACTGTTTTGCCCAAAGCGGAACGAAACATGCACGAACCTCGCCTCTTCATTAGTTCGGGTTGCGGAATTTCACGAGGCAAGTGCGAAAAAGGGCTCAGCTCACCTGGGTTCCGAAACGGGAAACAGCTTGGCCCGCCCCGTCGTCAGCAAGGCATCTATCACATTTTAAATTACTTATTAGCATTTTTCAACGAATGCCGAGCACTGTTCTACTCCGGTCATGCGCTTGCATATTGCTCTGGTGGAGGTAGTCGTGAAGTGGCGTCTTGGGTCTCTGGTCCTCGCTATTGTAGCGTTTGCTTCGAGCGCGATGATGGCGGCAACCCATCCAGTCCCGCTCGAATTAAACACGGATACGCCCAAGTGCCTGGAATGTCACGAGGATAAAGGTAAGGGCAAAGCGGTCCACTCTGCTATTCAGATGGGTTGCAAGAGCTGCCACGAAATCCGCATCGCCAAAGACGTCACTCGCGTCAAGCTTACCACTACCACGCCTCAGGCCCTTTGCTTTAGCTGCCACGCCGACAAGAAGGCCGCCAACGTTAAAGGCAAGGTTCACCCTCCGGCCGTCCGCGACTGTGTTAAATGCCACGACCCGCACACCTCGAACAACAAAAATCAGTTATTGAAGCCGGTCAGCGGCGACACAAAAGACGCGAATCTCTGCCTTTCCTGCCACACGGAAGGGGTGAATGTGCCCAAGGGCGGCAGCCGGCACGCGGCGCTCGATATGGGATGCGACACTTGCCACGTCACGCACAAGACCGGGGAACGCGGCAAGCGCGAGTTCGACTACCACCTGACCAAAGATGCCCCGGCGCTGTGCATCGATTGCCACGATCCGAAGGACGCGGCCATCGCCAAGGCGCACCAGAATCAGCCGGTCGACAAGGCCGACTGCCTTACCTGTCATGATCCGCATCAGTCCGCTCGGCCGAAGCTGATGGCGAAGTTCACCCATGCACCCTTTGCCGGCGGACAGTGCGATACCTGCCACGCGGCGGCCAAGGACGGCAAGGTCGTATTGACGCAAGCCAATGCCAAGTCACTCTGTGTCACATGCCACGCCGAGAAGCCCGAGCAGATCGAGAAGGCCAAGGTTCAGCATCCTGGTGCGGCGGGCGATTGCACCGATTGCCACAACCCTCATGCCGGCAACTCCCCGGGTTTCACCAAGCCAAACGCGGTGGCTGTCTGCTTAGGCTGCCATGCCGAGCAGGCGGAGCAGGGCAAAAAGGCTCACGTCCACCAGCCCGCCTTTGTGCAAGGTTGTGCGACCTGTCATGAGCCGCACGGTGGCGACATCCCGCACCTGCTGCGGGCAGCCACTCTGAACAAGCTGTGCCTGGAGTGTCATGGTCCTGACGCGGCCCCGGCAAAGTTGGAGAGCGAACACCTGGTCACAATCTTCAATGGCAAGGTGAAGCTGCCGGAAAATTACTTTGCCAAGGTGCCGGTGTTGCCGATCAAGTACGGTCTCGGGCACCCCACGGAGCGCCATCCGTTCGCGGATGTGACGAACCCGATGACCAAGACCGTGATCCCGATGAACTGCTTGACTTGCCATCAGCCGCACGCTTCCAAGGAGGCGGGTTTGCTGGTTGGCGATCAGGCGATTGGCATGCAGTTTTGCGATCTGTGCCACAAAGTGAAAGCTACAAAAAAGCAGTAGCCGTTGAATTGGAGCGTAGCAAAGATGTTTGAGCGCGAGCTGAATTCGGCACCTGGATCTTACCGTAAGGGAAAGACGGCCTTTTCGGCGTTGCTAAGTTGGCAGGCCGCGGCAGTGCTGGCGACGTTGCTGGTTTGTAGTGCCCTGTTGCCGGCAGCCGACAAGAAGGGGAAAAACGCCCCGGCCGCTCCAGACCCGGCGACACAAAGGGTTGGAGTCGATATCAGCTTGCTCGTGTGGCCAAATCCTCCGGCCATCGCGCGCATCCGCTTCCTGGATATGTATACCGGCGAAAAGGTCGATTGGGATGCGCTCGCGCAGAAACCGAAGAAGCCCAAGCAAACCTGGATGGATCGCATGGCGGGAGCCCAGCCGGCAGCCGACCAGAAAATCAAGATCCCTTTCCAATTGATTCGGGTGTACGGCGTTGCGGTCGACTCCAAGGGCTTCATCTACGCCGCGGATGAGGGAGTTGACGCCATCTTCATCTTCAACCCGGAGACCAAGGACGTGCAGTTGATCCGTAACGGTCATGAAGGCCGGTTTGGCCTGATCAACGGCCTGGCCATCGATGATAACGATCGTCTCTTCGTGACCGACGGAAAGCTTCACAAAGTAATGGTCTTCAATGCCAAGCACGAGCAGGAGGGCTCCTTCGGCGCCGATGCCTTGATCCGTCCCGGCGGCATCGCCATCGATAAGGAGAACCGCTTCGTCTACGTGGTGGATGCGGAAGCCGACCAGGTTGTGGTCTTCGACGCCGACAGCTACAAGCTGCTGCGCCGCATCGGCGTTTCGGGAAAGAAGCACACCCTGACTGCTCCGGGAACGTTTTCCCTTCCGACTAACGTCGCCGTCAGCAACGATGGCATCGTTTACGTCACCGACACCCTGAACAACCGTGTCGAGAGCTTCGACGCGGACGGAAACTTTATCCGGGAGTTCGGCAAGATCGGAGACGGTCCCGGGCGCTTCAGCCGCCCCAAGGGCGTCGCGGTGGATTGCGACGGCCATGTATGGGTGGTCGACGGGGTGCTACAGCGCGTCCAGGTCTTCGACTCCGAGGGGCGCCTGCTGATCTATTTCGGTGGGCAGGGCCCGCTGCCGGGGCAATTCCAGGAGGCATACGGCATCGCCATCGACAAACAGAATCGCGTTGTCACCTCCGAACTGTATCCCGGCCGCGTCCAGGTCTTTCGTTATGTGACCGACGCCGAGGCCGAGCAGGAGAAAAAGAAGCGGGCAGCCGAGGGCGAAAACCCTGTGGCTCCAAAGGCTAGCGCGCAGTCCGCCACTGCGGCGCCAAAGGACAGCGCGCCAGCGACCGTATCGACTGCGGCGTCACATTAGCCGCAAAAGATTGGTTGCCCTCGGGCAGCCATGACGGACCTGGACAAAGTCCGGGTCCGAGCAGTCGCAGTACAAATAGCAGTAACCAATAGAAGTATCCATAGAAGTGCAAATAGTGAAGCCTTATCAGGAGATTCACCAAACATGAAGAAATTAATGTTAGTTGTTCTAGTTGTGCTCTTCGCCATGAGCATGGCGATGGCGCAAACATCTACGCCGTATGCGCCGCCTAAAGCAATCACAGCACCGGTGGTTGGCGGCACACCAGCAGCAGTCCCAACCGTTACGGGCTCCGGGGCAAACAACAATCTGAACGTTTACGGCGCTAATGCGCCTGCGGCCAACTTCGCGACCACCAATGACCAGTTGGGTGCTCACCTGGTCTATGGCCGCGGCTGCGTTGCCTGCCACGCCCCGCATAGCGGCGCACAAGGCAACGGCGTAGCTACCAGCGATAGCACGAGCGGTAACGTTGCCCTATGGGGCCAGGACGTAGCGCCGCTCTACGGCAAGGTCTTGACCTTTGGCAATAGCGGACATGGGACCTATGCGGTCACCCTGCCGCCGAACTACGCCAACTCTGGCGGCGCCGGCTTTGGCGGCCTTGGCGGCGTTAGTGGTGGCAATAGCGCCAGCGACGGCGCAACGGTCATTATGCTGTGCCTGAGCTGCCACGACGGTAACGTAGCGAAGTCCACGATGATGACGGGCACCACCTTTGAGACGCTGCCGGTTTCCGGCGGCAAGGCTCCCACCTTCCTCGGGAGCGACGGCACCACCCCCGGAAACTACCTGAACGACCACCCGGTGGGACCGACCGCGACTCTCAGTGCGACGATGATTGGCACCTATGGTTGGGGTAGCGGAACCATATGCACTGGCAGTGCCTGTAGTACCGCTGGGATCACCGGTAACGCCGCGTTTACCCAATTCGTGGCCAACTATGGTTGGACCGTTTCGCCAGCCACCACTTGGAGCGGAGTCTCAAATCAGGCTGCCGCCGTTACGTGTACCACCTGCCACGATCAGCACAGCATGAGCGTGTGGGTAGGCACCATTGGCGGTCAGGCTGGCGCCTTCCCGACGATGTTCTTCGTCCGTGGCTATTACAACCCGGTCAACGGCAGCAACTCAACGGCGCAATTCTGCCGCCAGTGCCATGGTGGCAATTCCAACGAAATGCACGGATTGCCGAACGTTCCGACCATCTAGTCTGTTTTGTCTTACTGGGGGAGGGCTCAGTCCCTCCCTTTTTTTTTGCTTGAGAAGAAATTTCCTGGGAGTTCTGGTTGAAAGGTTGAGGGGTCCACGGCACGCGCGACAAAAGGGTTCTGTCGGGGACTCCGTCGCGGTTCAGCATGACACCGAAGTACCCTCAGGTTACGCCCTGTGGCAATTCCCCCAGCCGGCCGCGCCTGGTTGCGGACTTAGCCTCAATCTTTGAGGTTAACTGATTAAAAACAAAAGAGAAATGTTTGGCATAGTTCTTGCAATTATATCTAGCTTGATCAATCGCGTAAGTGAGGAAATTGATGAAATACCAGCTTTTAATCTGCGCTCTGCTGCTGCTGGCGATCTCCCCGGTGTCGGGCCAAATGACCGCCTCGCACTCCCCCACGGGAGTTGTCAAGGAGAGCGGCGGCGGAAACGTCCAGATACAGGTGACGGACAGGCCGGTCGCCAAAGTGAACGGCGTCGTGCTGACGGATCGCGACCTGCTGCGGGAGATGTTCACGATTTTTCCTTACGCGCGCCAGCACAATGGGTTCCCCAGGGTGATGGAATCGGACATCCGGGCGGGCGCGCTGAGGATGATCATCTTCGAGGAACTGGTGTACCAGGAGGCGGAACGGCGGAAGATGACAATATCGCCGGAGCGGATGGAGCGCGCCGTGGCCGACTTTCGCAAACAGTTCCATACGCCGGATGAATACCAGCAGTTCATGCGGACCGAAGCTAAAAATTCCCAGCGCTTTCTGCGCGCCAAAATAAGGCGGTCGCTGCTGATTGAAGCGATGCTGAAGCTGGAAGTGAAAGACAAGTCCGTGGTGACGTTGGCCCAGGCCAAAAGCTTCTACGACAAGAATCCCGACAAGTTTCATACTCCCGAGTCGTTTTCGATTCAGACGATTTCCGTGCTGCCGCCAAAGAATGCAACTCCGGAGCAGTTGAAAGCAGGCCGCAAGCGGGCGGAGGACGCGCTGCGCCAAGCCAAAATGACGAAGAGCTACGACGAATTTGGGCTACTGGCGGAAAAGATCTCCGACGACGATTACCGGGTGATGATGGGCGATCACAAGGCGGTTGACCGTGCGCAACTGCCGCCCACGGTGGTGCAGGCTGCGCTGGCCATGCAGCCCGGCCAGGTGAGCGAGCTGATCCAGCTCGGTGATGCTTACAGCATTTTCCGCATGAATGGCCACATTCCACCAGGCAAGAAAAAGTTCGAGGAAGTTAAAGACCAGTTGCGGAAACAGTTGGAACAGCAAAAGACGGAGCAACTTCGCGCCAGCTTGAGTAAGCGATTGCGGGCAACGGCAAAGGTGGAAGAACTCTAACCGCAAGCAATCCATGAGAGAAAGTAAATGATGAGGCAGGGCTGGGGCTGGGAGCCAAGCGTTGAGCTCCTGATGCGCTTAGCACTTCCGCGCGCGGCAAAAAGCGGGATGAGGTTCCACCAGTGAGTAGTCGGCTTCGAAATACAGGTTGCATGCTGGCGGGCCTTCTGCTCTCGGCACTGAGCTGCGCGGCGCAGCTTCAGGTGGGCAACAATCTGAAAATGAACCTGAACGGCGTGGCGTCTTTCGGATATACCGGGGACTACGGAAACCTGACCAGCTCCGACCATGGACTGACGCCGTCCGGCTTCGCCACCTTGAACGGCTCCTACTACAATCCCAATTTTTTGTCGTTTTCAGTTGCGCCGTATTATTCCGAATCACGGCTAAACTCGAATTATCAGTCGATCTCCGACAGCAGCGGTGTCACCACCAGCGTAGGTCTGTTTGGGGGCAGCCATTTTCCGGTCGGCATTTCCTATAGCAAGAACTATAACAGCGAAGGCGAGTTCGGCATCCCGGGCATAACCGGGTACACGACCCACGGGAACAGCGACAGTTTATCCGTCGGCTGGGGCGTTTTGCTCCCGAATCTGCCCAGTCTTTCGCTCAGTTTTCTGGAGGGAAACAACGCGTACTCGGTATACGGGGCAAGCACGGGGGAAAACCACTTCGATTCCTTTTCCGCCCAATCCCAATATATGCTGGCAGGGTTCAACCTGCATGGCAGCTATCATTACGGGACGAACAGCTCCGAGCTGCCAGATATCTTGACCAATGCGGTAACGGGGGGTTCGAGTTCAGAGAGCCAGACCTTCTCGTTTGGGGTCTCGCACCGCTTGCCGTTTCACGGAGTCATGGCGGCAAACTATAGCAGATCCGATGCCACTTCAGATTTTGACGGCATCACGGATAAAACGACGTTAGACAGCGTCAGTGCCAGTCTCGGTTTCAGCCCTATCAAAAGGCTAAACCTGGGGGCTAATACACAATATACGGATAACTTGCTGGGGTCTCTGTACGAGCCAATCATTGCCGCCGGTGGCACCGGGCAACCAGTCACTCCAGGGCAGACGACCCATTCGCTCGATACGACTGCCTTTGCTGCTTACAACATGCCCTCGCTGCACCTGAGCCTGAACGCTAACGCCGAACGCCGCGACCAAACCATCTTTGGAGGCTCCGTGGGATCCAGTTCCTACAGCGGAGGGATAACCTGGGGAAATCGCTTTCTGGGTGGCTACCTGAATACATCCCTGAACCTTGCGTGGGTTACGGTGGATACGGCCAATGAAGGCAGATTTGGCTTGAACAGCACGGTCAATTACTCCCGCAAATTCCAGCAGTGGAACCTGAACGGCAGCGTCAATTACGCGCAGAATACGGAAACCCTGCTGATCGCCTATACCACCACGAGTTACGGCTACACGGGCGGTTTGGGCCGCAAGCTTGGGAGACGATCCAGTTGGAACGTCAGCATGGGCGGGGCGAAGAGTGGGTTAACATCCGAGGCCGGCACGGGGAGCTTCAGCCAAAGCTACTCAACCTCACTAAGCCTGAATTGGCTCGCCTTTTCCGGAGCCTACACGAGGTCCAGCGGGAACGCGATCGCGACCGGCGCCGGCCTGACGCCCACATCGGTCTTGACCCCGGTTTTGCTGCCGTCAGCGGTTACCCTTTATGGCGGACGCTCACTCTCGTTTGGAGCTAGCGCCACTCCAGCGAAACGCTTTACGCTTTCAGCCAGCTACGCGAACAGCTTGAGCAACACGGGGAGTGGAACGACTGCCTCCAACAATACGATGAACACACTGAACGCATTAGCGCAGTACCAATTCCGAAAAATGTCATTCACGGGGGGCTACAGCAGGCTGTTGCAGGGCTTCAGTGGAGAAGGCACACCGCCCAGTACGGTCAGTTCGTTTTACTTCGGGGTACAGAGATGGTTCAATTTTTTCTAGCGACTTGCTCCTGTCGCCAACTGAGGAAGCTCTTGGTGGCGATCTCGCTTGTTCTGTTGTCGCTGGTTCCGGTCGCGGCAGGGGGCGGACCGAAATCCAAGGCGAAAATCGAGGTTGCCGGGCCTGAACTGCTACTGGACGCCCGGGGCGCCGACCAGCGCAAGCTTTCTTACGAGCGCAGCTTCAGCTCTGAACGCGATGTCAGGACGAAGCGCTCCTTCTGGACGCGACTGGTGGATGTAGTCGCTGGCGAACCGGAGTTTCACAACCTCGTCCGTCCTTACAGCGTTGTGACCGATTCGCAGGGACGCGTCATTGTGACTGATCCGGGGGCCCGCGGCATTCATATCTTTGATTTCGGGCAACAGAAATACAAATTTATTTCGCGTGGCAAGGAAAACGACGGGCTTCATTCCCCGCAATGCGTCGCCGTTGATGCCGCGGATAATATTTACGTGACGGATTCGGAGGCGGGAAAAATTTTCGTCTTCGAAGCCAATGGGAAATTCCTGCGAGTGATCGGCAGCCTGAAGGGTGGAGAAGGATTTTTTAAACGGCCGACTGGTATCGCGGTTGACTCCCAAGCGCGGCGAATCTTTGTGACTGACACTTTGCGGAACAAGATATTCGTGCTCGACATGCAAGGTATCGTGTTGCAGACGATTGGCAAGGCTGGCGCGGGCAACGGCGAATTTAACTTGCCTACGGAATTGCGGCTGCAAGGCCCGGATTTGATCGTCGTGGATGCGATGAACTTCCGTCTCCAGGTATTGGACCGTTCCGGAGGCTTCCGTTATGCCATCGGACGCATCGGCGACGGCCGGGGTGAGTTTTTTCGCCCTAAGGGAGTGGGCGTCGACTCCGAAGGCCACCTTTATGTCGCCGAGGGCCTCAGTATGGCCGTGCAGGTATTCGATACGGAAGGAAGTCTTCTGTATTACTTCGGTGGAAAGGGGACGGGGCCCGGAGAGTTTCAGTTTCCCGCCGGTCTATGGATTGATCGGAACGACCGCATTTTCGTAGTGGATTCTTTTAATCGCCGGGTTCAAGTCTTTCATTACTTTGGCGTGGCGCAGCGGATGGAAGGGGTGAAGCAGTGAAGTGGCGATTCGCCTGCCTGATGGTTGTATTGGCTGCGACTACCGTGCTGGCGCAGACGACGACTATTCGTGATGTAATCGGGGCTCACGACTTGTCGCAGGGAAGCATCTCGCCAACTACCGGTACGCTGTCAGGTGCCTGCTTGTACTGCCACGCTCCCCACTCCGGTATCGGAGATAAAACGCCCCTATGGAACCAGACCCTTTCCAAACAGACCTATGGCATATACGTGAGTTCCACATACCATCAGCAGGGAAAACAACCAACTCTGGGTGCTGACAGCAGTCTCTGTCTGAGCTGTCATGACGGCACCATTGCCCCTGGAACGCTTCAGGCCTACGGCAAAGTGCCCATGACCGGAACCATGAAAGCAACGGATGTGTTCGGAACCACCCTGCAGGGATCGCATCCCTTTAGCCTGATGCTGCCGTTGAAGGACTCCCCTGACATGGCCGCGTCTCTAGTGGCGCAAGGTAAAACCTCCGATCCGCTCCATGCCGTGAGACTTAAGAACGGAAACATTGAGTGCACGAGTTGTCACAACCCTCATGTGCAAGCGATGGACGCCACTAACCTGAATTTTCTAGTCCGTGATAGTTCCAACGGGCAGATGTGCCTTGCTTGTCATGATCCAAACCGAGTGGTAACGGGGCAGTCGAACCTTCTTGCCGGGTGGACCACGAGCATTCACGCGGTGGCTACGAATCAGACCGCGAATCAAACCCGGAGCTATGTGGGCGGATATGGCACCGTCTCGCAAAATGCCTGCAATAGCTGTCACACGCCTCATAACGCGCAAGGGTCGGCGCGGCTGCTTCGCAAACCCAACGAGCAGGACTGCATGGCCTGTCACAACGGAGGTACTAACGTTTCTCCCGCCCTTCCCAACATTTTTGCGGAGTTCGCCAAGATCGCCCATCCGTATATGGCGGGAAGCGTGGGGCCGACGGCGGTATCGGCGGCGGGCTCCTCGCTTCTTAACTTCCACGATGCCGCGGAAAAGCCGTTACTGAATCAAAACCGCCACGCTACCTGCGCTGACTGCCACAATTCGCATGCCACGAATAAAGTAGCAACTTTTCCCATTCCCCCGGCGATCCGCGTTTCGCAGAGCGGGGTTGTAGGGATCAGTGCATTAGACGGCGTGACTGTCGTCAGCCCTGCGATGAATCAATACGAGAACTGTTTGCGATGCCACGGTACCAGCTCGGGAAAAGTCGTTAACCCTGTCTTCGGGTATTTGCCCGCGCGCTCGATTTCCTCGGGTGATCCGCTGAACTTGATTCCGCAGTTTGCGCTCACCGCCACCTCAAGCCATCCTCTAACGCACGATCGCAGCAGTTCGTTACCGCAGCCTAGCTTACGCACTTACATGCTCAACCTGGATGGCGCCACTCAGGGGCGCAGCATGGGAGTGCGCCTGCTGTGCACGGATTGTCATAACAGCGACGACAATCGGGAGTTCGGCGGTAGTGGCCCCAACGGACCTCATGGCTCCAAATGGTTCCACGTTCTGGAGCGCCGCTATGAGTTCAGCCAGGCGCCGGGCCCAGGCCAGTTGATCACGAATCTGTTTCCCAGCCCGGATCTTACCGTAGCCGGACCCTATGCCATGTGCGCCAAGTGCCACGACCTGAGCAACATTCTCAGTAACGCAAGCTTCAGCGAGCACTCACGGCACATCAAGGATGGGTTCTCCTGTTCCGCTTGCCACACCGCTCATGGCATGGGAGCGCAATCGGGAACTATAAGCGGAGAGCGCTTGGTCAACTTCGATGCCAATGTGGTTGCGCCAAACGGGTCCACGCCGGTCACCTATAACCGCGCCACGAACTCCTGCACCTTGAGCTGTCATAACTATCCGCACTCGAGCGCCCCCGCCGCCACCCAGAACAGAATACGGGTCAGGGGGAAGTGACAGCGGAAGGGCGCGGGCAGAGCTGGTCGCGCCCGAACCTGGGCGGCATTGGCGGATGGGCGGATGTGGAAGGCTGCGGACAGCTCCGGGGATGAACTGCTTGCATCACGGAAGGCGAAAAGTGCACGCGCGTGCCCGGAATCGAAGCCGGTCAATTTCGGCCGTCCGGTTCATGCACCCTGTTTCCGGCCACTGGCCCCAGCAGGCTGCTGAAAAACAGGCTTGCTCCGGCGTGAGAATCGAAGTTGCGCTGCGGCTCCGTGGGTTGCACATTCCGTAGCGCCTCGCTTGGTCTGCCCCAGCATCCCGAACGCTCAGGTTTCTACAGGCACGTGCCCGGCCAATTTTTGAACGGAAGATCAGGTTATTTGTGACCGTATTTTCAACAGCTTAAGGTACACGAACCATTTCGAACGGCCGGGAGGTTGCGCCTGATCACCCACGTTCTATGCGGCGTTGAGGTAGTCATGCATTGTCTTAGACCAGAATCGCGGAAGCAATCGAGGCTCCGGGGTATATCACCTAAGAGTACCGTGCCAAATCTCGCATTATCGGCTACCCTTGAATGTAAGAAGCGTGAAATCATGCTGTTGCAGTGGCAGAAAATTTACTGGTCACTCCAGAAGGGATTATAGAGATGAAAGCCGTGGTCTTGTGTGGCGGGTTGGGCACACGTCTGCGTGAAGAAACCGAGTATCGCCCGAAGCCAATGGTTGAGATCGGGGGGCGCCCGATTCTTTGGCACATTATGAAAATGTATGCCCACCATGGCTTCCGCGAATTCGTGCTTTGCCTTGGCTACCGCGGCAACATGATCAAGGAATATTTTCTGAACTACGAGGCGATGAACAACGACTTCACCATGTGCCTCGGCCGGCAATCGCAGATTCGGTACCACGGCAATCATGGCGAACAGGGCTTTGCCGTAACCCTGGCCGATACCGGCCTCAACACCATGACCGGTGGACGAGTAAAGCGCATTCAAAGATATGTTCAGGGCGAGCCGTTCATGCTTACTTACGGCGACGGTGTAACCGATCTCGACCTCCGCAAACTCCTGGAATTTCATAAAGGTCATGGCAAGCTGGCGACCGTGACCGCAGTGACTCCCACCTCGCGCTTTGGAATTCTCGAAATGGACGGAAGCGGCCAGGTGAAGAAGTTTCTTGAAAAACCCAAGACTTCGTCGTTCGCCAGCGCGGGTTTTTTTATCTTCGAGCCGGGCATATTCGATTATCTTGACGGCGACGGGTGCGTCCTGGAGCGCGAACCGATGGAGCGTCTGGCTGCTGAAGGGCAACTCCAGGCCTTCTTGCATGAAGGATTTTTCTATTCGATGGACACCTACCGCGAATACCAGCATTTGAACAGCGTGTGGGCCGCCGGGCAGGCGCCCTGGAAGGTTTGGGAATGACGCTACAGTTTTGGCGGGATCGATCGGTGCTGGTCACCGGCGGCACGGGTTTTCTCGGTGGCTGGCTGGTGCGCCGTCTGCTCGAGAACGGTGCGGCGGTCACCTGTATTGTGCGGGACTGGGTTCCGAACTCGGAACTAATCCGCACCGATTTGCTGGCGAAGGTCAACGTAGTGCGCGGCGACGTTACCGATCGTGACCTGCTGGAGCGGGTGCTGGGCGAATACGAAGTTGAGACGGTTTTTCATCTCGCGGCGCAGACTATCGTAGGCATCGCCAATCGTAATCCGATATCGACCTTCGAGAGCAACATCGGCGGCACCTGGAGCACTCTCGAAGCATGCCGGCGTTCTCCCCGCGTCAACGGCATCGTGCTGGCATCTTCCGACAAGGCATACGGAGACCAGGAAATTCTGCCTTACACGGAAGAGACTCCCCTGCGTGGGCGCCATCCCTACGATGTCAGCAAGTCCTGTGCCGATCTGATTGCGAGCAGCTACGCCACTACTTACAATCTTCCGGTCGCCATCACGCGCTGCGGTAATCTGTACGGTGGCGGCGACCTGAACTGGAACCGGGTGGTGCCGGGAACGATCCTTTCCGTCATCCGGGGTCAACGGCCCGTGATTCGCTCCGATGGGCAATACATCCGCGACTACTTTTACGTGGAGGACGGCGCCGGAGCGTACATGCAATTGGCCGAGCGGCTGACCGCGGACGAGAGACTGCGCGGCATGGCCTTCAACTTTTCAAACGAACTGCAGATTACCGTGCTCGACCTGGTGAAGAAGATTCTGGAGCGAATCGAATCCGTGCTTGAGCCGGAGATACTGAATCAGCAACTGAACGAAATTCGCCATCAATACCTGAGCGCCGAGCGGGCGCGAACCGTGTTGGACTGGGCTCCCCGCTACACGCTTGAAGAAGGCTTGGATCGCACCATCGGCTGGTACCGTGAGTTCCTGGGCGGGGATGCGGCCCTGGTAAAAGGGATGGGGCAACCGTGAGCGGCAAAGCAGAACTGCGGGAGCGTATTCTCGCTCTGGTTGCGGAGTACCACGCCGAAGCCTTCGCCGCGCCTCAATTCATTCCCGGCGAAACTCCCATCCCCGTAGCGGGCCGCGTATTCGACTCCGCTGAGATGCAGTCGCTGGTCGATTCGGCCTTGGACTTCTGGTTGACCACCGGCCGCTTTGCCGCGCAATTTGAAGAGCGGTTCGCGCGTTTCATGGGCATACGCTCGGCCGCGCTCGTCAACTCGGGCTCCTCGGCCAATCTGGTCGCGCTGGCGGCACTGACTTCCGCCAAACTCGGCAAGCGGGCCTTGAAGCCGGGCGATGAAGTCATCACGGTTGCCGCGGGTTTTCCGACTACCGTGAATCCGATTATCCAGTGCGGCCTGATTCCGGTGTTCGTCGATATCGAGATCCCCACCTACAACGTGGATGTCGCCCGCCTGGAGCAGGCGCTCTCGCCGCGAACCCGGGCTATCGCACTGGCGCACACGCTTGGCAATCCCTTCAACGTCGATGCCGTAATGGAGTTTGTCCGCCGCCACGAGCTGTGGCTGGTGGAAGACTGCTGCGATGCCGTCGGAGCGGAATATCGCGGGCGCCAGGTGGGGACCTTTGGCGATCTCGCGACCGCCAGTTTCTATCCCGCTCATCACATCACCATGGGCGAGGGCGGATGCGTATTGACCAACACCCCTCTGCTGAAGACCCTGGTTGAATCGTTCCGCGATTGGGGGCGTGACTGCTGGTGCGATCCGGGCAAGGACAATACCTGCGGAAAGCGCTTCGACTGGCAGCTTGGAGCGCTGCCTTACGGCTACGATCACAAGTACATCTATTCGCATATTGGCTATAACCTGAAAGCCACCGATATGCAGGCCGCGGTCGGGGTGGCTCAGCTTGGCAAGCTGCCATTGTTCATCGCGGCGCGGCGCGCTAATTTTGCCCGGCTCAGAGAAGGTCTGCGAGACCTCGAAGAGTTCTTCGTTCTGCCCGAACCTACCCCCGGATCGATGCCTAGCTGGTTCGGATTTCCTTTGCTCGTCAGGGCCGGCGCTCCATTTACCCGTGCCGATCTCATACGCGCGGTCGACGCCCGGAAGATCGGCACGCGGCTGCTGTTCGGCGGAAACCTGGTGCGGCAGCCGGCCTACCGCGATCTTGCTTACCGTGTCGCTGGGCCGTTGGAGAATACCGATCAAGTCGCGGATCGTTTGTTCTGGATCGGCGTGTATCCGGGACTTACACCCCAGATGTTGGATTACGTCGTGGATTCGTTCCACGCAATCATTGCTGAGAGGCCTGGATTATGTCGCAAGCAGAAAGCGTAAGACCGCAAGTCCGAATCGGGACGAAGATCGTGGGTGAAGGCCACCCTTGTTACGTAATCGCCGAAATCGGTATCAACCATAACGGCGATATCGATCTCGCAAAGCGCCTGATCAGCATTGCCGTCGCGGCCGGCTGCGACGCGGTTAAATTCCAGAAGCGCACCGTGGAAGTCGTTTACTCGGCGGAAGAGCTATCCCGTCCGCGTGAAAGCCCGTTCGGTAATACCAATGGCGACCTCAAGCGCGGCCTGGAATTCGAGTATGAGGATTATGCCGAGCTGGATCGCTATTGTCGCGAGGTCAGGATACCGTGGTTGGCATCGTGCTGGGACGAAGCGTCGGTCGACTTCACCCGCCGTTTCGATGTGCCGTGTTACAAGATCGCATCCGCCTCGCTCACCGACGATAATCTGCTGCGGCATACGCGCGCCACGGACAAGCCGATTCTGCTCTCGACCGGCATGAGCACGCTGCTCGAGATCGACCATGCGGTCGACGTGCTCGGCAAGGACAATGTCGTCCTTTTGCACGCCTGCAGCACGTATCCCGCCTACTATCAGGAACTCAATCTGAAGGCCATCACGACACTTCGCGAGCGCTATGGCCTCCCGATTGGCTACTCGGGCCACGAGACCGGGCTTCCCTCGACGGTGGCGGCCGCGGCCCTGGGAGCTTGCGTCATCGAGCGGCACATCACTACGGACCGCGCTCTGTGGGGCACTGACCAGGCCGCGTCACTCGAGCCAAACGGCATTACCAAGCTGGTCAGCTACATTCGGCTGGTGGAAAAATCCATGGGTGACGGCGTCAAGCGTGTCCTCGAAAGAGAGCAGCCCATCCTGAAGAAATTGCGCCGCGTGGGGGCCACCAGTGGCAATTAAGCTGATTGCCCTGGATGTGGACGGCGTGCTCACCGACGGTTCATTCTGGTGGGGGCCAAACGGAGAAGAATGGAAGCGCTTCCACTTCGCCGACATCATGGGTTTGTCGCGGGCGCGGAGGGCGGGTCTCATCCTGGCGTTGATTTCCGGCGAGGACAGTCCGCTCATCGACCGGCTCGCCGCGAAAATGCGGATCACCGACGTTCACAAGAATTCCAGGGACAAAGCAAAGGCTCTCAGAAGCCTTGCCGAACTCCACGGACTTTCACTCGCTGAAGTATGCTTTATGGGCGACGACGTCAACGACGTGCCGGCGCTCGAAATCGCGGGTTTGGCGGCTGCACCGGCGAACGCCCAACCATCTGTCCGCGCCAGGTGCCGCTTTGTAAGCACCGCGACGGGCGGCAATGGCGCGGTACGCGAATTGATTGAGATGCTCCTTTCCGAAATTACCCCGCGATCCGCCGCGAGCAAGGGCTAGCAGCAAGATGAAACTTTCCGATTATGTGGTCCGCTTCGTAGCCGAACAGGGCGTCAGGCACGTCTTCCTGCTGGTCGGCGGCGGCGCGATGCACCTGAATGATTCCCTGGCACGCTGCCATGAGCTGCAGTATGTCTGCAATCACCACGAGCAAGCGGCGGCGATTGCCGCCGAAAACTACGCCAAATTCACCAACCATCTCGGAGTAGCCATGGTCACGACCGGGCCGGGGGGAACCAATGCCGTTACCGGACTCGCCGGGGCGTGGCTTGATTCGACTCCCTGCCTGTTCATCAGCGGCCAAGTCAAGCGTCCTGACCGCATGTACGATCGCGAAGGCAAACATCGCGGGGTTCGGCAGATCGGCAATCAGGAAGTCGACATTGTTTCCGTAGTAAAGCCTCTGACCAAGTATGCGGTGACCGTCGACGACCCGAATAGCATTCGCTATCACCTCGAGAAAGCCGTATACCTGGCCCGTTGCGGACGGCCCGGCCCGGTCTGGGTGGACATCCCCATCGATGTGCAGGGCGCGCCGATCGACGAAACCGCACTGCCTGGGTTTTTGCCCGAGGCGGCGGCAGCTTTCCCGTCTGACTCCCTAGAGGAGCAGGTGAGCAAACTCATCGAGAGGTTGAACGGCTCCGAGCGGCCCTTGCTCATGATCGGCAACGGTGTCCGGCTGGCCGGGGCCGAAGCGCTGTTGCAAGAGACCCTGCGGCTGCTCGGCGTCCCGGTCGCGACCACCTGGGTCGCCATGGATCTGATTGGCAACGACGATCCCTTGTTTGTGGGACGGCCGGGCACGGTCGCTTCGCGGGGCGCGAATTTCACCTTGCAGAATTGCGATTTTCTGCTGGCCATCGGGGCACGCATGGACCTGGCTATTGTGGGTTATGCCCCGGAGAATATGGCGCGCGGGGCGTGGAAGGCGATGGTCGATGTCGACGCGGCGGAACTTGCCAAGATGGGCAAAGCCGTTCAAATGCCGCTGTGCGTGGACGCCAAGAGATTCCTCGCGGAGTTGCTTCGCCAGCGCGAGCGCATCGCCAGATGCGACCGTAGCGGTTGGATCAGGCGTTGCCAGGAGTGGAAATCGCGCTATCCCGTGGTCACCGAAGACCACCGCCGTCCCGAAGGCCGGGTTAGCATTTACAACCTCGCGGAAGTCATCGCTGCTGAAACCAGAGCCGACGATTGTATCGTAAGCGGCAGCTCCGGCAGCGGAATCGAAGTGTTCCTCTTTGCCTTCCCGGTTCGCAAAGGGCAGCGCGTGTATCACACCGCGGGACTCGGCGCGATGGGATTCGCGATTCCCGCCAGCATTGGAGTGTGCCTGGCAAGCGGCGGACGGCGAACCGTCTGCGTCGACGGCGATGGCGGCTTTCAATTGAATATCCAGGAACTGGCCACCATCGCACGCCTTGGACTGCCGATTAAGTTTTTCGTGTTGAACAACGAGGGGTACGCTTCCATCCGGGCATCGCAGACCAATTTTTTCGGCGCACCGAACATCGGGTGCGGCGAAGAGACCGGAATGAAGCTGCCCGACTTTCGCAAGGTGGCGCGGGCTTATGGCCTGAAGACGGCGATCATCGAAGACCAGTCCGACCTGCGCGCGGCGGTGCGCAAGGTGCTGCGGATGAAAGGCCCTGTCGTCTGCGATGTGAAGGTGATCCCCGATGAAGTGCGCGCGCCCCGGCTTTCCTCTGTGCAGCGGCCTGACGGTTCGTTCGTTTCCAAGCCTTTAGAAGATCTTTGGCCATTCCTGGACCGCGCGGAATTCCTGGCGAATATGATCGTGCCACCGCTACCGGAGTAACCCATGGCAAGCTACCAAGCGCAGCTCGAAAACTTGTTGATCGAGGACATCGGCGCGGTCAAAGAACGTGAGCCGACTGCATGGGACCATCTGCTGGCCGGGGCCAACGGACGGAGCCGGCCGCGCCGGGATGTAGGTCGAGAACTTGTTTGCTTTAGCATCCCGCCGCCGCGGTTGCATAGAGCGGCCGAGGTCCATGCATGACGAAGTTGCTGATCACCGGCGGCTCGGGATTCATTGGCCGAAATCTCGTGGAGTGCCTGGGGGACCGATACGACATATCCGCGCCAAGTTCCGCCGAACTGGACCTGCTCGATGAGCGTTCGGTGCGCGATTTCCTGTTTTCCAGAGGCTTCGATGTGATTGTGCATGCGGCGACAACGCGCTCCAACCGCAGTTTGATCGCTCCGCCCGACATGCTGGACCGTAACTGCCGGATGTTTTTCAATCTGGCGCGCAACCAGGATCTCTTTGGAAGGATGTTGCACCTCGGCTCCGGCGCTGAATACAGCCGCGAGTGCCTGCCGGCACGGGTGAAAGAGACCTACTTTGACACCCGCGTACCCCGGGATGCGTATGGCTTTTCGAAGTACATTTGCGCCAAGTATGCGGAAAGCGTGGACAATATCTTTGTCCTGCGTCTGTTCGGCGTGTTCGGCAAATACGAGGCTTGGGAGGTGCGTTTTATCTCGAATGCCTGTGCTCGCGTGGTGAAGGGGCTGCCGATTGTAATTCGACAGAATGTTGCCTTCGATTACCTGTTTGTCGAAGAGCTGGCGAGGCTGACGGCGTGGTTCATCGAAAATGGGCCGCGGCACAAGGCATATAACGTTTGTCGGGGACGCACTTTCACGCTGCTGGAGCTGGCGCGGATGGTGGCGGCAGCTTCGGGCCGCAACCCTGAAATCATCGTGCGCAACCAGGGCATGGGTCCGGAATACAGTGGAGATAACACGCGCATGTTGGACGAGATCGGCGGCTACAAGTTCCGAGAGATGAGAGAATGCGTGGGCGAACTCCATGCGTGGTACGACGCGCACGCGAGCGAGATCGATGCCGCGCAATTGAAGTTTGACGGGTAGGAGAGCAATTTGAGCACAACCGGACGAGTACTATCTGAAGACGAACTGGAGACCATCTTGCACAAGATGGCAGCGGAACCTCGCGAGGCATGCATCGCGCGTGAGCAGAGCACCTTCGACCAACTGGCTGGCGGCGTTCGGCCGATTGTGCTGTTTGGCGCAGGCGCATTGGGAAGGATGGTGCTTGCGGGGCTGCGCCGTCTCGGCGTTCGGCCGAAGGGGCTGGCCGACAATAACCCGAAGCTTTGGGGAGTAGAAGTTGACGGGCTGCGCGTATTTTCGGCGGCCGAGGCAGCGCGCCGATTCGGCCAGGACTGCTGCTTTGTGGTCACGATCTATAACGGGTCAAAAACACGCCAACAACTCCGCGACCTGGGCTGTCGGTATGTGGCGCCGTTTGCAGCCTTATTCTGGAAGTATGCCGGCGTGTTTACCCCTGGCAACGGAATCGACCTGCCACACAATCTGCCCCCGCGCTCCGATGAACTCCGAGCTGTTTACGGCATGCTGGCCGACGAGCACTCGCGGCGCGAGATGTGCGCGCAGTTGCGCTGGCGTTACTGGCTTGACGACAGCGGCATGCCGGCGCCGTTAGCCGCGCGCGACATCTATTTCCCGCGCGAGTTGATCACCCAATTCGATGGTGAAGTGTTTGTCGATTGCGGCGCCTTTGACGGCGATACTTGCCGCAGCTTTCTCGAACACGCCGATCGTCGCTTCGAGCATATCTTTCCCTTTGAACCTGATCCCGGGAACCGGAACTTGCTGGAGCAATCGACCATGGCGATGGGTGCCGCGATCAGCGGCAAAATCACCGCATTGCCCTTTGCGGTCGGAGACCGGGACGGCCCGGCGCAGTTCAGCGCCGACGGAACAGCCGGTTCGCACAGCACGGCGGGTGCGGGAATTTGCGTAGAGTGCCGTAAGCTCGACAACATTGCATGGACGCACTTGCCGACCTACATCAAGTTGGACATCGAGGGCGCCGAGCCGGATGCGTTACGCGGGGCCTCGGAACTGCTGCGTAAGCACATGCCCGTACTCGCCGTCTGCTTATACCATCGCAGCGAGCATTTGTGGCAGGTCCCGCGGTATATTCACGAGACCGCGCCAGGGTATGAATTGTTTATTCGCCGATACGCGGAGGACTGCTGGGAACTGGTCTGCTACGCAGTGCCGAAACATCGGTTGGCCGCGGCGCGGAGTTAAAGCGATGAAAACCATCAGCATCATTACGCCCTGTTATAACGAAGAGCTTAACGTGCGCGAAGTCTACCAGCGCGTGCGCGCGGCCATCGCTTCGCTTGGCAATTATCGCTACGAGCACATTTTTATCGACAACGCCTCCGAGGACAATACGGTGGGCGTGCTGAAGGCGATTGCGGCGGTCGATAGGAATGTCAAGGTAATCCGCAACACGCGGAACTTCGGCCATATCCGCTCGCCAATGCACGCCTTGCACCAGGCGACGGGCGATGCCGTAATCGGCATCGTCGCCGACCTGCAGGACCCGCCGGAGATGATCGTGGACATGGTGCGGCAGTGGGAAGCCGGATCGCCGGTGGTGATCTGCGTGAAGGCGGCCAGCGATGAAAGCGGCCTGATGTTCTGGATTCGCAAGCGCTACTACCGGATGGTGAACCGGCTCTCCGGGATTGAGACCTATGAAAACTTCACCGGCTTTGGCCTCTACGACAGAAGAGTGGTGGACGCGGTCAAGTCGTTTGACGATCCCTACCCGTACTTCCGAGGCATCATCGCCGAGTTGGGCTTCCCGCGCGTTGAACTGCCCTACCATCAACCGCTGCGAAAACGCGGGCTTACGAAGAACAATTTCTACTCGCTTTATGACATCGCGATGCTGGGGATTACGAACCTTTCGAAGGTGCCGCTGCGATTGGCGGTCTTCGGGGGCTTCGCTGGCGCTTTGCTTTCGGTTCTAGTGTCGCTCCTGTACCTGGCTTACAAACTTCTTTTCTGGAATCAATTTTCGCTGGGCATTGCGCCGCTGGTGATCGGCGTGTTCTTTCTAGCTTCGCTCAATCTCGTGTTCCTGGGCATCGTGGGTGAATACGTCGGGGCGATCCACACCATGGTGCAGAAGCGGCCGTTCGCCATCGAGCGGGAGCGGGTCAACTTCGAATACGGCCCCGGGGAACCCGTCCGCGAATCGGACCGCGTAACCAATTGAGGTCGAGCCCACGATGGAAAAAGCCCGGAAGAGCGGTTGGTCCGCAAGTCTGACCAAGCATATCCCGCCAGGTCAATTGGCGCGCTATTTGGTGGTCGGGGCGTGGAACACGCTCTTCGGATACGGGGCCTACGCCCTCTTCACCGCGCTATTGGCGCCGCTGGTGCCGCACAGCTACGTGGTCGCCCTGGTGCTCTCGAGCCTGCTGAATATCACGGTCTCGTACTTGGGTTACAAATGGTTCGTGTTCAAGACCAAAGGAAACTATGTGCGTGAGTGGATGCGGTGCGTGGCGGTGTACAGCAGCGGAATCGTCCTCGGCGCCTGCCTGTTGCCCATGGTCGTCTATATCCTCCGGCACGGAACGCGCTTCCAGGCCGCCGCTCCCTATCTGGGAGGCGCGTTACTGACCTGCTTTGGTGTTCTTTACAATTTCTTAGGCCACAAAAAATTCTCGTTCCGCCAGCCGGAATAGCGCTTTATACCTTTTCGCTGGAGAATAATTTCTTTTCGACTATTTCGCACAGAATGTGTCCGGTGAGGATCTGTGCCTCCTGGATACGCGGCGTTTGGTCTGAAGGAATACAAATGCAGTGGCCGGCGGCGGCCCGGAGTTTGCCGCCGCGCCCGCTGAGACCGACCGTGACCATTTGCTTGCTGGTGGCGACTTCCATTGCGCGCAGCACATTCTTTGAATTGCCGCTGGTGGAAATGCCGAATGCGATATCGCCGGCCGCGCCCAAGCCTTCGAGCTGCCGCGCAAATACATCTTCAAACGAATAGTCGTTGCCGATCGCAGTCAGCGCGGAGGTGTTCGTGGTTATAGCAATGCCGGGTAAACTGCGCCGCTCGGCAAGAAAACGTCCGGCCAGCTCGGCCGCCAGATGTTGCGCATCGGCCGCGCTTCCGCCGTTGCCGAAGAACAGGACCTTGCGGCCCGCGGCCAGCGCACTGGACATTGCCTCGCCCACCTCCCAGACGGTTGCGAGGTAGAGTTTATCTTCCAGCAGAGCGCGCCCGAGCGCGATGTTCTCCTGAATGCGAGTAGCGGCAATTTGCTGCAAGGATGTCATGGTGCCTCCTCGGCAGGGGTGAGCGCCAGTGTAACCCGCGGCGGCGAGCGAACGCGAATTGCTTCCGGGGGTGTCCTCTTTCGCTGTAGTATCGGGATCGTCTGTCACGCGTGGATTTTCTTGAGAAGGAGCCGATCAGATGAGTCAACCGAGGGATGACATCAGCCGTGCGATTGGCGATTTGGAATCGCTGGTGTCCGCGCCGGAACGGGGTCTGCCAGAGGAGTTGCTGCTGCTCGTCAGCCGGCTCACACCCTTGGTCAATGTGGATCTACTGATTCAGCACAGCGACGGACGCACTCTGCTCACCTGGCGCCATGATCGATTCTATGGACCAGGGTGGCACATCCCCGGCGGCATCATTCGTTATAAAGAAAAGGCCTTGGACCGTATTCATGCGGTTGCTCTGCAGGAGCTGTTCGCGGAAGTTGAACCCGAAGCGGCGCCTCTGTTAGTGCGCGAGTATATTGATCTTCACGCCAAAGATCGCGGACATTTCGTCTCTTTGCTCTACCGCTGCCGCCTGCTTACTCCGCTCGATCCGGCCCGCCGCTTCGTCCCGCAAGCTCCGCAACCGGATCAGTGGAAATGGCACGATCGTTGCCCGGACAACCTGATCGCACAGCAGCTTGAGTATGGAACGTACTTTTCGGGAAATTACCCACTTGATTCCCATGCGAGGAAAGGAAAATAAAAATGCATGGTGGTTTCCGACATTAAGTAAGGAGCTTCCACGGATACTGGATCAAGCGCATCTTGCGAGACTTCGCGATAAAAAGAGCTTGCAATGTGCCGCGAGCATCATCTCGCTGAGTGGCTTATCCAGAGAGGTGAAAACGGATGGGGAATGTACTGCTGGTTCTGTAAAAAAGTGTCGCTGTACATGACTCATAAGGAGTTCCGCCAGCGCCAGCGTCATCATGCATTCTCCGTGTCTTTGCTCGCTTTGGCGGCTGTTCTGTACACGGCGGTGCCTGCGGCGCGAGCGGAGCAGCAACCGCCATACTCGTTCAAAACCGAAGTCAATGAGGTGCAACTGGCGTTCGTGGCGACGGACCAGCGCAATCGGTATGTTGCCACGCTCACCCCAGCCGACATCGCAGTGGTGGACAATGGGACGGTGATTCGCCGCTTCCGCAGCCTCAACCGTTACCCGCAGGTCAATCTGGACGCCTTGCTGCTCATGGATGCCAGCGAATCCCTGGCACGGCGGTTTTCGCAGGAAATCGCGGAAGCGGCGCAGTTGATTGCAGAGGCGCCGTGGAAACCGGATGACGTGCTGTCCATCCTGTCTTTCGGCGGCCTGGAGTCGAGTTTCGTCTGTGTCCGGGACTGCCGCGCTTTGCCGCCAGCGGCCTGGGCTTCGAAGATTCACGCCAAGGGACAGACGCCGTTGTTTGATGCCGTGATTCTGGGCGTGGAGTTTCTGTCGAAGAATCGCGGCCCAAATTACCGGCCCGTGCTGATCATCCTCTCCGATGGCGCCGATACCATCAGCATGCATTCCTTCCGCGATGCCGTCAGCGCCGCCATGCGGGCCGAAATTCCGATCTACACGCTCAACACCGGAGATTCGAAAACCTTTACCAGCGGCGGCGATGTCTTGCGGGACATGGCGGCACTCACGGGCGGTTGCAGTTTTACCCGTGCTACCGGCGCTCCGTCTGCCTTGGCCTCCGTGGTGGAAGATTTGCGAAACGCGTATGTGCTCACCTATGAACTGCCAAGCCATGCCGAGGGTTTGCACTCCGTCAGCATTCTTCCCATGACCAACTCTAACTTACGTCTACGCAGCCGCCGGGCCTACTACTACACGAGCACAGGCTCGAGCCCGCAAAGGGAGTCGCGGTGAAAATTCGCTTCTGGTTATTGTGCGTAATCGCAGCCATCGCTTTGCCCGTGCATGCACAGCGTTTTCAACTCGGGACAATCACTCGCATGCAAACCAAGGACTGCACCATCGTGCATGGCTCCTTCGCGATAGCACTCGGCTCCGTGCCGCAGAAAACTGAGGAAAGCTGCCCGGAGTACACGTTAGTGAGCGAAAAAGTCGTCTACGTGGTGGTTGGCAAACGCTCCAGCCAGTTCATGCCGCTTGCCGAAATCATCCAGTTTCATCTGCTGAAGAATGAGTTACTGGTGCGAGTGGACGATGAAAAGCGCGAAAGCCGTTTTTCCATCAAGGAAATGACACTTCACTCGGATTGGGAACGCGATCAGGCGATTCGCGGCAAGCAGTTGGAACTGCGTCTGCAAGCCGAGCGCAATGAACTCCGTCGGCAAGAGTTGAAACAAGAGTTGAAAACGGTAGCGGACGATCGCAACTCCAGGTAGAAGCAAAGCAGCAGGCCGGGCCTGCTGCGCGTGCCCGCGGCTGCGGCTACATCGAGGCTGGCTTGGCGGTCTTGCTTCCAGGCTTGATGGAGTTGTGCTGCTTGGCCTTGGCCAGCATCTCTTCCACCCTTGCCCGTTCAGGATAGTCGGGGACTGTCTTCAACAGCCTTTCCCAGGTTGCCACTGCGGCGGGCGCATCGCCTTTGCCTTGCCATTGCACCATTCCCATGTTGAACATGGTTTGCCCATGCTTCGGATCGTCTTTCAGGGCGGTTTGGAACTCCTGGATCGCCCGGTCGGAATCGCCTAAGTAGAAATAGGCTGTGCCCATGTCGGTACGAACATTCGCGTTCTTGGGCTCCACTCGCAGGGCGCGATCGTAATACTCGATGGCGGTTCGGAACTGTTGAGCGTCGTAGTAAACGTTACCCGCCTGCGCCAGGAGCTTCGGGTCATTCGGCGAATTCTGTAATTGCGCCAGCAGTGGCTCTGCCTGCTTGTCCGCCATGTGCTTGAGCTGTTCCGGCGTCGGTTGGCCGCCCATCGCGGGCACACTGGCGGAAGCAGCCGCGGCCGCGTTTGGCTGCGGTTTGCTGTCGCTGCCCGCTGAGCCACGCAATAAATATCCTACGGCGATACCCACCACCAGGCAGATCGTGGCGAGCACGTACGCCTGGATGCTTGTCCAACTTGCACTAGAAGCACTCGGAGTCTTACTCTGTGCCATTCCTATCCTCCAAGATCCAATCCGCGAGAGAGAATTTCCCTGATTGTTTGCAGCCGACGGACCCAGTTGATTCATGGTAAATGCGCTTGGCACACAGCTATGTGACAAAAATCACAAACGGGGAAAAATGTTGGTCCGAGGCAAGCGCCCTTATAACAAAAAAACGAATTTCGGAAAAAAACGGGCGATACCCCCAGGCCAAGCCAGGCCGCCCATCGCCTCACACCTCGCACGGGGAAAAAAAACGGACCGGAATCCATCGCAGGATCACCGGCCCGCCTCATCAGGAGACCCCACAGAGCAGGGTTAACTTAATAGTAATGTTAAAGGAACTCTGTTACAAGCCTGCCGCCCAAGCGGTGCGCCGATCGAGAAAAAGTTCCTTTCAGGCTGCCAGTCGAAACCCGAAATTCCGGCCTTCTCAAGCGCGTCTGCTTACAAGGCGCGTCTCTGTCTCAGTCTCAACGACGGGCGGTTCCGAGAATGCTTAGAAAGAAACTGGACAGGGTGATCTGGGCGCCGAGTACGATCATCACCAACGCCGACGCCACGACGCGCATCAACTGCTCGGGATTGAGGTCACCGAAGTGGACGCCCTTCCAGCGCAGCACCGAATAAACCGCCAAACCAAAACCGCCCAGCATGATCGCCGCCCCCGTCAAGAGTCCTCTCTCCAGGTTCACGAGCTTAAACAACTTCTCCAAGCGAGGGTCTTGAGGCAGCAGGCCGCTGGTGATGGCAAAGACCTTGGTTAGCACCGCGAAAAGCACTGCCTGAAAACCGACCAATAGCGCCGCCGCGGCATAAAGAAGAGTGTGGATATCGAGCGTAATCTTTCCAACATGCCTTGGCCCCGGCAGCAACCACAGCCCGGCTGCAAGGCCTGCCATGATGAGCACGGCGCCGGGGTAAAGAAACAGCCAGCGCGGGCTATACATCAACAGAAAACGCAGATGCCGCCAGCCATCGCGCCAACTGCGCAGGTGGGGCGGGCGGGTTCGCTGATCGGGTGAAAGCGTGGTTGGGACCTCGGTCAT
>Ga0182014_10001784_pt1 | contig 28110 bp, 31 predicted proteins | sample 612S2DmetaG_FD_120489 | JGI IMG/M metagenome (GOLD analysis project Ga0182014, IMG submission 120489) | Permafrost microbial communities from Stordalen Mire, Sweden - 612S2D metaG | ecosystem: Environmental > Terrestrial > Soil > Wetlands > Permafrost | place: Sweden: Stordalen | collected... | reverse complement strand
TTAGATTCAAGGAGGCAGACCGACCCTTCCGGAGAGATGGCCGAGTGGCTGAAGGCGCACGCTTGGAAAGCGTGTTTAGGGGCAACTCTAACGTGGGTTCGAATCCCACTCTCTCCGCCATAGTTTCTGCAAATCCTTTATAATCAGATATCTACAATAGAATCAATCACCTTGCTAAGGTTCAAGAAATCTGTACAGTCTGTAAAATCCCTGTATTTCCGTCCAACACCCTCAAAAACCTTAGCACGGAGAAAAACCTTAGCACGGCCAAACTGCGTCTTTTCGCCGATCAAAGAGAACCCCAAGACCGAAGCCTTGGGGCGAGTACGGCGGCCTGACCGGGCTGACTAGCAGTGCTACTGTCTCCGCTCAGTGGGTGTCATCTTCTGAAGCGACACAAGATACCCCTCTGTTACCGGTTTGCCCACCACCAAAACTGCGGTGTGGCGCCCCACAGCGATGCGCCATGTGCGCTCACGGTTGAGTGCAAACGCTGGCCGTCCCAAACGGATACCAAACCCGAGCATCGCAAGGGTCAAGTCGTACGCGCATAAGTCGTTGAGGTGGATGTACTTGTCGTAATCTGCCCAAGACATGAGGATAGGTCGTGGGAGCCGGTCAAACTGCGTGGTGATCTCGTCGGTGTGTAGTTGGGCTAAAAACGCATGCGTCGGATTCGCGATCCGGCACTCTTTATATTCTTGCTTGGTAGCTGGCATGGTGTTTCTCCTCTAAGCTTAATCTTGAGAGTCGTTTGTTGGTGCAGTTACACGCTGCGTGCCTTCAGCCAAGCGGCGATCGCCTTCGGGTCGAAGCGCAGTGTAGACCCCATCTTGATGTGGGGTACCCTTCCCTGCTTGCTCCACTGGAAAAGGGTCTTGGGCGACATGCCGAGGTACTCGCTGAGTTGATTCGCGGTCTGCAAGGTCTTCAGGCTTCCGATAAGGTCAATGATTGAGGTGTAGTCTGCGCTGTCCATGGTAGGTAATACAGCGAGGGGCGCGATTCCGTGGGTTTTGCTACGAAGATTTCTCAAAATACTTTCTGGCCTCAGTCCGCCGCCAGAAGATCGTCCATCGCTCAACTGCTTTGCCGTCGATCAACCGTATGCAGCAGCACAGTAGTTTCTGTTGCTCCAACGATTCCAGAGTGGCTAGGCAGTCTTCGTGCGTGATCTGCAACGCCGTCGCGATCTCGGCCAATGTGCCGTTCTCGTCGTCGGCGAGATGGAGCATGACCTGTCGCTATGAATACGTCTGGATTTGGGGTCGCCCTCCACGGCGGGACTGTGGCCGAGCAGGATCGTGACAACTTCACGCGTCTCGTCGTCGGTCAGGTCGTTCTTCGCATAAAAATCCTGAACGCGGACTACTTTGTCCGCATCGGACATCAACTTCACCTTAGCCTTGATCTGGGCGACCAGAGCCTTCTCGTCGATGGATTCACGCATTGCTTGCCAACAAGTTTATTTTTGGGGCGGTCACACAGCCGTGTCCTCATCAAGCAGCGCTGGCTTTCTCAGGTTGACTCTTGGCGTTCCGAGTTCCGTTCGTTTTCCTGGCCACACCTAGACCAAGCTGGTTCTCAATGGTCCGAGCTGCATCGATCCATGCGAGTGTCGTATTTGCAAACCTGGCCGACACTTCTGGACCGCCCGGATATTCAGATATTGAGCAACGCTGCGAAGGCCACTCGAATATGGCGTCGGGGTACACAGCCTGTACGGCGCGAACCGTATCGGCAATGTTCATCGGTACCGCTGCCCTCTTCCGCCCTGCAGTTCGCATCGGCTTCTTCGGCCTTGGCGCAGGACTCCGTTCGGGCGTCCTTTCGTCCTTCCTTTCGTGCCGGCGACGTAAGGTTTGAACTGGTTCGCCACTTTCAATCGCCGGAGAGTCTCCGGCGGAAAGCACGGTGATTGGAACCACCACGCACGGCGGCAACACCGAGCAGGGTGCAGTTGGTCTGGTTCCCTGAACACGATCTTCAGCCTTCGTGTACTTCGCCCAGTCCACCGTGGTGAACCTCTTCCCGTGTTCGGTGAACGGCAGCAGCGGCAGCTCCGTTGCCGGATACTCCCGGATCAGCGGTACTGTGGCCGGCTCGACTTCGCGGCCCTCACGCTCTGCAAGGAAGAGGCTGAGGGCATTGATGCCGCGCTCTGTGTGGATGTTGCTCGCCTGTTTGAACAGGAAGGGGACGTTCTGCTTTTTGCAGAGGTCATGCACCTCCGCGGCCCACGCCATCCTCATCTGGTGAGTCTTATGAAGTACCCCGGACATTCCGCCGGCTGCGACCCATCCAATTCCTGTGAGATCGATATCAGCCACGCCCTCCATCAACGGCTCGATGCTCAGGAACCGGAGTGAACACGGAATCGCCCGCAGGATATCGATGCGTGCGTAAGAGCTGCGTACCCCACAGGTGGTTCCAAGCCACGCATTGGGGTAGCCCTGACCATTTCTCCAGTCAGCGGGAAGACACTCGACAATACGTTCTGGCCGCTTTGTGAGAAGCATGAAGTTTACGTTCTTGCAGTCCTTTATGATCCGCCATGCGTCTCGGCGCCAGTGATCGGCGTCGGCGTGGAAGAAGTCGGAAAGAGAACACACGAAGCAGATTGCTTGCCGGCGTTGGCTCTCCGCGATGGCGTTCAGTTCATACGGCAGCTTCCAGGTCTGCGTCAGCGCCAGCACGTTAAAGACACGACCCATTCGGGTTTGGAGCGCGTCGGCATAGCAGCCGACGCACTCTTTGCTCACTTTATGGCAACCAGTCCACGGGTTCCATGTCGCATGAGCCCAGCTAATCTTGGTATTGATCATGCCGCATCTTCCAGTTTCCGCTGGCCGTCGAGCGTCAGGGCAGAAGGGCGCGGCGTGAGGGTGATCATTTTGCTATCCCGTTCGCCCCAGACCTCGTACATCTCCTCTTCAAGGGCGGCGATCAGCTCTTCGAGTTTCTTTCCATTCGGCACGTCGCTGAGCGCATTACGTATATGGAGCCGTTTCTTGAAGAGTTGTTTTTCCTCGCGGGTTAGCGACGCCAACACAGCGTCTCCCTCGACCGTTACAGGCTCGCTCGACTTCTTCACTGTGGCGGCCTTCTCCGCCTTCGCCGCCTTTACCGCCTGAGCGATTGACTCCACCGGTTCGGACTGGACTACGGGGCGAGGCATTGAGAGCAGGTTTGAAACTATGGCCGTGTTCTTCTTTGCTGCAGGATCAATGCCCTGAGTCTGAAGCGCATCGAGGGCCTCGACGGGGAGTTTAGAGGCGCGATCGTAGTCTTCAGCGATCCGGCGAACTGTGCGCTCATCGCAGCCCAGAGCTTCGCCAATGGCCGCCGCCGTTGCCAACCATCCCCCTTCCTCAATGAAGAAGACTTTGTAGGCAGACAATAGTTTGCCAAACTGGTAGCGACTGTTGCGGTATTGCGGTAGAGCCTCCATAATGCTTTCCCGAACACCCGCCGCGGTTCCGTCGTCGTCCTTAATATGCTCAAGCTCAATCTTGAGGAGCTGAGCGCCTAAGTTGGGCAAATTGCCCAGGTTGTTGCCGCCGTCAGATTTCATGGTGTTTCTCCTTTGCAGTTCTGGGAACGATCCACCGGCTGAACTCGCCGGACTTATTCGCTCCTCTAGTAGGTAGTACTGGCAGAATTGGAAAAGGACGGGTTTTTTTTGGGAGAAGTCCAAGTTTATTTTCTGTCGGGGTCTCTATAGCCGCTGGGGTCATCTTTGGCATCCGTCGGAGTAGACCATTCAATCTAATCGGGGGAATGTTCGCGCGGCGGCGACGACTCGGCAAGCCACCCAGGACAATCCCCATGCAGGCACTGAAGCGGTTGCCAGCAGAAAACGCCTGGACCATCTGGTTCACGGCGCCCATCCTGGCTACACGGGCACAGGTGAGTCCACGGGAAGAGCGCTTGCGCGGACGTGATAAGGGCGGACTAACGAGGTTCAACGATGGCGTGCTCATGCTTCCTCCGTGAGAGCTATCGCACTTGGGTAGACCCCGCCCGGCAAGCAGGCCAAGCGGGACTGGGTAGACCGGTCTACAAGTCAACGGCATTGTTTTCGCGAATGGGACCGCTGAACATGGTCTCGTAATAGTCTGAAGTCCCATGAAAAATGTTGCGAACCTCGCACCGCCGGTATCCATGTTCGAATGCCAAGTCTTGGAGGCGGCTCACGGTCAAATTCCGCTCGAAGACGGAGTCATCATTTGCGGAAAGAAAGGCTACAAACGAAGTGTTTTCATCGATATTGGGGTTGGCCCCGTCGAATAACACTCCCAACCACGCGTACTGCCCCGTCGGAAGCAGAGTGAAGGAGTCAGGACTGGGGTGGGTGTAGAGAGCCAAACCGAGTGCGATCAAACACTGGCGAGTCTCGCTGCGATCAGAGGTGGTACGTGATACGTAGGCGTGCGGCGCGGTGGTACTCAGTGTTTCGTTGGTCATTGGAACCTCAGATTAGTTTGGTTGGTCGTTGTGGCGGCCTGCTGCGCTTTCGTAGTCAGCGTGATCAGGTCGTCTTTGTTGTCATTACCTGGCCTTATCGGTGGCCAGATCATGCTCGGCGATTGGCGGGTCTTGCTTGCCCCTGTTAGGTAATACTGAGCTGGCGGCGATTTCACGAGTTTTTTCTCGGCTTTATTTTTGCCGTCGCAGCCCAGACTCGGCTGTGGCCCATGTACCCCTTTTCTAGGCAGCATCACTGAGGCCCTGCTCAGCCTTCTCAAGCAGGCCAATCAGTGTTCCCCACATAGACTCCCCGTCCTTATCCTCATATCGGTCCGGGAAGGTGCAATGTTTCGCGTCGGCATCGAGTTCGAAACCAAGCACCTCTCGGCTCGCCTGGCGCCAGCAATCACGTGCGGATTGCACTGTGGTCTCCAGTTTGTCCAACGAGTCCTCTACCATCACGGCATCGTGGACGATCTCGCAGATCGCGATCCCACGATCCGCCATCAACGCAACTGCGCGGCGCATGATGTCGGCGCAGGTGGCCTGCGGGTGGAAGTTCTGGAGCGTACCGTCTTTGGTCTTGTCGTTGACATTCAGCTTCCAGCCGCAAACGGTCTCAATCTGGCCGCGACAGTGGGCGTGGACGATCTCCCGGCGCGTCCAGTTCCAGAAGGCGCTGTACCGGCGTTTAAACGCATCCTGAATTATCCGAGCTGAGCTGAGTGGGATGCCGGTGGCTGCAGACAGCCCTTCAGGGGACTGTCCGTACATCATTGCCAGTGAGGCGGTCTTCCATAGCTTACGGGTGGACTTGTGATCGGCTACTACCGCGTCAACCGGAATCTGTCCGGACCGCCTCGCCAGCTCGAAATACACGCACTCGATGCGGCCATTAACCATATCCGCGTAGTCCTGCATCATGTTCGGGTCATGGGAGAGGCCAGCGCCAATCCCGAACTCCGCGGACTTGAGATCGATATACGCGATACCGCGTCCTTCTCCGGGTTCTATCAACCACCGCGTCCACGCAGGCATCGTGAAGATCGAACCCTTTCCCGGCGAACTGCGGCTTGTGACCTGTACCCAGGGAGCATACTTCCCACGGCACCGGCCGTCCTTGCCGATCGGCAACTCGAAGTGTTTGAAGTGCTCCAGAATCTTCCTGGTCTGGCGCAGGTCTTCGAGGTAAGGGTTCAACATGGCCATCCGCTTGAACGGCTTGTCCTCGTCGCCTCCGCGCTCCGGGTCAGCGAACGAGTAATGGAGGTTATCTGTACGTGGCCAGACATCCTGCATACCGAGCCGCTCCACCAGCGCAATCATCTTGGCCCGGTCGAACTGTGCGGAGCCATCAGCATCGAATCGGAATACATCGTAATGGCGGGTGGCCTCGATATCGTGCGCCAACCCGTAACGAATGCTGTCCCAATGGGTGCTCAGGCGCGTTGCCATGGCCACGTCGATTGGGAGGCCGTTGAGGTTGCGCACTGCGAATCCTCGCGTCGCGTCGCCACGCATGAGTGCCTGTCCCGTGTTTCCGATATCTCCACGGGAGAGCATCTCGGTGAAGATCAGCTCGGCGTCCTCCACGTCATGAACGTTGTAGTGCAGGATGGCATCGCGGTCTTCGTCCGAGAACGGCGGCCCTTGCAGAATGCGGGCGACCATCGATTGCTTCTCGGCGCCTGCGCGAGCCTCAAGACCATAGTGGGTGCAGGCGGACAGCAGGCCGTACTTCGTGCGGCCGTCGGCATCCTTGTGTTGGCCGTGGCCAAGTCGTTTCCCACTCTGATCGAATAGCCCATTAACCACCAGGCGGTATTCGGGGTACAGGTCGATGATGTTTGTCGGGAGTTCCCAACCCTTGGCCAGGAAATAGCTCCACTCCGCCGGCGCCTGGTACGCGATGTACAGCGTCTTCTCGTCTATCGGCAGGGGACACGGTTCACTGGATCGCGACCACCAGGAGAACGTCTCGCCGGTAGTCCAGTGTTTCGCTGACAGGCAGACCGGTTCAAGGTGATCCGGCGCGATAGCGGCTGACAGTCCGTATTTCTCGTACCCCGAAGGATCGGAGGGCCGGAACTCGGCATCGATGGTATAGATTTCATCGATGCCGAGGGCAGCTACTTGCGTTGGTACGGGACGGCGCAAACTAGGCCGCCTTCTTACGACGGCGCCCAATGAGGTCGAGAAGGACGGGATCGTTGTCATCGTTGATGGCGGATGAACCGAGGACCACGTCAAGGACTTCTGAGGGTGGGACTGGCCATTCCGGCACCCACCGCTCCAAGTCGGGGTACGCGCTCGCGTCCTCGAATCGGAATGCCTGGGCGAAGGAATCGGCCTCAGTCCGAATCCACTGCGTCTCGGCCTCGTTGATCATCTCAAGCGCGGACTTGTACCAGTCGCGACCGGACGTCTTGATGTGCCAGACGAAGACCTGCCCCCTCTCGTTGATGCAGGGGACGAGCAAGTGCTGGAGAACCAGCTTGTCCAGCCGGGCATCCCGCGTGACGTTGGCGCCGACCACATAAGCCTTTCCCATCTCGCCTTCGATCACATCCACGTACATTCGGGCGTCACTATCCTGGCTGGCCCGGAAGAACAACTTGCTGCCCGGCTTGCGGATCGGAAACTTCGTCTGCTTGGCCTCGCTGGGGCCGGTGGCGGGCTGACTCTTACTGACAAACTGCGACCGGTCCACTGTTTTCTTGGGAAGGGCCGCTTGAGCCGCCTGTGTTGTAGGCGCCGTAATGGGGAACGCCCTGACGGAGTCATCGGAGGCGTTGTGCGCCTGTGGCTCCACATCGGCCCGATCGTTCTCGTGAGAGAGATGACCCTGGCCGCAATTTGAATCCAACTTCAAGACTTCAGACATAATTACCTTCCGTGTTTGCCGCGATCATCAGCCGGAGCAACTTCGCTTCCATACCCCTGTTCGCGCCCTGCGACCTTCCGCTGGTCAGGAAGTGGACAGTGTGGAAACCGTCCGGCCACTATCGCAAATCAGCGGCCCACAATCGGTAGTACTGCCGTGGAAGCGAATCGACGGGTTTTTGCCCAGCTTTATTTTTAGGGGATGGGGAGGCCGATGCAGCGACCTCCAAGCAGATAGGAAATGAGCGGTGCATGGGGGGTACCGCAGCGAAACGTGTGAGAGGGGTGGGTGGGGTGGGTAGTTGGAGTAGTGCGCCTGGGGGTGGTGGGGGCCCCCTGAAGTACGGGGCCCTCCGCCTCTCATGGTTCCCCCGACTATATATAGATACGAATACTTCTTATTGTCGTTTTTTTGTTCTGCTGTCGGTACCAAGAAATTCCACAACTCAACCTCAACTCGGAGTACCCCTGATGAGGAGGAGGCGAAGGCCCATGTTTTCATGGGGGGATAATCGGCGTTCCCCGTGTATTGAGCTGGACCTTCTTCATCCGCTCGCTCAGACCCAGAAATCACGGCCCAGATCGCCAGCGCGACGAACGAAAAGCAACTGGTGGACCTCGTCGAGGCCATGAAGCTGAAGTTGGACGCGGAATCGATCCAGAAGCTGAATACGGCGAGCGCCAGGAAGAATGTGGCCGAGACTGTGGCCAAGTAGGCGAGAAAATAGTGACAGTCGCCACCAGTTAGGTCACACGGCGGAAGCTGGCCCATGGGGTATGCGATTCAGTTCAACTCCGACCCAAAATAAATCTCCAGAAAAAACCCGTGTTTTTAGAGGTACCCCAAAAACAAAGGACTTCCACGCCAAGTAGCGTGCGGCTCCGGCGAAAGTGGGCAAATTGCCCAGTTCGGGGGTACCCCCGTTTCGAGCCTTTCGGTGCTCAGGGCCCGAACATTCCCCTAGGCGGCACCTAAACCACCGCGCCACATCTCGACCCTCCAAATCCCCCGACGGCCGGTGGTGCTCCGGATGAGACCCGCCATCGAAGCGGGGCTCATGCGTTTCCCGGAGCCGCTGAGATATTGATGAGACCAGTTCTAGTCCTTGGCGCGCATTTCTGATGGCCGTTTTGGCGCCGCCGGAACTCGTGCTGACGTGAGAAATCCTTGCTGGCTGTCCATATCCGAACACTTCTGTCCGCCGCCGAACACCCTTCCCAGGCAAAAAGCCAGCCATCGTCATCTAACCCTTTGCGGCTCAGCATATACCACAACATCATTCCTGGCCTGTTACGTGCTCCCCCTAATTCCGCACCGCCCGGAGACTTCCATGGAATCCATCCTCCAGGATGTTCGCTACACCTTTCGCCAGCTTCGCAAGTCGCCCGGATTCGCCCTGATTGCCGTCCTGACCCTGTCGCTCGGCGTCGGCGGGGCCACAGCGATCTTCAGCGTCATCGATGCCGTGATCCTGCGCCCGCTGCCTTACAATCAGCCGGATCGCATCTACGTCCCGCAGATCCTCTCCCGCGAAGGCTACACGCAGCCGTTTTCCTTGCCCAGCTTCAAGGACTTCCGCACGCAGAACCACGTCTTTGCCGCCCTCTCCGCCGTCTCGTCATATCAGGGCGTCAACCTGGAGACGCCCTCGGGTCCGGTCGCGCTCGACTGGGTCCAGGGATCGGACGACTTTTTTGATGTCTTTGGCATCGCGCCTATCCTCGGCCGCAGCTACCGCCCCGGTGAAGACCAGCCGGGCAAAAACAATGTCGCCGTACTGAGCTATGGCGTGTGGCAAACCAACTTCGGCGGGCAGACCAGCGTCATCGGTCGAGCCCTCGAACTCAACGGTCATTCGTATACCTAGTAGCGATGGTCGAGATGCCGAGAGACTTAAAGTCCATCGCTCCCCGGCACACGGTGTGACGGAGGTGGTCGCCGGAGGGAACTGGAACCGCAACCGGCACCTCAATCTGACGCTCACTGGGACGGTTAGAGCGGCAACGAAAGTTACCCGCTAACTGAATACCGAACCCTTTAACAGGAGGCGAGGAGAGGCTTGACTTGCCGCCGCATTCTGCACCAACACGGAGATACATATGGACAGGAAAGATTCAGTAGTACTGACGGAGGCTGTGCGCTGCGCGATATATGCGCGTACAGCTTCAAGCTCCCAACCGGAGAACAATGCTGCAATAGCCCAACAGATCGCCCACTGCCGGGAAGCAGCCCACAAAGAAGGCTGGACGGTCGCCGAAGATTGCGTACGCACCGATGTGGGAAAATCTGGCATTACGCTGCAAGGGCGTGATGGACTCCATGAGTTGATGGCACTCTCTGCCACCAGGCCGCGCCCCTTCAGCTACCTCATCTGCGACTCAACCGACAGACTGGCGAGGAACGTCAGCATCGCAAGCGAAGTCGTAGGCACCTTGATGCACAACGGAGTCGATCTCCACTTTGCGTCATCCGGCCACAATACAGCCGACCCACACTTCCGCAAGCAACTTGCCGGCTTCGACCTGAACGATCTCACTAAGTCGTTGGTGCTGGGGGACAAAATCCGGCGCGGCAAACTGGCGAGTAGGCTTCTGAAGAGGCTGGGCGCAACCGCGGAGGCTCTCCCCGCCAAAGTGTAGTCGCTCGCTCCAGGAGCAAACGGCCGTACCCCGCCATGGAGGCACGGCCGGAGCCTGCTGATTGCCAGCTTTCCGCTTGTTCGTGTGTTAGCGTGAGAAGCTGATGAACCGCCGCTCTTCTAAGGTGCTGCCACTGTTTCAGGTGGCAATCGTGTTGGTCGTCATTGTCCTTTACCTCGGGTACCGAGTACGAGTGCCGCAGCGATCTCCAAGATATCCTTCGGCGACGAGATCAGTTCCACCGGAACAACCCCTGAACCGGGAGAGCGGGCTTGGGAACCAACGCGAAAATTTGGATCGGTACAACAAGCAGTCTCCCTCAGGGGACGCATCGTGCTTAACCCTCGGCGTAGCCTGCGCCTCGACATATTTCAGTGAGTGGCAGGAGCCTGCCAACGGCGCGTGCGAGCCGGCCATCCGCAATGGGTACCCCGTTCCTGATCCGCGTTGTACCCCAGGGGGTATCAACCCCACAGTTACCGCTCAGGTGCTAACGAATCCCGACTGGCGAACTCGCTGCACCAGAAATTGTGAGAGCAGCGAGTCGGAAAAGCACGTCACATATCGCTGGTACGCCATGACGCCGCCACACGGCAATTCCGGCAGCAATCAGGTGTGTGAACTGGATCATCTGGTGCCACTAGAACTCGGGGGCGCCGATGGCCTTGGCAACATCTGGCCGGAATGCGGTCCGGATGGAGTAACACTCGAAAACCGGTACTTCAAGGTCAAAGATCGTGTTGAGAATTATCTCGCTGGCGAGGTCAGAGCCGGCCGGATGTCGTTGAACGATGCGCAGCGAGGAATCGCGTCGGACTGGACGCAGTATCTGCTGGAAGTCAACCGGTAACCAAAATGCGGTATGGAGGTAACAGGTGTTCGGTGTGGAGCTAGGTCCTCGCCAGACTGCCTCATGGCCCCGCATCGCGGCCAAACAGGTCCTGAGTACCCCGCCCATCCGATCTCCGTACCCTCCACTGGCACGTACCCCCAATTCGAAGCCGGCAATTCCAGAGGGGTACGTACCGACAACGGGTCACGCAGCCTCCGGCAGCGCCCATTTTTGCCGGGTTTTGTACGGAATGACCTCGAAGGCGATCGGAATTGTGTGGTGCAGACCAATCAAGTAGACCTGATTGGTCTGCACTACACCTTCAGGCGCAACAAAGAGGTCCACGTCGCCTGTAATCCGGAAGGATCGTCCAGTCTCGTCCTCCACAGGGGTGACAACAATCTGAGTAATCCGCCTCTGGAAGTCCATTTTGAGAGCTTCCGCCGCGCCGAACAGTAACTTTTCGAGGTCTTCAATCTGGGTGTTTACGAACTCGCGTACCTGTTCGAGCGTCACTTCCGGCAACGGTGGGCGATTCAGGCCTGCCAGTTTCTCGTCGATCCGCTCGATAGACCGTACCACCAACTCCAGCTCCTCATACAGGGCCTTCAATCCGCCGCTCTCACGCACGGCTTTGACCAGGTTTTCCTTGTGTCGGGCCTGCGTCGCCCGGCTCGTTTCCAGGTCTTTGCGCCGTTGCACCGCCGACAGTTCCCCCACCAGACGCGTATTCTTTGCCGACTGAACCTGCTCGAACACCATCTGGATCAGCTCTTCACGATGGGATTCATCGCGGAGTTTCTCGCTCAGAGTGTGGATGAACTCCCGCTCAAGGAGTTCCTGAGAGATGGTGGACTTGTTCGTACACAGACCCCTGTCCTGATACTCAAAGCATCCATAGCGTGTGGGTTTGGTGGTCCTGACAATCAATTTCCCTCCGCACAGTCCGCACCGCAACAAGCCGCTGAAGAGGTATTTCCGGCTTGCTTCCGTACGGGTCATGCCGCCAAGACTCTTCACGCCGATGCGGGTGGCCTTGAGCTTTCGTTTCTCCTGGACGCGCCAGAAAAGGTCGTCCGGCACGATTTGCAGTTCCGGATTTCTCTCTCGAATCCGCCATTCGCTTTGAGGGCGGTCTTGGCGCTCCTTCTTGCCATCGGGATTGCGGATTTCTTTGGTCTTCCCGTAAATCCGAACCCCGAGGTAGCGCTGGTTGGTCAAAATAGTAGTGACCGCACCTTTTGACCATGACAGTTTCGGCCTCTTATGGGTTGGCTGGGGCGGAGCAATGCCATCTTTTCCAAGCATCAGACAAATGTTGCGATCGCTCATATCTTCGTCTGCGGCATGAAATATGCGAAGCACGACCTGACTTTTTTCGGGATCAATGACCTCCTTCATGCCTTTCAGGCCAGGTTCGCCATAGGGCCCCTTCTTGGAAAGATCAAAAACCTTCTCGTTGCGATATCCAAAGCAGATTCCGCCGGGATTGTAGCCGGCATCAAACCGTCCGATTCGACCCCGGCGCACGCGCTTGCCCAGTTTCCTGGAGAACTGTTCGTCACCAGACGCCTTGGCGATGAATGCTTCTCGAAAGGACTCATTCCCAGACATCAGTTCATCGGTCACAAAGTACAGCTTTACGCCCGCATAGTCGAACTGATCGACCAGCTTGCAGACATCGCCCACATCCCTCCCCAGACGCGATGTGTCGTCGAACAAAACGATGTCAAAGGGCCTTGGCTTTTGGTTGGCCAAGACCAGTAGTTCCTGAATTCCTTTGCGGCCCAGCAGGGTTACCCCGGTCTTCGCATGGTCCGCTCGATGATATTCCGGCAAGACCATCCAGCGGTTTTCGTCTGCCGCGTCCTGGCAGTTGCGATACTGGTCCTCAATGGACGAATGCTTCTGGCGCGGACTGCTGTAGCGGGCATAAAAGACGCCGCGCTCGCGACCATCCATCAAGTTAATTTCCGGAGCCTCAAGATTTTCCGTCATATGCTCGAATGGCCCTAACGGCCATCCCTCCTGTAAGAGGTCCCGGAAGTCGAAACACTGGCATTTACTTCAGAAGTTGGCTTTAGGCCGGAAGCCGAGCGTTGCCGTAGAAACTCCCTCGCGAGCAGAGGAGCCAGGAATTCCTTCATAAACAGGAGGTGTGCGTCAGATTGTGCCCCTTCGACAGCTACTTCGAACCGATGGGACTCCCGGTGGCGCCTGCGGTTCTCCTCCGTGCGGGTAGTTGCGGAACTGGTGCCTGCAGGTTTCATGGGCTCCTTCTGCGATGTCATATTCTCCGACAACTCCATCCCTGCAAGGACGAAACGGTTTTGCCAACTGCGCAACGCATTCGTCCCTTGCCGGGTTTGAGGGCCTAACGTTGAATGTTGACGCGGTACTTAATGGGCAACGAGAAAACCGCAGAGTATATCTGCTGGTCTGTCGCGTTCCGATCCGTGAGCCGCAGTGCGGTGGCCTCCACGCCTTCGCCCCGCACGCCCCAGCATCCCCCGAATTCGCAGAAGAATGCCTCTCCGATAATCTCCGGAAAGATGTCCATCTGCGTGGACCCGTCTTCCGGGTGAGTCAGGCAGTATGTATCGCGGTTGTGCGCTCTCAGGTCAGCGACGGTACCCCGGCGACCGTCTTCCCATCTGATCGTGCTGGGTGCGTCTGCGCTCGGGTCGCGGCCCTTCTTCCAGCTTGCCGTAAGTTTCATAAATCCCTTTCTCGTCGGCCGCCTTGATTTGAACGTCGTGCGGGGCGGCTCGACTGCCTACATATGGGATATACAGTGCTCCGGGGTTTTTGGGGACTCGACGAGTGAAACTTGTTTTGAGGAATTTGCGATCTGACGCGGGATAGGGCCGAGGGCCGCAGGATCAGGGCGATCAGCCAAGGGCAGAAGTGTGCAGGCGGTACCAGAAGTGAAGAACTGGCCGTTGCTACCGTGACGGCGGTGATGCTGACCCGGCTGGTGGAACCGAAGCTCAGGGTAGGAGGGTACGATCTGGAGCCGGTTCCGACAGTGTGTGGTGAGCCAGATCACAGTTACTTCCGGATCGGCCACTACACTCCCGGAACTCGGAAAATGCGTCTCAATTGACGCGTCGGCTGTTCTCTTCAGCAGAACGAAGTACGACGCGGGCGAGAGGAGCTAGTTTCTCAGAAGCACCACTTCAGTAATCGCATTGACTAGAGGTATAGTTCATACCACGGTGAGGTTGGCGGGGCAAACAAGGAGCGGCTTGCGCCGGTTGCGGAGCGAAGCACAAGATGCGTTGAACGCTTGCCAGCATTGGCTCGTCCCCGTCTGTGGAGAGGATGAAGCAGGCAAACATTCTCTTTATGGAGACTCGCTTCACGGCTACAAGTGCGTTCCGGGAACGGTAGGAGACCCGTGTCCGTGAGAAAAGGGCTTCTAGCGGTTCTAGGGGGCGTGCCTTCGGACAAATGGAAATCCCTGCTCATCGCGCCTGGGGACACCAACTATTTTTCGGTCGTGATCGATCCTGGTTTGCTGGACGTGCGGCGAGGTGATGAACTCAGAGTCGAGGTGGACAGTTGGTCGAGTGAGGTTGCCATGCGCACTGGAGAGTCAGAGAAGCAGCTTACGTCGCCACCGTTTGAATGCACAACAAGTTATTCATTTCATTGGCTGTTTCTGAAAAGCCTTCGAGTGGTTAGGCGTCGGTGCGCGGTTCTTCGCTTGACTTGCAAGACGCGGCGGTGATTAGTGGGCCCAACTACAACGCCAGCCAGATTGAACTCCCCGGAGTCGCCAGACTGGAAGTCTTTTTCCTCTTCCCTTCATTGAGCGGCTGGTTGTGTTGGCTGTGCAGGGGGCTGCACCTGCATGTAGCCTGCCGGGATGTCGAAGTGGGAAGGATCGACGGGCGCCGACGAGAAATTGGAAGTCGTGATTTGCGTCTCCATCAATATGGAATTCGGTGCTTGTGCCTGGGCTGCGTTCTGATCCTGATCCGGTGGCGGAGCCTGCTGCTTCTTTTTGCCGAAACCGCCAAAGCCCGGGATGCGGCTGGCGAGGGCTGAAGTCATTCCTTGTTTTGCCACGTCGCCGGCGCTCGGTCCTGCGGGAGCCGCGGGTGTGGGCGCTTCGGATGCAGCCGGAAGCGGCTGGCCGTTCAAGGTGGTGCCCATGCGCATGACCTGCATGATTGGCACGCCATCCAGCTTCTGCATCTCTTTGGCCATGTCGCCAAGAGCCGCGCTGGCCCCGGGATTCTGCGCCAGCATCTTGCTGAAGTCGTAACCCAGCCCCCGGGTGGCATCGGCCATCTTTTCCGCCATGCGCCCGTAGAAGTCGCGCACCTGATCGTAGCCGGGAATTGCCGGCACCATCCACATGTCGTTGGTGATGGCCATGGCGCCGGATTGCTGGGGCTGCTGAGCAGTGGCGGCGGTGGTGGCAGTCATGGTCATGGTGAGGATGGCTTCGTTGCTCTGCAATCCGCTGATCTCTTTTTGCGCGCCGGTCTTGCGCACCTTGACGTCGAAGCTCATCTTCACGTTGGGATCGGCGGCAGGTTGAGCAGAGGCAGGTTGAGAGGGCTGCTGCTTCTCCATCTGCTGGCGCGCATTCTCCACTGCCTGCTTGATCTGGTCGAAGGTCATCACCGTGTAGGTCTTTTTTTGAACATCGATCTGCGTGATGGTCTCCTTGTCGAGATCGATGATCTCAATCGACTCGGGCGACACGTTGGCCAGTTTGTTGTTCTTGAGGTAGATTGTCGAGACGACGGGGTCGCCGACATGGCGCGCCTGCGAACTGAAGAAGCCGACGGACTTGACCATGTGCAACAGCGAGCCGCCGGTTAGTTGCGTAGTTTGCTGGTAGGTGTAGTCAGTAGCATGGAGAGTGGCGGGAAGGGAGAGAGCGAGCAAGAATACAGCGCACTTTACGAGGGGGAGCATCGGTGAATCCTCCAGGGTGGAACCAACGGCAGAGAGGGCAATCGGCAGCGGGCCGCCTGACTGGCCGAAGTTTACGCGCCGAGATAGTGCGCGTCAACGAGAATGCGTTTCAAAAAGCGACGAGGCCGTCGGGGCAAATTATTGCTGAACGCGGCGTTTTCAAGGGGCTGTGCATGAGTGCCGTGGGGACTTCGCCTCTGTAGGCTGAAACAAAGCCGGTGTTTGTATAAATGTGTTTGCCGACGGGTAGTGTCCGTGTAGGCCACAATCCAACCGGAATCGAGTAGGCGCCTCCGAGTCGGCAGACTTCCTGATTCTCAGACCGCTTTTGCTATGATCGGCATTCATCTCCGGCGCAGAAATAGAGTTTCCACTTTTTCTCCTCTCCGAATTCGACGCAACTGGCTAAGCAAATGCTTTAGGGGAGTTTCGGGGTCGCCATTGTAGTCTTCATCGATGTCTTCCTGCTGGCGGATCTGGCTTTTCACCACTTCGATCACGCTAGGACGGTAGATCGCGGCAAAGGGGAGAAAGGTCAGTCCCATTGCGCTTACGACTGCAATGGCAAAGCGCCGACGTTTGCGAGAACGTATTGGCTTCCGTATGAGTTGCTTCAGGCGGGAAAAGACCACGACGATCGCGACGATCGACATGGCTAAAACGGGTAGAGCAACTGCGAAGCTTTGAACTAAGTCCAGAGCATTGAACATCACCACCCTCAACGCGGCGGAGAAAGGCCGTGGAAATAGAAGGAAGATCAATCGGTCCAGAGCGGACGCAGCCGCTAAGGGCGCAATCTGCACTGAACAGGATCAGGAGAGTGTGATGCCTGAAGGTGGAGGACGCTGGAACGATGGCGCGAGTGCCGGGGATTCCGACGCGTGGCCCAGAGTGAGAAGAGCAAACAGCGGAAGGATTTCGAGGGGCGCAATCAAGCCTACGAAGAAGACGGGCAGAAGAGCCAGCCACAGAGACTGATCGGGACTATTCCCGCTTACATTCGGGGCGATGAGGACGACGAGTGCGATGACGATCGCAGTACACGCTATCCAGAACCATACGCGTTTCTGTCGGAAGACGCTCATCTGTCAGGGACAGTATAGCAATTTCTTGATTTCGGGGCCGACCATGTGTGAATCCGCATTGTTGGTGTATCACCGCCAACCCGTCAACCGCCAACCCGTCAACCCGTCAGTAACTCAGAAGTACTGGGCGGGCTGGCATGCTTGGAGGGGTACGCGGTGGTGCCCGCAAGGATGGCGGAGCGACAGAAACTTAGAGGCCAACCAGTAAGCCATGCGTCTTCGTTAGCTGACCTTGATCGAACTCAGCCCGAATCTGACGCACGATCCTGCGTTCCTCTGCGGACTTAACAAATCTCATGTGGTCAGGGTCGTACAGTCGCACAGACCAGGGATGCTTCAGGCAGGTTACGGTCGTGACGGTTAGGTCGTGATACCGTTCGTGAGCACGGGTGAATGGCCAACTCCAGTTCACGCTATCTTCCGAGCAGGAACACGCAGTGCGATCGTGAAAAATTCCCAGCACGACATCTCCTAACTGCCGATCAGCCCAGATTATGCCGCATCGACGTTGTTGGTCAGCATACGACGCCGAGTGGTCGTTTGAGATGACGATTATGGTTCAGTCTGCGTTCGGGGCGCCATTCCATCAAAGTTGCACTCTTGAACCAAAAGCACCACTAAATCCTGAACTGACCCCCCGAGTGGCTTCAAGGGTCCAACAACTCAGGCAGTGCACCAACCCCTTTATCTACAGGGGTTCGAGGGTGAACTCCTTGGAGAGGTACTCGGCGGTGCTGGCGAGAATGGACCCAGTGTACCCCGCAGTTGGACCTTCAGATGTAATCAAGTATTACTGACAGTTTCCCACCACCCGCCCGGAGCTCACACCTTGCTCAAGACTTGAGTCTGTTATGCGAAGTCACAAGTTGCCCAGGGAGAGGCCAGTCTGGAGGCGCGTGTGACTGCTCTCACAGCACATCTCTTCTTACAAGAGCACTATTCAGCCACGGAAGAACTAGTTTCGCGCACAAACAACATGCAGTCACCTCCCGTGACAGGAGCATTGAGAGTTCTACTGCAGCTTCGGTCAGAGTTGGAATTGTTGCCATTCTCGGGGGGTAGAGTGCCTTCGATGGTCGGTGGGACCTCCGGGTTGTAAGTAGTGGTTTAGCAGAGTGTACTGTGTGGGGTACGCATGAACAGTTCGAATGACACCGGCACGCCTAAAAAGACTATGAGGTCTACCCTGCTGTGCTGCTTTGTTCTGGGGCTGATCTCAACTTTCACATACGGACAAATCACGCCCACGCCGGTCCCGCCCAAGTCCATACCATCCGCTCCGTCCTCAACTGCTATCGATTACTCCGCGGAGCCGATTGTCATCGAGCAACTCGACCACGTTTACACCATGGCTGCGAATGGGACAGGGGTCCGCCAATTTACCGTGGTCGCACGTATCCAGTCCGATGCCGCTGTTCGCCAGGTCGGAGTTCTGCGCATTCCCTATGCCAGTAGCTCCGAGCACGTTGAACTGGATTACATCCGCGTCCGTCGGCCTGATGGCTCTCTCACCGAGACCCCCGTGACTGAAGCTATTGATATGCCTACCCCTGTTACGACCGCAGCTCCCTTCTACAGTGACCTGAAGGAGCTACAGGTTCCCATTCGCAATCTCCGCGTGGGAGATCGTCTCGAATGGCAGGCGAAGGTCATCCGCACCAAGCCTGAAGCCTCAAATCAGTTTTGGGGTCAGGAAACGTTCATCACCGATGGTGTTGTTCTGTCACAATCGATTGAACTTCGCGTTCCCAAGGAAATCTACGTCAACGTTTGGAGTCCCACCAGCAAGCCTTCCGAATCCACCACCCCCGCGGAGCGCATCTATCGTTGGGAATATTCCCAGAAGAAGCCTTCTGTCGGCCCTGAAGCGGAAGCCGAAAAAGAACGCAAGAAGAAGCAGCTATGGACCGCCGAACAGGAACTTGAGGAGAAGGAGGGTAAATTTCAGTCAGTCGCTTGGACAACTTTCAAGAGCTGGGACGCCGTCGGCGACTGGTATCGTGCCTTGCAAAGCGATCGTATTCTCCCTCTCGACCCAGAAGTGCAGGCTAAAGTCACCGAACTGACTGCAGGCAAAGCCACCCTGGAAGAAAAAGTCCTCGCAGTTTACAACTATGTCTCGACCCAAATTCGATATATTGGCGTGGACTTTGGGGTTGGCCGTTACCAGCCCCATCACGCCGTGGAGGTACTGGAGAATCAGTACGGCGACTGTAAAGACAAGCACACTCTCTTAGCCTCCATGTTGCACGGCCTTGGGCTGCAGCCCGATGCCGTTCTCATCGGCGCAGGCTTACGCTTCAACGAAGCTGTTCCTTCACCTCAGTCCTTCAACCATCTCATCACCAGAGTCTCTGTCAATGGCCACGCGGCGTGGCTTGATTCAACTGCCGAAGTCGCTCCGTACCAAGTTCTCAATTATGCGCTCCGCGACAAGAGCGCTCTTGTCGTCCCCGTCTCCGGCATCGCCAGGATTGAACGTACCCCCGTCAGCTTGCCTTTCACTGCCTCCCAGAAGATGGATGCCGTCGGAACACTGGACAATACCGGAATCTCCAACTCACACATCGTCCTAACCCTCCGCGGCGACAACGAACTCTTGGCTCGCAGCGCCTTTCACCAGGTTTCCCCCGGTCAATACGACCAATTAGTCCAACAGCTCACTCAGAGCATGGGCTACGGGGGTACTTCGAGCCATGCCGAAGTATCGCGGCCTGAAGACACCGTTGCGGCCCTCCAAATCGCCTTTGACTACAAGCGCGAGAAAGCCGGGGACTGGGATAATCATAGGATCGTCCCACAGCTCTCCCCGGTTAGCCTTCCTCGTCTACAGGAGAGCGATCCACCGGTCCAATCCATCTTTCTCGGTACACCCCATAGCGAAATATCGACGTCGGCGATGAAACTCCCTGACGGCTGGGTCGCCGAACTGCCCGAAGCCGTTCATGTCAAATCCCCTTGGGCAACTTACGACGAAACTTATCGCTTCGAAAATGGCACCGTCTACGCAGAACGTAAAATCGATGTTCTTCAAGAACGTGTCCCGGTCGCTGACTGGAAAGCCTACAAGAAATTCGCCGACGAAGCCGGCCTCGGTAACGAAACGTACATTCAGCTTACTGGCGGGGGGCTCAAATCCTCTGTCATACCATCTGGGAGCTACGGCCTCGGCGCCGTGACCACAACCAAGTTCATCGGTGATCCTAGAGCGGCCAAGCTGATTGCTGCCGGGCGTCTTTCCATCCAGCACCGTGAGTTTGAGACAGCCCAGTCTCAGCTCGATGAAGCCCGTGCGCTGAACGCTGAGCAAGCGAGGCTGTGGGCAAACTACGGCTATCTCGAATTCCAGCGCGGCAATATGTCTGCTGCGATTGTCGATTACCGAAAGGAGCTGGCCCTCTTTCCCGATAATTACGGCACCTATTCCTCTCTCGCAGACGCCCAGGACATCCTCGGTCAAGAGAAAGAAGCCAAAGAGACGCTGCAGACATGGGCCTCCGAGCAACCGGACAATCCCGTGCCGGTCGCTGTCCTTGTCTCTTTGCTGCTCGATGAGGGCCACCCATCAGACGCGGTCGCTGCTGCAGATGCCGGCATCGCCCATCTTCCCGAATTGCGCAGGGGCGACCAGCGTCTCCAACTGGTGGCTGGCCGTGCCCAACTCGCAGCCGGCATGAAGCAGAAGGGCGAAGCCACGATGCTCGCTGTCCTCCACACCACAACTGACTCCGGCATGATGAACGACGTTGCGTATGAGCTGGCCGACGCTGATCTCGACCTGTCGCTCGCCGAGTCCACTGCCAAAGCGGCCCTTTCCGAACTCACTGCGGAAAGCAAGACCTGGACCCTCCAGGGAAATCCCCAAAACGCCTTGGCTAAAAGCCGCCTCATTGACGCCAACTGGGACACTGTCGGTTGGATACTCTACCGACAAGGCAAGCTCGCAGAAGCCGAGAGCTATATCCAAGCTGCCTGGGCCAATTCCGCGACAGCGGAGGTCGGCGAGCATCTGGCGGAGATAGCCGAAGCCAAAGGTAATTCTGACGAAGCCCTGCGCCTTTGGGAACTGGCGCAAGCTACCATTCCCTCCTACCAGCGGCCCGGCGTTCGAAAAAATCCCGGTGCCACCCAGAAAGAGCTGACCGAACATATCGAGGCACTTCGCAAGGCTGGCGCGAAGGAGCCTCTCGACGACCTGGATGCAACCCTTAAGCAACTGCGCACCGTATCCCTTGGCAACTCAGGGGGCTTCATCGGCACCGCCGGATACCGCCTCCTGCTTGGCAATGGAGAAATCCTAGACGTTCAGAAGTTAAGCGAGAAAGGGCCTCCTGTAGCCGACGAACAAATCAAAGGCGCCAAACTCCCCTCCTTCTGGCCAGTGGGATCAGACGCCCAACTAATGCGCAACGCTATCCTCAATTGTCACGCTGATACCTGCGAACTCGTTTTCGAACACTGATCGACAACTCCCGAAAAGAGGCAACACTCCCCGAAAACCAGAACTGGCATCTCTGGGGTTTCTTCTACACGGCTCTTAGTTTCAATCGTTGACTACTGGACGTGGGCGAGTGACGAGTAATCCGGAAGTTCTCTCCCGGAGCCGGTTACGACTGTGCGTTGTGAACCAGATCACACTTATGTCCGGATGGCCCACTAACCTACCGCGACCCGCTCGGTGAGCGGTCTAGGAGCCCAACATTGGTGACGGCGCAGAGAGGTGGCAAGCGAGTCGGTTATCGTTTGCGGCACAGGCCACTGGGCACCCGAGGCGCACCGTACCCTCGAAGATGTGTTCGATTCGAGTCGCTTTCTCCGCTGGCACCACCACTACTGTGGTCGCGCTCATGGCAGCAGCTTCCATACGGTCAGCGCAACGATGAGTTGCTCGACGTGCTCGGGTGTCAGCAGCGCCCTGCAGTGCCCGCCGTAACGCCCTGGATTGGGCAGATCGATCTGACAGAGGCGGTTGGACCCGTCCTCATTGGCGATGGCTTCGATTGTGAAGTTCACATTGGTCTCCACGGTGGGTACGCTTCTGGAGAACGCTTCCGGGGTTTTCGCTGCGGGCATCTGCAGCAGCGTGGCTTTCATGTGACCTCCGCACTGGCTACCCTTAGGCTGGTTCTGTTCAAGAGCCGAGTCGGCCTCAGAAATCCCAGTCCGCTTCTTCCCGCTCCTGCTGGCTTTGGGGCTTATTACACCGTGGACACTTGTAGTGGAGGTCGGCTTCCACGATCGTGTTCACAGGTAGGTCCATCGCTTTTATGATTCTGGCTACTGTGGCCGGGTCGTTGAGGATGCACCCGTCGGCCAGCAGATAAAACTTCTCAGCCTTTGAGTTGTACGTAACTCGGCCGCGTGGATGCTCTTCGTACTCTACGTCGTTAGGTATGGCCCCGAGGCGTTGCTGGTCACTCCAGTAATCGATGTGACTGTTGCCGTGCGTCAAACAGTCGCCGTAGGGTTCGGCTTCGCTCAGGGGGCTGGCGTCGAGGATCAAGCGGCCCCCAACAAGCCAGAATATCCCGACCTTGGGTTGTGCTTGCCCTGTCACTTCTTCTCCTCACTGCCATGACGATCCAGGTCTTTCCCCTCTGGCTCATCATCCAACAACTCTGCCTGTTCGAACATCGTTTGCAGCACAGGCGGCATGCATTGTTGGTCCTTCAGTTCCTGAAACACCGGGCAATTCGCCATCTCGTCGGCAGTGTGTGCCTCATGTTCTTCTATGGAATAGAAGTCCTTGTTGCACCACAGGCAGAAGCCGACGATGTGGTTTCCATCCGCGTCCTTGAACATTGACGACTCTTCAGGTTGCGCAGCAGGTGGCGCCGCAGTCTGCCCGGGCTCGTACCCCATGGCCAAGAGCTGCTCAGCGCGGTGTTCTGGACACACGATCAGTTCGACGGAACACTCGCTATGATCGCCGTCCTCCATGGAAACGCCGTGGGTCAGGCACATACATACACTCGGTTCGGTGCTGCCTAGGAGTGGGCGCACGGCAGCACCCTCGCATTCCCAATAATGCCCTGCGAAATCACAAAAATGGCGATGGCTCATGTCATTCCTCTTTCTTAGTTCCGTGCCTGCAGTCGGGCGATGAGCGCCCGCTCAAGCGGCGCGTAAAATTCGTAGAAGTCTTCAACCGGGTCTTCCGGCATGCGGCTGTTTTCCAGGTAGAAACCTGGCTCCTCCCCGGTGGCCGTCGTCGGCTCGATCAGCAAGACGATCCGATCGGTCCTCTCCGGTGGAAAGTCACTGACCACAACCGGAACGCGGAAGTAGAGAGTGTTAAGTCGGTCGAAGCATTCAGGATCGCCGTGACCGATCGTGATGTACCCGTCTTCGACGGCATCGATGGGGTCACTCGCAATCCACCATCGCTTTCCGCCGATGCTCAATCTCTTCAGCACCTCGCGCAGGGTCTGAAGGCTGGTGACAATGCCTAGTTCAAGCTCGCTCAGGTCTGTATCCATGACTATTCCTCCTATCTGTTATTTGAGAGGCCATGGCTTTCCATGTCCGGATCGTCCAGGACCGCTGAGATTCAGCGGGAACCCTGCCAAGGGGTACGCGGGAGTCGCCATCTTCTGCCCTCAATAGGTACATACAGAGCCGGAGCAGTTTTGGGGACTGGACGAGCAAGAAATATCTTCAGAAGGTGTCTACGGGTGAACCGACCAATCATCCGGTGACCGCTTGCATAACATGTGATCCGCATCACTCATCGATGAGCTTCCGGGTCTAATTCGAAAGGTGTACCCCGGACAAAACGCCGAGCAGCTATGATCAGTGGGGTTCGCATCGAAGCAAGGCCAAGGGTTTTTCTAAGCTAGAAATGAATTGGGCTTATACTACACTCCATAAAAATTTGTGAGCAGTTAATTGGCGTGAAACGACCACTCAGGTTGGCGGTGAGCCTATGGGTCCGCAAAGGAGATTGACGCTTCGCATCCTATTTATTGCCTTGTTGATATTGAGGCTTGGCTCTGCTCAGGTCTTGCAGCCGCATGGAAGCGGCATTGCGCAAACGCAGCGGGGACGTTTGATCCGCAAGCAGGCGATAGAACGGCATTTCGAGTCCATTGAGCCCCGGCCGCTGCGGCAGTTCGACGGGGCAGTTCCAGGATCGGCGCTGCTTGCGCAGCATCGCGAGGCGGCGGCGAAGGTTGAGACGCGGGTGAGGGCGAGCCTGGCGGCCCGGCCCCAGGCGACATCGCAAAGCAATGCTTTGTCCGGCATCCTGTTCCGGCCGGCAATCCCGGCGGGCGTGCTGCCCACCAGCGTGGTCACGGGGGATTTCAACCGCGACGGCAAAATGGATTTCATTGTTGCCAACGCGCTCACCAACGATCTCTGGCTGTATCCGGGCAACGGCGACGGCACGTTTCAGCTTCCGAAAATTATTCCGCTGAGCAAGGGACTTTCGCCGGTTGGACTGGCGACGGCCTCGCTGCGCAACACCGGCATCCTGGACCTGGTGGTCGCGGAGTCTGACAGCTCAACCATCGGAGTTCTGCTGGGAAATGGCGATGGCACGTTCGGCTACGAGACGGAGTACGCCCTGCCCGAACCGCCCGAGTCGGTGGTGATTGACGACTTCAACCACGATGGCAAGCTGGACATTGCTGCGGTAATGGACACCATTGTCACACCAACCACAGCCCAGGTTCCCTATATCGCGCTCCTGACCGGAGATGGCACAGGAAATTTCGTAGCTCCTGTCATCACTTACTTTGGCGACCCAATATTTTTTTCCAGCACCGCCTTGAACATTACCTCAGGCGACGTGAACGGGGACAGTTTGCCCGATCTTCTAATTACGGGGCCGGGCGATGAAAACTCCCAGATTTTCCTGAACAACGGGGATGGAACGTTCACGGCGGGCGCGGTTGTGGTGGAAAACGACCAATTTAACGGCATGCCTCTCGTAATGGACGGCCGGTTGGGCGACATAAACGGAGATGGCTGCCAGGACGCCGTGGTGGCCGATGAGTGGACCATGGTTTGGGTCGCGTTAGGGGATTGCTCAGGAAAATTTGCAGCGCCGGTCCCGATTTACACGGGCGTCAACAATGCCGCAGTTCGCCTGGCCGATGTAAACGGCGACGGAAATCTGGATATCGTCACCTCTGCATTCGCCGGATTCAGTCAGGTTGGATTGGGGATGTATGGCGGCGACTCGATCAGCGTGGCCCTGGGCGACGGGAAAGGAAATTTCAGTACGGCGCGTCAATACACGGGGACAGGCCAGGCGTTTTCAATCGGAACCGCGGACTTCACCGGCAGCGGCGTGCCGGATGTGGTGACCGCGGAGAGCGACAGCGATACGGCAACCGTTTATACAAATGACGGCACAGGGGGATTCGGTTCTCCGCAAGGCATTTACACGGGAGTCACAGGTCCGGGCGCAGGGAGCATCAATAACCCGTTTTCCGATCTTTCGTTCGTCGACTTGAACGGCAGCGGCAAGATCGATGCGTTTTTCGTGGACGAAGGATTGATGGGCGAGTTCTACGCGACCAGCTTTCTGAACGACGGAACCGGGAAGTTCACCGGTCCCATCAATACGGATATGGGCGTCGCTATCTCCACAAACTGGGTCGTCGATTATCGTCTGGGAGATTTCAGAAACACAGGCAAGCTCGATGTGGTGGCGATTGGTGACGATCAGGCAGCTTCAGGATCATCGCAGTTCATTCTCTTTATGGCGGGAAACGGAGACGGGACGTTTGCCAAGGGTAGTCCGGTGACGACAACCGGGGCAGACGGTATCCTGACCACCGGGGACTTCAACCACGACGGCAAGCTGGACTTTGTAGCCGTGAACGGAACGAACACACACGCGCTGACGACTTTTCTTGGCAGAGGTGATGGCACGTTTCGTGCACTCGCGCCTATCACGATCACTGACACTGGAAACACCGTTGGAGGGACCTATCCAAGCCGCATCTACACCGGGGACTTCAACCGCGACGGCAAGCTGGACGTGCTCGTGTTCACCACCGGAAACGGCTATGGAACGACCGAATCGACCGTCTGGGAGCTCGACGGCAACGGCGATGGAACCTTCCAGATGCCACGGCAAATCTTCACGGATTTCCAGCCGTTTGCGCTGGCAGACTTGACCGGGAACGGTTACCCCGACATTGCGGAGTACATCTCCCTGTCGCCGATTGGAATCCCGGAAACTACAACCTTCACCAACTATCTTGATCAGCCGGGCGGCAGCTTTACGCAGAGCAGCTCCTACTCGCCATACTCGGCAGTCTCGCAACCGGTGCAGCCCTATCTGCAGAACGGGGACCCGCTCGCTTCATCGATCGTAGGGGTCTATAGCAGGGACGGCAAGCCTGACGAGGTGGCATTTCAATTTCAGCAAACCCCGTACGGGTATTCAAACATCTATGCGCAGATTCTGATGGGGAACGGCGATGGAACATTTACGCCGACCTACGATATCTTTCCGTTTCTTGGCGGATACCCGCTCTATGCGCGCGATTTGAATGGGGACGGGATCGCCGACATGGTCGAGGTGGACAACGCTACCTCGTCGCTGCACGTCTTTCCTGGTGGACCGGCTCCGGCATTGCAGATCGCGCTCGCCGAGCCCATCGTCACGGGGAATCAAGGCTGCGGATGGGTGTTTCCTGACGTTGCGTCGAGCTCCTCGCAGACCGTGACACTGTCGTCGTCAGTTTCCGGCGTGACCCTGCCCAGCTCAATGACGATTCCCGCCGGAGCGCTGAGCGCCCAATTCTGTTACACCCTGGCTAACAACTTCAACTGGCACCAGGTCTTCGACATCAATGCCACGTTGAACGGCACCACAGCGACGGCGTACGCCTCAGACAGCTACGCTCTGGGCTTCAGTGAATCCGTTTCTGCGGTCGCGCCGGCCGCGGTGTACCAAGGCCAGAGCAGCACGCCGCTCGCGTTGACGCTCACCGCGCAACAGGGCTACAGCTCGACGCCAAACCTCTACTGCGAGTGGCTGACCCAAGGCGACAGTTGCCAGTTCAGCTCAAATACACTCAGCGTGTCGCCCGCGGGCCCCACAAGTACCACTGTCACGCTGGTGACCGCAGCGGATGCGGCGGCCTACGGCAATTCGCACAGTTTTACCATCGTGGCCGACGATGGAAATGTGACTCAGCGGCAGACTGTGAGCCTGGGCGTGGCGGAGCTCGAGATCACTGCTCAATCCCCGCTCAGCATTCCATCGCTCACGCCAGGGAGCGGCACCGAGGCATTTTCCGTAAATGGAATTCCTCCTTATCAGTTCAGTTGTTCCGGATTGCCAGCCGGGGCGAGTTGCTCTTTCTCCGGCGCTCAACAATCGTTTCCGTCGGTTAGCGTAATCGACTTGACGGTGAATGTGCCAGCGGGCATCGCCGACGGCAGCTACCCGTTTACAGTTGCGACAACTAGCCAATCTAATACCGCTTCAGCGCAGGAAATCCTGCAGGTCATCAGCTACAGCATCCAGGGACCGTCCGCGAGCAGCGATTGGGTGTTCCCGGGCACAACACAAACGATCCCGATCAGCGTGCAAGGCTCGTCGAACTGGTGGGGAGGATATGTGACAATCGGCTGTTCGCTGGACGTTGCGGCGACTTGCACCGGCGGGAGTGTAAATCCCGGCACGCCGATGAGCCTGAGCCTCAGCGTTCCTGCTGGAACAACTGTGGGGCAACATCAATTGAAAGTGACCGGGACCTACGCCGGCGTGACCCAAACCTACACGTTCCCCATTTACGTTGTCAGCTTCACCGGCTCCCTGAGCAGTTCGACGCTCACAGTGGCGCGGGGCGGAACCGGCACGTTGACAGCGACGTTGAATGCTTCAACCGGGTTCAGCGATTCCGTGGCACTGGCCTGTTCAGGCACGTCACAACTTACCTGCACCTTCAGCCAATCTTCTCCAGAAGTCACAGGAGGCACCGCGCAAACCGTTACTATCACGGTGAACACCAGCGCTACGGCTCTCATTGAATCAAAGCCTGGACCTCCTCCAGTTCGCACCCTGATCGCCTTCGTAGGCTTGTTCCCGCTGGCGCTCTGCTGCGGACTTCTGCGCAGGAGATGGCGTAATGTCCTGCTGGTTTTCCTGGTCGGGTTCACGGTCTTCGCATTTGTAGGAGCTTGCGGAGGAGGCGGAGGAGCTGGCGGCGGAGGCGGTGGAGACGGAGGCGGAGGGTCGAACACGTATTCGTTAACAGTGACGGCCACTCCCGGCGGCACATCGATCGTGAACACGTT
>Ga0182014_10001781_pt1 | contig 28118 bp, 19 predicted proteins | sample 612S2DmetaG_FD_120489 | JGI IMG/M metagenome (GOLD analysis project Ga0182014, IMG submission 120489) | Permafrost microbial communities from Stordalen Mire, Sweden - 612S2D metaG | ecosystem: Environmental > Terrestrial > Soil > Wetlands > Permafrost | place: Sweden: Stordalen | collected... | reverse complement strand
CGGTGTGGACGTAGGGCCGTACCGGCCCGTTTCGGGTGAGTGGTTCCCACTCACCTGTAGGCCGTCTAGCTGCAAAAACAAGCGGTGGGGCGGGCGGGGCTCGAACCCGCGACCTACGGATTAGCAACCCGTAGATCCTGATAGTGCCTATTAGCGCCCGTTTCTCATTGCGCGACAACCGGATTAGCTATCTCCAACCTCCGGCAAGAACCGGAATATACCGGTCGATTCCCAGTCATTGGCGGTGAATAAACGGTGACCGCCAGCCGCGCGACCCTGACCACCAGACTGCCAGGAGCGGGCAGAGGCAGTAACCAGGCAAGATCGGCCGCTAATGGGCGTGTAGGCGTCGTCGCTGGGACAGCAACTGTCGTCACTGTTGTCGTCAAAAGTGTCGTCAGATCGATTGACCGCCGACGGATTTACAGTCCGCAGATAGCGGTGTCTTGCGGTGTCGCAATATGCCTCGGAGAGCTTTGAGCTGCTCTGATGGTTCCCCGGGGTGTCACCCCATCTCCGCCCGTCCCGCACGTGTTGTGACAACCTCGTGACAACCACGACCGGCGGAGGCGGTACACGAACTCGCGCGGTAGCGCTGCGGCAGGACGGCCCGTCGAAGACGCGGCCCGGGAACGCGACGACGTCCTACCCGAGCGAATCGACGACCTCTGCGCGGCAGTGCGCATCGGTCTCGACGGCGACCGCGCCAGCAACGGGAAGTGGGCGGGCACGAGGACGGGGTACTCCGCGCGCTGCTGCACTTCGGCGACACAACCCACTGGCGCCGCTACGGCCGACACTGCTGGGCCCGGTCTAAAACACTCAAGTGCGGTTGCTACGAGCCGCGCGCATGTCCGTTGCAACCGCCCCTGTGCCCGAGCTACCAAAAGCAGGAGCGGTGCCCGCTGCTGCGCTGTTGCTTGATCTCGTAGCAGCAAAATGCTCAGTCATGTCAGTCTGGGGCGATTCGAGGTAGTGGAGAATCGGTGCTTCGGTTGCGGTAATGGCGTGGCCAATCAACGTGGTACAGGGCGATTCGATGTAACGGAGGATCGCCCATTCCGCGAACCACGATGCCAGCATGCGCCGCTGGGCTGCCACACCTGACATTGTGAAGCCCTCATATGCCATCGCCAGACCTTCGTGAACCGGTTCGGATCGGAATCCGTACAGGCTGTCAAGCATCATTCGGCGCAGCTTTCGTGGCGACCTGGAGCCTCGGGTGATGCCGAAAGCTTGCTCGAAGTTGCCGTGCTGGACCATCGCATCAAGGTCATCCGGCATCAGCCCGTCGAAAAAGTTGATGAATCTTGCCGTTAGGCGTTCGGTCTTCCACGACTGGAACGGGTTTGTTAAACACTCGGCCGCGACGACGTCGAGGATCACGGCGACCTGCTCGCGCTGCTGCCGGAGGGCTGCGTCGTAGCTCAATAATGCACCCCGGACGCGGTCCCAGCTGTGCTTGTCGAACAACGCTAGGTGGAAAATTTCGAGCGATATGCCGTTACGTGCCAATGCTCCAAGGTTTGCGTCCGCCTGCCGGGTTTCCAGATCGGCTACCGTCCCCTCGTCGGCCGGCCATAAGGTGGGCGGCAGGTTAACGTGTCAACGACGGCTGAATTTTGACCCCTTTTCGACGGCAGCTGATCAGATTTCGGTTGCCGTTGACAGTTGCCCAGTAGTTGAACTCCCTGTCGCCGCTGCACTTGATTGAACGACCGCGCCGCAAACGCAAGCGCGGAGCCACACTAGGCCCAAAATTGTCCTGATGGTCAAAGTCCGCTCACCGTGCCGTCGATCGATAGCGGCGCAGAATCCGGTGCGTTCGCGTAGACACGAGGTGGTGTCCACGTTGCGCGAAGTCGGCGACTGCCTTGATGGGAAGGACCGAGTGCGAATGAGTCGATCCTGGATGCCATCACCTCGGTGAGCAGGCGCTCGGCGAAGAGCAGCCGCGCGATCGGTCGCAGAATGCTGTCGTCGAGGGACAGCCCACGAAGCAGCTCCACGGGGTCGATCGGCCGCGCGAGCAACGTCGCCTCACCGAGCGTGGAGGTGCCGAAGAGGCCGTCGGACAGAGCGCGGCGCGTCACCTCATCGGCCGAAACACCGTTGAGTGACGCGCGCATGTTGCTTGACCGCTGTTCCTGAGCCGTGAGCACCAGGCGCTCCTCGTGGCCGATGGTCGAGATCGTGCGGGTCGACAGCTCAGCGAATTGGACAGCCCTGGCGTCAACGGGTGAGGCGAACGGGAGGCCGCTGGCCCGTTGATCGCGCAGGCGCACCAACTCCGAATGGACTGCATCGCTGCGGACATCCGACGCGATCGAGATCTTCCTGCCGTCGTTGATGATCTCAATTGCCCGGAAAATAGTGCGGCCGACGCGTACCCACGGCGCCAGCTCCTCGGCGGCCAGATCTTCAAGACGGCGACGGACCCGCTTTTCAAGATCGCTCGGATCACTCCACGGGCTGGTCGTGTACAGATTGCGCGCACTTTGGATGAGATCTCGCTGAGCGCCGTCGAATTCGTCCGAGCCCTCGCCGTGGACAAAAAGGCACAGCCGCAGACCGTTGCGCTCCGCTTCGAGGAACTCAGCGTGCGTTGCCGAGTATCCATCGGGCATCCGCACGCCATAACGGTGGCCCCATATGCCCATATAAACGTCGGAACTGCGCACCCCCGACAAGTACGCCTGTTCAGCGGAGATGTCCTGAGCGCCGAGATCCTCGAACATCACTGGCGTAGCGCCAACCGCCTCAACCGCGGCGCGCACTGCCGACCGTTCGTCGGGCATGTCGGTGATGAGGCTGGAAACAAACACGCGCCGGCCGCTTGCCCACGCCCGCACATCCCGCTCAGACGCAGCCAAGGACGCCGAGCGTTGATCGACCAACAACGAGCTGTCCATGAGATAAGTCCACCACACCGGTCCGACGATCATCGGCGACAAACGTGGACTTCCCCGTGTCGGTACACCAGCGGCCCGCTGACTGACGGCGCTCAACGACCGCCAGCTGCTCCTCGACACAGTGACTCCGCTGCACACGGTCACGACCAGTTCTTGTACCACTTAGTGACCCCACACTGCCAGGAGCGGGCAGGCGTGGTGACCAGGCACGATGTCTGCATTTTGGGGCCGAAGCGGAAGTAGTTGAGGGGCCCACTTTCGTCACGGTTGTCGTCAGAACTGTCGTCATTTGGCAACTGCGACGGCGGCCGGCCAAACCGCATTGGGCAAGCGACCATGTCGGGTTCGAACCGCTTGACCCCCAGGAAGTAGCGGTGGCGCGTTTTCCTAGGTCAGGAATTGTTCTGACGACGGATGCGCGATGCATGGCGTTACGAACGCACAGGTCGTTCACTACCGCGCATAGCGTGTGGTCCCAGAATGGTCCCGGAGACGATCTGACGCGAGCCGTTTCGCCGTGCTTGACGGACGGACTGCTGTACTGCCATTGTAAGTACATGACTTCGATGAAGGACGATCGGTTGCAACTGCGCGTGGATGCTGCAGCGAAGCGGCGGTTGGAGGAGGCCGCATCTGAGGCACACCTCAGTGTTACCGCGTTTGTACTGCAGGCCGCCAGCCGTGCTGCCGACGATGTGCTGGCCGAACGGCAAACCGTTCACCTCTCCCCCGACGCTGCGGCGGCTTTTAACGAAGCGCTCAACCGCCCTGCGCGGGTCAATGAGCGGTTAGCGAAGGCGCTGCAATGGCCGGCAAAGTTCAGCTGGCTTGACTGAGGTGCAGTTCCATCGGCCAACACTCTTTGACCCGGATCTCCAGCAGCGAAGCGAATTCAGCTGTGGGGAAACGTCATTGGACGAGTGGTTGCGTCGCTACGCCGGGCAAAATCGACGCGGCAACACTGCCGCAGTGTGGGTGATCGCGGATCTGAACCAGACTGTCGTCTGCTATGCCACCCTGTCGATGACCGCGGTCGATCGGTCGTCCAGTCCCAAATCTTTGGGAAGTGGTGCGCCACAGCAGATTCCAGCGTTGTTGATTGGCCGATTGGCAACCGACACTCGCGTAGCCGGACTTGGCCTAGGGACCGAGATGGTCAAGCACATCCTGGCCACCGCGGTCGAACTGAATATCAAGGCCGCCTGCCGGGCAGTGGTTGTCACCGCGCTAAACGCTGACGTCTTCCGCTGGTGGCAACGGTTCGGATTCGAACCGTTTAACGTCAACGATGCTGGCAACCTCGACCTCTACCTGTTGACCAAGGACATCGCCGCCACGCTGAACGGCCTCTAAGGCGAAACTCCTTCTCGGAGTTCAGATCATGTAGATGTTGATGACGTTAGCTGGCAGCGTCGCGTGACCGCGCTGTCAGGGCATCTTCGAATCCAGACTACGTTGCCATCCACTGTTCACCGTTACAGCCGGCGGCCAGCCAGCCGCTCAGCGGCACAGTCGCTTGATAAGCGGAAAGTTTGACCGCTCAGTAAGTTGTTTCAATCACCTGTTTACAGGGGTTTTCGGCTGCATAGAGTCGCCGAACACGACTCAGGGTGATCACCCGCATCTGCCCGTCCCCGCTGGCGCAATTACCGGCGACTGGAAATATCTCACCGACTCCGTCGAAGACGTGGCCCGGTATCTGGCGCGCTCACGTCACAACGTCTGCCACCTGATCGTCGAGGTGCAAGGCCAGCAATAGACGGGCTGGCACGTGACCGGGGCATCGTTGTATATCCCGAGAACGGTGACGCCGAGCTCACCGCGGCGGACGTTCCGGAGTGGCTGCCTCGCTGCTCGCCGCCGCTGATTCGCTTGACGCTGCGGGTGATTCGGTCGAGCGCACAATCAACAACTGGGTTATGCCGAGATACTGACGGGGTCGTCCACCCACTCGTGGAAGGTCGGCTCCGCGCTGGTTGAGGTATCCGCCTGCTTCTTTAGCTCCACTGTGATTAGGCGATCGCCCTCGAACGCCGGACTCAATTCCAGCGTCAGGTAGTCAAACAGTGCACGCTCATGGATAGCGATGACAACCTGCCGTTGGTGCTGCTTTGACAGTGTACGAAGAAGAGCGGCAAACTGCGATATATGGACGTCATCCATCGACTGAACTGGGTCGTCAAGGATCAAAAATGGTAACCGCTTCCCGGCGCCCAGATGAAGCGCAAGGAACAGTGTCAACGCGGCGGTGTTGAGATTGCCCGCGCTGAGCATCGCTCCTGGGCTGCCTCCGCGGCCGCCTCCGCGGTAGTTGGTGATTAGTTGCGGCGGGTTACTTCGGCGCTGCTCGTCAGCGACGTGGAAGGCCGGTACGAAGGGCTCGTTGGGCGCAAGGCGGACGAACAGATCCCGCCATATTGAGTTGAGGTTCTCATTGAACACTGTCTGTATAACTGACTGTTGAACAACCTCGGCCGTCCGACTGATCTGCCTTGCGCGGTCACGACGGGCATCTATTTCAGCCTGCGTGCGCTCGTATTCTGCGCGCCGATCGTGTGCGCGCTGTTGCCTTGTGAGTTCAGTTTCCAGCCGCTGGTTGACTACCAGCCAATTTCTCTGTAGCTGTCCAAGTCTCGAACGAATAGCGGCCCTGCCTTCTGCTTCGTCCATCCGATTTCGGACGTGCACGTCCAACTGCCGCAACACTTCGTCAAGAGGCTCGGTCTCCGATGGGGAGCCCAGAGCGAGCGTGCGCGCAAGTTCGACTGCATCACGCCGAGTTTCGGACCACGTAACGGTATGGACGCTCGCTTCGGCGAGCGCGCGCCGCGCATTCGCACCGGCCGAGACTAAACGGGAACCGCGATTCGCCTCTTCTTGTAGGGTTCGCAACCGCTCAGCCCAGTTGTCAAGCTGTGCACGTTTCACGATATTGGTGGATCGAGATGATGTGTCCATGATTCGCGACTGAAGCGAATTCATTTCTGAGAGTGCCCGATTGAGGTCTGCCGTTGCGCTGGCCCTCGCTTGGCTAAGCTGCGACAGCCGCTCAGCTTGGTCGCTAAATCGCGATGCACGACGCGACACTTCCGCAGCGAGGGGCTCCGATGAGATATCAGCAAAATCTCGTCCGCAGACGACGCACTCGTTGTCATGAAGGTGCGGCACCAATTCCGCAAGCAACCGCGCGATCTCCGCGGCACCCTGTGTCTGGTTCGTGATCTGCTCCTCGATGAGAGCGATCCGCGATCGATCCCGGTCAGCCGCTTGCGCCAGATCGACGTGCTGAGTGCGAGCGACTTCGTCGGCCGACAGCGCCTCGCTGGTAAGCCGCAGTTCTTTCTCGATCCGATCTAGACCGCTCGCCAGCGCTGCAGTGGGACTCGTCTCTGAAACGGAAGGGAGGTCGGCGAACAAACTTCGAGCCTCGTCAAGTATTTGATCGATCGCAACACCGGATGTCTCCAGCCATTGGTTCGTGGTCCGCGTTGCAACTGCCGCGTCAGCTTCTAGAACCGGGAGATCTTTTTCGGCAGGCGTCTTCTTAGCGGCGGCTACGCGGCTAGCCATTGCTTGGATCTGGCGGGAGAAGTTGGTGAGCTCGATTAGCTTCGCCTGCTCAGGCTCCACTTCCGAGTCGCTCAATACCCGAGTTATGGCGGCCGCAGAGAACTGTTGGCTTACCGGAAGGGCAGCATTCTCCGGTCCAAGCGCTGATAACTGAAAGATCATCGCCCGCTCTAGCTCATTGAGCTCGACTGAAAGCTGATCGCACTCAACACGCCGATCGGCCTCATCTTCGCGCGTAGCAGCGAGTGAGCGCTCCAACTCAGCTATCCCGGGCACGAGGCGGCGTGTATTACGAATGTCTTTCGCCTGCTTCAAGCCCTCAATCAGATTCTCTAACGCATCCAAACCAAGCACATCGTTGACAAACCTCACCAGCGCTGAATCTTGGCCGACGTCTTTGCCCTCATAGATTTCCAGCAACCTTCCTAGGGTCGCCTGTGCCAGATAACAGCGCTCGCTGAAGTAACGAGCATCTACTGGGTCCATTGCCTGGGTGCCGCCCCATTGAGCACCGCTGAATGACAGTTCAGAAGACGTGGGGTGAAAAGGATTCGGATCCTGCGCGACGACTCTTACGTCGGCCTCTGACTCGCCGCGGTGTACTAGGTAATCCCGATATTTCGGGTCCGCCCTCTCCATGGCGGCGATAGACCCTGTCAGAGCGAATTCAAGCCCCGAAAGAAGACTCGTCTTACCGGTCCCGTTCGCGCCGTAGATGAGCACTACTTGAGCATTCAACGGCACAGTGATTCGGCCGCCGATGCTCCGAAAGTTGTTGAGAGAGATGGACTCTAGACGCGAAATAGTCATTCCGCCTCCTCAGGCAGCGCCGACCCGATCCAATTTTCGAGCTCTTGTTCTACTGCTCTCGAGCCTACGCGGGACGCGCCCAGGAAGCGCGTCACCTCCTCAGGGGGCAACCCGCTCAGCTCCCCTTGAAGTCTCACCAGAGGATCGACTGTCCCAGAAGCTTCCTCTGGGATGTCGAGGGGCAACAGCACTGCGAGCGTGTCACGAACCGCATCACCCGCATGCTCTCCGGTGGGAGTACCAACTGACAGGATCCGACACGCCCTGGAAAGTTCGCGCAGCGTCGGGTCGCTCAAATTCGGCCCCACGATAATCAATGTCAGCGATCGCCTTGATTCGACCATATCGAGAGCGCGCCCAAGAGCTTGAACCTGGCGGCGAATGTGCGATTCGCTCGAATCCGCAATGGTGTCCGCGACGACGACTAAGTCGTGAGAGTTGCGCGACCCAACCAAAGTCGCTGCAAATTTGAAGGAGAGGGTACCGACACTGAGGTCGGCCGAAAGCGCACGATATCCGTGCTGCTCCAGCAGCTCAACGACCCGACGCACCGGCCTGCTATCGCTCACAGCGTTAACTCTTCTCGAAACCGGCGGCGAACGTCTAGATAGTTTGGCGAGTCATCGAGTATCTCGGCCATATCAACGTGACGCGCAGCTTTGGCGCCGGTGCGCCCTGGGGCGGCAGTCGGGGATCTTTGGATTTTCTGGGGGCGACGCGCACTGTGGACGACTACGACGTCGCCATCGGTGCTGTCGACGAAGTCACCCAGTTCGAGCTGCACAGCCACCGAAGCATCAGCCGCGAAGAACAGTCGAGACACGGTGGTATCGGCCTTCAAGGTGACAGGCGCCCAGTTTCCTGATGACGAAGGACCACTAACTGACATCTCCCACGTGCCTTCTTCGGATTCGGTGCCAAGGACCGCGAGAGCCAGAGCCGCATGCGGTAGACCTCCGGCAAGGATGTTCGGATCCGTGGCCATCACGTGTGCTGGCGAATTCGATATCGGCTGGTATCGCAGCTCGGCTTGCGGCGGCCGTCCGTCGCGCAATAGCGCCATGGTCTTGGCGAGATGAGAAATGACTCGCCGAGCTTCCAAATCTGACTGGTCGATGATGGCGCCGGATGCGGTGGACAGAACAGCGCTTATGCCGCTCGCAATCGATTGGTGAGTAACACCATCATTGTCCGTGCCCCAGGCGCCCTTGGCCAGGGCTTCAATTTTATGCCCAATGACGCCTAATGTGAGGGCGAATAACAAAGGCTTTGCAAATGCACGGACTAAGGCCAATGATGCAATTTCGGTGTGGTTTCCTTCGTAGGAATTTCCGTAGGCGACGCGAAGGATATTTGTTTGATGATTTCCAATCGCATCTTCCGCGAAAACAAACGCCGGAGGCGAAATTGGCCACTGCCAGGCCAGCATAGATTTGGCTGCCGCGAAGAGGTCCTGGATATTCCAATCCTGCGCAGACAGACCGATCATCAGTGTGCGGCGTTTCGCGGCGAGCAGGATCATTTCGGCACGCATCACCTGGTGTTCGTCATCGGTCGGCCAGCTCGTGATCTGACTGCGCCGCCCGACAAGATACTCGCGATAGGTTGCGGCATCAGCGCCAGCCCGCACAGCGCAGCCGTGAAATTTTAGGATTCGCGACAGGGTAGATGGCGAGCGAAAGTCCTCCGAGGTGACGCATACGGTCATGGCTGAGCTATCAGTTCCCGCAAGATCCTCAACGGCTTTCTCAATTAGACCGTCCCAATTGGGCGACACGATCTCAGGGAGCGCCCCTTCCAACACCAGTACCGCGAGGCAGTAGTGTTCGGCGTCCGGTTCAGATAAATCGACACCATATGTCGCCGCAGGATCCACAACCTCCCACAGGAGGTAGTCGGGTGGCCTTCCTGTGAAATCGATGTCGAGCAGTTCTGAGTATTTGTTACTTAGACGGTTGACAATGGCGCCGTGAGTCGGCCACTCTCGAATATTTTTGCCCATATCCGTATGCTCTTGTTCGAGTTGCGACAACTCGGCGAGGTCAAGAGCAGTTTCGAAGGCACGCCGGTGCGGGCACAGATTGTCAGACGCATTGATGTTCGACTGAAGGAACACGAGGATTTGATCCACTAGTTTCTTAACATCAGGCGCCCGGTTCCGAGAGATGCCTGAACCTATCCAGAACACATACAATCCGTTGGCAACCGCCTTCAGCAACCCCCCGGATTGGTCACGGAGCAGTGCCACAACCTCTCCGACCGATATCTCGGACGCACTAACGCCTCCGGTTCCACCCATCTCCGCAGTCTGCCACCGGGGCCATCGCTGACGCCCTCAGCCCCCGCCCTGCGACGTCTAGGCTCAACCACGCCGTGGGATGTACTCGGTCTTGGGGTCTCACAGATAAAAACTGCAACTCACACCACGGAGTCGGGTGGGGGGTGAGTCGAAGAAATTCCGGGGGGTGCTGGGCACGGCGCCGGCCGAGGAAGCGGCGCCGTCGGTCAGCAAACGTCCGTATTCCTCTAGTGCGCCCAGTTTGCCAAAGCGTAGATGCGAGGTCGACTTGGCAGTTCAAGCGGCGCGCAATCGAAGGTCGGCAGAAACGTCCATTAGCCGGCCCGCGGGGGTGCGCCCGTCGGCGGACGACTCCGCCTCTGCCGCACCGCCTAAGGACTCGAACGGCATAGCCGTAATGTTGAGGCATCATGGCAGCCGCAGGCGACGAAGGATGGGCCCCGGTGGCGGCCCGTATTGGATACGTGTTTCTTCGCGAGCGGCAACTTCGATGCCGGCAAGGTTGAGGGCTTGGCTGAGCGTTTGAGATCACGCGGAGTTGCATTGTGGATTCCACGTCAAGTGATCTTCGAGTGGGCTGCCCATGCTCGGGATGCCTTGCAGTCGTTAAGGAGGGCGCAGAAGGGTTTGCGCAATGTGGGAATCGTCGGCGATGCGGCACCCGACCTCAGTGCCGCGGACATCGCCAACCGGATCCATCTTCGCTGTGAGGCGATGACGAACGTTGAAGTGTTAGAGATGGACGGTGCTGCTGCAATTGGGGCCATCAGAGATCAGATTTTCTGCGAGGGCGCGGGCAATGTCACGAGCGGAGTGCGGACTGGCGCCGTGGACGCCTCGATCTATCGTGATGGGCTCCGCCGCGCGGATGGCGAACCGCAGAAGATCTTGTTTCTGACTGCGAACGCCAGAGACTTTCGCAGGGCTGCAACAGCTCTCGGACACAACGAGATTCATTGGGCGGCCAACACGCAGTACCTATTCAGTACGCTGCCTCCGGCCGGGTTCACTCAGACACCACGCCGTGCAGCGCAAAAGTTGATCCTCGCGCGTCTGCTTGACGACATGCATGAAGCTGCGCAACCTGCGCCGGAATGGATCGCGGTCTCCGATCTCAGGATCGGGGAAGTGGGAGCTGAGGATCGACGGGACCTGGACGAGTTGGTTGATCCCAGCGTTGAGATGGCGAGGGCAGGGTCACTGGTGCAAGTACGCGATGTGGCGGTGGAAGTCGACGGTGACTTCGAAATTGTCAGCTATACGGTTATTTTGGTGGTCCACGTGCATGTGGAGGGTATTGCGTTCCGCAACGGCAGTACCTGGAACACCTTGCTGAATTTGTACGACATGCTCGTGACTGTCCCCTTCGCCGTCAAGCTCCAAGATGGCAAACTGGGCTCCGCTTATCAGACGGACGCCGCGCACGCGCAAGAAGCCAAAGGACAATTTCGCGATCCCCACGATGCTTACGAGTGGGTGACTGACACCACCCGTACCTGGGACGACATCTCGTTCGAAGCGCCCGATGGAGAAGTCTTGGGACTTCCGCTGACTTTCACGTTGCGAGGCCCGAATGGGCGCGAAGTCGCGGCGGCGGTTCTGCAGGGTTCGATTAGCAACGACTGGACGCTTCAATTCACCAACGACAACCTGTGGGTACAGATTTCAGCGATGCACGATCCCGACAGCAGTGTGTGGGCCGGCCGGGACGACTCGTTCGATAGGTACCCGCCCGTCGGTCTTCGCTCGGACATCAACTCTGGTTACCACCCTGAGCCGTACACGGCTCTCGGACTCGTGTGGCAGGTCCTCGTTGCCCCGGTGTAGTACTTGCGGCCATGTGAGCCCCGCGTTTCGCGAAGTAGTCGTTGACGCCTTAACAAGAGACGAAGGTCCGCAACGCCATCCGTCCCACGCTGGACCTGTTGGCCGCCGACCTCAGTGAAAGCATCGCCACCGGTCGGGCGGCGGCAATCACCGGCGTTTAACCGCAACAATATTTCGCTACAGTCTAGGGGGTGTCGCCGGCCTGATCGCACCTCGGACAAGCCGTAGAGGTGGGCACTTGCCATCCGAGTTCGCTAACTAATTCCGCCACATTGGCCTTGGCGATCAAAAAGGGTGCGTGGGCCATATACCCGTCGTGCAGAACGCCGGATTCGATACCGGCATGCTTCAGTAGAAGCCCTCGCAGGAGCCATGGGGTGATAGTGGTAACCACCATCCAGCGTGCATAGCGATCCGCCAGCGGTTCCTTGGTGACCTTCAGTTTCAGATGGTGCGCAATGTCGTTGCGGGCAACAGTTATCCGGCCCGGCAGATCAGCGATCGATTCCACAATCTCAGGCACCGCTGCGCTAACTTCGGCCACAATGACACTGGCCCGCTCGCGGAAACTCACGTCCCCCACATGATTTGTCGCCTGTTCCACCAATTTATGTATCAGCACCGGGTCCAGGTCTCCGTCGTCTTGCGCCCGAGCTGTGGCAGCCTCAACAGCGGCTGCTCTGATTCGGGTTAAAGCGGCTTTCTTATCGGTCCCAAAGCGCGACTGCGGATACGGAAGCCGACGGTGCAGCCCCTCAACCAACGAGGTACTCTCCACGACCTGCGTCTGCAGGAAGCCGTTCAACGGCCTTGCCACCGCCCAAGCCAAACCGTCGAGGGAGTCGTTCAGTACGATCCAATTCGCGAAACGCTCCAGGGTCAGCTGCTCGCACGCCAACAGCGGATCCTCGTCGAGATCAACCGCCGCTGCGCCGTGCCCGGGTCTCCACACTGTCAGCCACGGATCTGAAGGGCCAACCCGGACGTGCACGGCGCTTTCGACTACCTCTATGTTCAGCACCAAACGGGTCAGGGTGACACACGCCGATACAGCCCGCTTTTCGAGAACGCGCAGCGCTGCGGCAGCCGCCGACTCATACACCAGCCAGTTCGCGTCCGAGGACGCCTCGACGCGCACTGTAGAACCGTCGTCTGCGACTAAGTTCGACTCGCCGTCGCCCAAGTGGCCCAACCACTCTGGGGCATTGATTTGGAACCGCACCGCGGTATACAACTGATTCCCGCCGCTCACCGGAGCAGCGCCGAACACTGCTGTGTAGGTGAGATAGCGAGGGAACCCAAATAGGCCGTCGCCGCCATTGTTGCGCGCACCCAGGAGCGTGACGAACTCGCCGGTCTCGAGCCTTCCCTGCAATGTGATTGGCCGAAACGCGGCTACCTCGTCCTCGACTGAACCGCTCAGAGCTAGGCCGCCGCCGGGCGCTGGCGTGACCCGCGGATCATCGACCAGGCCTTCGTCGAGAACCAGCTCCGCCTTCTTCCCCAGCTCCGCGGTGAACCGGCCGCGTACCCGCGTCTCAGGATCATCCAGTATGTAAAACTCTCCGAGGCCAGCCAGTCCCTGCATGAGCCCATCATCCCAGTCGTGTGCTCAATCCCACTACCCGCAAGCACAGCACTATTGTCGAACCTCGTCACATCGCAACCGCGAGCTGCCGACAACGGCTGGTGTTGGCAACTAGCTAGGAGGACACGGCCAGGCGGTCCGCCACTTCCAGGAGACTGCCGGTCACTAGCGTGTCGAAGCAGTCACCGACCTTCGCGGCGTTGACATGGGAAGCCCAGGACTTCTCCGTGACGACCACATCGCAGTAGGGCACCGCGATTGCCAGAGCTGTTACGTCGTTGAGATCGTTGCCCTCCCAGGACTTCTGCGGATTGACTTGGCGCTGTTGCCGAAGCTTCATCTCTACCCACCGCGACGGCATTTCCTCGATGATGGCCCGGGCGTTGTCCGCTAGTTGTTCACCAGTGACGCCTAGTTCCGCCGCCGCCAGCGCAAGCGGCTCACTGATGTCGGCGAAGGCTGTCGCAAGCATGATGTCTTCGAGACGGTGACGACCACGCTCCTCGATCCAACCCGCTACGGCCGTCTGCCCCTCCACGAATCGCTCATCGGTCAGATTCTTATAGTCGTTGAGACGGAGGCGCGCCCCCTCAGAAACACCCTCCGGCATGACGTCGGCGAGGATCCTCGCCTCGAACTCCGCTCCGCAGCGCTGTTGCAGCACTTCCTGCAACGCCGGTGGCAAGACTATGCCTTTCCATTCGGTGGGCGCTGTGTACCGGAGACTCGGGGCCGCGAAGGCATGGGCCACCCCAGGGCCGAAGAGCCCCAGATCCGGAACCGTTGTTGGCAAATCAAACACGGCGACCAGCGCTCGTCTGATCTCCCGCGGAACAATCGCGTGTGGAGGCGCGATCCGTAGTTGTCCAGCGAGCCTCACCATCGTCGCGGCCAGTTCCATGCGCTTCTTGGGATTGCCCTTTTTGCCGGTCTCGTAGTAGTGAGCACAGCTCAGTGGGAAGCGGGCACTACCATCGTCCGCGGCTTGCTTAAAGGTGTCCAAGACGTCGACGAAGGCAGCGCCCAATGGGTGCCCGGTCTCGGCTCGTGCTAGGTCGACCCACTTGTTCTGGTCCAGGTATACGGTGAGCACCCCGTCCATTGTGGCCTCCAGAAGGGACAACGGGAGGAGTGGCCGCTCGACTCTCTCAAGGACTGCACCGGACAGAAGCGGCGCTCCGATTGTTGCCCGAAGGTAGTCCTCCGTTCAGGCGAGCAGATCGAGTTCTTGCTCAGGTGCGTCTCCTGCGTGAAGGCCGGCCTGCACAATAAAAGATCTCCATCCGGCTGACTGTGATATTCAGAGATGCGAGCCTTCGTCTGCGCCCATCTAGTCACTGCGCAGACGCGATATTGCCCACCTCGGCGAATTACTGTAGCCATTACAGTAATGCTGTTGGTTTGGTCGCCTCGTCACTCTAAACTCGCCTCGGCGCATCGCTATCGAGCCGGCAGAGCCACGGACTTCGGCTGCGTTCTTGCTGGCGACATGTACGCCGTGCCCGGTGATCGCCCGGCAGATCGACTCGACCCGGAAAATCAGCGGGTTCCGAATTTTCGATGAAAGTGTTCAACCCACCACTGTCCCGTGTATACGACCTACGCCGCAGACACGCCGGGCCTCGCCATCGACCAAGCAGGCCCGAGATTGCGCGGACTAAGCGATCATTACCGGATGGTCGGCGAGGCTGTACAAGGACTGTTCATCGGCGTTGGCGTCGACAAGTACACCGGTCCGGGGCTGTCAGACCTCTCTGGCTCGTTCAACGAGGTGCAGGCAGTCGGGGGACTGATGGGCGAGCACTTCGGTGTCCACGTACTTCGTGATCCTGACGAGGTCGATGTTCTACAGGAGTTGCGTGATCACGTAGCTCAGTTTTCTGATGACGAGGGCGCCGCTGTACTGATGTGGTCGGGGCACGGCATACCCGGTAGCGGTGCGAACACGGTGCGGCTGTTGGCCCACGACAGCCGCACCGATCCCAGTGATGGTTTGAGCGCCAGCGATGTCGCGGCCAAACTCGCGGCCACCGGCGCCAGTCAAATCCTGTTGATCCTCGATACTTGCTACTCCGGGAACGCAGTCGAGGTGATCGCGCAGATCTACACCCGCTTCCTGGAAACCCCGCCGGCCGGGAAGTGGTGCTGGTTTGGGCTACTGGCTGCATGCGGACCCGAAAAGGTGCGCCAGCACCAACTGGGCCCCAAATTAGAGCGCCTGCTGCGTGATGGGCCACTTCCCGACGGCCCAGAGGCCGACGACCTCCGGCGCCGCTGGTCGACACATCGCCGTCTCATTCGCGGCGACGATCTCTGGGACGCGCTCATCACACAGTGGGATCACGATGCCGCACCCACCGAGCCGAAATTCACAACCACCGGCGCCCCACGCCCGTTCATCCGCAACCCACTGTGGTCGCCGGCCGCAGGTCCACTGACTGTCACTGAAGTGCTCACCGGGATACCCGCGATTCCACCATTTTTCGGCCGACAATCCGCCGTCGCTACAGTTTCTGGCTGGCAGGCAGACCCGAGCGGCGTGTGTGTCGTCACGGGCGCGGCGGGCAGCGGCAAGTCTGCGCTGCTGCACCATGCGCTGTCCCGTGACAACACCGCGCCGACGGCGGCCACAGACGGACCGGCCGCCGTGATCATCGACGTTCGGGGCCTCAGCGCGGAGGTGATCGCCGCGACGATTGATCGCAACTTGGTTGCACGTGGCCTTCTCGGCGCAGTAGCGGTGCCCCGCAACGCATTCGAACTGTGTGGTGGGCTGCAGCGCCGCCGCGACAACGGCGATCCGGTCCCGGTGATTGCCCTCGATGCACTGTCAGAAGCCATCGAGCCGACCCGCGTCGTGGAATCACTGTTGACGCCGCTGAGCAGCGTGACCACGGTCATCGTGGCGACGCGACCGACCACGGTGAGAGTGCCCAGGCAGCGCCGCGCATCCCAACATCCACAGATGGCCGCGGCCGGCGAAACCGAGGATGTCGTCCCGATCTCGGCCATACTCACCGCGACCGACCGCATTCTCGATCTCGACAGCCCACAACAACAGGCGTCCGGGTGGACGGCCATCGAGGAGATGCTCGACGACTTGCTTCCCCCTACGGGGCCTGACCACGATCCTGCCGGCGCGAGCGTGGCGTTACGCCGACGAGCAGCTGGTGCAGGGCCTCCACCCTTTGTGTTGACCACACTCCTGATCGACTATGCCCGTCACACCGGATCGAACATCCCACCCACGCCGGCCGCCATCGACGACTCCCTCGGTGCCGCGCTCGATGAGCTGGTTACCCGCTCCTATGACAACTCCACGCGGCCCGCCGCGATGGCACTGCTCGATGTGCTGCCCTACGGCTTAGGCGCGGGCATCCCCGAGCGTGAATGGTTGGCCATCGCTAACGCGACACGCGACCCCGACTACCCACACCTCGACCGCGACGATCTAGCCGCCACGCTCGCGCCGTTGGGCGCCTACATCGTGGAGGACTCCGAATCCGACGAAGCGGTCTACCGCTTCGCGCACATACTGATCGCTCAACACTTCGCCGCGCACGCACGCAAAGCCGTCGGCGACACGCTGGACCTTCAGATCGCAGGTGCGCTCGTCGAGGCCGAGCTAGCGCCGGCCGGCTCCTCATTGACCCCTCCGCGCAGCCACCATCTCGACCGCTACCTCTGGAGATATGTGGCCCGCGTCGGCGAGCGCGGACTGGAACTTTTACGTGGAAACGACCTCCTGTTCAAGGATTTGGCTGCGGCAGCACTGGCCGTCTCTATCGACGCGGTCGCATCGGGCAGTATCAGTGTTGGGCTTGCGTTGGCCGAAGAATCCACATCTGTCGCCGACCACCTCACCGGCCCGGACCATCACCGGCAGTTAGCGCCGGCGCTGGCCCACCTTGCGACCATTTACCAGTCAACCGGTCAAATTGCGCGCGCGGTTCAGACCGGTCGCGATGCGGTCGCCGCGTACAACCAGCTCGTGAGTGAGCATCCTGCAGTCGTCGTCGATCTTGCCGCTGTGGCACACAATTTGGCGAACATGCTGATTGACGCCCAAGACACGAGCGCATCCGCGGTGGCCACGCAAGCCGTAACACTCGAGCAACGGTTCCTCCTCTACGGAGGCGACAACCGGTACCGCGTGGGTATCGCCCGCAACACCCTGGCGTTGGCGTTGAGCATGGAAGGGCGCGTCGAGGAGGCCCTGCAAGCCAGTCGCGACGCCGTCGACATCCTGCAGGCGGCCGTCAACGAGACTGGAACAGAACGCGATCGTGCGGCACTCGCGCAAGCACTGCAGAACCTCGGCAGCCACCTCGCCGACCGTGGATTATTCGACGAAGCGGTGGCCGTGACCGAAGAAGCACGCACGATCATGGATGATCTTGTTGCCGGCGATGCCTCGTGGCGACCAGCCCTGCTGGAAACCCTCAGTGATCTCGGTGTGCGATACCTCAGCATCGGTGATGGCGACGGCGCCATGGCCGCGACCATTGAGGCAATAGACGGCTATCGGGCGATGGCGTCGCTGACTCCCGCGGAGGCCGTGAATTACGCTGGTGCGCTGACGAATTACGCGAGTATCCTGATCGCCGCGGATCGAGGTGAGGCGGCGTTGGATCCCGCGGGCGCGGCGGTCGAGATCATGCGCCAGGTCGCCGACCGTGAGGTGGCCAAACGAACCGCCCTCGCGCTGATGTTGGACAACTACGCGAACCCGTTGTCCCTCACCGGCCGCCACAGCGAGGCACTGGAGGTCAGCGAGCAAGCACTGCAGTACTACCGCGCCGCCCGCGACGACAATCCCAGCCTGGACAACGACGTCGCCCGGGTGCTGTTGAACTACTGCCAGCGCTTGGCTGCCTCCGGCCAGTTCGTCCAGGCCGCTGCCATCGCCGATGAGGCGATCACGTTGTTCGAGCAGCTGTCAACAAGTAACGCCCACAACCAGGTTGACGCAGTCACCACCCGAGCTCTCAAAGCGATCTACACCGTTGCCAACGGACAACGGGACAGGGGTGTCCTGCTGGCGGCCAAGGCTGTCCTCCAAGGCGAGCAGCTCCTGGCGGATGGGGTGATGTCTCCTCAGGAGCTTGCGACGGTCTACATCGAGGTCACCAAAGCGGCCCAGCGCAGACCCGCACTTGCGGTGCGCTACGCACAACGCGCAGTACAGCTCCTTGCAGAGGCTGCCCTGTCAGACACGCCCGATTACGCCACCGCGCTGCGTAACCTCGCCGCCCTACACGGCATGGCCGGCCAGATCGATCCCGGTCTGACAGTCATCGCCGACGCGGTTGCACTGTGGAATCAACTCCTGGACCGCGACGGCTCACACCGAGCCGGACTTGCCTCAGCATTGGGCACTCAAGCGAAACTGCAACTGGAGCGCGGTCGCCAGGCGGCTGCCCGCGACTCCGCTATCGCGTCGGTCCAACACTATCGGCAGCTCCCGGAGCTGAGCATGGACGACATCGAGACCTGCGGAATCACACTCGCGGTCTTAGCGCGCGCGATGGGCCGGCTCGACGACCACCTCGACCAGCTCGATCAAAACGTCACCCAAACCCTGGAAAACCGCGACGGCCCGACACGAGCGCGACTGCTCTGGGCCCTCGCCAGGGAAGCTCCCGGTGAACACCCACGCGTACCGTCGTGGATCCACAGAGCCATCACCGAACTCGGCTCAGCGGACCCGATGCTGATGCTTCACCTTCGGCGGCTCACACGCACCATCCGCGAAACCGGCAGAGTCCGATTCGATCAGCTATGGCAGCGCACCACCGGCACCGAACTGCCAACATGGGCGACCATCGATCAACAGAAAATCGATTGGGCGCTGCAGTGGGTTTCCACCCCGGACTTCACCAGCGCCGAAGCCTTCCTCCAGCACAACACACACCTGCTCGGCGAGGATCACGACAGTGCGATCGACGAAGCCTCACTGATCCTCGATCCCACCAGGGCGGCCGCGCTCAAGGACATCCGCAACCGACTCCGCTTCACCGCACCCGCCGGCACCCACACCGTCGATCCGCTCCCGGAAGGCCGAGGTGGCGATCCCCACCAGCGCAACACAGCGCACACCAACATCTACGACCTAGCCGAACACTTCCTTAGCACCGACCTCGACCAACGCATCGGCCTCCTAGCCCAGCGCGGTGAGGAACTACGGAGCGAAACGGTAGGTCGACACCTGCGGGCGCACAACGACAGGACACGCTCCGGTGCGGCTGTGAGTCTGATCGAGCTGAGCCGCATACCGCTGCATACCGACGTCGCCGCGGCAGCGACCGACACCGACCAGGCCAGAGCGGTGCTTGCCCGTATTGCCGAACACCACGACATCAGGACACTGCATTACGCCGCTGTTGTTCTGATGAACAAGGCGAAAGAGAGCGCCAGCCTCGAAATCCTTATCGAGTCGACCTTCTATGTCGGTGTGAGCATGTTGAAATCCGAGTCCTCAAAGCAAGGGCAAGAATTCATCGCGGGGATTGTCGATGTCGCACCGACGCGCGTACCCGAGTGGCGGCGTCTCAGTGAAAGGCTGTCGGGAGCGAAACCGGAATTCGGCCAAGCTGCAGGAATTCTCGACCAGCGACCGGAGGGCGAATGTGACTAGCAACGACTTGATCGTGATCATTCCCGGCATCGCCGGAAGTACGCTGACACGCGGCGGCACCGACCTATGGGCGTTAGACAAGCCGGCGATGCTGCTTACCGCACTCGCCACCCTGGGCGCGAATATCCGCAAGCTCGAACTCCCCAACGGTATCGGCGATCAGGCACCCGATGACGGCGTCCACGCAACATCACTCATGTCCAAACTGCACTTCATTCCCGGCTTGTGGCCACCGATGCACGGATACGACAAGCTCGTTCAACGACTACGAGCCACACACACAGACATTCCATGGGAAATCAGGCATCTGAATCCTGTTCTCTTCCCCTATGACTGGCGACTCTCCAACCGGTACACTGGCCGTCTACTCAAGGTGCAGGCCGAATCGGCGCTGAGCCGCTGGCGTGACAGCGCACCGCAGAACAGTGACGCCAAAATCGTCTTCGTGTGCCACTCCATGGGAGGTCTGATCGCCCGCTGGTACATCAGCAAGGAAGGCGGGGCGCCACTCACCCGCAAAATGATCACCCTAGGCACCCCGTACCGCGGCGCGCTCAAAGCCTTATCAGTCTTAGCCGACGGACCTATACCAAAACTGCGCCTCTTCGGTGAACGTCTTCACCCCGCCGTGCTGTCCTTCCCGTCCATACATCAGCTGCTACCTAGCTACGCATGCATCGATCACGGCGGCGGGGACCTCGAATACCTGGCCGAACAAACAGACTCCGCACTGTCTAGCGCTGCCCGCAGCGACGCGGCACTGTTCTACCGGGAGCTCGAAGAGGCTGAATCCCTAGATGCTGGCACTGCGGCGAGACGCCACGCAATCGTCGGAACGAGGCAGTCCACGAGCGCCTCAGCCTCTATGAGCAATGGCCGCTACGTACTGTCGAACCATCTTGCGCGTCGAGACCTCGGCGGCGACGGTACGGTCTCGGCCGCATCGGGCCCCAAAGGCATCCCGTTAGACGATAATTCGATCAGACGTGTCGCCGATCAGCATGGCCACTTACAGTGCAACAACGCCGCCCTCGACGAGGTCGAATCCGTGCTGACATCCGACTCGATTGTCGTCAAAGCCACAGCTGCGCAGGATCTATCGGTCACGGTCCCCGAGATACTTTCGGTCGGTGAAGCCGTCACGGCGACGATAGAGTCATTCGATGGACGACGAAGCGTCAGGATCGCTTTACGGGACGAGCGCGGCAGCCTCATTGCGGACGAGCTAAAGGTGCTGCGGTCCAGCACAATCGAATATCGGACGAGTCCGCTCGGCCCTGGAGGCTATAGCCTGGCAGTGCGCGACGCGAAAGATGGGACTAGCGGTGTGAACTCCTCCTTCCTGGTTTGGCCCGACTGACCCCTAAACAGTGGCGCTCGACGACTGTAAACCTGCCGCTGCCGCCTTGAAGCAGTAGATTGACGAGCCACCGAAACGGGCCGAACACGTCACAGAGGACTGCGTCACACGCCGACGACGCTCGAAGCGGCCCACGAGGATGGTGCGGAACCTTTCCGGTTGGACGTGCTGCCGAGCTCGCGCGAGCGGGATGGAGCGCCAGGAGCGGCCCCGGTGGGCGGGCAGCCGGCCGTGTTTATACGGTGAAGTGCAGGCGCGCCAGTGTTGGCTAGATCTTGATACCAGTAAAGAAAATCCTCACACTCGGCGCCGCGCGGCGTAGCGCCGTTACAGCTAGGACATCGTCGGCTGCGGTTGCAAACGAGGTCACTTCGAGTAGGGCCGACAGAGTCGAGCTGACAGCATTTGAACGGGCACCACTTGACCCCCAGTCGGACATCGCCCGATTTCGACTGTCCTGCAATATCTTTCGCGTGTTCCTGAGCAGCGGAAACCGTATCGACTCATCTCCCATCATCTCATTGCATTTGCACCCAGTTGTGACAACGCCGTGACAACGTCGGCGCCTGAATCATCGGGGTGTCGGGTTGTTACACCGTTTGCTCGCACACCTCGACACAGTTCGGGTGCGCCCCGCGATCGAATTGCCTGGCATTGTTGACAACTCGAACCCCACGCCTGCGCAGTAGCCGGCGCCGGTGCGTGCAAGCAACGAAAGCGACCGCCGACTTGCTCAGTGTGAACAAGCGTTACGGGTCTTAAAGTTCCAGACCGTAACCCTTATCCCGGCACCGGGTCCGGCTACGTTGGCGCTGAGCAGCCTCGTGCGCGGCAGCATTGAGGCGTTGGTAGGCGGCTTCGCGGGCGCGGTTTTGTGCGGTGTGCTGGCGCCAGGCTTCGGCGCGGGCCGTGCGCCGTTCGTCGTTGCGGTCCAATACAGCAGCGACGGCGTTGGGTAGCAGTGTGCGGTCCGTGCGGGCGGCGACGGTGTGCATGGTGGCCGCGCGGTCGTCGTTGCCGGTCACGATCATGTGCAGGGCGTGGGCGGCGGCGTGCGTGGTGCCGCGGTGCATCTGGTGGATCGCGGTGTCAGCGCCGGGATGGTGTTGGTGGGCTTCGTTGGTGACAGCTGGATAGATGGCGAGGTGGTTTTCGTCGCGGCCGCGGGTCATGCCGACGTAGGTCATGGCGCGGCTGGCGCGATCGGACAGGACTGTCCAGCAGATGCCGTATTGGCGCGAGGTGCCGATGGTCATGCCTTGAGCTGAGTGCACGGTGGCGGCGTAGCCCAAGGTGATGTGCTCGCGCAGGTAGTCGCCTTCGAACAGGACTCGGGCTGAATCGGTGAGCCGCTCGGCGGCGATCCGGCCGTTCTTGGTGTCGACGGCGAGTACGCGCCAGCGGTTGCCGTTGCGGACCTGGTCGATCCGCTCCCTCCTGCGTTGGCCGGGGCCGGGTTCGATGGTCACGGCGGTGTCGTTGTGGCGGCTCATCACGAGATCTCCGACGCGGACCTGCTGATCCCGGGCCACCGGCACCTCCGCCGCATCGGGGTCGGTGAACCGGTCATGCAGACGCTGGTTGATAGCGTCAGCGATTTCCCAGGTGTCGCAGAGGATCGCGACGTCCTTGCCTTCGGCCCGGGCGGTGAGGTAGGCGTTGGTGGCATCGGTGGCCATCGCGATCGCATCCCCACAATGGAGGCGGTCGTGGTTTCGGTACCAGCCGATTGCTTTACGCAGCCGGTTGCCGCGCCCGGAGCGCAGCGCCAGGGAAGCATCGCGTTCGGCGACATCGCGCATCCGCCACACCTGGGACAGGCGCTGCGACCACGGCAAGTCCGCGCAGAGGTGTTCGAACATGCCGCCGCGGGCCTTGACCGGCGAAAGCTGATACGCGTCGCCGGCCAGCACGATCTTGGCGCCCCCCGCGGTGCTGACCTCCAGGAGCCGACGCAGCTCGGGGGTGCCGACCATGGCGGCTTCATCAACCACAATTACGGTCCGCCGATCGATGGTGAGTTGGTTGTCGTCAAGAAGGACGATCGCTTTGGCTACCGTCAGGCCGCGGTCACCAGCTTGACCGCGCATCGCCTCATCGACGGCCTTACCGGTGGGCGCGAGCACTAACACTTCTTTGTTGACGCGGTGCGCGGCGGTGCGCAGCGCCGCCAGTGCGTGCGTTTTGCCCGCGCCAGCTGGGGCTTGCAGCGGCTGGACCAGATACGGTGACGCCGCGACATTGGCGATCGCGCGCGCCTGGTCCGCGGACAGGTCATAAAGGTCCGCGGCGCGCACGTCGACGCGCGCACGGGCATCGACCGTGTCGACTATGTCGAAGATGCGCGTCTCTTCGGCGATCACCGCGTCCACAGTGAACATCTCATGTCCCTCGCGATGATGAGCGTCGCGCGGCGCGCTGACTCGTATTCCGACCTGGTCGACGATGTCTTCGATCAGCGCGCGCGGATCCCCGGGCGCGTCCACCGGCAGCAGCGCGCCCACTAGTTCCACCAGGTCGGCGCGCGTGAACGCGGCCTTGTCGATGCGCGCCACCATGTGCGCCAACCGCGCGCGGTCCAGCAGCAAGCGCGGCGCCGCGCGCCGCGCAGCGCGCGCCTCCAGATGCGCCGCGCGGTCATATTCGAGACCGCGCGCATCCGTGCGCCACTGCTGAGTGAGTTCAGCCCACGCGGTGGATTCCGGCTTGGCCGGCCGCGTGGCTTTCTGCGCGGCCGCCAGCTGCTGGGCGGTCGGCTTCCCGTCGACGACGACCAGATTGTTGTGGGCCCATTCCCGCAACCTGGTGGAGCGCCGCGACCACGCTTTGAGGCATTTCTTGGTCACGCCGGCGATCTCGGCCATCCCGGAATGCCCCTCGACGACTGCCCATTCGGCTCCGATGGCGGTATGCAGCTCATGGCGCACCACCGCCTGATAGATCACGCCGGCGGCTTTCGCTTCGTGGTGCAGCGACTTGGAGTCAATCGACACCAGCGTGCCATCGACGCGCGCCTGCCGGTTGGGCACGATGACATGGGTGTGCAGGTGCGGATCCCCACACCGCGACGTTTCGTGCTGATACGCGATGCCCACCAAACCCGGCAGCCGCTGCAGATCCTTTTGTCCCGTTTGCGGGTTATGCACCCGGGTGTACCCGGCGTGCGCCCGCAGGTAAGCCATCGCCGCGTCGATGCCCTTCTGGTGCGCGGCGGCCATGGTCTTTTCGCCGACATCATCAGTCAGGGCGCGTAGCAGCGACACACTTTTCGGCGCGGCAAAGGTCAGGTCGAAACCGTGCACCGAGCCTGTGGTGAACGCGCGCCCGCCGGCCCCGTTTGGAGCGATGCCGTCATCGAGCCACCGGGCCGCCACCGTGGTGTCCACAAACCCGCCCTGCAATGCCGCGCCATCTAACCCGGTCAACTCCCCCACCACCGAGGCATCTCCGGTCACCACCCAGGTGGGTATGCGGGTATCGCTTTCGGAGTAGTACTCCCCCAACCCGCCGCCGGCGGCCTGGCGATCCATCGCCGCGGCCTGAGCCCGGTTCGCGGTGTCGTTGTAGTAATTGATGCTCCACCGCGACAACCGGGAAATCGTCAACACGGTGACCACCTCCCGACATTGCCCAGCGAAACCAGGTGTAGCGAATGGGATTTGGGGCGCGTCCAGCGCGTCCAAAATCAGTATTGCACCACTTGTGCCAATGTGCCACATGATCAATGGGCGGTTTCTGGTGAGAATTATTGTGTAGCAGAGGTTTTGGGGAGGCCTGGGAACTGATGAAAATAGTTGAGAGAGAGCGAGGAAGCGTTGGGAAGGCGTGCGGAGGGTGGACTGTTCAGGGGCCCAATATTATTGGGCGGTACGTAGATGACACTGATCGTCTAGCAAGGTATTTGGGAATGGTTGGGAACCGATGAAAATGGTTGGAAGAGAGCGAGGAAGCGTCGGGAAAGCGTTCGGAGAGTGGACCGTTAAGGGTGAGCGGTGCGCGGTGCGTCGGCGGCCACACCATCGCGATCTGGTGGTGGGCACCGATTACGAGCGGTGAAAACTTCTGCACAGGGGGTATCCGGCGGGGCTTACGCTGATGTCATTCCGCATTGATGGCAGGCGCGAAGGACGTAAACGACATGGACAACAATGCCGACGAAAGGTGGCTCAGCCGCCAGCAACTCGCTGACCGCTACGGACTGCCCGTCAAGACCCCCGCGCAGTGGGCCTCCAAAGGAACCGGTCCGCGCTACGCCAGGATCGGCCGCCACGTCCGGTACCGACTCAGCGATGTCATCGCCTGGGAAGAACAGCGATTCGAAAGCCACGCACCTCGTGCGGCTCGACCCGGCGTGGCCACGACGCCGAAACCTGAAGCTGACGCTGGTACCACCGCCCCACAAGCCGAAGGTGACGCCCTCAAAAGGTGGCCGCAATGATTCCCATCATTTACGACCTCGCCGAGGCAGCGCGCATCCTGGGACTCTCCGAGCCCTACCTGCGATCCAAACTTCGTGACCGCACGTTCGCCGGCATGAAGCGTGCCGGACGATGGGCGATGACCGAGGCCCAGATCGAAGAAGCAATCGAGTCGATGTGCATCCAGGCACGTCCGGTCGACCCGCCCTCACCGTCCGGGCTGTCACGCCATAGTCGCTTCGGCCGACGACTCCATCAACAGCGCGGCGCGTGAGTCGCTCCTCGCGCACGGGATTGTCGACGCCGCGGAGCACCAAAACTCGCTGGCTGGTGAGCAGGTCAGCTCAGCGCCGAGCCGATCGCGTCGGCAGCCACTTGCGCACTGCGGCGATCCAGGTGACCGTAGACGCCGATGGTCGTCTGGATGGACTCATGGCCGAGATGCTGCTGGATGATCGGCAACGGCACCCCGGCCGCGATCATCCACGACGCACATGTATGGCGCAAGTCATGCACCCGCGGACACTTCGTCAGCCCCGCCGCCAGGGCCCGCTCGCGGCCCGGCTTCCAACCGCCGTTAAAGAACTCCTGGGATCGAACCGGATTGCCCGCACCGTTGGTGAACAAAAATCCGGGCGCGCTGAGGTCAACGACCTCCAGCGCCGCGGCGGGCAAGCTGATAGTCCGGATCGATTTCTTCGTCTTGGGCGGACCGATCTGCGGCCGGTAGTCACCGGAATACTTCCAAGCCTTGGTGATTCGGCAGGTTCTGGCGTTGGCATCGATATCGGCCGCGGTCAGCGCGGTCGCCTCAGAAAAGCGCATACCAGTACTGACCAACCAGGTCGCGAGATGCTTCCAGCGCTCGCGCTCGATGTGATCGCGCAGCAGCCGGAACTCGCCCGGCGTGAGGAACACCGTCTCCTCCACACGGGTATGCGGCAAGCGCCGACCCTCACACGGGTTGGACGCCAACACCCCAGCACGCACCGCAGCCTTGAACGCCCCGGACACGAAGCCGTGCTTGTTCGAGATGGTCTTTCCACTGCCGCCCAGCTGCTTCACCCATTTCGCGATCGTGGCCTCCGTGACCGCAGAGACGGGCATCGACCCAAAGACAGGATCAATATCGCGGGTGATGTAGGTGCGGTAGCGCGCCAGGGTCGCCGATTGCACACCGGTGAGGTTGTCGATGTGAGTCATGAGCCACTCCGTGACCGTCGGAACATGGCGCCCGACCTCGTCGAGCTCGATGACGCGCAGCGCCTCATCCGGCCCGTGATCCTCCAGCAGGGTCTTGAAACGCTCCGCAGCAGGCAGGTTCTCAAACGTCAGCGAGCGCTGGCGACCGTCCTGGCGCCACAGCACCCGGTAGGTATTCCCGGCGCGATTCTTCTGGGCGTGAATGCTTGCCACAACCACTGATGTTACGTGAACTGTTACGTCGCTCGCGACGTAACAGTTAGAAGCAGCTCTGAACTGCAATTTCCTTGTGGAGCTAAGGGGATTCGAACCCCTGACCTTCTCGATGCGAACGAGACGCGCTACCAACTGCGCCATAGCCCCTGATCGCTAGCAGGTTACCAGCCGCGACCCCACCGGCCGAAACGCCTGCACTACTCGCCGACGGCTCGCGGCAGGTCCCTGGAGTAGCCGTAGGTCCGCATCGGCATCGCGTAGTCCAGATGCTCGAAGATCGGGTCCTCGTCGTCGATTTCCAGGACCACCGCGCCCGGGCGCCGCAGCCGCGACGGGACCATGTCGTATTCGCGGTCATACGTGTTCTCCACGCCGACTCGCGCACGTGCCATCCGTTGGGTCCGGCGCCGCCGCACCTGTTCCTCGATGCGGGTCTGCCGCCGCAGGTAGGAAAGGTAGAACATCGTCACAACGGTGGCGCTGCCGCATATCCACCATGCGCTCGAGGACGCTTGGAACGCCACAGTGGCCGAGCCGATCAGGACGGCCGCCATCACCATCAGCACACGCTTGCGGAACACATATTTGCGGGCACTGACGGCCTCGGCGGTCTGCGTATCGAACCGACGCCGCCGGGAGGTCGGCCGTGTGACCGGCGCCGCAGAATCGTCGTCGTCCTCCCCCGGCTCCAAACCCGATGAGTCCTCGATGTATTCGTAGTCGCCCCCTTCGTCCCGGGCCTCGTTTTGCTCGTCGGCCGCGGCATCGAATTCGGTCTCGTCAGTGACGACGCCCAGCGCCGGCTCGCTGGCAGGAGCGCTCACTCCCGCCGGAAGGGCCCCGGAATCTTCGATGACGTCAACGTCGAGGTAGTCGGGCTCCGTGGGCTCGGCCACCGCGACCCGCATCACAACGGGTAGCGTGCGCCCTTCCTCGGCATCTAGTTCGTGGCGCTGGTCGGGGTCGCGCCCCTGGTCGGCGTCGGCATCGGCGAACACGCCATCAGCCGAGTCTTCGTCCCAGTCCTCCTGCGGTTTCCAGTCGGGGTCGCTGCGATGGCCCGCAGCGGGACCACCGCGCTTGATCAGGCGGGTGTTCGCGCTGCCGTTGAGTACCCGGGTCGCTAAGGCCACGTCACTCGTGCGCCGCACTGCATCGCGTTTGCTGATGAGCATCGGAACCAAGACGAACAGCCAGAGCACCACGAGAGATATCCACAACAACGACTGGGGGATGCTTGGCATGATGACCTGCTCCTTTCCCCGCGCGGTCGATGGG
>Ga0182014_10001779_pt1 | contig 28134 bp, 20 predicted proteins | sample 612S2DmetaG_FD_120489 | JGI IMG/M metagenome (GOLD analysis project Ga0182014, IMG submission 120489) | Permafrost microbial communities from Stordalen Mire, Sweden - 612S2D metaG | ecosystem: Environmental > Terrestrial > Soil > Wetlands > Permafrost | place: Sweden: Stordalen | collected... | reverse complement strand
CGGGTTGCTGATGGCCGCGACAGACGAGACGTTCCGGGTGGAAAACCCGGCCCATCTCGCGGTCGCGCGCGACATACTCAATGCCCTCGCGCCCTTCGAGGCGCTGCCATGGCCGCCCGACGCGCAGCCGGCGTGACGAGCGCCTGACTCGTTTGCCTGACGTGGCGCGGATACGCCCGATCCACGAGGTTTTCCGAAACGCCAACCCGGAGCGCCTGCGCATCGCTCTCGGTCTTCGCCGAAAATCGCGGCCGCGCCGGGCTTTTTCAGCGCTCCACCTGGCTCACGTCGCGCACGGCGCCGCGCGCGGCGCTGGTGGTCATCGCGGCATAGGCCCTGAGCGCAGGCGAAATCTTGCGCGGGCGGTGATGGGCCGGCTTCCAGGCGGATTTGCCCTTGGCCTCCATCGCCGCGCGGCGTTGCGCAAGCAGATCGTCGGAGACAGCGAGGTTGAGGCGCCGGTTCGGGATGTCGATCTCGATTCTGTCGCCTTCCTCGACGAGGCCGATGGCGCCGCCTTCGGCGGCTTCCGGCGACGCATGGCCGATCGAAAGCCCCGAGGTGCCGCCGGAAAAGCGCCCGTCGGTGATGAGGGCGCAGGCCTTGCCGAGGCCCTTCGATTTCAGATAGCTCGTCGGATAGAGCATTTCCTGCATGCCGGGTCCGCCGCGCGGCCCCTCATAGCGGATGACGAGCACGTCGCCTTGCTTGATCTTGTCGCCGAGGATGGCCTCGACGGCGGCGTCCTGACTCTCGAAGATGCGCGCCGGGCCGGAAAAGACGAGGATCGAGGCGTCGACGCCGGCGGTCTTCACGATGGCGCCGTCCGCCGCGATATTGCCGTAGAGGACGGCGAGGCCGCCATCTTGCGAGAAGGCGTGCGCGGCGTCGCGGATGACGCCCTTCTCACGGTCGAGATCGAGCGCGTCATAGCGTGCGTTCTGGCTGAAGGCGGTCTGCGTCGGCACGCCGCCCGGCGCCGCGCGGTAGAATTCGCCCGCGGCGGCGCTTTGCGTGCGGCGCACGTCCCAGCGCTCCAGCGCCTCCCTGAGGCTGGCGGCGTGGACGACCGGGGCGTCGGCATGGAGGAGGCCGGCGCGCTCGAGTTCGCCCAGGATCGCCATGACCCCGCCGGCGCGATGCACATCCTCAAGATGCACGTCGGACTTGGCGGGGGCGACCTTGCACAGCACCGGCGCGCGGCGCGACAGCCGGTCGATGTCGCGCATGGTGAAATCGATCTCGCCCTCATGCGCGGCGGCGAGGAGATGCAGCACGGTGTTGGTCGAGCCGCCCATTGAAATGTCGAGCGTCATCGCATTCTCGAACGCCTCGAAGCTCGCGATCGCGCGCGGCAGAACCGAGGCGTCGTCCTGCTCATAATAGCGCCGCGCGAGGTCGACGATGAGATGCCCGGCCTCGACGAAGAGGCGCTTGCGGTCGGCGTGGGTCGCCAGCATCGAGCCGTTGCCGGGGAGGGAAAGGCCGAGCGCCTCGGTGAGGCAGTTCATCGAATTGGCGGTGAACATGCCCGAACACGAGCCGCAGGTCGGGCAGGCCGAGCGCTCGATGGTCGCGACCTCCTCGGCCGAGACGTGATCGTCGGCGGCGGCGACCATGGCGTCGATGAGATCGAGCGCCTTCATCTTGCCGCCAATGAGAACCTTGCCGGCCTCCATCGGGCCGCCGGAGACGAACACTGTCGGAATGTTGAGGCGCAGCGACGCCATCAGCATGCCGGGCGTGATCTTGTCGCAATTGGAGATGCAGACGAGCGCATCGGCGCAATGGGCGTTGACCATATATTCGACGCTGTCGGCGATGAGGTCGCGCGAGGGCAGGCTGTAGAGCATGCCGTCATGGCCCATGGCGATGCCGTCATCGACCGCGATTGTGTCGAATTCCTTGGCGACGCCGCCGGCCGCCTCGATCTCGCGCGCGACGAGCTGACCCAAGTCTTTCAGATGGACATGGCCCGGCACGAATTGCGTGAAGGAATTGGCGATCGCGATGATCGGCTTGCCGAAATCCGAATCCTTCATGCCGGTGGCGCGCCAGAGGCCGCGCGCGCCGGCCATGTTGCGTCCATGCGTCGTCGTGCGGGAGCGATAGGGAGGCATCGGTTTGTCCAGACTTTTGAAATGCTAGCGAAATATCGGGAACGCGCATCTATAGGCGAAGCCGCGCGGCGCGTCATCTTTTTCGCGCGCGCGGCCAAGGCGGCGCTTGCGTGGAAACGCGGGGCTGCTTGACGAGCCGCGCGATAAGGGCGGCCGATGGACGACCGGCGGCGGCGCGGGCGGCGTCCAGGAGACGCCCAAGGACGCGATCGAGCGTGGCCGGGCCATTGCGCGCGCGTGCCCGAAGGGCCTCTGGGGCTGCCGGCGCCCTTTTCTGGCGCGCTGAAGCCGGGGCCAAAACCGTCGGATTTTATCGGGGAGGATTTTGTGAAATTGGGACCTGGGGTTGAGAAACCGGACATTCTGATCCGCGAATATAGCCCAAACGCCACCGAGAGGATGGATCAGCGTGGTCCATCGCAAGCTGAAATAGAATATACGGTCGCCGGGCCGCTCATTGTACTCCGACAGACCAGAGGCAAATTCCTTTATCTTTCGGATCTGGCCGGAGTTGCCATAACCGATGATGGGGAGGTCGTCACAACTTACCCTGCATCTGAGTTTGATGGAAACATCCAGAACGTTCTGGCCTGTGTTCAGGGAAGCGCGCCTATCCGGGTAAGACGGACACCCACAATATATAGAGGCGGCGAGATATCTCATTTGGCGTCAGCAATGCGCCAATCGGGGTCATTTGACCGCTGTCGATTGAGTGTCTCCAGCCGGCGGAAAGCTGTCATTCCCCGTCAATCGCTCTTAAAGCACGAATTTTTGAGAATGATTGGCGCATGCTCTCCGCTGCGGCGCCTCGGGCGAATGAGTATCGAAACAAGCGTGCGGCCTTAATCAAAAGGCGTTATCTCGCATTCCAGAGGCTGGTCATGAACGCCGACGTCAACCTTTTGAATCGCCCAATAATGGCATCCAAGACAATTTCGAGATGATTTCCGTGCACGGCACGTATTGGCCCGGCTGAAAGACACGCATCAAGTTGCTCTTCAGTTCCTGGTCAAAACGGGGCTGGGAGACGTAGTGATGTGTGGTCAACGTCGAAAATTGCAGGTCAACGAAAACGCTTTGCTCTAGATACTGCCGAAAATCGTCGCGGTTGGCAAATGGGTTAAAGTCGAGCACACAGCGCTCATCGGCGTGTTCTCTCACCTGAGCCATGAACGCAGAAAATGTCTCTGGCTTCGAATCTGGTCCTGTGTTGGGAGAAATAATTTTTCGCTTGTCACCGTAGTAGAGTTCCCCATTCGAAGCGATCGATGTCCAAACCTGGGGTATGACAAAAGAGAAAATGACCTGTGCGTCAATCGGGGGGCTACGATAGTCGGCCAGGGCCTGCCCTGGGGACTTGTAGGAGCCGTGAACGACGGAGGACAGCAATGAGCGCAAAGCCCATGGGCCAGATGTGTTCCCTAAGACAACAGCGGGAAACAACCAGAAAGCGAACAAACCCGGGATCGAGTAAGGCCGTTCGGCCTTGGCGCGAACGAACAGTCCTGTCAACGAGGCCAACATAAACACGACGCCGTACCCGATCGTGCGGGTGTCGTACAAGTCGTATTGCGTCCGGGCGCGTAACAAATACGCCAGGAAAAGATAGCCAGCGCCAGTAATTCCAAAATAGATGTAGGCGCTCCTCTCCACAGACAGGGGTTTGCCACACGGAACAAAGGAAATATGCCGGAACGAAAAGACGAGGAAAACGATTAATGCCGCACCAGCAACAGCGATTTCGTGGAGCGACGCTCGTATAAACGCCACGGTCAAAAACAATAGACTCTCAGGAGCCGGAATCCGCCCCATGCCCGTATTGCTTCCCGTCATGCTGGCATTAAACGTCTGGTAGGCGATAAAGAAAACGCCAGCTACCATGAACGCGGGCAGCGCTCTGAGCGCCAACTGCCGTCCATACGCCAGCCAGGCAGCCAGAAAAGCGACCACGGCAAAGGGTCCGAAGAAATAGCGCGACAGGCACCCGATCAGCAAAAACAAGCCCAGCAGCGCCACATTCCGGTATGTCGCCTCGCCGCGCGCGAGACGGGCGATTGTAAAGAAAACGCCACAACAGGCGAAGATAAAAAGGTTCTCCGACCAAGTCCATTGATATAAGGACAGTGTTATCGGATTGATGATTATGAAGGTGGCGACCAGCAAGTTTCGGGTCTCTTTTGCCAATAGGAGAAAACTCGAAAAGAGAAGAATGAAGTTCGTGAACTTGCTGCTGATCAATAGGTTTGCCAGGTCTGCGGACGGCGCAGTCAGGGCAATCGCCATTGGGTAGCCGCAGGGCCATATGGCGACATATTGGCCGCCCACCACGCAGCCTTGCCCGCGGCGGAGCGATTGCGCCAGAAGCAGGTAACTCCATGAGTCTGGGCTGATGAAGCCGATTGCGCACGCCAGCGCGGCGGTTACCAACAGTATGAGAAGCACCAACAAGTAGTAACGTGATTTCGTGCGCAACATTCTCGATGGACGACGCTCTGACAATCGCAATTTTATTGTCAACGTATATAAACTTGGCTGCCAGGCAACTCCAAACTGTCATTTGCGCCGATTGACGCGTATCGGGACGTCCTTATGCCCTGCCAAGCGCCGAAAATGCTGATTTTTGTGCAAAGCCATGACCGCTCAGAGCCGATCAGAGACTTTCCAGTCAGCAAAGGCCAATGACCGCTTTGTTTCACGTAGGACAAATCAGGCGGTGTCGGCGCGGCCCGCCGGCCGCTCCATATGTAGTGGGTGTCTATCGTAACCGGATAGGCGCGCTTGGAAGGTCAAATAGATGAATAATGTCGCGGCCGTCCGCGCCATCCTCCTGCGTGATTGGGATCCGTCAAGCGTCGGTGAGAATCCAAATCTTGCCGACGATTCTTATATCCCGGGCCTTTTGCGTTTGATTGAAAGCAATTGTTCCGTCGATCAGCTGGAAAGCTATCTTCTGAAATTGGGAGATGGATCGGATTTGCGTCCTGATCCGGCTGCGATTGCGCTCGCCGCAAGAATATCTTCGCGGCCGTGCATAAAGGGCGCGCATGACGAGCCGTTTTACGCTCCATTATCACTACAGCGTTAATCGCAATGAAGACGAGGTCATCAAGTCGTTCGAGCGCGGCAGACCTATAGGCGGAGGACGGGCATGGCGCGCGACGAAGGTCTTGAGGAACTGCTTCGGGAGCATCTCGAGGCTGAACCCGGATTGACGGAGAAGGCGATGTTCGGCGGCCGCGCCTGGCTGCTCAACGGCAAACTGCTCTGCGGCGCCCGCGACGACGGGATGCTGGTCCGGCTTGGCAGGGATCAGGACGGCTGGGCGCTGCAGGCGCCGGACGTCGTTCCGATGCTGTCGCGCGGGAAGCGCATGCACGGCTGGGTCCGCGCCGGGCCGGACGCTTTTGGCGACGATGCGCTGCGCGGGAAGCTTATCGACGCCGCGCTCGCCTTTGTGCGGGCGTTGCCGGCGAAATAGGCGTCGCAAGCGGCCGGGTCGGATGGCGAAGGTGGCGGGGCGCGCCGTCAGGCTTTTTTCGGCGCGCCGCCGCTTGCCCCCGCGATGACGGCGAGCAGCGCGTCCGCTGCGCGGCTGCGGCGGCGCTCGCGGTGGCTCAGCGCATAGAACGCGCGGTCGGGCAGGCGCAGCGGCAGCTCGCGCAAAAGCCCCGCTTCAAGGCTCGGCGCCGCCACCGAGGCCGAGAGGGCGCTGGCGCCCATGCCGGCCTCGACCGCCGCGCGCACGGCCTCGTTCGAGGGCAGCTCCATGGCGACGCGAAGGGCGGCCGGATCGACGCCAAGGCCGCGCAGCGCCGCCTCGAATTCCGAGCGCGTGCCGGAGCCTTCTTCGCGCAACACCCATTCGCCGGCGCGAAGGTCCTCAGCTGTGAGCGTCGTCCGGTCGGCCCAGGGATGGCCGGCGCCGACGATCAGCGCGAGCTGGTCGCGGGCGACCGGGCGGGCGTCGAGATGCGGATTGTCGATGACGCCCTCGACGAAGCCAAGCTCCGCGCGTCCGGCCTCGACGCTTTCAGCGACCTGCGCCGTATTGCCGATGGAAAGGCTGACGTCGATCAGCGGCCAGGCGCGCCGGAAGGCGACGAGATGGTGCGGCAGCCAGTAGCTGGCGATGGTCTGGCTCGCCTCGACGCTGAGCGAACCCCGCGCGAGGCCGCCGATTTCGCTTAAGGTCCGCGCCGCCGCCTCGGCCGCCGCCAGAACCGCGCGCGCCTCGGGCAGAAACAGGCGGCCCGCGGCCGTCAGTTCGACGCGCCGTCCAACGCGGTCGAACAATTTGGTCGCATGGCGCGCCTCCAGAGCGGCGATGGCGCTCGAGGCCGCCGATTGAGCGAGATTCAGCGCCCGCGCCGCCTCTGTCACATGCAGCCGCTCGGCGACGGCGACGAAAATGCGGAGCTGGTCCAGAGTCATGCGTTTCGCCCTCGCATCAAATCAATCTGAATTTTAGATCATTATAATAGATTTAATTCGTTATTAAGATTAAATCTAGCGCGCTAAAAAGTCTCCTGAAAATCGAAGGAGACCGATGATGACCGAAGTCCTGACCCTTGAGGCGTTGACGCGGGCGCTCCCCCCGGCGCGGCCGAACCGCCTGCGCGAGATGGTGCGCCAGTTCACGCCGAACTGGTTCGCGGCGACCATGGGCACGGGCGGCCTTGCGCTGGCGCTGAACCAGTTTCCCTTTTCCATTCCGGGGCTGCATGAGGCCGCGCGGGCGCTGTGGCTTTTCAATATTGGCCTGTTTTGCCTGTTCTCGCTGCTCTACGCCGCGCGCTGGATCTTTTTCTTCCACGGCGCGCGGCGCATCCTCGCGCATCCGGCCGCCTCGATGTTTTTTGGCTGCATCCCGATGGGGCTTGCGACCATCGTCAATGGCTTCCTCATCTTTGGCGTTCCGCTCTGGGGCGAGCGGGCGCTCATCATCGCCGATGCGCTGTGGCGGGCGGATGTCGCCATGTCGCTCGCCTGCGGCCTTCTCATCCCCTTTCTGATGTTCACGCGGCAGGAGCACAGCCTGCCGAAGATGACGGCCATCTGGTTGCTGCCGGTGGTGGCGGCGGAGGTCGCGGCGGCCAGCGGCGCGCTGCTGGCGGCGCATCTTCCCGCCGCCGAGGCTTTCGCCATCGTCGTCGTCAGCTACGGGCTGTGGGGCTTCTCCGTGCCGCTGGCGATGAGCCTGCTCGTCATCCTGCTGCTGCGCCTCGCGCTCCATAAACTGCCCGAGCGCGACATGGCGGCCTCCGGCTGGCTGGCGCTGGGGCCGATCGGCACGGGCGCGCTGGGCCTTCTGACCCTCGGCGCCGCCGCCCCGCGCGCCTTCGCGGCGGCCGGGCTTCAGAGCGCCGGCGACGTCGCTTTCGGTTGCGGCCTTCTCGGCGGCGCGGCGCTTTGGGGCTATGGCTTCTGGTGGCTGATGCTGGCGCTGTTGAAGACTGCGTTCTATCTGCGCCGCGGCATGCCTTTCAACATGGGCTGGTGGGGCTTCACCTTCCCGCTCGCCGTCTATACGCTGGCGACGCTGGCCCTCGCCAATGCGACGCATCTTTTCTTTCTCTCCGCGATCGGCGCGCTGCTTGTCGCGTGCCTTGCGGCCTTCTGGACGATCGTCGCGGCGCGGACGGCGCTTGGCGCCTGGAGCGGCGCGTTGTTTTTCTCGCCATGCCTGCAGCAGGCGCCGCGTCGCGGTTTCGACGCCGGCGCTGGCATCTGATGCGCGGCGTCAATCACTGTCGCGGACAGTCTCACGTCAGCCTTCCGGCTCAAGCTGTTGTTCGATTCGCGTCGAATCGGGCGGCAGCTTGGGCGTTCGATTTGTCGACGTGACCGGGCAAAGGCAGGTTTGCTTGGGCGACCGGGGGGCGAATTGCGGCTCGCCGCCTGCGCCAAATCGCCGCCAGAACGGCCTTTATGACGCCGAAACGAAGATTTTGTGAGGAAAAAACAAACTTTTCCGTTCGACTGGCGTTGGATTTGCTTGGAGGCGTTCTAGACTGCGCTCTCCGAAAGGCGAGGGCGATCCGACGACTGGGAGCTTTCGATGGATGTTCCGAAGCGCTTGCAGGGCGGCCTTTGTGACAACGGCTGCCATCATTACTTCCGCCGCGCGAAAATCGCATTTGACGCCGGCGCACCGAAGATCGCGCAATGCCGCGTCAGCGAGGGGTTAAGCGCAATCAACAATTGCCGCGTTCACGAGGCCCGGCGGCAGGCGCTCGCGGCGCCTGAGGAAGAAATCGATCGCGAAGACGCCAGAGACGCAGAGGATCCGACGGAGAGTTCGGGCGCGTGCGGCCCCGCCGCTGTAGCGCCAGGCTCCCCCGACGAGTTCTCCGAATTTCTCGGCCTCTTCGGCAGGCTGTTGCAGGCCGAGGAGGACAGGGTGGATCCCGAACTGGCGGACTTTCGCACGGCTTTGCTGGTCGAAATCGGCGACGTCGGCGGTCAGCTCAGGCCTTAGAGCGGGATTACGAGAATCGGCCGTTCCTCCCGCATCCTGGTCAGGCTGTGTTTTTCGCCCTGTATTGAGATGAGCCCTCGCTTCGCGCGTTCCGCAATCTCCTCGCTGGAGCCGCGCCGCGCCTCGCCGGTCAGGCGTGAGGGTCTGGCGGCCTATTTGTCGATCTTGAAGGCGCGCGCCGTCGCCGCGAGGGCGCCGCCGTTTTTCTCGGCCTCGCTCAACGCCGCCGGAAAAAGTTTGGCGCTGGCGGTCGGCTGGCCCGGGCGCAGGCCGGCGAGGGGCTTTTCGCCGGCCACCGCGAGGATGAGTTGCTGGCCGCCTTCGCCTGGGTCCAGGCGGGCGCTGAAGGTCAGCGCGCCGTCGGCTCCCGACAGCGTCGCGGGCAGGGCGCGCGCCGTGCCGTCGGCGGCGACCATGAGGACGGCGATCTCGCGTCCGTCGGCGCCTGAGACCGAGCCCGAAAGCGTCTGGCCTGCGCGCAGCGACGAGGCCGTGAGTTCGAGTCTAATGGGCGCGGCCGGCGTCTTGCGCAATTGATCGAGGAAGGCGATCGCCGGGCATTGTGGCTCCGCCACCTGGCGCACGCCGATGTCAGCCTCGAAGCCGTCGGCGCGGCGGAGGGCCTGGTCGAGGGCGCGGAACGGCGCGGTGTTGAGGCCATAACCTTCGATCGCCGGACTGCCGTCGGCGAGCACGACGGGCGCCGCGAAGAAACAGCCGCCGCCGTCAAATTCGTCAAGCGTCCTGACGAGGGCCGCGAGCCGGATGCGCCGCGCCGCCGCCTCGCCCGGTTCGACCGCCGCGGGCGGCTCGGGGTCGAGCCGCCTGAGGTTCATCGGCGCGAGGCCGGGCTTCACCGGATCCGCCCGCGCGGGCGGCGCCGGCGGCGCCGGCCTGCCGGCGGTTGCGGCGAGGTCGCCTTGAAGGACTGGCGGCGGCGGTGACGTGCGAGGCGCCGACCACAGCGCTGGATAGAGGGCGAGCGCGGCGGCGGCAAGACCGGCTATGGCGGCGGCGCCGAACGCCAGATTCATCCGGCTGATCGTGAGTCCGGCCGGCTTGGCCCCTGCGGTCCTGCGTTTGCGCCGGCGTCGCGCAATTGGCGGCGCGTCGGGGCTCCAGACGGCGATCTCCGCCATGGAGGATGGTCTGTCGTCGGGATTTGGCTCCAGCATCTGCTCGATCAACGGACGCAGGCGCGCATCGACCCCGCTGAGGTCGGGGATGACGCGCCGCTTTTCGACGACCTCGACATGGTTGCCGCCCATATCGATCGGCTGGCCGCGCAAGGCTTCGGACAGCACGAGGCCGAGGCTGTAGATGTCGGATTTCGGCGTGATGTCGCCGCCGAAGAGGCCGAGTTGCTCGGGCGAGACGTAGTTGTATTTGCCGGCGAAGCCGGTGCCTATGACCGTTCCCTCGTCCTCGAGCTGCGTCGAGCGGGCGATGCCGAAATCGATGATCTTGGCCTGCCCCATATCGCCCGCGGGGATGATGATGTTGTCGGATGAAACGTCGCGATGGACGATGCCGCGCTCATGCGCGGCGGAGAGCCCCGAAGCGATGCGCCGCATCAGTCGGACCACGGCCTCGAAGGCGAGCGGGCCGCCGCGCAGCATCGTCGACAGTGACAGCCCGTCGACATATTCCATCGCGAGATAGGGCCGCTCCAGCGCCGGATCGATCGTGAACACGTAATAGCGGACGATCGCCTCGTGATAGAGATTGTGGAGCGCCGATGCTTCCTTGCGAAACATCGCGAAGGCGGCTTCAGCCTCGGCGAGATCGGGGCGGATGAGCTTGATCGCGACGATGTCGCCGGTCTGGATGGCGTGGCCCTTGTAGACCTCGCCCATGCCGCCGGCGGCGATCGGCTCGTCGATCTCGTAGATCCCGTTGAGCTGGGTCCCGGCCGGAATGATCGGCCGCGTCGATCCGGGCGACGGCGCCTGATTCATCCTGGCGTCCTGCGCGGCGCCGGCGCGATGCCCTGCGCGAAGACGACGGTCGATCCCAGCGGCGCGTAGCGAGCGATGACGACCGTCACATTATCGGTGGCGCCGCGCTCCATGGTCAGCGCTATGAGGCTGTCGCAGGCGCCCTGCGGCGCGGCGCGGCGGGTGCTTTCGAGGATTTCAGCGTCGGCGACATGGGTCGTCAGGCCATCGCTGCAAATGACGAAGAGATCGCCTTTTTCGAGCACGCCCTGGACGATCTCAAGCTCAAGCTCATGATAGACGCCGATGGCGCGCGTGATGACGTTGCGGCGCGGCCAGCTGCGCGCCTCCTCGGCCGTCAGCACGCCTTCCGCCAGCAGCTCGGCGACTTCGGTGTGATCGCGCGTCAATTGCTGGATGCGGCCGCGGCGAATGAGATAGACGCGGCTGTCGCCGGACCAGACGCAGGCGTAATAGCCCTCCCACGCGAGCAGGGCGGCGACCGTTGCGCCGATGACGATGCCGCCGCGTTCGTCGGCGATTTGCAGAAGCGTTTCATTGGCGTCCGCGAGCCTCTCCTGGCACGCGGCGAGCAGACCGGCGACCGAGGCGGGCTCGGCCATCTCGGCGAGCTTGTCGATGACGACAGCGCTCGCCAGCGCGCCGGCCTCGTGTCCGCCCATGCCGTCGGCGACCGCGAAGACGCCGCTCTCCGGCAGCAGGAGATAGGCGTCCTCATTCTCATCGCGCACCTTGCCGACGTCGGACGCCGCGCCGCTTTCGAATTTCCGCGATCTGTCGTTCACGGGCTTGTCCATGGGTTCATCCCGGTTGCGCGGCGGTTTCCGCGCGCTTCGCTTCGAGGTCCGGCGGGGGGCCGCGGTGGCTCAGCATGTCGGCGAAAACGGCCGGCGCGGGCATGGCCGGCTGCATCATCGCGCGCGGCGGGCAGTCGGCGCCGCCGATCGTCCACCAGAATGTCGCCGCCTCGGCCGGGCAGTCCGCATTCTCGGCGCGCAAGGCTGCGAAGGCGTTCCGGACAGGAGCGCCGGGGCCGGTCTCGCGCGCGCCAAGCGCGTCGAGGCGCGCCAAGGTCGTTTCGAATGGCGTCGCCGGGTCGAGAGCGTCGAGCAGGAGATCCTCGACGGCGGCGAACCAGCCCTCGCGTGGATCGACGTCGGGCGGCGCGAGATCGTCGATCCCGGATGTCCCGATCAGCGTCAACGGAAACATGCGCCCGAGCGCATCGACGGAGGGCATGAAGGCGCCGATGACGGCTTCGCCGCAGAGCGCTGGCCCGAGCCAGAAACGCCAGATCGGCGCGCTTGCGTAGGCGTTTGCGAAATCGTCGCCGGGCGCGCTCGCGCGCGCTGCGGCGAGGCCGTGTTCGAGCCATGGCTCCCACAGGCTCAGGAAGGCGCGCGGTGTCGAAACCGCGATGAAATCGCGTTTGGCCGGCAGCTTTCCGAACAGGCCGCAGCGCATCGGTTCAGACTCCGCCCGGACAATGGAAGCTGCGCAGCCGCGCAAGATCGAGCGGCTTCAAAGCGGCGCCTGGCGTCGCCGGCGTGGCCGTGAAACGGTAGGCGGCTTCGTGCGAGCCTGACGCGAAGGTGGCGCCGTCGCCGCTGAGCTTGGCCGCGTCGAGCAGATGGAAGAGCGACCACGCGCCGGACTCCTGCACAAGCGGCGATCCGCCGGGGCGAAGCGTCAGCAGCGCGCGATGGCTCTCGCCAGCGCCCGGCCATTGCAGGGTCGCCGCGCTGGAGCCGCCTGCTATGACGGCGCCGTCGATCTCAAGCCGCGAGCCGGCGGCGGTGGGCGGCGTCACCGTGTAGGAGAAGCCGGGCGCCGTCTGGCCCGGGCCGAAGAACGCCGCTCGAATCTCGGCGGCGAGCGAGAAATCGGCGAGGGAGGTCGGCGTCATCCTCCGTGCGAGGGGGCTGCCGTCGCGCCATTTCCACTGCGGCCCGGAGGCGTCGACGCTGGCCAGCACATAGGCGCCGACGAACTGGTCGATGAGGCCCTTCGGGCCGAACATGCGGGCGAAATCGTCGAGGGCGACATCGCGCTCCGCCGCCTTCGCGAAGGGATAGCGGACGGCGATCTTGTCCTGGCAGACGAGCGTCACCTGCTGGCGCAGCGCCGCGACGGCCCCCGCCACGTTGGAATCGGCGATCTCGCGCATGATGTCGGCGCCCGCATCGTCCATCATGCGCGCGAAAGGCTGCGGCAGGCCGGCGGCGTCGGCGCGCAGACCCGCGGCGCCGCTGGCGATGCGCGGGATAAGGTCCGCGGCTGGCGCGCCATTGCTCGCAAGGCGCCTCAGATTGAGGCGGATGTCGTTCAGCTGCGACAGCATCTGATCGATTGGGCGGCGCCCCGGATCGCCGTCGACCAGCCTGTGAAACGGCGCCAGCGCCGCATCAATGATGGCCGCCGGCGTTTTGGCGTCCGCGCCGTCGGAGTCCGTCTCCGGCGGCGGCGCAGGCTCGGCGAGCAGGGTCTCGTCGCGGATCGATTCGAGCAGCGCGATGATCGGCGAGGTGACGGACGAGGCGGCGGCGAGCAGCGGATAGGCGGGCCGGTCTGCGGTGAGGCGGCGCATCTTCAATTTGCCGATGGCCTCGCGCCAGGCGTCGACGAAGGCCATGGCATAGGCCTCGCCGAGGTCAGCGGCGAGATGATCATATTGCGCGGAGACCTCGGGCGTTTGCCCGGCGGCGCCGAGAACCCAGCGGTCGCGCGCCGCCTCGCTGACGACGGTGGGCGCCGCGGCGGCGTAACTGGCGAAGCCGGATCTGGTCAGGAACCAGGGGATCTTGATGTTCTCGATCGAGGGCTCGAACAAGGCGGGCGCGTTCGCGCCGCCGGCCTTGGCGGCGGTCCAGTCCGGCCGACCGGTCGCCTTGGCCCGCGCCGCCAGAAGGTCGAGCGCGCGCGTTGCAACGTTCTGGCGGGCGAGGATGGCTTGCGCCTTTTCGACCAGCGGGCCGTTGAGCTGGACCAGCGGGCCCCGTCCGGTTTCGAGATCGAGCATGGCGGAAAGATGCTGCGCCAGCTCCTCGCGCCCTTCGGCGTTGCGTGGACCGGGATAGAGATTGTCCGACCAGTCGCGCTTCATATAGTCGAGCAGAAACTGCCGGTCCGCGGTCTTGAGGCCGCCGAGCATCAGATAGGCTTTGAGCGCGTCGAACAGCGCCGACGGATCATTGGCGTCGGCCTCGATCTGCTCCTCGAGGCGAAAGATGAGGCGCGGCCGCAACATTCGCTCGAGCCCGGCGCCATAAGCGGTGTTCGACGCCGATCTGAGCCGCGCCGCCTGACTGAGGCCAAGGTTGCCTGGCGCGTTCGCCTGCGCCTGGTCGCCATAGCCGCCGGGCAGAAAACGCAAGGCGTGCAGCGCTGTCAGCGCTTTGCTGAAATCGCGGTCGCCGACGACGTTGGCGTCGCCTATTCCGCGCGATTCGGCGGCGTATTTTCGCGCCGCCTCCTCGCTGTCGCGAATGCGCTCCTGGTTGCGGGCGTAGATCAGCCAACCGGCGCCGGCGAGCAGCGGCGCGGCGATGAGGAGGCCGCCGAGCGCCGCCATTCTGGCGAGGCGGGCGCCGCGCCCGGTCGAGACCCAGCCGGCTTCGCCGATGATGACCTTGCGGATCAAATCGGTGAGGAAGAAGCTCTTGCCCTGTCCGGAATAGGGCGGCGCGGCGACGGCCTCGGCGCCGAATCCCTTGGCGAGCGCGCCGAGCAGCTGATCGATCGGCGTGCCCTGCTGCGTGCCGGATGTGAAATAGAAGCCGCGCAGCGCTGCTTTGATCTTGTAATGGGCGGGATCGAAAATGGCGTTGAGAAAGCCGATCACACGCGGCTGCAACGCCGCGATCTGCGCCGGGAAGCCGAATTGCAGAACGCGGTTCACCGGGTTCTTCTCGGCGTTGAGGCGGTCCCGTGCGAGCCGCGTCAGCGGCAGGGCGAGCGCGTCGAATTCGGCCGGCGCCTGGGCCAGCATGGATTTGCCCCTGTCCATCGTCTGGAAGGTGGCGCCGAACACCTGCGCGCGTTGCGATTCGTTGAGATCGCCGAAAAATTCCATGAAGCCGACGACGAGATCGGCCTTGGTGAACAAGGCGTAGACTGGAAAATCGACCTTGAGCCGCGCCTGCAGTTCGAGCAGGCGGGCCCGGATCGCCGTCGCATGAGCGGCGACCTCCTCCTGCGGCAGCGTCAGCAGATCCTCGATGCTGATCGCGACAAGGACGCCGTTGATCGGCTGGCGCGGCCGGTTGCGCTTCAGGAGGTCGAGAAAGGCGAGCCAGCTTCTCTGGTCGGCCTTGGCGTCGGAATCTTGTGTCGTGTAGCGACCGGCGGTGTCGATCAGCACGGCGTCTTCGGTAAACCACCAGTCGCAATAACGCGTGCCGCCGACGCCCTTGACGGCGCCCGGCGCAGCGTTTCCGGCGAGCGGGAATTTGAGGCCTGAATTGATCAGCGCGGTGGTCTTTCCCGATCCGGGCGGCCCGATCAGGAGATACCAGGGCAGATCGTAAAGATAGTTGGCGCGTCCGTGCGCGCGCAGAACGCCGAGGGCCTCCTTCATGCGTTCGGCCAGCACCGGCGCGTCGCTGTCGTCCGCGCCGATGCCGCGCGCGATGCGCTCCGCGCCCTTGCGGCGCCGGTTTAGGCGCAGCGCCGCGGCGCCCGCGATCAGCGCCAGCGCCAGCGCGATCGCGCCCGCACGGGGGAGTGGTTCCTCCAGCGGATGCGCGTCCCCGATGGCGATCTGCGGCGCGGCGAACCAGATCAGCGCGGCGAGCGCGGCCGCGCCGGCGAGGCTGATCAGAATGCGGAGCCAGAGTTTTCGTGTCATCCAATTCGCGTTTTTTGGAGAATGATCGGCGGGTGCGGCGATCCTTTAGCGGCGCTCTTTCAGGGTTCAGTCGCTGCGCGGGACGACGATTTCGACGCGGCGGTTCCTGGCCCGCCCTTCCGCCGTATCGTTTGTGGCGATCGGGGCGTCGGCGCCCTTGCCTTCGGTGACGACGCGCTCGGGATGCGACAGCCGTTGCTTCAAAAGCGCGCCGACCACGTTGGCGCGCTCCAGCGAGAGTTCGAAATTCGAGGCGAAGCGCGCGTTGGCGATCGGCGTGTCGTCGGAATGTCCGACCACCTTGACGGCCGCTTCGTCGTCGAGCGCGAGCGCGATGAAGCTCATCAGGGGCTTCACCGACTCGATGATCGCCGTCTTGCCGGGCTTGAAGAGGTCTTGTTCGACGATGCGGATGATAATTTTGTCGGCGCTGGGCTCGAGGCTCAAGGTTCCCGCCGCGATGTTCGGCGCCAGCACGGTGCGGATATGATCGAGTTGCGAGACCTGTTCGGGCGTCGGCGGCGGCGCGGGCGGCGGCGGCGCCTCGACCTTCCGGGCGATGCTCACCGGAGTCGCCGGGTTCAGCGCTGCGAGGGCGCGCGCCGCCGTCTCGGCGCGATGGTTGAGCGAAATTCTGAGGCCGACGAAAGCGCCAAACAGCAAAAGCCCAACGAATCCGGCGATCGCCCAGAAGGGGACGCGCAGCCGCGTCGCGCGGCTGGGAAGGGACTGACCTCGCCAATGCGGCGACAGAAACGGCGCCTCCGCGGGCCCCCATTTTTGTAGAATCTGATGCAATTCGCTCGTCATGGCGGCGGCGGCGCCCGCCGCGGCGCTCTGGCGGCCGCCCTGATAGGCGAGGGCGAGGCAGGCGTAAAACAGCTCCAGCAGAGCGAAATGCGTGCGCGGATCCTTTTCCAGGCGATCGAGTTCGTCGAAGAAGCGCCGGCCGCCATTGTTCTCGCCGAAGAAGCGCGTCATCAGGCCAGGATAGGCCCCGCCGGGCCGCCCGGCGCCGGCGCGTCCCTCGCCGGGCAGATTGGCGAGCACATGGTCGGCGCTGGCGCAGAGGGCGAGTTTGGCTCCGTTGGCTTCGCCGGGCGCGACGCCGGCGGCGGTCATTTCGCGTTCGCTTCGTTCAATCCCCGCCGCGATCTGGGCGACGAGGCCATGGCCCGGCGCACGCAGCAGCGCGGCGCGCAGGCGCCCGAGCAGCAGCAGCAGCGGGCTCGCCGCCCGCGTGATAGGGTTGGCGTCCGGGGCGGCGAGATCAGCGCTCTGAACCGAAGCCTTGCGCGGCGGCGGCGGGGTCGCTCCCGGCGCGGGCGCCGGTTGGCGCGCAGGGGGGCGCCGTCCGGCTGGATTGGGCCGGAAAACGGTGTGATCGTCGTTATGAACCTGCGTCATCTCGCGCGGATCGGACGCGCCACGCGCTTCCGCGCGCCGGGGCGCTGCGGCTTCTTGCGGTGCGGGCGATTGCGGGGCGCCAGCCGCCGGGCGCGCGGGCGGGCCGGGACGAAAAATCGTCCGCTCGTCGCGCCCCTCGGGCTCCGGGAACTGATCCTTGTCGCTCATTGCGCTGCCGCCGGCCCTTGCCGCTGGAGATATTTGGGGTGTCCAGAAAGGAAGATCGTATCTGCAATCGTTTTTGCTTAGAGCGTCGCTTTCGAAATCTTTCGATCCTTGCGGGGCGACGCGGCCGCCTCCGCCGCCACTTCCTTCATTTTGTCTCTTTGCCCTGATCGTAGCATTGCGCGAAATAGAGCATGAAGGCGTCGACAAGCCCGTCTTCGTGACGCAGCGTCTTGGCTTGCCAGCGCGCAACATATCGATCCCACAGCCGCGCCTTATGCGCGCCGAACAGGGCGGCGAGACTCTTGTCCTCGCCGGCGGCATCCTCGATCGCCTTCGGATCGAGATCCTCGACGAGCATGCGCACCGCTTGCTGCATTGCGGCATAGGTCATGACCTGATGCGTCTTCAAATCGGAGAAGGCGCCATCGAGCGCGCGCCGCGCGTCGAGATAGCCGCTGCTGCGCGGTCCGAACATGATCTTCAGGGCGTCGGTCGCGGTCGGCGCGAACTTCAAGGGGTTGTTGTCGAGCGCCTGGATCATGGTCTGGCTCGAGGCGCGCGCGAAGCGCTTGGCCTTGAAGCGCGCGTTGAGCAATTGCGTCAGATCCTCGACCACAAGCCGCATCAGGGCGCCAAGTTCCTCCGCGACCTTGAGCCCGTCCTGACGGGCGAAAATATGCTCGGGAACGCCGGCGCCTTTGGCGAAGCGGCGCAGGAATTCCTCCGCCGCCAGCGGCGCTCCGGCCGCCGACGCTGTTTCGTTGAGGCCTTCCGCCTCCACCGCGCTCCACGCGCGGGCCTCCTGCTGGCGCGGATCGAGCGTCGCGGCCTCGCTGGGCGGCGGCTCCGGCGTCTGGACCTGCTCCGAGGCCTGCCCGGCGACAGCGGCGCTATCATCCGCCTTGCTGGGCTCCCTGAGCGGCGCGCTACTGGCGCCGCGGGGGCGGAACATGGTGGGCGGCCGGGTCGCCGCGACGTCCTGCCGGATGGGGGCGTCGGTCGGCGCCGGCGGGGCGCCCGGCGGCGCGCTTTCGGCGGCGGCTTGCGCTATTTCAACGTCGAGCCGGGCGGAGCCCGTCCCTTCGAGGGACGCGAGGGAATTGACGCTGGCGGCTTCGGGCAATGCCGGCTCGGCGACGGCGAGAGCCGGCGCGGCCTCCTCGTCGGGTTCGATCGCCACGGCTATGACATAGCTCCCGATGGTGAGCCGGTCGCCGTCGCGCAGCCGGTAGGGGGCCTGGACGCGTCTCGCGCTGTCGTTCAGAAATGTGCCGTTGGTGGAGACATCGTTCAACCAATAGCCGTCGTCGCGATAACGCACCTCGCAATGGCGGCTCGAAATGAAGCGCGTCGGATCGGGCAGCGACCAGTCGATCGTGGCCGAGCGGCCGATGTCGACGCCGCGCTCGCCGGTCAGCCTGACGCTGACCGGAGCGCCGTTCGGCAGGCTCCGCTCATTCTCGATCGTCAGAACCAGCGTCATGTCCCGCATCTCCGCGCTTTTTTTGCAGAAATCGCCTCTTGTCTTCAGTCACCCGGGCAATCGCGACGGTCGGCCCGGAATAACGCAAATGAGCGGCCTTCGCCACTCCATCGCCGGTTTCGGTCTTTCTCGGTGCGCCAGCGCACGCCCGCGCCGGGCGCCCGGAGTCATTGTCTAAATTCTAGACCCAACCTATGTTAGCGTCGATGTTCCACCTATTACGCGTGTTGTCGCTGCGCCATGTCGCCTTACGGTTGTCCTGCGCCGAGGTCCGCGCGCGTGAATGGTCCAAGATATGACCAGGCCGTTCCGGTTTCTCGTCCTGCTTCTTTGCGGTCTGCTGTCGCTGGCGGCGACGGCTGCCGGCGTCGCCGCGTCCGAGCGTCGCGTCGCGCTGGTGATCGGCAATTCGGCCTATAAATCGCCGGGCCTCGAAATCCCCAACGCCCGCAACGACGCGCAGGACACCGCGAGCGCCCTGAAGGCGCTTGGCTTCGACGTGCTGCTCGCGACGGACGTCGACCTCGCCGGCGCGAGCAAGGCGATCCAGCAATTCGCGCGCATGTCGATCGGCGCCGATGCGACCCTTTTCTATTTCGCCGGCCATGCCGTCCAGTATCAGGGCCAGAACTATCTGCTTCCCGTCGACGCCGAGGTGAGGGACGAGATCAGCCTGCCGTTCGAGACCATCGCGGTCGACAATATACGTTCGGCCCTCGATCGCTCCAACGGCGTCAAGATCATGGTGCTCGACGCCTGCCGCACCAATCCCGTCTCCGAGCGGCTGGCGCGGCTGGCGAGCGCGGCGCCGTCGTTCAGCTCCGCGTTCGATGCGGGCGAGCGGACGCGCGGGTTGCAGCGAATCGACAAGTCGGACGGCCTCGTCGTCGCGTTTTCGACCTCGCCGGGCGATGTCGCGCTTGATGGCCAGGATCGCAACAGTCCCTTCACCAGGGCCTTTCTGCGCCGCCTCAACGAACCGGGGCTTGAGATCGAGACGATGTTTCGCCGCATCGCCGCTGACGTCAGCGCGGCGACGGGCGGGCGCCAGCGTCCCGAAACCTATGTTTCGCTCGTCAGCGAATATTACCTCAATCAGGACGACAGCCTCGCCTGGGACAGAATCAAGGGAACCGACGATCCCGAAGTTCTCAATGATTTCATCGAACGTTACCCCTCGTCCTACTACGCCATCGCCGCGCGCTATCGCCTTGAGGCGCTGCAGCGCGCCATCGAGGCGGCGCGCGCGCAGGCGCTGCGGGAGGCGGACTTGGCAAGGCGGGAGAAAGAGCTCGCGGCGCAACGGGCGCAGGCCGAGGCCGCGAAGGCCGCCTGCGAGCGTGACGCGACCGCGCTGCAGGCGATCGCGCCCGCGGACGCCCCGGCCCTGCGCGGCTTCGTCGCCAGCGCGTCCTGCGGCGCGGTCCAGGCTGCGGCGAGCGCCCGGCTCTCAGATCTCGAGGCGCGAATCGCGGCGGACGCCGCGCTCTGCCAGAACGAGGATAATGATTTGAAGGCGCTGGTCGCAAAGGGCGATGCGGCGGCGATCTCGGCCCTGCGCGCCGATGCGCGTTGTCCGGCAACGAACGCCGCGGCCGAACAGGGGCTGCGCGCCATCGCCGCCGCCGCGGACGCAGCTTGCGGCGCGGCCAATGCAACGCTGAACGGGATTGGCGCGCGGGACGTCGCCGCGCTGCGCGCGCTGATCGACAAGGCGCCCTGCGCCATTGTCGCAAGCGCCGCAGCGCAGCGCCTCGCGGAGGGGGTGGCCGCCATCGCGCAGGAGGCGCAGGCCTGCAGGCGCGATCAGGCCGCGTGGAAGGATCTCGCCAGTTCGTCCGACCGCGCCGCCATCGCGGCGTTTCGCCAGCGCGCGGCCTGTCCGGATGTGATCGCCGCGATCGACCAGGCGGAGGACGAATTCAAGACGGCCTGCGCCGCCGAGCAGGGCGCTCTCGCCGCAATCGGGGCGAATGACGCCGAGGCGACGAGGGCCTTCCTCGCCAATGCGATCTGCGACGACGCCAAAACGGCCGCGCGCGCCAAAATCGCCGCCATTGCGGCTGCGGCTGCGCGGCTTGAGGACGCCTGCGCGCGCGAGGATGCAGAGCTGGCCGGGCTGAAGTCGCAAGGCGCCGGGGCGCGGGGCAAGCTGATTGATCTCAAGGGCCGGCTGACCTGCGGGCGGCTGCGTCCCGACCTCGAGGCCGCGCTGGAGCAGATTGCGCCGCAGCCAGCGCCATCCGCCGCCGCGCCGCCGCAGACGCCGGCCGCCAGGCTGCTGCGGCGGCCGAGGACGAACGATCTCGCCCGGCCCGCGCCGCAACCCGCGCCGCAAAGGGCGGCCGAGCCGAAGCCCGCGAAGCCGGCGCGTCCGGCCGCCGTCGCCGCGCCGGCGCGCGTGGCGCGGCCCGTCCAGCCCGACCGGCCGCCGCCGGCGCAGTCCACAGCTCAATCGGCTCCGAACCGGCCGGATCGTCCCGCCTCGCCGCTCGGCGTCGGATTCTAGCTTTGCTGGGGACGGCGGCGCAGATCGCCGCATGGGCGAAAATATGAGGCCTTTACGGCTTGCGCCGGTTTCATGGAGCCGATATATCCTCTCGCCACAGCCGATCCCCCTTTTTCCGCGGGATCGGGGCGCGTAGCTCAGCGGGAGAGCACTACGTTGACATCGTAGGGGTCACAGGTTCGATCCCTGTCGCGCCCACCATCTTGAAGACAGCAACCCGAAATGGATGGCTGAAAACGCTTATGGCCACACCGGATTCAGCGGTGTGGCCATAGCGTTTGCAGTCTCGGTCTGTTTCGCGCGCCGAAGCTGGCTCAATTTCAGGGGTTGTACTCGGTGCAATTGCCATTGGGGTCGAATTGGGTGCATTGGCAACCGCCGAGGGCCAGCGCCGCTGCGCCAATGACGAGAGCGATGAACGCCATCCTGCCGCGCGATGCGCGCCGACGGCCGTTCAAATTATTGTCGTTTGTGAAAGACATTGCGATACCCTTGCGCTGTCGAGGAAGCCCATCGCTGCTGGAAGCCGCAGCGAATGGAAAAGTTGTAGTGGCGTTCGGGGCGCGACCCGTGTGGTGATTCCCACATGCCGGACGGTGATCGGAACGGCGCCGCTCCAAAACGCGGGCCAAGTTGCCTGGATGGAGCAAGGTTTTGATTTAACTCATATTATTTGTCTGGCGCGGATCGCGCCTCGATCTTCGCGCGTTGCGCGAAGATGGCGATGGCGCCGACGAATCGGGGCGAAAGGTTTGTAACGCCGCGATGAAAGGCGCCGGCGGGGTTTCGGCGCAGCGTCTTGCGCTTGAAGGGCGCCGGTCGTAAATCCCTGTCTCGGGACGCCTAAAGCCCGGCCGCCGGTTGAGACGCCCCAATTTCGTCCCGCCGATCGTCGTAAACTCGGCGTGTCAAGGCCGGGAGCTTCGAACGCGAAGCGCCCAAGGCCTGAAGGTGCAAGGTGTGACGAATGACGACCCTTCCGTTTCCTGACCTCAAAGCTGACCGGGCCCAGCATCATTTTGACATTCGCGCGCTGATCGCGGCGCGTGAGGGGGAGCGCTACAGCCTCAACGCGCAGCACATGAACGAAATGATGGTGCGCGTCTTCCAGACCATCGGCACCGACGTGGGCTTTCAGAAGGGGCAGGGCCAATATCTCTATGACCGTCGCGGCGCGCGCTATCTTGATCTTCTGAGCGGCTGGGGCGTGTTCGGCGTCGGACGCAACCATCCGCTGGTGCGCGAGACGCTGAACGGCGTCCTCGCCGCTGATCTGCCCAATCTGGTGCAGATGGACGCCTCGCTCCTCGCCGGGCTGCTGGCCGAACGTCTGCTTGGCTTCACGCCCTGGCTCGACAAGGTCTTCTTCGCCAATTCGGGAACCGAGGCGGTCGAGGCGGCGGTCAAATTCGCGCGCCGCACCACGGGCCGGGGCGAGATCGTCTATTGCAGCGACGCCTTTCACGGCCTCACCTATGGCGCCCTTTCCATGAACGGCGACAGCGTGTTCAAGGAGGGCTTCGAGCCGCTGGCGCCGGGTTTCACCGAGGTTCCCTTCAACGATCTCGCCGCGCTCGAGACCGTGCTTTCAGCGCGCCGGACCGCGGCCTTCATCGTCGAGCCGATCCAGGGCAAAGGGGTCAATGTCCCAGACGATTCCTATCTCGCAGACGCCGCGCGGCTGTGCCGCAAATATGGCGCCCTTTTCATCGCCGACGAGATCCAGACCGGCATGGGCCGCACCGGGCGTTTTCTGGCGGTCGAGCATTGGGGCGTCGAGCCCGATATGGTGCTTCTGTCCAAGGCGCTCTCGGGCGGCCATGCGCCGGTCGGGGCGGTCCTGACCCGCAGGCATATTTTCGACAAAGTGTTCAATCGCCTCGATCGCGCCGTCGTGCATGGTTCGACCTTCGCCAGGAACGACCTCGCCATGGCGGCCGGGCTGGCGACGCTGGAAGTCATCGAATCCGAGGGCCTGATCGCCAATGCGGCGCGCACCGGCGCGCGCCTGTTGAAGAGCTTCGGGGCGATGGCCGAGCGCTATGAACTGGTCAAGGCGGTGCGCGGCAAGGGCCTGATGATCGGCGTCGAATTCGGCGCGCCGCAATCCTTGAAGCTGAAGGCCGCCTGGAGCCTCGTCGAGGCCGTCAACGCCGGGCTGTTCTGCCAGTTGATCACCATTCCCCTCTTCAAGGAGCACAAGATCCTCGTTCAGGTCGCTGGCCACGCCAATCATACGGTCAAGCTGCTGCCTGCTTTGGTGATCGACGACTCCGATTGCGACGAGATCGAGCGCGCCTTCGACGCCGTGATCGCCGATAGCCACCGCGTTCCGGGCGCCGTATGGTCGCTCGGGCGCACGCTCGCGGATCACGCGCTGAAAGCCCGGACGTCGAAATAGAGCTTTGAAAATCGAGCTGATGGACGATCGCCGCCTTCTTGTCGGACGTTTCGGCGCGCCGCATGGCGTCAGGGGCGAAGTGCGGCTGCAAAGTTTCACCGGCGAGCCGGGGGCCATCGCGCGCTATGCCGAGCTTGGCGACATGAGCGGCGCGCGGCGATTCGCGATCAAGTCGCTGCGCCATATCAGGGACAATCTGTTCGTCGCGCGGATCGACGGCGTCGCCGATCGCGACGGCGCCGAGCGGCTGACGAATGTCGAGATCTATGTGTCGCGCGCGGCTCTGCCCGCGCCCGCCGAAGAGGAGTTCTATCTCGCCGATCTGATCGGCCTCGCGGCGCTCGACGAATCCCGCGCGCCGATTGGGCGCGTCGCGAATGTGCTCGATTTCGGCGGCGGCGACATTCTCGAAGTAGCTCCGAGCGCTGGCGGGGAGACGCTGCTTTTCCCCTTCACGAAAGCCGTCGTCCCGGAAATCGACGTCGGGGCCGGCTGGGTCGTGATCGTCGCGCCGGACGAGGTCTCGGGCGAGGCGGGCGTCGCCGAGGGCGCGGCGCGGCGGGCTTCCTCCGGCGAGACCTGAACGGCGATGTGGCGCGCGACGGTCTTCACGCTTTTTCCCGATATGTTTCCTGGTCCCCTTGGGACCTCGCTCGCTGGCGACGCGCGCGCGCGCGGGCTCTGGGCGTTCGAGGCGCATGACATTCGCGCGCAGGGCCTCGGCCGCCACCGCGCGGTCGACGACACGCCGGCGGGCGGCGGCCCCGGCATGGTCATTCGCGCCGACGTCCTCGCCGCCGCGCTCGACGCGGGACTGGCCGGCGACGACTCCCGGCCGCGGCTGCTGCTCAGTCCGCGCGGCGCGCCGTTGACGCAGGCGCGCGCGCGCGCGCTCAGCGCGGGCGCTGGGGTCGTTCTCGTCTGCGGGCGTTTCGAGGGGGTCGACGAGCGGGTCATCGACGCGCGGGGCCTCGAGGAGATTTCCATCGGCGATTACGTGCTCTCGGGCGGCGAAATCGCCGCCATGGCGGTGCTCGACGCCTGCGTCAGGCTGCTGCCCGGCGTGATGGGCAAGGCGACGTCCGGCCTTGAGGAGAGCTTCGAGGGCGGACTCCTCGAATATCCGCAATTCACCCGCCCGCGCGAATGGGAGGGGCGCGAGATTCCGGAAATCCTGCTGTCCGGCGATCACGCCAAAATCAAAGCCTGGCGCGAGGCCGAGGCGCTGCGGATCACGCGCGAGCGGCGCCCGGATCTTCTCGCCGATCGCCCGGCGCCCTCCGCCAGGGACCGCAAGCGGTCATAGCGGTTTTTGTCCGGCCAGCGCTGCGCGGGCCGTTGCGAGCGCGGGCGTCGCTTCCGTCCTGCGCGCGCGCCGCCGCGTGCGCGCCAGCCCGTGCTCGGTCTTGCGCCAGTGGAAGGGCCGCACGGCGAGATCGTAGAGCGCCCCCCAGGCGGCGAGGGACATCATCAGGTAATAAAGCGGCAGTAGTGGCAGCGCCAGCCAGAGGCCGAGCAGCTTGCGCCGCTTCATGCCAAGCAGCGTCAGCCAGAGCGTCGAGCCAGCGCCAAACAACGCGACCGAGAGCCAGAGCGTGGTCTCGACGATGATCAGGACCGATTCCGGCCGCGGCAGGCCAGCGCTCGCGAGATGATAGACGAGCGCGGCGCTCAGAACCGGCCAGAGCAGGGGCGCGGCGACGAGGTTCGTCATCATCAGGCCAAAAACGCCCGCGCCGGACCAGCCGACCTCGGAAATAAGGCGGCCCGGATCGCGGGTCAGGGTGATGAAGGTCTGCGTCCACCCTTTGGACCAGCGCATCCGCTGGGTCAGCCAGGTGGTGAAGAACGCCGGAGCCTCCTCGTCGGTGGTCGATTGCAAGGTTTCGCAGCGATAGCCGAGCCGGGCGAGGCGCAGGCCGATATCGGCGTCCTCCGTCACGTTCCAGGCGTCCCAGGCGCAAATCTCGCGCAAGACTCCCGTGCGAAAATGATTGGAGGAGCCGCCGAGCGGGAGCGGCAGACGCAGGTTCGCCAATCCGCGCAGCATCACCTCGAACAGCGTCGCGTATTCGATGGCGAACAGCCGGGTCAACCAGGAATCCTCGGCATTGTCGATGCAGAGCTGCGCCTGCAGGCAGGCGATGTCGGGCGGCGCGCGTAAAAAGCGCTCGGCCGCGTCGCGCAGCTGGCGCGGCGCCGGGGCGTCCTCGGCGTCGAAGACGGCGACGAATTGGCCGCGCAACAGCGGCAGGGCGACATTCAGCGCGCGGGGCTTGGTGCGCGGCCAGCCGTTCGGCGCGACGACGATCTCATAGCGCGGCGGCAGTTTGAGCGCGGCCAGCTCGCGGTACGTCTCAACATCATGCTCTTCGATGACGAGCTTGATGTCGAGCTTGCCGCGCGGATAGTCGATGGCGTCGAGCGCGCTCACGAGCTGGCGGACGACGCGCGCCTCGCGATGCAGCGCGATGACGATCGAATAGGCTGGCAAAAAGCGATCGGCGACCGGCGCGTCCGGGGGAATAGCGCCGCCGTCGCAGCTCGCCGCGGCGGCGAAAAGGCGCAGACACAGCGCCGCCAGAAACAGGCAGCTCGCGGCGATGGTAAGGCCGGGCAAACCGAAATCGGGAACGAGGGCGCAGATGAGGACCAGCGCCGCCACGATGGCTGCGGCGGCCCGGCATTGTCCGGGGCTGACGCCAGATTTCGCGGACAACGCCGGGTCGCGATCGGCGAGGGCGAGGCTCGCCTCGCGCGCGATGTCGGGCGCCGCGGCAGCCCGCACCAGCCGCGACAGATGGCCGGGCGCGGCGATGGCGAGGGTCTCGCTCATCGCCTCGCCGCAGTGTCTGCGCCGCAGCAGCGTCGCCAGCATTTCGCCGCGCGGCGCGGCGAGCCAGCGCGGACCATCGCCTGAAAGCGGCGCGACGCCAGCATGGATCGAATGCGGATAACGCATGCCCGGCCCAAGGTCCGCCGCGCCTGTGACGAAGGGGACGCCAAGATGGCGCGCGAGGCATTTGTAATAGAAGGCCTCCGTTACGGCCCCGGTGGCGAATAGCGCCGCGTCGGGCGTGATCGCCTGGCGCCGCGCTATCGCCGCCGCCTCGATCAGCAAGGATGGCGGCGCGCCATAGGCGGACAGAAAGGTCAGTTCCGGAGGCAGCGTCTCGAGCCGCCGCCCGGACGCGCCATGGCCGGTTTCATGATGGCTCCAGGTCGCTCGGGCGCCATGAGGAAAATGCGGAAAAGGCGAAGCCGGCTTTCCGCCAGCGTCCCGTTCGCGGCTTCGGGAATCGATCCCGCTCGCGATTTTCGAGTGATTCACCCCGAAATCGTCGTGAGCCGGGGGCTGAATGCCTATCTGGCGCTGGGGGACGGCGCGGCTCGAGGTTTCGACGCTCATTTCCGCCCTGTCATGGGTGAGTTCATCGAACTGTCAATGTTGAACACACGTCATTCAACAGCCGACATCTGGGCTTTGGAAAAGGGCTTTTCTGTGGCTACGGCTATGATAGCGGGAGATTTTTCGCCGTGCGGCGACTGGGGCCCAGTCGGCGGCGCAGAGGCGCCGCGCCGGAAGCGCCGAACCTGGAAACGCGGGGCTGATCCGGCGGCCCGAAGCGGGCGGTTTACGGGACGGGCGCGGCGTTGCGCACGAAGGTGAAATAGGCAGGCCGGCGCCCTTCGCGCAGCGCCTTCGCCTCGTAACGGGTGCTGCTCCACCCCGCCCACGGCTCGCGCCAATCGGCGGCGCTCAGGGGCGTCCAGGAAAAATGCGGCGAACGCAGAACGCGCGCGAGGGTCCAGCCGGCCTTGTCGTCGATGTCGGTGGCGAAACGTAACTCGGCGCCCTCGCGCATCGCGCGTGCGAGCCTGGTCAGCGTCAGATCCGATATGAAGCGCCGCTTGCGCTGGCGCCGCTTCGGCCATGGGTCCGGATAGAGCAGATAAATGCCGTCGAGGGCGGCCTCGGGCAGGGCCTCGACGACGTCGCGGGCGTCGCCCTCATAGAGGCGAATGTTGCGCAGCCCGCGCTCCTCAACGAGGACGAGGGCCTTGGCGACGCCATTGTGGAAGGCCTCGCAGCCGAGGAACAGCGCTTGTGGTTCAGCCTGCGCCACGGCGGCCAGATGTTCGCCGCCGCCGAAACCTATCTCCAGCCAGACGGCGGAGGCGGGATTTTCGCTCAACGTCCGCGGTTTGATCGGCTGCGTCGGGTCGAGCGCGATCGCCGGGAGAGCGGTGAGCAGCAATTCGTCGCAGCGGGCGGTCAGCCGCTTGCCCCTGCGCCGGCCGAAAAGGCCGGACCGCGGGAGGGGCGCGCCGGCGTCTTCGGGCGCGCGGCCAGAATCCGCCCCGTCCGGATTAGCGTTAGCGATCATCGCGAAGCCGCGTGGGAGCCGCCGTCAGGCAAGATTCGCTTTGATCTTGTCGCCGAGATCGGTTTTTTCCCAGGAGAAGCCGCCTTCCGCATCGGGGGCGCGGCCGAAATGGCCATAGGCCGCCGTGCGCGCATAGATCGGCAAATTCAGCTGGAGATGCTCGCGGATGCCGCGCGGCGAAAGCCGCATGCTGCGGGCGAGAGCGGCCTCGATCTTGTCCTCCGCGGCCTGTCCGGTGCCATGCGTGTCGACGTAGATCGACAGCGGCTCGGCGACGCCGATGGCGTAGGCGAGTTGAATCGTGACGCGGTCGGCGAGGCCGGCGGCGACCACATTCTTGGCGAGATAGCGCGCGGCGTAGGCGGCCGAGCGATCG
>Ga0182014_10001773_pt1 | contig 28163 bp, 33 predicted proteins | sample 612S2DmetaG_FD_120489 | JGI IMG/M metagenome (GOLD analysis project Ga0182014, IMG submission 120489) | Permafrost microbial communities from Stordalen Mire, Sweden - 612S2D metaG | ecosystem: Environmental > Terrestrial > Soil > Wetlands > Permafrost | place: Sweden: Stordalen | collected... | reverse complement strand
CGGGCCGAGTTGCGCGAGGGGACGATCACCCGGTGTCCGGCGCCGAGCAGTGCACGTACGATGGCCTCACCTACGCCCCCGGCCCCGCCGGCCACCAGGATCTGCTTCATCTCGTAGCCTCCATACCCGGTTCGGGCCGTTCGGCCTGTCCGGGGGGCAGACAGCCGGGCACGTCAAAGCGGTAAGCGCCGCTCGATGTCGTAGGGGTAGAGTAGCGGCACATTCTGGTCGACTGCACCATCAAGCTGGGGTAATCACGGCGTGCTCCAAGCGCTCTTCGGCAATAAGAATAAGGATAAGCGCCGGCATACGCGCCGCGAAAAGGCGTTCTCTGCCGACTGGACTTCCGCGCCCGAGATCGCTCCGACCCCGGTCATCGGACTCGATGTGAGCGCGAGCGGCGCCGGTATTCTCGCGCGTGAGGAGATCAAGCCCGAAGAGTTCATCCTGCGCCTCAAGCTCGACGAGCGCGTGATCCCGACCCGCGTGAAAGTCGCGCGGAGGTTACCGGGAACGCTGCAGGGCGCAAAGGCGTTTCGTTACGGCGTCGAGTTCGTCAGCATCTCGGCCGACGATTGGGATGCCGTCGTCCGCTGGTCGAAGGGCGGCTCCGCCGCTGAAATCGGCAACAAAGTGAAGTCGGACCTCGAGATGGTCCGCATGACGGCCGATGATGCCGATCGCCTGATGCCGGTCGCCTTGCAAACGAAGCTCCTCAGCGGGCTCGCGCGCCGCGGCCGTCTCGCGCCGCCGGTGCCCAACCAGCAGCCGCTGGTGCAATACTTCTACGGCGGCACGGTGAAGCGCAACGGCATGATGATGCACCGGCTGGCGATCGTCTCGCGCGTGGCCGACATCAACAACGGGCCGCCGGCCGAGTTTCGCACCCTGTTCTACTTCGACGACCAGGGCGCGCACATCGAGATGGGCGACTAGGATTCACGTTCCGTGAATCCTAGTGGGCAGGTTTATATATCAGCTGGTCGGCCGGAAACGGCGTGAACTTACTGTACTTCGCCGCGACGTTGATCACCGGCTGTAAGAACGCGGGATTCAACGCCTCGCCGTAACGCACGCGCACCATGCCGGCCGCTGCGTCGGGATCCATTTTCGCGTACTTCAAGAGGATCTCGGCGCTCTTCGCGTGGTTGGTGTTGGCCCATACCGCCGCTTCGTGAATCGCCGCGATGAAACGGTTGACCAGGTCGGCATGATCCTTGACCCACGCCGCATTGGCGAAGTACGCGCTGACCAGAAACTCTTTCGCGATCGCGTCATACGGCGCGCCGAGGACGCGCTCGGTCTTGCGTGCGACCGACAAAAACGGTTCGGCGATCGTGATTGCGTCGACGCGGCCCGCATCGAGTGCGGGCTGCATCTGGGGAAACGGCAACTCGACGAATTTCACGGTGCTCAAGTCGCCGCCGTTGGCTTCGATCCAAGCGCGCGGCCCGTAACCGGAGATCGTGCCGAGACCCGAACCCGCGACGATCTTCCCGTCGAGGTCTTTGGCGCTGTGAATCGGGGAGTTCGCGGCGACCATCAGCAGGTTCACCGGCGCCGTCGCTTCGCTCATCCCGGCGGGCGCGATGACGACGAACGGCACGTTGCGCCCGACGGCCGATGCGATCGAGACCATGTCGGAGTAGCCGATGTCGATCGCGTTGCCGGCGACCGCCGCGGCCGTCGCGCCGCCGTTGGCGGCCGCCTGGATGTCAACGTCGATACCCGCTTTGGTGAAGAAGCCCATGTCCTTCGCGTAGTAGACTTCCGCACCGGCATCGATCGGCACGGTCATCACGTGCACGGTCGGCAGCGTCTGCGCGCCGCCGGGCAGCGCGGCCGCGAACATCCAGACGGCCGCGAGAACAATGTTTCGAAGAATGGATGACATACCTTGAGTTCCTCCGCCGGTTTAGGTGAGGGTGGACGTTGCGCCGTCCGGAAGTTGCTGTGCGAATACGGCGAGCGTCGTGGCCGTGGACGCATACGCGCCCATGAGCATGACGAGGTTGATCAGCGTCTCGGTTCCGAAGAGCTCGGCCGCGGCGGCGTAGGTGGAGCGGCGAACGCGGTGTTTACCCAGCGCTTCGCGACCCAGCTTGATGATCGCCGTTTCTTTGGCGCCGAGTCCGCGCACGCGCTTGCGTTTGCGCACGATGTCGATGATCTCGTCTTCGAGCCCCTCGCGGCGCGCGTTGATCTCGTGCTGATACCACTCGAAGTGTGAGTCCATCTCGCGCGCGGTCACGAGGATCGCCAATTCGCGCAGCCGCACGTCGAGGCCGATGTCGAAACGCAGCATTTGATTGAGCTTGTGGTGCGCGGCATAGACGCGCGGGCTGCGCATCACGATCCCCGCCGGTCCGCGAAAGCCGGCCAGCGAGCGCGGATCGTTGGCGACGCTGTCGTAGAGCGCCTGGCCATCGGCGTCGAGCGATTCGCGCTCGATCACCGGTAAGCGGCTCCCAGACTCGGGAAAGATGTCACCCGGTCGCATCCTCGGGCCTTCGGTCCGGGCCCGTACCGCCCTTTGCACCGAGGGGGGCTTTCACGGTGGGGAGAAACCGATGCGATGACGCGACAACGCACGGGAGCGCTGCTCATTCCCGAGGAGCACCTGGAAAAGCACCGTCGCCGGTTCGCGCGCTTCAAACCGCTCAACGCGCAGGTGCTCTTCGCCGTTCGCGCGCTGGCCCAGCGCATCAACGACGACGCTACCGAACGCCTCGGCGCGCTCGGGCTGACGGCCCGGCAATATAACTACCTCTCGGTGATCTACGTTGAGGAGAGCGTCACGCCGAACGAGATCGGCACGCTCATTCACACCGCGAACCCGACCGTCACCTCGATGCTGAACGCGCTCGAACGCGACGGCCTCGTCGTGCGCGAAGCGCATCCCGAAGACGGGCGCAGTTCGGTCGTCACGCTCACGCCGCGCGGCAAGTCGCTCTATGAGAAAGCGTTCCAACTGCACCACGATCCGCTCGAGGAGACGATGGCGGTCTTGACGACCGACGAGCGCAAGAAGCTCGTCGACGTACTCGTTCGCTTAGGCGACTCATTCGCCGAGGCGGGCAAGCAGAAAAGGAAAAAGCCGGAGCGGGCGTCCGATTGACTTTTGGGGTAGGGCACCCTAGTATGTTGTTAGAATACTAAACACGAGGATTGCATGCAAGACGTTAAGGTAATCGCGACGCGATACACCGATCGCCCGAAGACCGATCCCGATGCGCGGATCATGAATCCGGCTGATTTTATCGTCGTGAACCCCGAGAAACTGCAATCGGGACGGATGTACGTCGGCGATGAATTTCGCGCGGTCGTCCTCACCTTGACGCCGGGTCAAGCGCAGACCGTGCACATGCATCCGGAGACGTCGCACGCCTGGTTCATCGTATCCGGCAGCGGCGAAGTGACGATGGAAGACGGCCGCAAAGAACGCGCGAGCGCCGGACAGTTCTGCGTGCATCCGCGCAACAGCGTGCACGGTATCCGCAACGATACGGACGAGAACCTCACCTACATCGCCCTCTCGATCGGCGACTGAGAGAAAGCACGATGCTGTCAGCGAAAGATTTTCACGGCCTGTGGGCGATCATCCCGACGCCCGCGAAGCCCGGCGCGGATCGTGCCGATGCGGTCGACACCGTGGATCTCGATGAGACCGCGCGCGTCGTCGACAAGCTGATCCGGGACGGATCCGATGCGCTGATCGTGCTCGGTACGACCGGCGAGTGCGCGACGCTGACGCGCGATGAATACGAAGCGTTTGTCGACACGGTGCTCGCGACGGTCAACAAGCGCATCCCATGTTTCGTCGGCACGACGGCGCTGGGAACGCACGAAGTCGTCTACCGCACGCGCTTCGCGCAAGACCGCGGCGCCGACGGCATCCTGCTCGGTCTGCCGATGTGGCAGCCGCTCACGGTCGTGCAAGCCGTGGAGTACTATCGCAGCGTGGGCGAGCTCTTCCCGAAACTTGCGATTCAAGTATACGGCAACCCGCGCGCCTTCCGCTTCGCATTTCCGCCCGAGTTCTGGGGCGCGGTGGTCAAAGCCGTGCCGACCATCACTTCGGCCAAATACTCGCGCCCCAAAGCGCTGCTCGAATCGCAAGCCGCTTCCAACGGCAAAGTCCACTTCTTGCCCAACGACGGCGGCGTGATGCAGTTCGTCGACCTGGCACCGGAAACGACGACGGCCTGCTGGTCGACCGCGGCCTCGATGGGGCCGGAGCCGGCGCTGGCGCAGATCCGCGCCATCCAATCCGGCGACATCGAACGTGCGCGCGCGATCGCGAAAGACTTGAAGTGGACGCGCGAACCGATCGCGCCGATCGTGGCCGACGCCGATCTCTTCGCCAGCTACAACATCCAGCTCGAAAAGACGCGTATTGGCCTCGCCGGATACTGCAAAGCCGGTCCGCTGCGTCCGCCCTACAACGTGTACCCTGAAGAGTACCACGCACTGTTCGCCGAAAACGCGACGCGCTGGCGCGAGTTGTGCGCACGCTACTCGAAGGTGGCCGCTCCGTGACATCCGCTCCGGTCGTGACGGCGGTTCGCAGCGTCGAGCTGGGCGTTCGCGACCTCAACGCGTCCTCGGCCTTCTATCAAGATACGTGGCTTCTCGACGAAGTCGCGCGGACGCCGAAGGCCGTGTATCTGCGTGCTGCCGGTCCGGAACACCACGTGCTCGCCATTCACGGCGATAAGCCGTTCGGTCTCGTGCGCGTCAATCTGGCCGCGGCCGATCGGGCTGCCGTCGATGCGTTGCACGATGCGCTGTGCGGCGTGGCGCCGATCGTGCACGCGCCGCGCGATCTCGACGAACCGGGCGGGGGTTACGCGTTTGCGTTTACCGACAACGAGGGACGGCACTTCCGTGTCGTCGCCGGCCTCCCGGTTCATCGCGAGGTCGCCCACTCGAACGACCGGCCCGAGAAGGTCAGCCACATCGTGTTGAACGCCGAAGCCGAGAGCGGCAGTGCGGCGCTCTTCTGCGAGAAATTGGGCTTCCGCTTACGCGATCAAACCGGCCGGGCGAACTTCATCGGCTGCAACGCCGATCACCACAGCCTGGCTTTCGGCCGCGTCGGCGGCACGGCCATGAATCACGTTGCGTTCGACATCGCCAATCTCGACGGCGAGATGCGAGCGGCCGGTCGCATGAAACGCGGCGGCCATCCGATCGAGTGGGGCGTCGGCCGTCACGGACCGGGGCACAACGTGTTCGCCTATTTTATCGACCCCAACGGCTACGCCATCGAGTATACGACCGAGATGGATCAAGTCGATGATGCAAAATATGTCCCGGGTACGCCCGAGACGTGGAAGCGTGCGCCGCACTCGGACGCGTGGGGCATCGCCGACCCGCCGACCCAACGTTTTCGCGACGCGATCACCGGAAAGCTAGGTGCTTATGCTGAGTCAACAAGATAACGAGCGCTTGACCCGGGTCGGCCCCGGCACGCCGATGGGGAATCTCTTCCGCCGCTATTGGATTCCCGCGCTGCTCTCCGAAGAGTTGCTGGAAGCCGACGGCCCCCCGGTACGCGTTCGCTTGCTGGGCGAAGACCTGGTCGCGTTCCGCGACACCGAGGGTGTGGTCGGCATCGTCTCGGCGTATTGCCCGCACCGGCGCGCGCCGATGTTCTTCGGCCGCAACGAAGAGTGCGGTTTGCGCTGCGTCTATCACGGCTGGAAATTCGATCGCAACGGCGTGTGCGTCGACATGCCCTCGGAGCCGCCGGATTCGCTCTTCAAGACGAAGGTCACGATCGACGCCTATCCGACCTGGGAAGGCGGCGGCATGGTGTGGATCTACATGGGTCTGCGCGAACTGCAGCCGGCGCCGCCGGATCACGAGCTGGTGCGCGCGCCGGCGAATCACCGCCACGTTTCGAAGATGTTCGAGGACTGCAACTACTTGCAAGCGCTCGAGGGCGGCATCGATCCGACGCACGCGACGATCCTGCACAACATCAAGCTCGGCGACCGCTCGTTCCTCAATAAGTACGACGAACTGGTCGCAGCGCTCGACATCGAGACGACCGATTACGGCCTCACCTACGCCGGCATTCGCTCGCACCCCGATTTCGACTGGATCCGCGTGTACCACTTGATCATGCCGTCGTTTCACATGCGCGGCAGCGTGGCGGGCCTGTTCAACAAGCCCGGCCAGATCCCGACGATCAACGGCCACATCTGGGTCCCGATCGACGACTACCGGAGTTGGGTGTTCAGCTTCACGTACTCCGCCGATCCGTCGCAGCCGATCTCACAAGAGCACGTGCTCGAACAGGAAACGCGTCTCGGCCGCGGCACCAACACGGGCCCGGGCTACATGCCGATCCGCAACCGCTCGAACGACTACCTCATCGACCGGCAGTTGCAGAAGACCGAGAGCATGACCGGTATCGGCGGCGTCAACACGCAGGACTACGCATTGCAGGAAGGCATGGGCGCGATCGTCGACCGCACCAAGGAACACGTCGGCACCACGGATCGCGCGATCATCTTGCTGCGCAAAGTGCTGCTCGACGCGCTCAACACGATGGAGCAGGGCGGCACTCCGCCGGCGGTCGACCCGTCATCGTATCGTTGCGTGCGCGCGGTCGACCGCACGATTCCCAAAGGAACGGAATGGAAAGTCGTCTGTGAACCGGATGCGGTAGCGTTGTTTTAATGGATCAACAGAAGGCGGCCCGGTACGGTATCGACTCGTATCTCGATTGGGTCGAGCGCGAAAAGCTGCTCGTCCACACGGGCCTCGCCATCGACTGCTTCAAAGTGGAAACGCGCGATTGGGCGCGCGCCGGCGTGCCGTCGGCCGTGCTCCATCTCGACGGCCGCGGCGACTTCTGCAACGCCTTCGTCTTCAACATCCCGGCCGGCGGGTCGACCGAGCCGCAGCGCCACCTCTACGAAGAGATCGTCTACGTCCTCGAAGGCGACGGTTCGACGCAGATCGAGTTGCCCAACGGCGAAAAGCGCAGCTTCGAATGGGGCCCGACCTCACTCTTTGCGATACCGCTCAATGCGACGTATCGCCACTTCAACGCGAGCGGTCTGGGGCGCGCGCTCATCACATCGACCACCAACGCGCCGATGATGTTGAACCTCTTCCACAACGAGCGCTTTGTGTTCGACAACCCGTTCTTCTTCGACGACCGGGTCGGCCAGCAAGAATACTTCGCGGGCGAGGGCGTGCTCAACATCGTGCGCCAAGGCAACAACACCTGGGAAACCAATTTCATCGCCAGTCTCGAGACGATCGACCTGCCCGATTTCTCGGATCGCGGCGCCGGCGGCGGCAACCTGATCTTCCTGTTGGCCGACAGCTCGATGCACGCGCACGTCTCCGAGATGCCGGCCGGAACATACAAAAAAGCGCACCGTCATGTCGCCGGGTACAACGTGATGTGCGTGGCCGGCAGCGGCTTCTCGCTGATGTGGTTTGAGGGCGATCAGGAATACGTGCGCATCGACTGGCACCACGGCGTGCTCTTCCCGCCCGCGCATCACCAGTTCCATCAGCACTTCACCACGAGCAAAGCCGCGGCGCGCTACCTCGCGATGGGTTTCGGCAGCCTGCGCTATCCGTTCACGCAGGAACGCCGCGATGAAATTCTCGGCAAGGACGTGAAGTTCTCGACCAGTATCAAGAAGGGCGGCGATCAGGTCGAATACGAGGACCAGGACCCGCGCATCCATCCGATTTGGCTCGCGGAAATGAAGAAGAACGGCCTCACCCCGCGCATGGACAAGTACATCCGAACGGCCGAACCCGTTTAGGCGAACGCGGTCAGGTCAGGAGGCTCACCTTTCCGCTGGCGAGGTCGTAGTACGCGCCCACGATCCTGAGTTTCCCTTGCGAGCCGAGCTCTTTCAACAGCGCGTTCGCTTGAAGATGATAGACGTTGGCCAGAACGTTCGCTTTGGTTGCGTTGACGAGTTCGTTGCCCGGCTTTCCGCTGACGCTTTTGACGGCCGGCATGATCGCTGCAACGAGACGCTCCAAATCCCGGCTCGGCATTTTCTTCCCGCTTGCCGCGTCGATCGTGGATTGCACTGCACCGCACGACGAGTGACCCATCACCACGATGAGCTGCGAGCCCAACACCGCCGAGCCGTATTCCAAACTCGCGGTCTCTGCAGGGTCGGCCACATTCCCGGCGACTCGCGCGACGAAGATGTCGCCGAGGCCCGCATTGAAGATGATCTCGGGCGCTAAGCGCGAGTCGGCGCAGGTGAGAATCGACGCCCACGGCGCCTGACCGGCCCCGAGCGCAGCCCGCTCCGCGATCGTTTGCGCGCGCGTGCCGGCCATCGCCTCGACGAAGACGTGGTTTCCGTTCATCAACCTCGCCAGCGCGACGTCGGCACTGACTCCGGCACCGGCTTGCGGCGCGGCGCTAATTCGCAACGGCACCAGCATTCCGAGTGCGGCCGCTCCGGTAGCGGCCGCACGCCCCAAAAAGGCGCCGCGGCAACAGGATCCGTCCGGATCAGGCATCTCACGAGCCAACATAACTATCCTTTCTCAGCCTGTTCTTGTCGAAGAGCGAACACGTCGTAGGCGATGTTGCCGGCGGCGACCGCGCAGGGATGGCCGGCATAGAACGCCACGTGGGTCATCATCTCGGCGAGCTCGTCTTGCGTTACGCCGTTGTCGAGCGCGAAGCCGATGTGATAGCGCAACTGATCGGGCCGGTAGAGCGCCGTCAGCACGGCGCAGGTGATGAGGCTGCGGTCGCGTTTGGAGAGTTGCGGCCGCTCCCACATCTCGCCGAAGAGCACTCCCATGGCGATGTCCCAAAGTTTGGGCAGCGCGATTGCCCACTTGGGCATGTGTGCCGGCTGGTCGGGCATGGTGTCCTCCGTCGTGACGCTTCGCTGCGCGGTGTTCGTGATGACCGCGGCGAACCCCGGCCCATGCCGTTACGCATCGGAGATGCCGCGCCCGACTTCACGCTGCGCAGTTCGGATGGGCGCAACGTTACGTTGTCGTCGTTTCGCGGAGCGCAGAACGTGGTGCTGATCTTCTATCCGAAAGATCAGACGCCGGGCTGCACTAAACAGCTGTGCACGGCGAGTGTCGACTCGGCGGCGTTCGCGTCGGTGGGCGCGGCGGTGTTCGGCGTCAACGGCGACGGCGCAGCCTCGCACGAGCGTTTCATCGCCAAATATGGGCTGACGATGCCGCTCTTGATCGATCCCGGGTTGTCCGTTGCCAAGGCCTACGACGCGGTGGCCGGCTTCGGCCCGATCAAGATCGTCAACCGCACGGTGGTCGGGATCGATCGCGTCGGACGCATCGCGTTCTACCAGCGCGGTATGCCCGACACCGCAACGATCCTCGCCGCCCTCGTGTCACCCTGACCCTTCGCCCTGAGCTTGTCGAAGGGTCAGGGCGAAGGGCCGCCCTAACCGTCGCTATAGGCGAGGTTCTGCCGCACGCGCGCGGCCACGTTGCGAAAGGTTTTCAGATCGGCTGCGCTGATGCCGCGCACGGCGTCGGCCTGAGCGGCGTCGATCGCGGCGCGCACCGGGTCACGTAACGCGCGTCCCTTGGCCGTGAGGAAGATCAGCGCTTTCCGGCGATCCGTCGGGTCCTTGCGCCGCTCGACGATCTTCGCACGAACGAGCGTGTCGATCACGGTGACGACGGTCGATTGATCGACGCCGACGCGTTCGCTCAGTTCGACCTGCGAGATGCCGTTCGTCTCGAATAGCGCGCGCAAATAGTAGTAGTGCTTGAAGGCGATGCCGATCTTCGCCAACTCGGCGGCAAACCGGCGCGAGACTGCTTTGTGCGTGTGCCGCAGCAGGTAGCCGAAGCCTGTACTGAACGGAATGGGGATCGCCGAGCTCGGTGATTTTTCTGCGCTCATGCTATTGACAATATACGCCACGCCGTCTAAAAATACAAGGAGGTCCATATATTGGACCTCCAAGTAAATTCACAGCCAGCCGGGAGGCCCCGTATGACCGAAGTCTTTGCCGGAACGATCGGTGAGATCATCGAGAACAACGATCGTAAGATCATCAAACACGGCAAGCTCGAGATCGGCGTTCTGCATCGCAACGGCGAGCTCTATGCCTACAACAACCGCTGCATCCATCAAGGCGGACCGGCGTGCGAGGGCATGATCATCGCTCGCGTCGAGGACGTCATGCTGCCGGACAAGACGGTCACGGGGCAGCGCTTCAATCACGACGAGATGCATTTCGTCTGCCCCTGGCACGGGGTGGAATACGATTTAAAAACCGGAGCCTGCGTGCCGAACCCCAAGCGCCGCTTGCAAAAATTCGATGTCGTGCAGAAAGGAAACGAAGTCTATGTCATCATCTGAGATGGTCGACGCCTTGGCAGCCGGAGGCGCACTGGATACCGTGGACTCGGTCGCGTTGCAGCAACTCATCGCCGCCGTCGTGCGGGAGTATGCCAAACGTGCCGACAGCCCCGGCGGCTATTTTCCGATCGTCCCCTCGAGCACCATCACCGCGACCGACGCCATGATCGCGTGCACGGCCTTACTCAAGTCCGTCAACATCGCCGTGTTCGAACTGGGCTTGTGGCAGTCGTGGGCCGGCGGCATTCCGCAAGAGGTTCCGGCATGACGACGACGCTGACGCTCCCCACGAGCGATCCCGGCGGATTGAACATCACCGAGTTTGATACGCGCACGCTGCTCGCGCACGCCGCGGAGCAATCGCGCGCCAACAACTATCAAGACTATTTCATCTGCGACGTCGACTCGCATCATTACGAGAACGAGTCGTTCGGTGCGATCGTCAAATACATCGAGGATCCGGTGGTCCGCCAGCAGGCCGAGGTCAGCGCCTCACGCCGGTCGGGGGCCGGTTTTCTCGGTGCGCCGATCGGCAATCAAGATCAAGCGGGGCGGGTGACGCGTTACCACACGCGGCACATGGACAGCTATCCGCCGGGAACGCAACGCGACGCGTACCTGACGAAGAAGTGGATGGACGCGATGGGCATCGACATCGCTTTCCTCTTCCCCACACCGATCCTCACGCTGGCCAGCCATCCCGTCCAGCATCTCCAGAACCAATACATTCGCGCCTACAACTCGTGGCTGACCAAAGAGATCCTGCCGGCTGAGCCGCGCTTGCGTTCGATGCTGTGCCTGCCGTTCAACGATCCGGTGGCGTCCTATCAAATGGTCCAGGATTTCGGCGACGCAAAGGGCGTCTCGGGCTTCATGATCACGGCCTCCCACAACCGGCCCGTGCACGACAACGCCTATATGAAGCTCTACGCGGCGCTCGAAGAGCGTAACCTGCCGCTCGCCTTTCACGGCTCCTATAATTGGGCCGATACGTCGTTCTCGACGGCCAACAAATTCATCACCGTGCACGCGCTCGGTTTCGTCTTCCACAACATGGTTCACATGGCAAACTGGATCATGAACGGGCTGCCGGAGCGCTTTCCGAAGCTGAAGGTGATCTGGATGGAATCCGGCTTGGCGTGGGTGCCGTTCATGATGCAGCGCTTCGACAACGAGTATCTCATGCGCAGCAACGAAGCACCGATGCTCAAGATGAAGCCCAGCGAGTACATGAAGCGCATGTACTACTCGGTGCAGCCGCTCGAAATCCCCGAAGACCTCTCGATCTTGCAGACGACGTTCAAGATGATCGAGGCCGAGACGCAACTGATGTACTCCTCGGACTATCCCCATTGGGATTTCGATCTGCCGAGCGTGATCTACGACTTACCATTCCTCTCCGAAGCGGGCAAACGGAACATTCTGGGCGAGACGGCGCGCAACGTGTTCAACCTCGGGCCGTTGCCGAAGCTCGCCCAGATCCCGCCGGAATAACCGGTGGCCGCCCTCGCGCCCGGGCAAGCGGCCCTCGGCTCACCGCTCTCCGTTCAAGCCACCGCGCGCATCCGGGAGATCCTCGAAGGCCGCCGGCGCGGGCTGCGCGCGGTGCTGCCGCTCGCGGGTCCGGCGGTCGTCGCCTCGGTGGCCTACATGGACCCGGGAAATTTCGCGACCAACATTCAGGCGGGCTCGAAGTTCGGCTACGGCTTGCTCTGGGTCGTGCTCCTCGCGAACGCGGTCGCGATGCTGTATCAGGCGATGTCGGCGAAGCTCGGCATCGTCACCAATCGCAATCTCGCCGAACTCTGCCGAGCGCATTTTCCGAAGGCGGCGATAATCGCGATGTGGCTTGCCAGCGAGGTCGCCGCGATAGCGACCGACCTGGCCGAGTTTGTCGGCGGTGCGCTCGGCTTGTCGCTGCTGTTCCATCTCCCCTTGATGTACGGCATGGCCGTCACCGCGATTCTCACCTACGTCATCCTCTGCGTCGAGCCGGCCGGGTTTCGCAAGATCGAGCTGATCATCGGCTCGCTCGTGCTTGCGATCGGTGCGTGCTATCTCGTCGAGCTCTTCATCGTGCCGGCCGATTGGGGCGCGGTCGCGTTGCACTCGGTGCTGCCGCAACTCGGCGGACCGGGAGCCGTCGCGCTGGCTGCGGGCATCGTCGGTGCGACGATCATGCCCCACGCGATCTTTCTGCACTCGGGCCTTACGCAGGATCGCGCGCCCGCCCGCAGCGACGCCGAACGGCGCGATCTCGTGCGGTATTCGAACCGCGAGGTGCTGATCGCCCTGTCGCTCGCCGGCCTCATCAATCTCGCGATGGTCGTGATGGCTGCGGCGGCGTTTCACGCCGGGCACAGCGGCGTGGCGGAGATCCAGACGGCTTACTACACGATGGTGCCGCTGCTCGGCGCCGCCGCCGGCCTGGTCTTTCTGATCTCGCTGATGGCGTCCGGCATTTCGAGCTCGGTCGTCGGAACGATGGCCGGGCAGATGATCATGCAAGGCTTCGTCGGCTTCAGCATCCCGGTGTGGCTGCGGCGCCTAATCACGATCGTGCCGGCGTTCGTCGTGATCGGGCTCGGAGTCAACGTAACCAACGCGTTGGTGGTCAGCCAGATCGTATTGAGCATCGTGCTGCCGATCCCGATGGTCGCACTGCTCGTGCTCAGCGGGAAACGTTCGGTGATGGGGGCCTTCGCCGCGCGGCCCGCCTTGCTCGCGGCAGCGGCTTGCGCGGTCGTGGCGATCGTCGGGCTGAACGCCGTGCTGGTGGTTGGGGCAATCCAGGGAAATTAGAGCAGCTCGCGCGCGTCGAAGCCGTGCGGGAGCTGTTTGTACTTGGCCATCAGATCGATGACCGGCTGGATGGCGGCGGCGTTGAAGTTCGTCGCCGTGTAGCCGTGGCGCATGTCGGTGGCCACCTTCAGATCCATGCCGGTCAACGGCAAGAGCGGCGGGATCGTTTCCGCCACGTGGGTGTTCGCATAGCCCGCGGCCTGCTCGAGCGCTTTGCTGAAGCCCGTCACCGTCTCGTGGTTTTTCGTCGCGTAGTCGCGCGTGCAGAAGTAGACGACCTCGAGGATCGGCCGCGGATAGCCGGTGAGCTCGTCGACGAAGTAGCGCAGCTTGCCGGCCCGCACGGCTTGCATCATGTTCGGCTCGCCCATCAAGCCGGCGTCGACGCGGCCTTCTTCGAGTGCGATCGCGACCGCGTTGAACGGCATCTCGACGAACTTCACCGTCGACGAATCGCCGCCGTGCGAATCGATCAGCGCGCGCAGCCCGAGGTAGGCGATGTCGCCGATCGCGCTGCAGGTCACGGTCTTGCCTTGCAGATCGAGCGGCGTCTTCAGCGGTGAGTTGGCCGTGACTAAGTAACCCGCGGTCGGATCGCCCTTGCGGTACGACAACCCCGGCGCGATGACGGTGAAGGGAATGCCGCGCGCGTACGCCGCGATGATCGAGGTCACGCTCGCTTTGCCGATGTCGGCTGCACCGCCGACGATCGCCTGCGCGACGATGGCGCCCGTGCCGGCCGGTTGCAGCGTCACGTCGAGCCCGTTGTCGCGAAAGAGCCCCGAACTCTGCGCGTAGAGAAACGGCCGCAGATCGTCGGCGACGGTCGAGATGAAGTGTACCGGCGTGAGCTTCTCGCCGGCCGCCAGCGCCGTTCCGGCTGTAGCGGCGAACAAACCCTGGAGCATGAGCGCGCGTGTCAGCATCGTCGGTTTCCCCTCATTGCACGTTCGGCGGCAGATTCAGCGAACGTTGTCGATAGCGAGCATCTGCCAATCGGCGCTACCTCGCGTCCAGACGCTCATATATCGCAGTGGCGACGAACGCGGTTCGCCGCCGACCGTCACGTCCAGCTCGACGCGTGCGCACACAACGCCGACGTTGCCGCTCACCGTCACGTGCGTTTCGCCGCGCGCGATCGCGCGATATCGCACGTGCGCCGCACGCGTGTGATCGAGAAAGGCCGTTTTGCCGTCGCGTCGTCCGTCGGCGTGGATAAAGATGAGTTCCGCGCTGAGAAGCCGATCGAGCGCGTCGAGATCGCAAGCAACGAGGGCCTGCAGGCGCGCATCATCGGCGGCCAAAACCGCCTCGTCGTCGGTCATTCCCGCCACTTCCTAAGGCATTGACTTTTACTATTCCAGACCCTATTCTACTTAGAACTCTATCATTTTTCATCCTCCCGTCCAAACGTTCGGCACCCGAGGGGGACCCGTGAAGTTCGGCGTTTTCGATCATCTCGACCGCAATGATTTGCCACTCGCCGATTTCTACGAGCAACGCCTCGATTTCGTTGAGCTCTACGATCGTTTGGGTTTCTACAGCTATCATCTGGCCGAACACCATGGCACGCCGCTCGGCATGGCGTCGTCGCCGAGCGTGTTTCTCTCCGCCGTTGCGCGCCGCACGAAACGCTTGCGCTTCGGACCGATGGTGTATTTGCTGCCGCTCTATCACCCGATTCGTTTGGCGGAAGAGATCGCGATGCTCGACCAACTCGGCCGCGGGCGGCTCGACGTGGGCGTCGGACGCGGCCGCTCGCCGATCGAACTCCAAAGCTTCGGGGTCGATCCGGCGGCCGCCGAATCGGTGTACGAAGAGTCGCTCGAGATCATCCGGCGTGCGCTGAGCGACGGCGTGGTGACCTTCAGCGGGAAACACTACGTCATGAACGACGTGCATATCCAAATGCGCCCGCTGCAGACGCCGCATCCGCCGTTTTGGTACGGGATCGGTTCGCTTGGGAGCGTCGAGCGTTTCGTCGGCGCCGATTTCAACGTGATCACGATCTCCAAGCCCGCATTGGCCCGCGAGATCGTGCGCAATTATCTCGACACCGCGGCGCGCACCGGCAAGGACTTGCTCGCCGGTGTCTGCCGGTTCGTCGTTTGCGCCGACACGACCGCCGAAGCGCTCAAGATCGCGCGGCGCGCGTATCCGTTCTGGCACGAGAGCTTCGATTATCTCTTTTCGATCCACGGTCTGCGGCCGGTGCAGGCATGGCCGGGCAGCTTCGATGCCATGGCCGCCGACGGTCTCGCCTTCGCCGGCTCGCCCGACGATCTCACGGAAGCGTTGGCGGCGCACATGGATCAGATCGGCGCGAACTATTTCGCCGGTCAATTCGTTTTCGGTGACATGACGGCCGACGAGTGCCGCCGGTCGATCGATCTCTTCAGTGAAAAAGTGATGCCGGCCCTCGCCGGCGCAGTTTCTGCTTAAGGATACGCATGGATTTCCGGAAGATCTCTCGATCCTCGTTTCGTTTGAGCGCGGCTCTCGTCGCGCTCTTCGCCGCCTCGGCGGCAACCGCGCCGGCGCAGCCGGCCCTGACGACGATCCACTTCATCTCCTCGGCCAGCGACGATTTGCGACCGCTGCTGTACGCGCAGAGCGCGGGCCTGTTTCAAAAGGCCGGACTCAACGTCGTTGTCGACAAGGCTGCGAGCGGCGGCGTCGTCGCGCAAGCGATCGTCGGCGGGGCGGACGATATCGGCAAGGCGAGCCTCGTATCGCTGATCGCCGGCTATGCGCGCGGAGTGCCCTTCGCGATGATTGCGCCGTCGGCGATCCATCTGAAAGACGACGCGAATTCGGGCATCATGCTCCCGGCGAACTCGCCGATCAAATCGGTCCTCGACCTGCAGGGCAAAGTGGTCGGTTGTACGGCGATCGGGGATATCGGGTATCTCGGTACGCGCGCGATGATCGACTCGATGGGCGGCGATTCGTCGACCGTCAAATGGGTTGAGATTCCGATCGCGAGCCTGGCGGCCACGGTCGAACAAGGGCGCGTCGTCGCGGGCCTGACGACCGAACCGTACATGTCGAAAGACTTGGCGTCGGGCAAGTTCCGCATTCTGACCGACATGCTCAACGGCTACTCGAAGCCGATCCTCGAATCGGCGTTCTTTTCGACCCGCGATTACGCCGCCAAGAACCACGACGTGGTGGTGAAGTTCGCCAAGGTGATGTCGCAAGCAGCGGCCTACGCCAACACCCACGTCAACGAAACGCTGCCGTTGATGGTCTCGTTCAGCGGCATGGATCCGGATGCAGCCGCGAAGATGCACAAGACGCAAACCGCGCTGTCGTTCGATCCCTCAGCGCTGCAGCCCGTGATCGACGCCGCGGCGAAATACCAGATCATCCCGAAAACCTTCTCCGCCCGCGACATGCTCGCGCTGCCCAAACCGGACTGACCCCGTATTGTCGGGATGACAGGGCATCTGCGTTAGGCGAAAACGCGATCGAGGAGCGCGCTCGCGCGCGGAAGCTCCTCGAGACGCAACGTCAGGTCGGCCAGCTCGCGCGCTCCGGCTTCGCCGATCGCCGGCGCCACGTTGTCGACGAACTTTTCCAGCAGTTGCGCTTCGGTGAGACGCTGCAAGAGCGGCATGTGATCGTCAAACGTTCCCTTCACGGTCTCGATCGTCACCGACGTGGGAACGTACCCTTCCCAATAGCGCACGTCGGGCGGCCCCGTCTCGACGTAGGGCTCGATCGACGCGAGATCCACGAGCCGCGCGACCTCTTGCGGCGGCGGTTCGCCGTTCTGCCAAGCGCTATACGGACGCGTTCCGCACGCGCCGTGCGCCGCGTTGAGCCGCACGCTTAGCCACTGCGACATCGATCCGCCGCTGCCGTCGCCGCCGTGGCCCTTGATGTCGCGCGAAGGACGCAGGATCATGCGCGTGATTTCGTCCGGGCGGATCGCATGTTCGGCCACGATCTTCTGCACCAGCACGACGACGGAGGCATCGTAGAGATTGCACGGCACCGACTTGAAGAACGTCGGCGCGATCATGAAGTCGCCGCCGAACGCTTCGAGCAACGTCCAATCGCAACCCAGCGCGCCCGAATAGCGCCACGCGCCGTATTCGCCTTCGAATGCCTCGCGGTCGCCGGTGAAGCCGTGCGCCGCCAGGCGCGCGGCGTCGATGCCGGCCAGCGCCATGCCGCCCATGTGATCGTATTTCGTCATCGGCGGATCGTACGATTCGAGCACCTTACGCAGCGTCGGCACGTGTGCGCTATAGCTGGCGATCCCGAGCGCGTTGCGAATCGCTTCGCGATCGAGTCCGAGCAGCATCGCCGCCGGAACGGTCGCCGCGAAGATCGAGTGCGGTGCCCCGCGCACCGGCGGTAAGCCGACCACCTTCGATCCGCTCGTATCGCGCCGCCACGCCGCGCCGATGCGGCCGCTGACGTCGAGGCCGGCGATCAGCGCGGTTAGCACGGCGGCGCCGGAACTCTCGCGCCAATCGGCAAACGCCAGCGCCACCGGTACCGCGATCACGCCGACGTGGCCTTCGGGGCCGACGGGTTCGAAGTCGAGCGCGTTGCAGCAGATCGTGTTGGCGAGCGCCGCGCGTTCGAGCGCGACGCGTTCGCCGGTACCCGCGATGCGCGACTGCGGTAACGGCGACTCGCGCGCGAGCGCAAGGGCCGCGTGTCCGCTCGGCGTCGCGGCGCCGACGATCATGCAGCCGAGGCAATCGAGCAGCATGATCTTCGCGAAGCGCTGCACCTCGGGGGACACGTCGTCCAACCGCAGACCGAGGACGTAGTCGGCAATCAGCCGGCTGATCGTCCCCGGCGCCGGCGACGGCATACTAGGAGTGTGTCGGGCTTGCCCGACACCGACGACGTGCGGCTTGGGCGTAGCCCAAACGCGATGGATTCACGGAACGTGAATCCACTAATGCGTGTCCTTTTCGTTGAGGCCGGGACGCGACTTGCCCTCGATGAACTCGCCGATGCCGCTCTTCATCCAGGCGCCGTCCTGTTTGTAGGTCAGGTCGCCGGCCAGCGCCATGCTGTACGCATAGGCTTCTTCGTAGTCCATGCGCTGGCTGATCTTCAGGACGTCCTTCGTCACCTTCAGCGCGATCGGGTCTTTCTCGCGCAGCGCTTCGGCAATGCGGCGCACTTCGGCCTTGAGCTGCTCTTTCGGCACCGCCATCGTCGCGAGGCCGATCTCGGCCGCGCGTTTGCCGCTGAACGGTTCGCCCATCAACGCGTAGTACATCGCCTGGCGCTGCGGCATCTTTTCGGAGATGTCGCGGCTGACGAGTCCGAGCGGTGCCGTTTTGAAGTTGATCTCCGAGAGGCCGAACGTTGCGTCTTCGGCGGCGACCACGATGTCGCACGACGTGATCACCGAAAACGCGCCGCCGAAGCAGTAGCCGTTGACCATCGCGATCGTCGGCGCCGGAAACAACCGCAGCATGTGACTGCGCCATTGGTTCGACTGTTCGCGCGAGCGTTCGCGCAGCTCTTTCGTGCTCTCGTCGGCGAGTAAGTAGAAGTACTCTTTGAGGTCCTGACCGGCGCAGAAGCTCTCGCCGGCGCCGGTGATGATGAGGACGCGGACGCGTTCGTTGTAGCGCAGATCGCTCAGCAGCTTGTGCATCTGCTGGTGCATGGCCGGGTTCATCGCGTTGCGCTTTTCCGGCCGGTTGAACGTGATGGTGAAGATGCCGTTATCTTCTTCCAGCAGGACCACGTTTTCGTCAGCCATGTCGTACTCCCGAACGCGCGAAAGGCACGCGTTCGCAACGCGGCCGGCAAGTTAGATGACTAACAATGATGATAGAGAAGCATCGGGGTGAAGTCAAGGCGCTCGCCGTAGCAATGCATGCTTTTTGAGGACATCACCATGCTCTATATCGGATATGCGGAAGACATCCCGGGCACCGATGAAAAGCGCGCGGCGGCGCGCGACGCGCACATGGCCTACCTGCACGGAACGACCGAGATCGTCGTGCTCGGCGGCCCGCTGCTCGACGCCAATGACAAACGCACGGGCACGTGTCTCATCATCAGCGCGCCGGACATAGACACGGCGGAAGCCTGGTTTGCGAACGAGCCGTTCAACAAAGCCGGCATCTTCAAATCGATGAAGGTCTCGCGCGTCATGCGCGGCACGTGGCATCCCGAACTGGCCGCCGATAGCAAATGAAGCTCGCGCGCGCGGCCCTCATCGAGCTATCGCTGCTCGCTCTTTCATCTGCGGCGATCGCCCAAACGTCGGCCCCGGCACTCACGACGATTCGGTTCACGGCCGCGCCCAGCGACGATCTGCTGCCGTTCTGGTACGCGCAGAGCAGCGGTATGTTCAAGGCGGCCGGACTCGACGTTCAGGTCTCGAGCGTATCGACCGGCGCCATCGTCACCCAGGCCGTGATCGGCGGTGCTGCCGACATCGGCCGCACCAGCCCGCAGGTCCTCATCGCCGCGCACATCCGCGGAATTCCGCTCGTTATCGTCGCGCCCGGCGCGATTCACCGCCAGAACGTGCAAGGCAACGCCGCGATCGCGGTGGCCCCGAGTTCGCCGATCAAGTCGGTGCTCGACCTGCAAGGCAAGACCGTGGCGTGCACGGCGATCGGTGACGTGGGTTACTTGGGTTTGCGCGCGCTGATCGATGCGGCCGGCGGTGACTCATCGACGGTGAAGTGGATCGAGATTCCGATTCCGGCCGTTGCAGCGGCACTCGATCAGGGGCGCATCGACGCCGGCCTCACGACCGAACCGTTCATGACGCGCGACATCAGCGCCGGTAAGATCCGCTTGCTGGTCGACATGCTCAACGGCTATCGCGCGACGATCATGCAGGGCGCCTACTTCGCGATGCGTGCCTATGCCGATGCGAACCCCGATGCGATCGCACGCTTTGCACGCGTGCTGCGCCAAGCGTCGATCTACACCAACGCGCACGTCGCCGAAACGCTGCCGCTGCTGGTCGCAAACACGGGCTTGGAGCCGGACGTGGCCGCCAAGATGCACCGGACGACGATGGCACTCGCGCTCGACCCGGCGCAAGTGCAGCCCCTCATCGACGTCGCCGCGAAATACAAGTCGATCCCGCAGGCCTTCGACGCGCGCGACTTCTTCTGGACCGCGCCGCGCTAACCGGCATGGCAGAACAAACGATCGGGCAGGCGTTGAGCGAAGCCGTTGCGCGTTACGGCGAACGCGAGGCGTTCACGTACGCGGACCGGCGATTGAGTTTTCGCGACGCAGATGCCGAATCGGACACCGTTGCGCGCGCGCTGTTGGGCAGCGGCATCAAGCGCGGCGACTACGTAGCGGTGTGGATGGCCAACCATTCGCCGTGGCCCGCGTTGTACTTCGGCGCGCTGAAGATCGGCGCGATTCTGGTTCCGCTGAACACGCGTTCGCGTCCCGATGAGCTCGAGTTCGCGCTGGTGAATTCCAAGGCGAAGCTGCTCTTGTTCAAGCGCGAGACGAAGGGCCGCACCGATTACGGCGACGTCCTGCTCGATGTTTTGCCGGAGCTGAAACACACCCGATCCGGCGCGCTGCGGGCCGCAAAATTTCCCGAACTGCAGACCGTCGTCGACATCGCCGATCCGCCGATGAACGGCACGCTGGGATTCGCGGCGTTTCTCGAGCGCGGCAAAGACGTTCCGGCGGCCGATCTCGCAACTGCCGAGCAGGCCGTGCAGCCGCGCGACGAAGCCGTCATCGTGTACACCTCCGGTACGACGTCGGCGCCGAAAGGCACGCAGCTCTATCACGAAGGCATGTTGCACAGCGTCCGCTGGAGCGATTCGTGCATCGCGCTGGGCGCGAACGACGTGTATTTCAGCCTGCAGCCGGTGTACCACAGCGGCGGAGCGATCGGTGCGATGCTCCGTCCCATCGTCGACGGCTGCCGGCTCGTGACGCAGCCGTACTTCGATCCGGGCGACGCGCTGGCCGTGCTCGAAGCCGAAGGCGTCACGGTGATGTCCGGTCTGCAGCCGCATTGGGTCGAGTATCTCAATCACCCCAGTCTGCCGCAGCGCAAGCTCAAGGTCGAGCGCGCCTTCGTTATGGCCCCGCCCGAATTGCTGTGGACCATCTATGAGAAGATGGGCATCGAAGGGCTCGTCACCGGCTACTGCATGACCGAAACGCACCTGTACGGCACGAACACGACGCTGGCCGATTCGCGCGAGGTGCGCTACAACACTAACGGCCGGCCGAATCCCGACGTCGAAGTGGAGATTCGCGATCCCGACGACGGCACGGTGCTCGGACGCGAGGAGCCCGGCGAGATCTTCATGCGCGTTCCGCATCCGATGCTCGGCTATCTGGGCGAACCGCAACTCACGGCCGACGTGCTCGGCGCCGGCGGCTGGTATCGTACCGGCGACAACGGTGTGATCCGCGCCGACGGTAACCTCATCTTGCTCGGTCGCGTCCGCGACATGATCCGCGTCGGCGGCGAAAATCTTTCGGGCGCCGAGGTCGAAGCGGTGCTCGGCGCGCACCCGGCGGTGAAGCAAACCGCCGTCGTGCCCGCGCCGGATCCGCGGCTCGGCGAAATCGTCGTCGCGTTCGTCGAGCTCAAGCCGGACGCGCGCGCGACCGAGGCCGAGTTGATCGAACACTGCCGGGCGCGCCTGAGCAACTACAAGGTGCCGCGGGCCGTGCACTTCGTTACGGCGTGGCCCATGACGGGGTCGGGCAAGGTCCAGAAGCGCAGCTTGCTCGAGACCCTAGCCTAAGCGCCTCGGTCCGGGCACGCTGTACGGCGTGATCGCGCGCCTTGAAGCCCAGGGCTTCATCGAAGCGCTCGAGCTCGAAGAGCGCGGGCGCCGTCCGTACCGGATCACCGCCGCGGGCCGGCGCGTGTTCCAAAAGCGGCTGGGCGAGCTGACGCGTTACCAGAACGCGCTGCTCGAGTTGGCCGGCGGATGAACTCCCGGCAACGCCGCCGGTGATTGCGAGCGCAACGTCGAGCGCGCTGTCAACGCACGCCTCGCTGCTCGTGACGGCCGGCGCGTTCGCGCTCGCCGCGGCAGTGCTCGCGTTGGGACCGGCCGCAAGCGATCGCCGCACCGTAACCGCGCACGCGCAGCCCGCGCACGCGGCCAAACGAGCGCTATCGTACAGCGAACATCTGCCGTGCGATACGGAGGTATCGTGTTAAACGTCGACACGCTGGACGCACACGTGCACGCGGGGCGCTTGCGCCGGTTGTTGGAGTCCTACGGTTACAGCGTCGCTTCGGTCGGCAGCGCGAGCGGGAATCTCGTGACGGTCGTTGCGCCGCCTGCGCCGCGCCCGAACGCATTTCGGCCGGCGGCCTGCACCTCGATCCGGAACTGCAGTTGCTGGCGTTCGAGGGCCGCGTCGTCCGGCTTACCGCGAGCGAAACGTTGGTGTTGCACGTGCTGTTGTTGCGCGCCGAAACGATCGTGCTGCAGCGCGAACTGATCGCGGCGCTGTGGCCCGATACGGATCCCGCGGTGTGCAAGAACCGGCTTTACGCGCACGTGTTTACCTTGCGGCGCAAGCTCGCCAGCGCGTGCGCGGATGTGGCGATTCACGGATCGCGCAGCGGCTACCGGCTCGCATTCAAAGCAGCCTGACAGGCCCTTCTCAGGCCGTTCCCAACGCCGCTCGCGACAATCGCCGTATGCTGCGACAAATAGCGACCCTCAGCGTCATCACCCTCGCGCTCTCCGGAATCGCCATGGCCCAGACGGCGCCGCCCGCGCGAACGGCGTTCGCCGACCGCGCCGCATCGTTTGCGCTGCGCGGCGCGTATCACTCGATCGCCGACGCCGAAGCGCGTGGCGCGTCGACGTATTTGGATGCTGCAAAAACGCATTACCGCGACGCGATCGCGCGCCTTGCGCGCCACGACGCCGGCGCAGCAAGCGAAGCGATGGCCGCGGCAGCGCTCGCTCGCGCTGCGGTTGCCGAACATCCGGTGCCCGCGCCGCGCGATATCCCGGCGCCGCCCGAACTAGCCGCCGGCGGCCCGCCGATGATGCCGCACCCGATGATGCACCGTCCGGACGTCGCCATGAACGGCGGCAACGGCGGCCCGCAGATGGGCATGGGCGGCGCGCCGATGCGCGGACCGCAAATGCAAGGACCGCAAATGCAAGGACCGCAAATGCGCGGACACCGCGGTCCGCACGGGATTTCCGGCCGGTTCGATGCGGCGCGGCTCGCGGCCGACGCGAAGCTTGCCGGCACCGCAGAAGCGCGCGACCTCGCGCAGAAGGCCGTCGACGCCGACACCGCGCGCACGCACGCTGCCTTCAGCGGAAACCAGGACGAAGCGATGCGCCAGGGACGGATTGCGAGCGCGCTCGCGATGGCGGTGCGGTCGCTCGCGCTCGCCGATCACCCGCGAACGTTCTCGGGTCCGCGCCGCCGGATGCCGGCGACCGTCGGCCTCGTCAACAACGGTCAATAAACGCTGACTGTCACCCTGAGCTTGTCGAAGGGCCGCCTCAATCGCCGTCGCTGAGTGGCGGTCCCTCCCCTGAGCTTGTCGAAGGGTCGGGATGACATTTACTAGCGGCGGAAGCCGCCGCGGAAGCCGCCGCGGAAGCCGCCGCGGAAGCCGAAGCCGATGCCGAGCGAGAACGCGGGATACGGATAGCCGTAGCCGTAGACCGGATACGGATACACTGGATACGTGTAGGGCCCGTACGGATAGACCGGGACCGCGCCGTACGACGCGCCGTACGACTGGTACGGCGTGTCGATGACGTTGGCGGCGAACACCGAGCCGCGGTTGACGCCGTGAATCGTCACCTGCATCCCCGGGGCAACGCGAATGCCGGTCGGGTTGATGACCGTCCCTTGGCGCAGCTGAACGTTGTCGATGAAGCCGCGCTCGTCATTGACCTGCAAGCTATAGGCGCCGTCGAACGACGCAACGCGGCCGTGGATTACCTCGTCGGTCGAGCTGTAACTGGGCGGCGGGGCGGCGTACGTGGGCGTTTCGGGCGCGGCCGTTTGCGCGACCGCTCCGAGCGGGGCGACCGCAACGAGGGCGCTAAGGGCGGCAAGAAAGCGTATCTGCGAGACCATGGACTGAGGGCTCCTTTTCGCTGAAAGTATGCCGGACGTTGCTGTGGTAACTCTTAAACTATGAGCCAAACGCCGTCCCGAGCGCAATGGACGCGCCGTACGTTGACCGCCGCGTTGCTGCTCTTCGGCCTCACCACGGCGTGGGCGAGCGCGCAATCCGCACCCACGTTCGTCTCGCTGGGCCCCGCCGAGGCGGCGCTCTACAAGCCCGACAGCGCTCCGGCGCCGCACGTCGGCATCATCGTCATTCACCGCACCGCCGACTTCATGCGCCATCCCGCCTGTACCGAACTCGCGCAGCGCGGCTTCATGATGCTGTGCGTCAACACGCGGTTCACCAACAACGAAGAACTGGTGCGGTTCGAAGACATCGCGCTCGACGTGAAAGCCGCGGTCCAGTTCCTGCGCAAACAGCCGGGCATCACGAAGGTACTGCTCTTCGGTCATAGCGGCGGCGGTCCGACGGTGAGCTTCTATCAGGCCGTGGCCGAAAACGGGATCGCCTACTGCCAGGATCCCAAGCGGCTGACGAAGTGCACCGCTGACCTCGCGAACCTGCCGCCGGCCGACGGCATCGTGTTCGCCGATTCGCATCCGGGGAATCCGGTCAACGTGCTGCGCGGCATCAATGCGGCCGTGCTCAACGAGCACAACCCGCCGGATGCGGGCTTCAACGCATCGCTCGATCCGTTCGATCCGAAGAACGGCTATAACCCCAACGGCAACTCGCACTACAGCGCCGATTTTCAAAAACGCTACTACGCCGCGCAGTCCAAACGCATGAACGACTTGATCGATCAGTCGCTGGCGAAGCTGCAGGCGATGAAGAACGGCACCTACGGTTATCCGGACGACGACATCATCGTGATTCCGCGCGGCGGCAATCCCGGTTCGGGACCCGGTGCGGCAGCGGCGCTGTTTGACCTCGACCCGTCGATCGACGGCGTGATGAGCACGGCACGGCCGGAGAAGCTGCTGCGCAACGACGGCACGATCGTGCGCCAAGTGGTGCACAGCGTCTTCGTGCCCGATCCGAATCTCAAGAAGCTGCACATGACCTTCGACAACGGCACGAAGATCTTGAGCATCACCTCGTTCCTCAGCGCCAACGCGGTGCGCTCGACCAACTCACTCGACGGGATCGACGATTGCTCGAGCAACAACTCGACCGTCTGTGCCGTGCAGTCGATCGCGGTGCCGGAAATGTTCGCGGCGATGGGCGCGCACTATTTCATCCGCGACGTCGAGCACGAATACGACCTCGCCAAGACCAAGGACAAGGACTTCATCGTGATCGAGGGCGCGGTGCATCAGTTCACCCCGTGCACGCGCTGCGAAACGTTCCCGGGTCAGTACTCCAACTCGATGAAGAACCTCATGGACTACATCCGCGATTGGATCGACAAGCGTTACTAGGATTCACGTTCCGTGAATCCGTTGCGTTTGAGCTGCGCCCAAGCCGCCCTAGACCTCGAACGCCGTAGCTAGTTCATCGTAGCTGTGGGCGATGACGTCCCAGTCGTGTTCGGGGCCCGGCGGAGTGCGTCCGGGCCCGTTTTCAGCCGGGCGGTAGATGAAGGCGGTGCGGAGGCCGCAACGGCGCGCGGCGCCGAGATCGTTGTTGTGTGCGGCGACCAGGCACACTTCGTCCGGACGCATGGCCAAGACGTCGGCCGTGCGGAGGTAGGCTTCGGGTGAGGTCTTGTACGCTTGCGCGACTTCGGCACCGAGAATCGCATCCCACGGGATACCGGCGCGCTTGGCCATGTCGAGCATCAAGATGATGTTCCCATTCGAAAGCGGCGCGATGATGTAGCGCGACTTCAGCCGCGTGAGTCCGGCGATCGCATCCGGCCAGGGATCGAGCCGGTGCCAGGCGAGGTTGAGCTCATCTAGCTCCGCAGCCGGCACGCCGGCGGGATCGATGCCGAAGTCGGGCAGCACCGCGGCGAGATTTTCCCGATGTAACACGTCGAGCCGCACGAATGGTCGCCGTCCGCTCCGCACTTCCTCGAGCGCGGGCTGATAGCGCGTGCGCCACGCGTCCGCGAAGGCGCCGGGATCGGTACCGCTCGCGTGACGGGCGAGAAACGGCGCGGCTTCGCGCGCGACGCCGGAGCGCCAGTCGACGACGGTGCCGAACACGTCGAACACCAGCGCCCGCACGCCGGTCATCGGCCGGTGAGTTTGCGGCCGGCCTCGAGTGCGGCGTAGCTGCGCACCGGCGCCGCCATGAGAAAGCGGTAACCGGCTTTCACGATCCAGTCGACGTTCTTGGTGTCGACGTGCGGATGGCCGACCGGGACGTTGTGCTTCTTGCACGTCGTCACGACTTTGTTCATCCACTCCATGACCAGCGGGTGATCGTATTCGCGCGGGTGACCGAGTTCCTGGGAGAGGTCGCCTTCGCCGATCAGGATCGCGCCGATGCCCGGAACTTGGGTGAGGATGTCGGAGAGGTTGTTGATGCCGCGCGTATCTTCCATCATCAGGATCACGAGGATCTCGCCCTTGGGGTTGAGCGGCCACACATCGGCACGTTCGTAATACTGCTGTTGCGTGACGCCCCAGTAGCGCAGCGCGGCGGTCGGCCCGTCGCCGCGAATGCCCTGCGGTTCGTAGAGCGGCGCGCCCGCGAGGCGCGGATAGCGGCAGGCGGCGACGGCGTTGTAGGCTTCCTCGACCGTCGAGATGTGCGGCCAGATGATGCCGTACGCGCCGAGGTCGAGCGCCTGTTTTGCGAAGACCTGCGATTTCTCTGAGCCGTTCGGCGGAATGCGGACCATCGGCGTGACGGCCGGCACGACCGATGCCGAACGCGCGATCTGCCCGCGGTTGAGTAAATACTGAAGGGCGTCGCGCAGCGCGCCCACGTCCCACGGATTGTGTTCCATTTCGAACACGACGCCGTCGTAGTTTGCCGTGCTCATCGCAATGGCCGATTCGCGGTCGGCCGTCGCGAACGTGGTGAACGCGGTTTGACCCGATTCGAGAGCGGCAATAATCTTGTTGAGGCGCGGTAACTCACTCATTTTTCATCTGTTATCCGAGGGACGGTTGCCGAGCCTGCTGAAAATCTCGCCTGAGGCACCCATGCGTCGCTTTTCGTTTGCTTCCGTGCTCTGCGGTCTCATTGCGTTAGCCGGTTGTGGGGGCGGTGGCAGCACGGCGCCGGCCCCGTCACGGACGGCGGGGCGAACGTGCTGCAGATTCTGCAGTCGGCAACGGGCGCCGTCAACCCGTCATCCGTCATCTCCGGGCCGAGTACGCAACTGCAAGGCGCGGCCGGTATCGTGCGCGACACGGCGGGCAACATCTACGTCGCCAATCAGACGGCCAACTCGATTGTGGTCTACCCGCCGGCGATCGCCGGCAACGTGACGCCGAAGTTCCGGATCACCGGCACGTCGACGGGGCTTGCCTCACCGCGCGGGCTCGCGATCGATGGCCAGGGCCGGCTCGTCGTTGCGAACACGGCGGGCCGGCCGGAGCGAACGGCAACGTCGCGCCCACGATCACGATCGCCGGGTCGAGCACGCTGCTCGCGTTCCCGCAAGACCTCGTCATCGGCAGCGGCGGCAACCTCTTGGTAACGAACTTCAGCGTGCCGGGAGTGCCCGGCATCTTGACCGTGTTCGCTCCCGGCGCCAACGGAAACGTCGCGCCGATTCAGAGCGTGACCCAATTCATTGGACCGGTCGGAATCAGCCTATAGTGGATTCACGTGCAACGCACGAGCCCGCGCACGAGTAGCGGCACGAGTTCGCGCGCGGCTTCCGGTTCGTGGATGTCGCGCACGCACAGTCCGCCGGCGGCGACGCGCATCAGCACCGCAAACGCGCCGCGCGAGACCGCGGTGTATTCGTGCAGCGATTGGGGACCGGGGGCGGCGTAGCACGACATGCTCACGGTGCCGTCGGGCGCGCGTTCT
>Ga0182014_10001771_pt1 | contig 28166 bp, 27 predicted proteins | sample 612S2DmetaG_FD_120489 | JGI IMG/M metagenome (GOLD analysis project Ga0182014, IMG submission 120489) | Permafrost microbial communities from Stordalen Mire, Sweden - 612S2D metaG | ecosystem: Environmental > Terrestrial > Soil > Wetlands > Permafrost | place: Sweden: Stordalen | collected... | reverse complement strand
TGGGGAAGGCCGCGCTGGCCCATCGGGACGAGATGGAGCGGAACGTAAGGTCGACCGTCGAGGAGCGGGAGAAGCTCCTTCACAGGTTGAGAGGGATCAATGGAATCGAACCATATCCCAGTCAGACCAACTTCATCCTCTTCAGGGTCGTGGACGGTGACGCGGACGCGCTCCACGCGAGGCTGATGAGCAAGGGATTGGTCCTGAGGAACCTCAGCAAGAGGAAAGGCGTGGAGAACTGCCTACGGACGACGGTCAGCACGCCCGAAATCAACGAGCGGCTCGCGGGCGAGCTCGAGAGCGCGCTCGCTCGGCGACCGGAGCGCTAGACACCAGCACACGTCGGCAGCGGGCAAAACGAGCGCGCAGGTCTGGGAGCGAGCATAGGCGGCGATAGTCGGCGGCCAGTTCATCGGGCCGGTCCTCGTCGTCGCTCTACTCGGAAACTACGCAGGGGGGACCAAGATCGCGACGGTGAAGGTGAAGCGAGGGCACTTACAAGATTCAATTCATAAATAACTCAGGAACGATTCCTGTCACATGCCCGAGGAGAGCCTGCAGGACAGGTATGCGCCGAACAGCGTCTGCTTCGGTTGCGGTCCCGCCAACGAACATGGGTTGAGAATCAAGAGCAGGGTGGAGGGAGGCGAGGTCGTCTGTGATTGGAAGCCCCAGCCATGGCACCACGCGTTCGATGGGATCCTGAACGGCGGGATAACGGGAGCAATCTTGGACTGCCACAGCAACTGGGCCGCGGTCAATGCGATGATGGCGCGCGACGCGACGGAGGTGCCGCCCCCCACCGTCACGGCCGAGTTCGCGGTCAAGATGCTGAAGCCAACCCCCATGGAAGCGACGCTACACCTCAGGGCGAAGGTCGCAGCGCTTCAAGGCGCGAGAGCCGTAGTCGAGTCTACCCTCGAGGCCGAGGGGGCGCTGCGGGCTACCTTCGTGGGCACCTTCGTCGCCGTGAAGCAGGGACACCCGGCCTACTCAAGGTGGCGCTAGCTACCGACAGACCTGCCCGAGGTCCTCTCCGGCTTGGTACGCCTTGGATGCTCTGGATGGACGGAAACGTTTAGAACTCTGCCTTGGCCGCTCATCCAAGGATGAAGGGAGAGAGGCGGGAGATCTTCAACTCTGCTAGCGTCGGTGCTGACAAGTGCACGTTCTGCAAGATAGCCAAAGGAGAGTTTCCATCGTACATCGTCTTCGAGGACGAGACTTACATTGCGTTCCTGGACATCAACCCATTCTCCAGGGGGCACACGCTCGTCTGTCCCAAGGCCCACGGCGAGACGGTCTGGGACATGAAGGAAGCTGAGATAGGGGGCCTATTCCTGCTCGCCGCGCGGGTCTCGAGGGCGGTCGTTGAAGCGACCGGTGCGGATGGGTTCAGGCTCCTGCAGAACAACGGAGAAGCCGCGAACCAGGTAGTCGCGCATGTCCACGTGCACGTGATTCCGGTGATGATGTCGCACAAGGGGAAGCCGATGGACAGGATCAAGTTCGAGGGTAAGGAGATGGAAGCGACCTCGGCCGCCATAAGGAAGGCCCTGGCGCGAGCCTAATCGCAGGCGCGGGGCTTCCGGCGCCAGCGACTGCTAGGCCTTCGAGGCTTTCTCCTGAATCTTGTCTATCTGAGCCTGCCTGACCTCCGTGAAGAGGTTGCACCAGTCCCTGCCGGAGACGACGAGGTCGAACTCCTTCAGCTTCGAGTGGACGCACATCCCTCTCTCAAATAGGTCGGCGTTCAGCGGGTCGTTCGGCTTGAACCAGACGCAGGCGAGACAGTTCTCGTACTGCCAGGTTATCCGCTTTAAGCTCCGCTGCGGTTCAGGCTCTTGGTTCGAACCCATTAGCTGTGGGGTGGGAGCCCTTCTTACTTAAGGGCGTGCCCGGGTCAACTCTCCTCGATGATGATGGCCTCCGGGGGGCTCGGTCTCCCCCGCATTAGGGAAGGCACCATCGCTACGAGAAGGAAGGCCGTCGAGAGCAGGAAGACCAGGTGGATCGAATTCATGAAGCTGGCAATCGAGGAGGGGGTCCCGGAACCGCTGACCCCGAGGAAGATCTTCACGAGGTTGTTCACCGGGGTGACGGTTGCCATGGCGAGGAAGGCGACGGCGAGGCTCAGCGTTGATCCGAGGTTGACGAACGTCGTGCTGATCCCCGAGGCGATGCCCCGGGCCTCCGGGGGAACCGAGTTCATTATGGACGCCCTGTTGGGCGCCGCGAAGATGCCCATACCGCTCCCGACGAATATCAGAGGTAAGGCCAGCCCGAGGAAGGTGGTTCGCGGACCAATCTGTGTCAGCATCACAAACCCGACCGACGAGACGAGAAGGCCGATCGAAGAGAGGAGCCTGGCCCCGTACCTGTCCGAAAACCAGCCGCTGATCGGGCCGAAGAAGGCCAGGGAGGCAGAAGTGGGGATAAGGAAGGCGCCGGCCGCCAGGGGGGTCAGCTGCATCGAGGGGCCCTGAAGGTAGAAGACGAGCACGAGCGTGACCGCCCCCCTTGCCAGCGAGTTGAGGAGGATCGCCAAGTTCCCCGCCGCGAACGCCCTGATACGGAAGAGCGAGAGGGAGAGCATCGGCATCTCGACCCGAGTCTCCGTGACGAAGAAAGCGACCAGGAGCACGCCGCCGAGACCGACCAGGAAGTAGGTGGTGAGCGCGTCAAGCCCTGCGATTATGTTGAGCGTTATTCCGACGAGGATTGAGGAGAGCCCGCCTGCGAGCGTGATGTTCCCTATCACGTCGATCTTCTGGCCGCGCGGCGCCCGGCTAATCTCGTGCAGCTTGTAGTGCGACCAAACTGTCGCGAAGACCCCAATAGGGACGTTCACCCAGAAGATCGCACGCCAGCCTACGGTCTGGGCGAGGATGCCACCGAGGACCAGCCCAGTCACTGCCCCCGCCACGATGGAGGTCTGGTTTATCCCGAGGGCCTTCCCACGCTCGTTCGACGGGAACGCGTCTGTCAGTATGGCGGCGCTGTTGGAGAAGAGAAACGCCGAACCTGTGGCCTGCACCATCCTGAAGAGGACGAGCTCGAACCCGGATTGAGAGAGGCTGCAGAGAGCGGATCCGAGGGTGAAGACCGCGAACCCCAGCGTGTACAGCCTCACTCTCCCGAACATGTCCGAGAGCCTCCCGAAGTTGACCAGGACGGAGGCGGTGATGAGCTGGTAGCCCAGGAGGGTCCAGACCAGATCAAAGAGCGTCGTGTTCGGGAGTTCCCTGCCGATCGTGGGGAGGGCTATCAGGACTATGTTGGTGTCGAGGGATGCCATCAGGGTGCCGATGGTAGTGTTGGATAGCGCAACCCACTTGTATTGCATCCAAGAGTGCGCCGCAGGTTAGGATTTCTTCCTTTCGCAGGGGTCGGGGCGCTCTCGATGAAAGACGACTCGCATCCCTGCTACATCGGGGCGGCCGCCGGGATCTCCTCGGGCTCCTTCGCCACGGCTGCCGACGCCTGACGGGCTAGAAGCTGCTGTTTCATCGATCCCTGCAGGAGAAGGCCTGCGCACACCGCGACTGCCCCGATTATCACTCCTGCTGTGAAGAGCGGGGTGATTGAATCGACGAAGGCGTCCCTCAGCTGGGGGATCAGGGGAGTCAGGGCCGGGTACTGAGCTAGAAGCTGCTGCAGGACCTGCGGCGACGCGAGTATCTGGCCTGCCTGGTTCGCGTTGCCAAGGTACTGCGACGCCAGCTGCTGATACTGGGGCGGGACCGCGGTTAGTACCCCCGCGACCTTCGAGGCGAATGTGTTGACCTGGATCGTTCCGAGGATGGCCAAGCCTATCGTCCCCCCGAGGTTCCCCATGAACTGGGGTAACGAGGAGGCAATCCCGATCTGTTTCCTCGGGGCGGAGTTCTGTATGGCGAGGAACGTGGACGAGAAGGTCATTCCAACCCCGAACCCCATGATCGCGCACGACTCGGCCAACTGAGCCGTCCCAACGGCCGCGCCGACGAACGTGAGAGTGTACGCCCCGACGGTGGCGATGACCATCCCGGTGACCGTCAGCGTTCTGTAGCTGAGCCTCGTCACGAGCGTCCCGCCCATCACGCTCGCCACGATCATCGGGAGAAGGAACGCGTCCAGGATCTCGCTCGAGGCGTTTATCGAGTGCCCCAGACCTGCCTGCACGAAGAGTGGGATGTAGGAGACGACCGCAAGGAGCATGAGGCCCCTGAGGAAGGAGACCCCCGACGACGCGGAGATGTTTCTCACCTTGAAGAGGCTGAGCGGGAGGACGGGCTCCACGGTAGTCCTCTCTATCTGTATGAATGCGGCGAAGAGAATCGCCGAGCCTCCGAAGAAGGCGGCCTCCTCCCAGGAGAGCCAGGGGTATGTGGAGCCGCCGTTGAGGAACCCGAGGTCCAGGAGCGCAATCCAGCCGGCGAGCGTGGGGATTCCGAGCCAGTCGAGTCTCGGTTTGATCAGGCTCTTGGACTCCGAGAGGCCAGCGAAGAGAAGTATTATCGAGGCGATGCCGAGCGGGAGGTTGATGTAGAACACCCACCTCCAGTTGACTACGTCCACGATGTAGGTCCCGACCGACGGCCCGAGGACCGAGGCGATTCCGAAGACGCTCGAGAAGATGCCTGTGATCCTTCCCCTCTGCTCCGGAGGGAAGGTCACCCCAGCGATGCTCAGGGCTATGGGGAAGAACGCGCCGCCGCCCATACCCTGCACGGCCCTCGAAAGGATGAGCTCGTCGATGTTCTGGGCGGCACCAGAAGCGATCGAGCCCGCCATGAATATAACAAGGCCGAGAACGAAGAACCGCCTCCTCCCGTACAGGTCCGAGAGCTTCCCGAAGATGGGCATCGCGACCGTCTGGGCGAGGATGTACGCGCTGAAGACCCACGCATAGAGGTTCAGTCCGCCAAGGTCAGAGATGATGGTAGGGCCCGCGGTCGCGACGATGGTCTGGTCCATCGCGCCAAGGAGGAGGCCGGTCATGAGGCCCGCGATTATCAGGATAAAGTTCCTTCTCGGGATGGTCTGCGTCGGCGCGAGTGCTGAGGCCGCCCCCGAGTGCTCCGCGGCAGCACCGGCACCAGTGGCGTTGTTCGTGGACGATTGAGATTCTGGCACTGGCTTTCCCTGAGAAGTATTGGACGCCCACTATTTTTTAGTTATATAACTTTAGTGATAAACGCGGACAGCTGAAAGGTGCGCGGTCGTTGAACGCAGCGCGTTCCTGGGCGCCAAGGCGGGGCTCAGCTGAGCTTGACGAACTGTTGTCCATCCGTCACCGGTGTCACGACGACCGCGGTCCCGAATGCGATTATCTCGTCCATCGTGTTCCCTATCTCCGTCGAGTCGAACATGACGCTGATGACGGCGTTCGCTCCGATCTTGGCCGCCTGTTCCGAGAGCCGGTCCAGGGCCTGCTGTCTTGCCTGGGTAGCCATCTCGGTGTATTCGCTGATCTCGCCGCCCTTGAGCGTGCGAAGTGCGGCCATGATGTTCCCGCCGATCCCACGTGACCTTACGGTGATCCCGTAGACCAGACCAAGGACCCGATCCACCTTGTACCCGCTTACGTAGTTCGCAGTCAACAGGATGGGCTTGCTTGGAGCTGACATGAAGCATCCGCAGTCGGCCGAGGTAAAAAAGCGTTTTGCGCTGATTCGGAGTACAATCTGGGCGATTTAGAAAAAGAAAAGCGTAGGGAAGGTGCCTCGTTCAGGCACCTTCGCCGAAACGGCCCTTAGGTCGGGCCGGTCTTACCGTCTAGGGAGGCTGTGAGGAGTCCGGGCGAGAGGAGGTACTTCTGCATGCCCTCTGATGCGATCTGGACCTGCGGCCCTGCGATGTGGGTCCCGGATGGGACTGTGTCGCCGGTCGTGTTGTTGACCTCACCTGCTGCGAAGAGGTTCGGTGCCATCCACGCCTGCTGCCATCCGTTGAAGACCGAGGTACTGGCGCTCACTCCTACTCTGTTGCCACCCCTCCAGTGGTGTCCCCACCAGTCGGTGTGGGCAGAGAAGGGCGCAACCACCGTTCCGCCGTTGCTGATACCGGTTGCACCCATCTTGTTCAGTATTGCGATGAACGGGGCGTTGCCTGGGCTCGAAGCGAAGTACGAGGCACCGAGGTAGCCGTTCGGGGTCCAGTCATGGGTGATCCTGGCGCAGGGGTCTCCCCAGGCGTCGACGTAGTGGGGATCGATGTCCCAGTAGCTGGTGGTGTTGGGAAGGTCTGGTGCCACTCCTCCGAAGCTGACGTGGCCCGTCGCAGCGGCCTGGTACTTGCTCTTCTGGGTCGCCTTGTACGCGCTACCCTGGCTGGCCGAGCTGACTCCACCCGCCTGGGTGAGGTTGCCGGGTCCGCCTCCGGAGTAGCCGCCTGCACTCTGCTGGGCGCCGCCGATGAAGTTGAGGCCTGTGTGGTCGAAGTTGTCGTCCATGAAGTCATAGAGGAATGTGTCTCCGCCCGCGGCATTGCCTGCGCAGAACGAGTTGAGGCCCATCCCGGCTACCGAGCCTGAAGGACCGCCCGTGGAGCTGTAGGTGCCGTAGCCGTAGGTGAGGCCTCTTCCGACCGAGCCAGTTGCGGTGGTCGGGTTGTAGGGAGCACCCACGCCCGAGATGAGCATGGACCTTGTCTGGTTGTATCCCCACATTCCGTTGAAGAAGACCGTTCCGGGCTGAACGTGGACGTTGCCCTGGGCGTCGTAGTATCGGATGTCGGAGATGGTCCCATCGGCCTTGGTGTCCATCCTGAACACCTCGCTGTTGAGTACCATCTTGAATTTGCCGGTCTTGATAGCAGCGGGGATCGACCTGAACGCCGAGTTGGCTTTGGCGCCGGTTTCGCACGGGTAGTTGCAGCTCGAGCCACACCATCCGTCGTAGACGCACCCGTTAATCTGTACACCGTACGTGTTCATGTAGGGTACAGAGGCGAGCGAGCTGACGTGCGGACATGCGTAATAGCCGAGTGCCTCGCTTGCAGACTGGAATGCCGATCCCAGCGGCGTCAGGGGGTGACCCTGCATTGGATAGTTCTTGCTCATGGGCATCGGAGCGCCATTGACGTTGCCGTTTCCATTACCCGAGATGCCGAAGGCCTGCTCCCAGGCAACATAGTATGGCTCATACTCCGCGTAGGTGAATGGCCAGTCCTGGGTGTCGTCGTTGGGATTGATGGAAGCTAGGTGACCTGCTCCGTACTTGCTCGCGGTCGACGAGTTCATGGTGAAAGCCCAGGGGCCTTGTCTGCCCATGTTTCCACCGTAGTGCTGTGCTACTCCTCCGACTCCGAAGCCGAGAGAGTGGTACTGGATCGGGAAGGTCGGCCTCCTTGCGGGGAGGGCGAACTGGTTGACATTGTTCCTTATCGTCGTGGTCTGGAGCGAGGCTGGGAAGTCAAACTTCCTCTCGAAGCCGATGCCCCACTCGTCGTACTTGTTGGAGGCGAAGTCCGTTGCGTAGTTCCAGTATGGTCCTCTGGTGACGCCTACCACATTGTAGCCGGCTATCGATAGCTCGGCCGCGATGGTGCCTGACATCACTCCTAGCCCCATAAGGACTACGTCTGCGGGCGCTTCCTGAATTACGGTTGACATCTCCATCAGCTCCTATGGGGACCCCTTCTGGTACATGCCAAGGCTCGCTGGTTTCAGGGTGATCGGGTTGGGGTTGACCATTATCTCCTTGGTCGTCATTCCCTCGCCGTAGAAGTTGCCCTGGTTCACACCGTTGAACCCTGTGTACAACCACCCGACCATGTTCTTGTTCCCCCCGTAGACCGGGTCCATGCCGAAGCCCGCCCAAGTCATGAAGAAGAGCTCGTAGGCAAAGTCCGACGGAAGGATGTCGTTGAACTGCGCCGCCGTCGGCTTGTTGTTCCACAGGTCGGTGAGACAGGCTGTCTGGTTCGCCGCTGAGAGCGTCTCGAAGTTACCACCGTAGGCCGCGTTGGCGTACGTCTCAATCCCGGCCAGGCTCAATCTCCAGAATTCCCTCTTGTTCCAGGTATACTGGTAGCGCGTCCCAGCTCCGACCCTTACGTTTGCGGTAGGCTGGTAGGTAACCGGGTAGGTCGTGCTGCCCACCTGGTAGTTGACCTTCGCACCGTTGTAGGTGATCCCGTCGACGGTTATCGGCGCCGCGACGTTCGCTGGGATATAAGGGGCACCTACGTAGTTGTTACCATCGTTGCCATAAAGCCCCTTGAGCTGATGGTCGATAAAGTAAGCCACGCCGGCTTCCTTCGCCCCGGGTCCCGTGCTGTCTGTCGGGATAATCGCGGAGACCAGCGCCTGAAGCTCGGTCTGCTCGGTTGTGTTCAACACGAGGAAGACGGTGTCCGAGTCGTAGCTCGCCTGGAGCGTGCCCACCTGCGACGTCAGCGACGTCACCTGTGAGTTCGCGCTGGTAACGGCAGAGTTCAGGCTGGTAATCTGCCCGTTCGCGCTCATGAGCGCCTGCTGGGTCGTTGTGAGCTGCGAGTTCGCGCTTGTGAGCTGCGAGTTGACGCCGCTCAGCTGCGAGTTCGCGCTGCTGAGCTGTGCCTGGGTAGAAGTCAGCTGGTTGTTCAGCGAGGAGACCTGCCCCTGCGCCGAGCTCAGCTGGGAGGCCGTCGAGTTGAGCTGGTCCTGTGTAGAAGTGAGCTGCTCTTGGGTTGAGGAGAGCGCGTTCTGCAGCGAGGCAACCGAGCTGCTCGAGCTGCTGCTATTGTTTCCTAATACATTGTTGTAGTATGCTACGCTTGCAACGCCCACAACTGCGGCGCCTGCGACTACGCCAGCGCCTATCTTCAGGAAGGTCCTGCGGTCGCCTTCCTTCTCAATTGGCTTTCCACTGTCAGCCATTAACTTAACGTATGTTATATCCCCGTATATAGGCGTTTACTATTCCAATTGTGCATTATTGTTCCAAATTCAACACGTCTGTTCGGGCCTCACGACGTCGAAAAGGAAGTGCTTTGCGGCCAAGTGCAGCCATGTGTAACTCAATCGCATTAGGTCCTCCACAATTGGTGATACTGGCGTTTCTCCGATGTTTGCTGCGTTCTAGGATGTGTCGATGTCCGTCTCGCTAGTCCTTGCATTTCGTCGAGACCAGATCATGCATCCACACGAGGGTAGGTGGACAACCCTCGTTCTGGACAGCCGTGCTCCCGCCAGCTACCGAAAGGAGCAGGTAGACGCGCGCCTCGGGCTGGGTCGCCAGATGTTGGACCTACTAAAGCGGCGTCTCCCGGGGAACTACGTCCCGATTTCTTCGAGGTGAGTATTTCGGCGCCAGATTATCACAATCGCGACGAGAACGACTAGCGCGATGACAAGAGCGATGACTAGTCGCGTCGTCGTCGGCGAGGGAGAGATGATGATGACATCCAGCAGGAGCAGGAGCAATGCCGACGCGCCCATGTTGCGCCTCCAGCCCTTTGGAGGCCTCCTGGTTCGCTCGCCTGACATTACGACTGCATCCTTCTAACGACTATCTATATCTCGTGGTGGGTCATGCCACTGCACACTCGGTCAGGCGGCAGTTCATCGGCCGAGATCAGGCGACAACTTTCCTGAACAGGTAAAGGGTGGCGCCCATGGTGACGATTGCGAGTCCGGCTATGAAGCCGAGGGCCGAGACCTCCGCCCCGAGCGAGTATGTTCCAGGCAGCGCCAGGTCCCTCACTGCGTTCACCGAGAAGGAGATTGGGTTTACCGAGGACACGTCGACCATCCACTGTGGCATCGCGGTGACAGGCACCAGGGCCGTGCTGATGAAGAGGAGCGGGAACGTGAGGAAGCCACCTATTCCGAAGACCGTCTCAGCGCTTCTTGTCCGAAGTCCCAGCGCAAGGGAGATGCCGGACCATGCGAGCCCGAAGAAGGCGATGATGAATATGATGAGCAGAACCCCCACGATCCCGGTCGCGACCCTGAAGCCCAAGACATAGGCGAGGGCCAATATTATCAAGGTCTGGATTGTCACCCGGAACGCGTCAGTGGTGAGCCTACCCAGAAGGATGGCGGGACGGCTCACCTGCGTCACGAGCATCTTCTGGAGGAACCCGGAGTTCAGGTCCTCGACGATCGATGTCCCGGACTGGAGTGCGCTGCTGAACGCGTTTTGGAGCAGGATTCCCGCGGTCGCGAACTCGAGGTAGGTGACCCCAGTGGGGAATAGTCCTGGGACCTGAGAGAACTTCGAGAAGAGCTGCGTGAAGAGCACCAGGAAGATGATCGGCTGGAAGAGAGAGAAGAAGATCAGTATCGGGTTGCGGATCAGCTTCTTCAGGGCGCGGACGAAGAGGTACTGCGTGTCGAAGAGAAGAGTCATATCTACCGCCCCCTCCTACCGAACATCCCAGCGGGAGCCTGCTTCTCGGCCTCCTCGACCCTTATCCTCTTCCCCGTGTGCTTCAGGAACACGTCGTCGAGTGTCGGGCTCGAGAGGTTGATCGATATCAGCTTGATCGAGGACTTGTCGAAGGCGCGCACGAGCTCCGGGACGAACTGGCCGCCGTCCTTCGCATAAACCGTCAGCCCGTCGCCGGAATCGGCGATGTTGACCACGGTTGGGAGCGTCGCGAGGATCTTCCGAGCCTCGGCCCTCGTCGTCTCGGTGCTCTGGCCGTTCTGGTCTTGGACGGAGATTGTGATGGCGTCGGCCCCGATCTCCTTCTTGAGATCGGAGGGCGTCCCTTCGGCGACGATCTTCCCCTGGTCGACTATGCACAGTCGGGAGCACAGCCTGTCGGCCTCCTCAAGGTACTGTGTCGTCAGGAATATCGTGATACCCTCCTTCTTGTTGAGGTTCTGCAGGTACTCCCAGACGGTCGCCCGCGACTGCGGGTCGAGGCCCGTTGTTGGCTCGTCGAGGAAGAGGACGGTCGGCTTGTGGACGAGCGTAGAGCCAAGGTCGAGCCTCTTCTTCATCCCTCCTGAGTAGCGTGCCGCTCGCTTGTTCGCAGCGTCCTTGAGCCCGACGACCTCCAGGAGATGGTCCACGCGCGCCTCCAGCTCGGGCCCGCGCATCTGCTGCAGGTTGCCTTGGAGAATCATGTTCTCCCTCCCGGTCAGTTCTGGATCGAGGGAAGTCTCCTGGCTCTGGACTCCGATAAGCTTCCTGATCTTCTGAGGGTCCTTGTCGAGGTCGAGGCCCGCAATCGAGACGGTGCCCGACGTCTTGCGGAGGAGGGTAGTGAGAACCTTGATGGTCGTGCTCTTCCCCGCGCCGTTCGGCCCGAGGAACCCGAAGAATTCGCCTTCCTTGACGTGAAACGAAATCCCGTCGATGGCCCTCGTTCCGTCGGCGTAAACCTCCACGAGGTCCGTGACGCGCACAATCTCTGAACTGGGGGCATTCGATTCCAAGACTCTCGGCCCCGACTAGGTCAATCCACGCAGCGCGAGAATAAGGCTCCGCTGGTGAGACTGTGAACTACGACTGGTGAGAGTGCCGAAGAAAGGGGGAAAATGCGCAGAGGGTCTTCGCGCGAAGGTGTTCGAGCGTTCAAGTGCTAGGTTAGGCACGGTCGGGTACATTCTCAGGAATCAGCTTGCCGGCGTCAGCTAACATGGTATATAACTATATCTTTAACGATATGCCGGTCTCCGGAAAGAGGTCCGAGCAGGGGATCTGTGCGCGAGCTGCATCACTGCTCGTATTGAGGAGCCTCGGGGTTCCGCCTCGAGGTCGGCTTCCTCTTCTTGGCTTTCCTCAGTGCGACCAACCTCTTGGCCCAGGTGTTGACCTGGTCGAATGCGTCCGCGACTTCGTAAGAGAATACGCTGTACGAGTATCGCTCCTTTGGGGAGAGGACGAGCACATCCACCTGGCATTTTCGCTTGGTCGACCTCGTCTCCCCCGCCTTGATTATCGCCCTTGCCTCAGAGACTTCTGGGAACGCCTTCCTGAGCAGCTGAACCGAGTCCGTGAACTTCACTCTGACGGCCGCCGCGCTGAACGGGTCGTCCGGGAGCCCGACTATGTACATTGGTAGCTGCGGTTTCGCGCTCCTCCTCTCAAGGATCTTCATGAAGTCGCGGTACGTGAGTATTCCCTGGAGCTCGCCCGTGTTCATTATCAGCGAGTAGTTGCCGCCTTCCTTCTTCATGTTCAGGTAGACGTCCATCAGGGAGTCGGTGATCTCGTTGGTTAGGAGGTTACCCGACCCGTAGTCTCCCAGCGGCTCGTCGAACCTGCCCGGCTGCCTGCCTCCCTTCACCTCCCTGTCTGCTCTCGGCGCGAGATTGAATACTATCGAGTCCGAGGTAGCAATTCCGGCCAGTCTGCCACCGCTGAGAATCGGGACCTGGTCGACCTTCTTCCTTCGCATCAGCTCTCTGGCGGACGCAAGCGTCGCGGTCGATTCGACCGTCACCGGCTCCTTGGTCATGATCGATGAGATCTTCCCCGGGACCTCTGACTCCATCATCCTCCCGACTACGGCGGGAGAGGTGACCTGTCCGTCCAGTTTGCCTGCGTGGTAGATCGGCATCGACCTGGTCCTGTACTCCAGCATCAACGAAGCGGCGTCGCTGACGGTGTTCTGTCTGTTCAGGCGCGGCACCTGGTGCATCAGCTTGGAGAGCCGTGTATCGAGGTTCGAGAGGTCGAGCAGGTCTCGGACGGTAACGATCGAAGTCCTGTCGCCCTCCTCGACGACGGCCTCGTACGATCTCGTCTCTCGCATGAAGCCGATCACCTCGGAGACTCGGTCGTTCGGTGAGAACGCCTTGGCGGGAGTCGCAAAGTCAGATATCGATAGAGCCATCAACTCTGAGATCTTCATGCTGATTGCCCGGGCCCCCCAGATTGGAGCTTATGAATGTGTTAGGTCGTTCCGCCCCTCTGTGGTTGATAGCCTAGCCTCCAGAGGTCGGCGCCGACGGCCCCATCCCCACCATCAGGAGCGTCTTGCGAAAGCGGCCGCGGCTCTCGGTACCGGGGGGCCGCCCGTTCGCCGGCGCCGACGCCGGCAAGCGCTGGGCCTGCCGATCCGCTGGTCTAGTTCGCTGAATCAGGGACCAGCAAGATGTCTACATCTCGGGACGATTGAACTTCACTCCCCTGGACTTGAGGTCCTTGACGATTGCCTTGATGTCCTTGACCAGGAAGACCGAGTACGCGAGGGTCAAGTTCTCCTTCTCGGAGGGAGAGATCAGCCAGAACTCCGACCTGCTAACCTTGACCGAAGCCCAGAAGTCCTTCATCTGGCCCTCCCCTCGAAAGCGCAGCTTGCCTCCGAGGGTTTCCGTGTAGAACTTCACCGCGCGGTCCATGTTGCGGACGGGTATGAGCGAAGCATGGGTGCTTGATTCTGAGAGCATGATGGATGATTTGGACTTGCGGCCCATTTAAGTGGGCAGAAGCGCCGGAAACGCCGTCTCCGAACCCCTTTGACCCCGAATCATCCCGGAGAGTCTTCCATAAGGATAATAGACGCGGATTCCTATTGAAATCCAGCCATGGAGAATAGAGTCATGAAAATCGTTCCGGCCGACGTCTCAGACTTCGCGAAAGAGGTCGATTCCACCCTCAAGCTCTCCTCGTCCGGGGAGAGCGTGAACCTCGGCCAGTTCGGCGGATCGACGGTCGCGGCCGGGCAGGGGATGGCGAGGAAGAGAATGCAGCCGGTCTCGATACAGTCGTGCAACATCATATTCAGGGCGGGCGGGATTGAGTACGACGAATGGGCGACGGCGCTACTCTTGATGGCGCGCAGCGCCGAGTTCCTGAGGCGGAAGGCGCGCGACGGACAGTGCTACAATCACGAGCAGCCCTGCATGACCGCCCGCGAAGAAGAAGTCGGAGTGTATAGAGATTGCCTCGACTCGTTCCAGACCCTCCTGAACGAGCTGAAGTCGAAGGACATTAATGACCCAGACTAAGGACCAACAAGGCCCGTCTCCCAAGGGAGAACCCGCGGCTCAGCTTCGGTGCTACACCCATCCGGCTCACAGGGCCACAGGTGTCTGTACGATCTGTAAGAGAGGAGTCTGCAGTTCTTGTCAGGTGATATCCAAGGGCAGGAGGTTCTGCAGAGACGACGCCGACATGCTGCGCAAGAAGCAGGTCGACACCGTCAAGGCGCAGCGCAGGAAGAACGCTATCTCTGCAGGGGCGATACTGGCGTTCCTGGACGGCACGGCGGGGGCGGCCGTGGGATTCCTGCTTGTGGTCATCGGCCTGGTCGGTCCGGAGGCGCAGACCTCCTATTCATTGACGGACACACTCCAGCCGTTCTTCACCTATTTCGCAAACGTGCTCGCGTTCCCGCCTTCACAGGCAATGGAGGTGGGGCTGTTCATCTTCGGCATTGGGCTTCTTGACATGTTCGCGGCGGTTGGAATCATAAAGCGATCCCGAGTGGCCGGAGTGATAGCCATCGCGGTCAGCTTACTCGGAGGGGTGGCTGTCGGGTCCTATCTGGTGATCCTCGTTCTCGCAGGCTTCTTCACGTACCTGTACATAGTCTCCGCGGTGATCAAGGTAGTTTTGATAGGGTTCGGATGGAAGCACCTCGACGAGTGATAGACAAGAACACGCGCGAGGGAAGGCAGGCTCGAGGCGGGCTTCGCGCAAAGAGCTAACAACCGAGCCAGGGGATAATCGGTGTCGGATGCGAGAGGCCTAATCTAGCCTCTAATCCCGACCTCGTGCATCATCTCTGAGGTCTTAGTGTATGCCTCGGTCACCCACTCGCGAATCTTTCGCGGGTCGTCGGGCCACTGGAGCTCGATGCTGACGGGACAGATTGCGCCGATGTCCTTGAGCGCGACCAGGTATTCCTTCAGCGGAACGACGCCTCTACCAAGAGGGAGGTCCCCGTGCAACTTCCCATCGCAGTCGGAGAAGTGGACGTTGATCACCTTCCCGCGGAGCAGTTCCAGCGAGCTTGGGGGGTCGCCCATCAGGTAGAGGTGCGAGATGTCGGCATTCGCCTTGACCGAGTGGTGGTTGGCGTCGTCGATGAATCTGGCCATCTCAGCGACCGAGTTCAGCAGATAGAAACGGCAGGGGACGTACTCCAGCGCAATCTCGACCCCGTGAGATATGCGGTAGTCGGCAATCTCCCGGACGCCCTCGAGCGCCCAGCCCCACTGGACCGCCGGCTTGAACTCGCGCTGCTCGTACGAGTAGTTTCCGAGGACCAGCACCATCGTCGGTGAGTAGAGAGAGGCCGAGGTCGACCTGTTCCTTGACATAGCCGATGCTGAACTTTCTCAGCTCAGGGACGAAGTCCGTTAGGCCGTTCGCGGCAACTATGAAAGAAGAGCACGGGAGCCCGCACTCCTGAAGGGCCTTGCGCTCGGCCTCCCTGGTCGAGCCGGGGGTGTCAAGCAGGAATACGTCATAGGAGTCGAATCCGATGTCCTTCGCCAGCCTCATGCCGTCGACGGGACCGACCGGGGAGCTCCACCAGCAGTTCTCCACGAGCCCGAGTTTCATGGGGGGACCATCTGCCTTTCCACCGACAGCAGATGGTCGTCGATGGGATAAGTAACTACGGGACGACGGCAATGTGTCCGTCGCATGTTCTCGCTAATCACGAACCCGGAATGAGATCCGCCGGCCGAGGAGGGACGCGGCCTTATTACCGAGCCAGTCGAGCATGGGGCGATGGGATGTCCGAGATGTGGACAGGAGATAGTGGATCCAGATCCCCGCTATTGTCCCAAGTGTGGATTTGAAATCTCCAAGGCTAGTCCACCACCCGTCCATCCCTCAGAGGGAGTCGCCTCCGCGCCGGTCCAAGAACAGCCGCCCAACCCTCCCGCCCGGCCCACGGTGGAGGGTGGCGCCATCAGCACCAAGTACTACCTACTAACCCTGCTCGCTGTCTTTGGAGGGATCGTTGGCTACCGCGCGGTAAAGGGGCGTAACCCGCGGGTTGCCGCTAGCATCTTCACGATCGGTCTTCTTGTCTCGCTCGTCTACCTGGGCGCGGGGTTTGAGGTCTACTCCCATTTCACCAGCCCTGGTGGGGTCCCCGACATGACAATCACTGGCGTCAACTTCCCGAACGCCACATCCGTCGTCGTGACGGTGGCCAACCAGGGGACCCTCGGCGACGGGCTGGAATCGGTCGCGATCAACAACGGGACGCTCTGGCTGGTGTACGGCCTGCTCAACGCGAGCAGCCCACAGGCTTCGACGGAGTTACAGAAGGGAACCCTAGTCTTCGGCCTCTATGGTTACATCTTCGCAAACGGCACGGACAAGTCAGCAGGCCCGGGGGCCTCGGGCACCGTCGGCACCGAGGGGTTCCCGCCCGGGCACACGGACACCATCACGATACCGTACGCTTGGACGCCGCTCACCTCTTACAAGTTCTTTATCGCCACTTCCAGCACCCGTTCCAATGAGCTATCCACCGTGAGCCCGGCCTAGAACAGAACAGGAGCCTTGTCCGCCGAGGCTCAAGAGATCGAGAGCGAACCATCTTCCCGGCGCGCTCCCGCTCGCCCCCGCCCTCCCCAGCTGGACTTCGTCAGGGGAGTTCTTCTTTTCAGGTGTTGCGCTAGACTTTCTTCCTCAGCTTCTTGACGTCGGCCTTGAGGGCGCTGCCTCCCTTCTTGATCTCCTTCTCCGCCTTCTTGCCCGCTTTGGCGAGGTCTGCCTCGGTCGTCTTTACCGCCTTGGTTGCCTTACTCTTCACTGGCATTCTATCGCCTCGATACTGGAATAGCGTCATAGAAAAGCTAGCCCGTTCAGGACGCGCGGGGAGAGAGGCAGCGGCCGAGCGCGGACTCCCGCGAGACCGGGGTGAACGTCAGAAAAGCTCGAAGCCGCGGGGTTCGAGCCTGCTCTTGCAGACTGGGCACCTCGAACCTAGCTCTTTCGCGCACACGTCACAGAAGTGGATCCTGCAGGTCCTGCAGTGAAGATTCAGAATCTCGACGGTGTGGCACTCCGCACATGTGTCTGGCGCGGCTACAAAGCCCAACCTGAGACCACCTCAACTCGACAGCAGCTTGGCGTAAGCAAAGAACCGCTACCTCTGGCTCCGAGTTCCCAGGGATGCTATCAACGTTGTGGGCACCACCACAGCGTCAAAACCAGAGAGGCAATGATGTTGGAACCGGATGAAAGGGCGCGCTTGTCCCCAGTCGTCGGTCGCCTCAGGGCGACCAGGAGGAGGGCTCACGCTCCTTGACCGGGCAGCCGCTGTTGAGCCACTTACGGTGGAACTTCTCCGCGACATCAGGGTTGAGTTCTGCCGACGCCGAGAGCAGCTCGAGGTTCGAAGCCATCTCGACGCCCTTGAACGAGCTCCTGTAGACGGCGTACCTCTTCCCCTCACCCGTGACCACTATCCTCTCAACCATGAGAAGCCCATTTCTCGCCAGGCCGCTGGTCCTCCGATAACAGGTGCTGAGCGGGACGGCCTGTTCGAGGCTAATCTCCTGAACCGTCTTGCCCTCGCTCACCGTGGAAGACACGATCCGCCTTGAGAACTCATCGGCCAGAGCATTCAGGACGCACCTCGCCAGCGCTCCGTTCAGTACGATCGTTTCGCCGTTCTTGTCGTCTTCCTTGTGCTCGAGCCGTATTGTCGTCGCCATCTTCCGTCGGCAGGGAGAGAGCAGGATTGTTATATGATGGGGCCGTCTCGGTTGCAACCACTACCGTGCAAATGCGGCGAAATGCAATTCGCGGGAGGGTGCTATGCAATATTCGCGAATTGTCGCGGCAAAGGCTCGTCGGATTAAAGGGATATATCCGCTTCACCTGAGCCTGAGTTGAGGTCTTCTGGCTTGAAGGAGAAAACGGTGACGATTTCTTTCCGGATTAGCGAGACTGCCTTCAAAGCCCTCCAAGAAGACTCAAAAAGGCACAATGTGAGCATAAACACCCTCGCGAACCAGCTCTTCGTGACATACGCGGAGTACGACAGATTCCTATCAAAATTTCACATGATCAAGCTCTCCGCATCGACCTTCAAGCGCATACTCAACGCGGCGAGCGAGAGCGAGATAGCCGAAGCTGGCCAGATGGCGGGCACCAGCGTTCCGGTGAGCTTCATCCTGGCCCAGAAGGGGGACTTCACGTTCGAGAATGCCGTAGAGTATCTGAGGACGATGGGAACACACGCCAACCTCTTCGACTTCACGGAGTCGATAGGCAGCGGGAACAGCATAAGCAACCTCACTCTCACGCACGATCTGGGGTTGCGCGGCAGCGTATTCCTTGCAAATTATGTAGAATCGATGTTCAGGCCTCTCGGGAAGGAGTTCAAGATAGTCAAGTATCCGGATGCGGTCACGATAAGGTTCTAGTTGGCAGCCAGGTCGGTGTAGTTGCGAAGATTGTGTGCCCGAGCGATGCAATCAACTGCAGTTAGTACATCCTCGTGAAATACGTTAGGAACCCTATGTGAATGAAGGAGCTTGACGGAAGCCTCCCAGGCCACGCTAATAGTTACCCTGAGTACCACCGATGACTTCGAGGTGACCAGGAGAAGGATCCTGCAGGTCAAAGGCGTGAGGAGTGTCTATCTCGACTACACTTCGCAAAAACTGCGCGTCCGATACTACGGAGACTCCGAGAGCAGCGCGAAGATCCTGGCTGCGATAAGAGAGATAATCGCGTCTCACGTCGAATGAACGGGTCTCCGAGACAGAAGGGAAGTGATTCCTCACCCAGCGACAGTGCGACTTATGCCGACGGCGTCGGAGACTTCGAGGGACGCGTCGAGGGGCAACCTCTATCTTCGAAGCTAGACCGACGGCTTGATGTTCTGATTGAATCGGAACATGTTGGCCGGGTCGTACTTGTTCTTCAGGGCAGTCAGCCTCTTGAACTTTTCCTCCCCGTATGCAGCCTTCACTCCCTCCTCACCTTCTTCCCCCATGAAGTTCACGTACCCTCCTATAGCGAACTTATCCAACGCAGAAGAAACGCCTCTTGTCCACTCTACGTGCTTCTGGTTCTCTCTTGAGTCGGTCCACGTGGAAACGATGTTGACGACGAATGGCGCGTCACGATGGCCGTACGAAGTTGAAAGGTCCACGGGCATCTTCGAGGCGCCCCCCAGCTGGTGGATGTGAATGGCCGAGAGGGGCGAAGTGATCTGCGTGGCGTGCTCAAGGATTGTGTCAAGCAACGAATCCGAGAGCCCATCGACGTAGGATGACTTCCAGTAGTTCATGATGCCCGCCGGAGCCGATTCATCAAACATCGATTGAAGAGCCTGATAGGTCATGGGACGAACGAGATCGGCCACCGGCTTGCCGAACTTCCTGAGCGGACCCAGCAGCGCCTCTCCCTCCTCGACGGCTCCAGCGTAGCAGAGCGCGATCGCCACGACCTTCTTGCCATGGATCTCGCTGGGCAGCGAAGGCGAAGGCGGTGCAGTCAGACAGACGGCTAGGGTGGTGAGCTCGTTCGGGGCGTCTTTGACGAACTCCCGGTGGAACCTCAGGAGCGCAGGAGCGTCTTCGGCGCGATGGACTATCATTCCGCCGAGCACTATCGGCCCGACCGCGTGTAGTTGGTACTCTAGAGAGGTCACGACGCCAAAGTTGCCGCCGCCTCCGCGCACCCCCCAGAAGAGGTCAGGGTTCTCGCTGCTGCTGGCCATGAGGAGCTCGCCGTCGGCAGTGACGACATCCGCGGACATCAGGCTGTCCAGCGCGAGACCATGCTTCCGCACGAGCCACCCGATTCCTCCGCCGAGCGTGAACCCGGATATACCCGTAGTAGAGACCAACCCACCAGTGGTCGCGAGACCAAAGGTCTGCGTCTCTCGGTCGAACTCTCCCCAGGTCACGCCGGGCTCCGCCCTGACCCGGTTTCTGTTCGGGTAGACCCTTATCCCCCTCATCAGAGACAGGTCCAGCATCAGGCCATCGTCGCACACAGCATTCCCCGCTATGCCGTGGCCACCTCCCCGCACCGAGACCGCCAAGCCGTGCCCACGGGCAAAGTTGACCGCCGTCATGACGTCGCGCGCGCCCAGCGCCCTCACGATCACGGCGGGTCGTCTGTCTATCATGCCGTTCCAGACCCTCCTCACTTGGTCATACGTCTCGTCCCCTGGGCCCATCACGCTGCCTCTGATATCTCTCCTAAGGTCGTGGATTGCCGATTCTGAGATCAAACCTGGGCCGTGCTCTCGTTCGGTCACTTGAATCTCATACACATCACTCGACACGATATTTAGGTGCTACTCCGGCTCTTAGCCCCCAAGACGCAGGTCCAGCCTATTCGAGAGAACGAGGGAGGCATTTCAGCAACCCTCAGTATTTTCGAATCCTTCCGGTTTGGGCTTCGCGAATTCGAACTTTGCGCGCATAGGAGTCCTTTCAACTACTCGCATGCGATCAAGAGGGACTTGGCCGCCCCGGAGATGAACCCGTAGAATATGTTTTCGCACCACGTGTACAAAAGGTCTGGTATAGAAAAACAGAAGGGAGGAAGCCTCCACTTTGGGGCTTCCAAGTCAGGCGGAGTCTACGACCAGTTGCTCTCAGATGAGGCGTTTGTCCCGGAGATGCGCCCGAAGGCGATCACCTGGGCGTTGTTCGCGCCTAGCGAGAGCATGCCGTCGACCGACCCGTTCTCACCTGCGGAATACAGCCTCGGGATTGCGTTGCCGTCTGCGTCGCACACCTGGCCCATCTGGTTGCGGACCGGTCCACCGAACGCGCTCGGGCCCCCCGGCCAGAGTGGCATCGCGTAGAACGGTGGCGTCACGATTGGGATCAGCGCGGACTTTGGCCTGCCGAACTGGGTATCCACGCCCGCGGTGCAGAACCCATTGTAGTTGTTGAGGGTCGTCTGGAGGGTGTTGGGGTTCATGTTGATGGTGACGTTGGCCGCTGGACTGGTGTTGGTCGAGCCGGGGACCGTGCCGACGTACGCTGTGGCGTTCATCGCCGCCACTAGCTGAGGGATGGTTTGACCCTGCTGGATCCAACCGTTGGACAGTGCCAATGCGTTGGTCCACACCGGACGGGAGTCAATCTGTGGCGGTAGCTCTCCGTTGGAGCCGCTCGTAATGGCCGCAGCGTTGAAGCAGGTCTGGTCGAACACGATGAAGCTCGGGATCCGTGTGTACTCTGGCACGGTAAGGTCGAAGTCCGAGAGCTTTATCCACCAGTTGTGCGAGTATGTCGAGATCTCGGTCTCGTCGGCGTAGCGGTTGCCGTACTTGTCTACGTAGATCCATCCGTGCTGAGAGGGAGCGGTGGTGCTGAACGCGATGGGATACTCAGGGAACCATGGGACCATGCGGGCCGACATCCCACCCATGTGCCACATGGCTGCTCCGACCTTTGAGGCCATCGTGACGCTGTCCCCCGTGCAGTACGGCCATCCGTAGAAGTGTGCGGGGTAGACCCTCATGCTGTCGGACTTCAGAGTCTCATTGAACTCGATGCTACCCGTTGTGAGGACGACGCCCCTGTTCGCTTTGATGTTCAGAATCTCGCTTGCGTTGGCGAGGGCCTGGACCCCGAGAATCTCTCCGGTGGTCGGGTTCTGGATAAGGTCGGTGGCGGGTGTGTTGAAGAGTATTGGGATGTTCCTGCTCTGGATCAGCGCGTCGAGCTGCTGGAAGAAGGCGTTGCCGCTCGCTAGCGACATGCCTCCGAAAGCTGTAGCGCCTCCAGGAAGTGGAGGGAACTCAGCAGTGGTCGCGCTCTTCGTGTACTTTATTCCCATCTGAGTGAGCCAGGCGGGGTTCTCCGTCTCCATCCACGCCAGAGCCTCGCAGACCTCCATCGGGGTGTTGCCCCACGACTGTGCATAGATGTAGTTCGCTCCGCCGATCGGGTCCGTCACGTAGGTCGCGTTGCCGGCGTTCATCGAGGTATTGCCGCCGCCTCCTGAGATGGTAGACTTGGTGAACCCAAGCGCGGCATAGCTGGGCGTCTTCTCGAGTATGAGGACGTTTGCTCCCAGGTCGTGCGCTGTGATTGCGGTGACCGCACCTGCTCCTCCGTACCCTACCACGACCACGTCAGCTGTCTGAGACCAGTTTGCCGGGACTGGTAGAGGAGCTGCCTTGCTTACCGACGCAGACATCTTGCCGACCGCCGGGACTTCTTTCGTTCCCGCACCCTTCACGGCAGACGCCAGTCTAGGACTAAAAGTCGAGGCTACGACCGCCGTTCCTCCGATTGCCGCTGCTCCGATGGCGGCGGTTCCCAAGAAGCTCCTCCGTGAGAGCTTGATGTCTTTGAACTTTCTTCCATCACTAGTCATACATGGACCGCCCCCTGCAGGCCTTTTAAAGAAGGAGCACGTTTCCCAACTTTGAGAACGGCAGGCCGTCCGAGGTAGCGAAACTCCTACTTGGCGCTAGCGGGCAACTGAGACCTCAAGTGATGGCTTGATGTTCTGATTGAAGCGGAAAAGGTTGGACGGGTCGCACTTGTCCTTCACCGCCATCAAACTGCTGAATTTCTCTGTCCAGTATGCCGCCCTTACTCTGTTCTCGCCCTCTTCTCCCATGAAGTTCACATAGGCTCCCGTTGAGAGCTTGCCCATCGCGGCGAAGGAGTTACCCGTCCAGTCGATGTGCTTCTGGTTCTCTCTTGAATCGGTCAACGCGGAAACTGATTTGACGATGAGCGGTGCGTAGCGATGGCTGTGTTACGTGGAGAGGTCTACGGGCATAGCTGAGGCTCCTCCCAGCTGGCGGTTGTGGATGGCTGACAACAGCGACGTGATCTTCACCCCATGCTCCAGCTTTCTTACCATGGACTTCGCTGGGCAGGAAAGGCGGGCCACAAGCCTGGCCATCCGGGCCCGCCTCACCAGTCCACGTGCACGTGCTTGGCGTCCGGGCTCCCTAGCGGGACGGCCTTGCCGGGGGAGGCCTCGCAGACGGCGTGGAAGCCGGCCCTAACGCATGCCTGATAGAGGGCCTCCAGCGCGTCGGCACCGAACGGGTCGGAGGTGAGGTCGAGGGCTCGTCCGCGGACGTGGGGGTTGCCAGGATGGGAGTCGCCGCTCGCCTTGTTCCTCTGGGGAGACCGGAAGCCTGAGACTACGCGGAGGGTGCCGGGTGGCCCCTTCCTGAACTCTAGGTCAATCCTGTCGAAGGCGCCCTGCATCCCGCCGTCGACGACCAATCCGTAATTTCCAACATTGAAAGACTTGTCAAAGGGATGGGCGACGCAGTCACCCCTTGATGGGACGACGCCCTCGCCGTGGTCGATGTATTCCTGCCTCAGGAGGTCGATGTCGTCTTGGAAGAGGATGAAGTGTTGTTCGATGCCCTCGAACGCCGCTGAGACGTCATACTGGAGCGGCCTGTTGCGGACGATCGATCCGTCGGTTGGGCGCGCCCCGGGGTTGGGCCTGAAAGCGAAGGTCATGCTGCCGGGGATCTGGTCCGGGACCCCGCTCCCGCTGAACGGACCCATCCCCTTCACTCGCCAAGAGGTCAAGCTCGCCCAGCCGGACTCTGGTATCGTCACGCCAGGGATCGCCAGACGGAGGCTGATGGAGTCGGTGGAGACGAACGAGTGGCGACCGTCCGCCCCGCGGTCTTCCCGTTCGATGTTGAATTGCGGGATTAGCGCGAACGTCCACGTCGTGGTACGAGTCCCAAGTCCAGCCTCGTCCTGGAACGTCTGGGTTATCGTCTGCGGTTCGGTCTCCTTGAGGTCCAACATCAGATGCTGGAACTCCTTCAGGCCGGTCTGGGGGAGGCTGTGGACAACTGCGAGGTCGACCTCGCGTTCGGAGGGGATGACCGCCGCCGCCGGAGGCGCCATCACATTGAGCACGGTCGAGGGGTCGTCAGGACTCGGAGCAGGCCAACCCCAGTTGAAGGTCGCCGAGAAGGGCGCGGCCGCGGGCTTACCCGGCGTCGCATCTCCCAAGGGGGTCTGCAGGCCCTTCGCCTCCACCCCTGAGCTGCGAATCGCGATGCTCATGGTCTCCGTCGCGGGATCGTAGGTTCCCCCCAGGGTCCACCCGGCGGTCCCTTCCCCGGTCATGCGCATGGTCGGGGTAGAGACCTCGACGTCGAAGGTCCCGACCATCCTTCCGGCGACAGAATTCGCCGGGACAGTGGATGCTCCAGCGTCACTGCCAGTAGCTTGTCTGAGGAAGAGGGTGAACGTCAGGCTCCCCTCGAAGTTGAAGGAGACAGAATTCGCGCCGCTAACAGAACTCGTTGCAATCGCTTTGGCAGCCCAGGGGCTTAGGATTTCCAAGATGGTGGGTCTCTGTTCAGAAGGGGGGGTGATTTTTTGATATTTAAGAAAGTAGGCTCAGCGCGGCGCGGAAGCGTCTGGAAGTGCTACCGGTCCATCGGGTAGGAGAGTGCTAATCCGCGACGGTTGCCAGTCAAACGACGAGGAGGATAAGGGGGCGCGAAGGTTGGATTCTTACTGAGAAGGCAGAACGATTCCGGTTGCTAGGAGGCGTAGAGAAGAAAAGGGAGAGGAAGCTCCATCCTTAGGAGCTTCCCACCCACTGAATCTAGGATGTCCAGGGGGCTTCGGCTGCTGCGTTGGTACCGGAGATGCGCCCGAAGGCGATCAACTCACAGATGTCGCCTCCGCCCGTTGGGTAGAGGAAACCGTAGACGGATCCGTTCTCGCCGTTGCCATAGAGTCTGGGTATCGGGTTGTTGTAGGGGTCGGTGATTTGCGAAAGTGCATTGCGCTGAAGTCCGCCCTGGGTGTTCGGTCCTCCTACCCAGAGTGGGAGCGCGTAGTATGGGGGTGTCTGGAGTGGGGCCATCGTCAGGGAGGTCCTTTGGAAGACCGTGTCGCCCTTGCCGGCCGCGCAGTCCGTGTTGTACTGGTTCACGGCGGCAGCCAGGTTGGCTGCGGAGAAGTTGGGCGCGCTGGTCCCGTCGGGTATGGTGACTGTGTCCATGCTCTCGGCGGCGTTCCAGCTCGGTGGGACGGCCATCCCCTGGTTCGAACCGATAACGTTCCACTTTGCGATGTTCGCGGCCAGCGTTGGGATGTCTGCTCCGGACATGATCCATCCAGCTGCTATCTCAGTAGCGTTGTTCGCGCTCCAGGGAGTTCCGGCTGACGAGCCAGCCCCGAGGACGCCTCCAAGCTGGACCGGGACGGATGTCGGACCTCCGGATGCGGCAGGGCCCTTCTGGCAGAATGTGTTGTCGAAGATCACGAACGATGGAAGGTTGGTGTACTCGCCGACGGTCAGGTTGAAGCCGTTCATGGCGCACCATCCGCTGTGGGATGGGTAGCCGCTCTCGTTGAGGAAGCGCTGGCCGTACCTGTTCACCCAGATGTAGTTATTGGTCGGGTTGTTGTAGGCCCATCCTTGGTTGAGTCGAGGGACCCAGGGCTCGGGGCGTCCGGAGACCGCGTTCATGTGCCACAGTGCCGCTCCGACCTTCTGGCCCATCTTGATCCCGTCACCCGTGTTGTACTGCCACCCGTAGAAGTGATCGGGGTAGGCCTTCAGGAATCTCACCTTCATGACGTCATCGTACTCGAACCCGCCTGTGCACATGATGACACCACGTTTGGCCTGGATGTTCAGTGTCTGGCTCCCGTTCTGCGCGGCCTGTACGCCTAGGATCTCGCCGGTCGTCGGGTTCTGGATTAGGCCCGTGGCACGAGTGTTGAAGAGCACAGGTATGTTCCTCTTCTGGACAAAGCTGTCGAGGAACTTGAAGAGCTGCTGGCCCTGTCCGTTCACGTTGTAGTTGCTGATAGAGGAGAAACCTGGGACGTTCGGGAACTCTCCGCTAAGGCTGGCGAGAGTGCAGGGTATGCCCATGCTGTCCAGCCACGCCTTGTTCTGGTTCGCCATGGTGCCCCACGCCTGACAGACGTCCATGGGCGTCGCGCCGAACGAGAGGCTGTACAGGTGCAGCGCTCCGCCGACAGGGTCGGTCGGCCATACGCACAGGCCTCCAGAGATGTGGGTGTTTCCTCCGCCTCCGGAGATCTGGTCCGAGGGTTGGGTCCCGTTGGTGATGCCAAAGCTTGCGAGGCTCGGCGTCTTCTCGAGTATTACTACATTGGCTCCAGCGTCGAAAGCAGTGATAGCGGAGACTGCGCCTGCTCCTCCGTAACCTACCACGACTACATCTGCAGACTGGGACCACGTCGTCGGAACCGGTATCGGGGCACCCTTGCTGTACGCCGAGGATGCTCTACGATTGGCCGAGACTTCTCCTTTCGGGCCCGCGCCTGCCGTGGCCGACGCAAACTTAGGGTTCAGAGAGGACGCAGCGATAGCTGTCCCTCCGACAGCCGCGGCGCCGATCACCGCGCTTCCCAAGAAGTTCCTTCTGGATAGCTTCAACTTGCTGAGCTGTCCCTTATCACTAGTCATAATCGAAAGTCCGACTGGAGCGTTAATAAAGAACGTACACGATTCTCAACTTTGAGAACCCACAGTCGCCCCATGCCTACGTACCCCTACGTGAGAAGACGGTGCACATTCCCAGGGACGCTGGGTGAGTCTCCTGAATGCCCTTCTCTTGAGCAGTCTCCTTTGGTCTGTCGTGCCCTATGAGCCAGCGATTCTGAAAGCGAACAGCCATGGCAACTGAATGCTCAGGATAGGCGATCAGACCGTACCCTTAGCCTGCCCCTCTGGACCGGTCTCACCAGTAGACGTGCACGTGCTTCGCGTCCGCGCTGCCTGGCGGGACAGCGTTGCCCGGAGTCGCCTCGCAGACGGTGTGGTATCCGGCCCTGACGCAGGCCTGGTAGAGAGCATTCAGCGCGTCGGCACTAGTGGGGTCGGGGGCGAGGTCGAGGGCCCGTCCGTAGACATGCGGATTGCCCGGATGGGAGTCGCCGCTCGCCTTGTTCCTCTGGGGAGACCGGAAGCCGGAGACGACGCGGAGCGTCCCGCGGGACTCTTTCCCGAACTCGAGGCCGACTTTGTCGAAGGCGGCCCGCATCCCGCCGTCGATGATGAGGTCGTAGTTTCCGGCGTTGAAGGACCCGTCGACCGGGTGGGCGACGCAGTCGCCCCGCGACGGGATGACGGTCTCGCCGTGGTCGATGTACTCCTGCCTCAGGAGGTCGACGTCGTCCTGGACCAGGATGAAGAAATGTTCGATGCCCTCGAACGCCGCAGAGACGGTATACTGGAGCGGCCTGTTGCGGACGGTCGACCCGGCGGTCGGGCGCGCCCCGGGGCTGGGATTGAAGGCGAAGGTCATGCTATCAGGCATCTGGTCTGGGACCCCGCTCCCGCTGAACGGCCCCATCCCCTTCACTCGCCAAGTTGCCAGCATCGCCCAGTCCGACTCGGGCACCGTCACTCCCGGGATTGCCAGGCGAAGGCCGATTGAATCGGTGGAGACGAACGAGTGACGGCCGTCCGATCCGCGGTCGTCCCGCTCGATGTTGAATGATGGAATCAGCGCCAGAGTCCAGGTCGTGGTCCGGGTCCCCAGACCGGCCTCGTCCTCGAACGTCTGGGTGATGCTCTGAGGTTCGGGATTCTTTAGGTCTATCGACAGGTGCTGGAACTCCTTCAGGCCGGTCTGGGGGAGGCTGAGGATTACGGCCAGGTCGACCTCGCGCTCGGAGGGGATTACCGGGACGGTGGGGGCCTTGATCAAATCGAGGATGGTGGAGGCGTCGTCGATCCACGGCATCACCGCGCCCCATGACGATACGGGAGGCTGCCAACCCCAGTTGAAAGCCGTCGAGAAGGGCTGGGCTATGGGCGCGCCGTCGTCCTCCGCATCTCCCAGAGGTGTATGCAGGCCCTTTGCCTCAGCCCCCGAACTGCGGATCGCGATGCTTATCGTCTCGGTCGCGGGATCGTAGATCCCGCCCAGAATCCATCCGGCGCCACCGTTTCCGGTCATCCGCATGGTCGGGGTAGAGAGCTCGACGTCGAAGGTCCCGACCATCCTTCCGGCGACAGAGTTGGCCGGGATGTCTGCTGTTCCCTTAGTCTGGGGAATCACGGCCTGCGAAAGGAAGACTGTAAACACGAGACTGCCCTTAATTTTGCAGGAAACGGAACTCGGGCCATTGATCGCGCTCGTCGCCGTCACCATGGCGGTCCATGCGCTGGAAATCTCTGAGCCCAAGGATCTTCTGTAAACATCGACTTTTTTTGATTATTTAAATCTGGGGTCCCGCGACGGGTGCAGCAGGGTGAAGGACGGTCTGCTGTGGAACCAGTTCCTTCCTGTGTCACCCCGGCACCGCAGATCCCCTCGACATGCTGGCGATAAGAACCCACCCTCTGGGG
>Ga0182014_10001770_pt1 | contig 28169 bp, 23 predicted proteins | sample 612S2DmetaG_FD_120489 | JGI IMG/M metagenome (GOLD analysis project Ga0182014, IMG submission 120489) | Permafrost microbial communities from Stordalen Mire, Sweden - 612S2D metaG | ecosystem: Environmental > Terrestrial > Soil > Wetlands > Permafrost | place: Sweden: Stordalen | collected... | reverse complement strand
GTGGAGATCCGGGTGGTGAGCTCCTTGAAGTCCGCCGCCTGGTCGAGCCGCTCGAGGGATGGCTGGGCGTGGACGATGCCCGAACGCTGGCGACCGTCGGCGTGGGTGACGACGTAGCTCATCCCCTCCATGTTGATGAGCGCCTCGACCTGCGATCCGTAGGCGCGTCCGATCTCCCGGAGGGTCATGTCGAGGTCGAAGGTGCCCTCGGAGCTGTTGCGCAGGAGGAAGACCCCGGCCTGGCGGATGAGCCGGTCGACGTCGTCCTGGCCCAGTTCGCCCACGTGGTCGCGCATCGCGGCACCCTAGCGACGGCACACCGGCCAGTGGCGGCTCTCCGGTCGGCTACCCGCGGCACACCCGTCTGGCAGTGTGGCGGCGTGCACGGGGCGACGACATGAGGATCATCCACACCAGCGACTGGCACCTGGGCCGCCGGTTCGAGCGTGAGCCGCTCGAGGAGGACCAACGGGCCTTCCTGGACTGGCTGGCCGACCAGGTGGCGGAACGACAGGTCGACCTCGTGCTGGTGGCCGGCGACATCTACGACCGGTCCCAGCCCGCCGAGGACGCCGTGGCCCTGCTCGACCTGGGACTCGACCGGTTGCGGGCCGCCGGCGCCGAAGTGGTGCTGCTCCCGGGCAATCACGACAGCGCACGCCGGCTCGGCTTCGGCGCCGGCCGCCAGTCGCTCGGCGGCGTGCACGTCTTCGCCGACGAGCGCACACCGCCCACGCCGAAGGTACTGGAATTCGGAGGCGAACGGGTCGCCCTGGTGGCCGTCCCGTTCCTGGACCCCCACGTGGCCCCCACCCCCCGGCCCGCCGAGGACGGGACCCCGCGTCCGGCCACCCACCAGTCGGTCCTTGCCGATGCCCTCGAGGCGGGCCGCCAGGGACTCGCCGGGCTCGACGCGATGCCGTCGATCGCCGTGGCTCACGCCTACGTGTCGGGGGCGGGGCTGTCGGACTCGGAGCGCACGCTGGCGATCGGCGGTGCCGACCAGGTCGACCCGGCCGTGTTCGCCGGGTTCGACTACGTGGCGCTCGGCCACCTGCACCGTCCCCAGCGAATCGGCGGGTCCGAGGCCATCGCCTACTCGGGGTCGCCGCTCCCCTACTCCTTCAGCGAGGACCACCAGAAGTCGGTCCGCCTCCTCGAGGTGACCGACGGGGGGCTCACCGACGTCACCTCGGTGCCCGTCCCGGTGGGGCGCAAGGTCGTGACCCTGACAGGCACCCTCGAGGGCCTGCTGACCGATCCCGCTCACGAACTCGTCACCGACCGCTGGGTGGCGGCCCGGCTGACCGATGACACGGTGCAGACCCAACCCATGGAGCGGCTGCGGGCCCGCTTCCCCCATGCCGTGAGCCTCCGCTACGACGACCCTCGCACCGGCGCCATCGTCGATTTCGGATCGGATGGCTCCCCGATCGAGGAGCGGACCGACGAGTCGGTCGTGCTCGAGTTCCTGGAGGAGGTCCGCGACCGCACGCCGTCGGACTCCGAACGCTTGCTCGTGCTTGACGCCCTCGTCGAGGCCCACCGGGGAGCGCGGCCATGAGGCCGCTCGCCCTCCGGCTCCAGGCATTCGGCTCCTACGCCGGCGAGCTGGAGATCGACTTCGCCCGGCTGGGACGGCACGGCGTCTTCTCGATCACCGGGCCGACAGGTGCCGGCAAGTCGACCATCTTCGACGCCATCGTCTACGCGCTCTACGACGACCTGCCCGGCTTCCGGGTCAACAGCCACATCCGCAGTCAGTACGCCGACCCGGGCACCCGCACCGAGGTGACCTTCGAATTCGAGGCCGAAGGTCGCCACTGGGTGCTCACCCGCACCCCCGCCCAGTCCCGGCCGAAGGCCCGGGGCTCCTCGGGCGCGGTCGAGGACCCCTCGAAGGTCGTCCTGACCGAGGCCGGCGTCGAGGGAGCCGCCGTCACCAGGAAGCGCGGGGTGACCGAGCGGATCGGTGAGCTGGTCGGTCTCGACAAGGCCCAGTTCGAACAGGTCGTCCTCATCCCCCAGGGCAAGTTCGAGGAGGTGCTGAAGGCCAAGACCCAGGAGCGGGCCGACCTGCTGGCCAAGCTGTTCCCGGTCGACGTCTACGTGCGGACCACCGAGGCACTCCGCCAACTGGCGGCCGCACGGCGTGACGCGTACGAGGAGCTCACCCGGGGCCGCCGGGCCGCCGAGGACCGGATCCGCTCCGAGGTGGCTGCGTTCCTGGTCGAGGCCCGACCCGGGGCGTCGTGGGACGCCGATGATCCCGGGTACGCAACGGACGACGCCGCCGCGGAGGCAGTCCACGAGGTCGATCTGGCCCGCCTGCCCGAACTGCGCGACCGCCTGCTCGCCGAGCTCGCCTCCGTCACCGGCGAGCGCGACGCCGCCGCGTCCGAGCGTGAGACGACACGCTCCCGACGTGCAGCGGCCGAGGCGGCGGTGCAGCGCTGGGAGCAGTGGCGCAAGGACGTCGCCGACGCCCACGGGCACCCGGACGAGGAGGCAGCCGACGCCGAGGTCCTCCTCGAGATCGATCGGGCCGGAACGGTCGCCACGCTGTCCACCTCCCTGGCTGCATGGCGTGCGGCCACCGATCGACTGGCCGGGCTGGACACCGAGCGTGAGCAGTTGCTGGCCGACGTGGACGCCGCCTGGATCGACGGTCTCGACCGGTCCGTACTCGAGTCGGCCACGGCCGCCCACCTGGCGGCGGCCACGGTCGCCTCCGAAGCGGCCGCCCTGGAGGCGGCCGACCATCGGTTCGCCGAGCTGGAGCGACAGGATGCCGGGCTCATCGCCGATGAGCGGACCTTGGCCGACCGGTCACTGGCACTGTCCGACATGATCGCGGAGTTGGACGGCATCACCGCCCGGGTTGCGGACGCCGAAGCGGCACAGGAGTCCGGCGCGGCCGAAACAGCTCTGCGCCCGGCGGCCCAGGCCCGGGTCGACCAACTCGAGCGCGACGCCGCTGCCGTCCGGACCCGGACCTTCGCGGAAGAGCGGCTGGCCGGGCTGGCCGGCGAGCTCGACGGGGTCCGCCGCCGACTGGTCGGTGCCGAGGAGCAGTACATCTCGGTGCGGGCCGCCTGGCGGTCGGGCCTGGCGGGCCGGCTCGCCAGGCACCTGGAGGACGGTCACCCGTGCCCGACCTGCGGTTCGACCGAACACCCGGAGCCCGCGGTCCCGGCCGCGGGCGCGCCGTCGGACGACGATCTCGAAGCTGCCGAAGAGGCCGTCCGGACGTGCGCCGACGAGCAGCGCGCCCTGGAGCTGCAGGAGGCCGAGGCACGGGCCGGGCTCGAGGCGCTCCCGGCGGTCACCGACGGGACCGATGTCGACGAACGGCTGGCCGCGGCCCGATCCGACCTCGGATCGATCGACGCGGTGGCAGCCGAGTGTGCCGAACGTGCCGACGCCGTCCACCAGCTCCGCGCACGGGCGACCGCTCGTGCCGCCGCAATCGAGACGGAGCGGTCCGCCCTGGACGGTTCGACCGGCGCCCTGACCGAACGACGCGCCCGATGGGAGGTGGACCGTGGCACCTTCGTCGCCGAGCACGGCAGCCTGGCCTCGACCGCGGCCGCAGCGTCAGCACGACGGGAACTCGCCGGAGCCATCGCCGACCTGGCCGGCAACCTCGAGGCGACCGCTACCGCCACCTCCGCCCGGGTGGAGCACCTGGCGGCCATGGCCCCCACGCTGGCCGCGTTCGGCGTCGACGACCCCGCCGGGCTCGCCCGGTGGTCGATGCCCGGGGACGAGGTCCGTTCCGTCCGGGCCGGCATCGACGAACGGTCGGAGCGCCGTCGCGAGATCGCCACCCGCATCGTCGCCTACGTGGCGGACGGCGGCCCGGACGAGGCACCACCGGTGTCCCCCTCGCTCCAGGCGGAGCGGGAGGCAGCCGAGGCCCACGACCGCCTGGTCGGACGGGTGGCGTCGATGACCGGGCGCCTGGCTGCGGTCGAGGCCGCGGTCGCCGAGCTGGCCGACGGCGCAGCAGCCGTCGCCGACGCCCTGCATGCCAAGGAGGAGGCGGACACGCTGGCCGGATTGTGCGCAGGACTCGGCACCGGGCCCGACGCCACCCGCCTCTCCCTCAAGAACTGGGTGCTGGCCTACTACCTCCGTCAGGTGCTGGCCCACGCCAACCGGCGCCTCGACACCATGACGAACGGTCGCTACGCCCTCGCACTGAGCGAAGAGCACGCCGACGGCCGGCGGCCCTGGGGCCTCGACATCTCGGTGCGGGACGCCGAGACGGGTCAGTCCCGACCGGCCACCACCCTGTCGGGGGGCGAGACGTTCATGGCCGCCCTGGCCCTGGCCCTCGGACTGGCCGACGTGGTGTCGTCGGGGTCGAATTACTCGATCGGCGCCCTCTTCGTCGACGAGGGCTTCGGCTCGCTCGACGGCGACTCGCTCGACACCGTGATCGAGGTCCTCCGGTCGCTCCAGGACGGAGGGCGCATGGTCGGGGTCATCAGCCACGTCCAGGAACTGAAGGACGCGCTGCCCAACGGCATCACCATCGCCTCCACGAACCAGGGGTCGGTGGCCACCATCCACTACCCCGACGCATGACGCCGGCACGAGGCCGTCGTCGACCGACCGCCGCCGGCACAGCCCTCCTGGCCGCCCTGACGGTGCTGACCGCCGCCTGCGGGTCGACCGGGCCACCGGCGTCGAGCCGTCCGGCGGCACCCACCCGTCCGGTCGCCACCACTGCGCCCATCACCACTGCGCCCACCACGACCGGACCCACGGCGACGGCACCGGCCACCACGGCTCCCCCGACGTCGATCACCGCCCAACCTGCGGCCACGGGCCTCCAGGTGGGGCCGGGCACCCAGGCCGAGTACACGGTCGAGCCCCAACCGGCCCCCGGTTCCTGTCACTACCGCTGGGAGGGGAGCGATCCGCTCCCCGACCCCGCCTGCACTCCCGGCGCGGTCAACCCCCAGGTGACGCAGGCGGACATCGGCACGACCATCTGCAGCTCGGGCTGGACGGCCACGGTGCGACCGCCCGAGAGCGTGACGTCACCCGAGAAGGAGGCGTCGGCCGCCGCCTACGGCTACACGGGTCCGTTCTCGACAGCCGAGTACGACCACCTCGTACCCCTCGAGCTGGGGGGTGACCCGAACGACCCGGCCAACCTGTGGGTCGAGCCCAACGACCGCCCGGGCGCCACCTCGACGTACAACGGGAAGGACGACCTCGAGGACAGGCTGCGCGAGCTGGTCTGCTCCGGAAGTCTGGACCTGGTCACCGCCCAGCAGGCGATCGCCGCCGACTGGGTGGCGGCGGCCGCCCGGTACGGCTGACACCCGGTCCGGTCGCCTCGATACAACCAGGCGGCGGGCGCCGATCCAGATCGGCAACGAGGCGGAGGTGGTCGAGGCGGCGATCGCCCTGCCGGACGAGTTCGAAGTCGCACAGATCACCAGCCGGATGATCGCCGAACGGTCCGGTACCGCCACGAACTACACCTCGCGCTCCCTCGACGGGCGTGACGCGCTCCTGGCGACCACGGCCGAGGAGCTGGGTCGGCGGACCGCCTGCGAGACGGAAGACCTCGACGAGCGACCGGAGTCGGACGAGCCCCTGGCGCTGCTGGAGGCGGTGGTCTCCATCTCCGAGGTGAGACTGTGGTTCCAACTCTTCCGCTACCTCTCCGCCAGGAGCCCGACCGAGGTGCGCGAGTCGGACTCGAAACCACCACTGGTGGCCGCCTGCGAGGACGGTGAGAAGGTCCTGGCCAAGCTGGACCGCATCGTCGAGATGCTGCGCGACAACCAGATCTCGCTCGGCGGCTGGGTGGGATGGCCGGCCGGGGCATCGACCCCGGGCGGCCGGGCCGTCACGACGCCCGGAGCAGCACCGTCTGGGCGTCCGACCAGGTCCGGTCGCACGACCGGCACCTCCAGCTGGTCGCCGAGCCCGACACCAGCCGGGGATAGACCACCAGTTTGGGCACGTCCTGCGCCGCGCAGTACGGGCACGTCCTGAACGCCTCTGACTCACTCACGATCGACACCTCCGACAGGATCCGTTACCTGGTGGATCGGCACATGGCTCCCACACTTGAGCGGTTCCGCGAGCATGGCCGCCGGGCCCCCCCCAGGGGGATCTATCCTGCTCTCGGGGCCGGAGTGGCACCGAGGGAGGTCGATTTCATGGCGAATCACCGGACTGACCGGTCGAGGTGGCCACGGTATGCCGCGGTCGGCGTCCTCCTGGTGGCCATGTCCACGATCGGCGCAGCCCAGCGGGCTTCCGGCGCCGTTCCGCTCGGAACGCCGGCCTTTTACACGTGGCAGGCCCCCTACGGCAACTCGAGCCCATCCCAGCGCGTGGTCGCCCTCACCTTCGACGACGGGCCGAGCATCTACACCCCGGGCGTCCTGTCCGTCCTGCAGCAGTACCACGTACCGGGTACCTTCTTCGAGATCGGCGAGGAGGTCGCCGCTCACCCGGACCTCACCAAGATGCTGGCCTCGGCCGGTGAATCGGTTCAGGACCACACCTGGAACCACCCGGACCTCACCACGATCCCGATCTCGCAGTATCCGTACCAGATCGACCAGACCCAGAACCTGATCGCCTCGCTCACGGGCACGGCGCCGCTCTGTGTCCGGCCGCCCTATGACTCGTTCAACGCGACCGTGCTCAACCAGCTGGCCATCCGCGGGCTCACCACCATGAGCTACTCGGTCGACCCGAAGGACTGGACGCTGCCGGGGGTCCAGGCCATCGTGAACAACGTGGTGGGTGCGGCCTTTCCGGGGGCGGTCATCGACATGCACGACGGCGGAGGCGACCGCAGCGAGACGGTGGCCGCCCTGCCCCAGATCATCACCGACCTCGAGGCCCGCGGGTACGGCTTCGTGTCCCTGTGCGCCCCACCGGCGGCACCTCCCCCGCCACCGCCCCAGACCAGCGCGGTCTACAGCTTCGGGGTGGCCCCGACCCCGGGCCCCGGGATCACCTCCCAGGTGGCCTTCACCGGGGTGGCGTACGACCCCTCCTCCGGCGGCTACTGGCTCACCGCCGAGGACGGTGGGGTGTTCGCCTTCGCCGGAGCAGGGTTCCACGGATCGCTCCCGGGCCTCGGCATCAAACCTGCAGGGCCGGTCATGGCGCTGGCGGCCACCAGGGACGGCCAGGGCTACTGGCAGGCTGCGTCCGACGGTGGGGTGTTCGCCTTCGGTGACGCCGGGTTCTACGGCTCGATGGGGAGCAAGCCGCTCAACGCCCCGGTGGTCGGGATCGCGGCGACGCCAGACGGCAAGGGCTACTGGGAGGTCGCCTCGGACGGCGGCGTCTTCACCTTCGGCAGCGCCGGGTTCTACGGCTCGATGGGGGGCAGGGCGTTGAACGCGCCGGTGGTCGGGATCGCGGCGACGCCAGACGGCAAGGGCTACTGGGAGGTCGCCTCGGACGGCGGGGTGTTCGCCTTCGGCGACGCCGTCTTCTACGGGTCGATGGGCGGGACCGCGCTCAACGCCCCGGTGACCGGGATCTCCACCGACCCAGCGACGGGCGGCTACCGGATGGTGGCGGCCGACGGCGGGGTGTTCGCGTTCAACGCGCCGTTTCTCGGCTCACGTGGTGGCGCCGGCGGACCCGACCGCTTCTTCGGCATCGCCACCTCGGCCGGCGGGGCAGGCTACGTGCTGGCCGCCCAGCACGACGCCTCCTAGCGGGTCAACCCCCTGCGGGGTTCGCCGCGCACCATCCGGCGAGGGCGACGGCCTCACGGCCGAGCTGGGTGGTGAAGCCGCCGAAGATGGCCCGCTCGGCCGCCTTGGAGACCAGGGGCACCCGCACCTCCAGCCGTCCGGCCACTGTCTCGAGCGTGCCGCCGTCCGACTCGTCGAGCGTCAGGGTGCCGTGGCAGCGCAGCATGCCCTCGTAGTGGTCGGGGACGACCACGAGGGTCCCCCGGTGGGCGGTGATGTCGTAGGTCGTCTCGAGCACCCAGGTCAGCTTGTCGACGTCGACCACCATGGCCGCCGGCCCGGTGATCGACCCGGCGAACGCATAGCGGACCCGGACCCGGAGCGTGCCGTCCACGGTCGCGTCCGACAGCAGCTCGGGCGCCCGGACCGACGTCGAGGCGTCCCCGAGGCCTGCGTAGTACTCGGGGTCGGCCAGGGCGCGGACCACGTCGTCACGTGCGGCGTCGATCGTCTCGGTCACGGTGAATTCCATGGTCGCTCCCCCGGTGCAGCCCCGTCCGGGGCGCAGCGGCCAGCGTACGGCGACTGCGCGGCCACCGACGGGGACGGTGGACCGGGACCGGGCGTCAGCCGCAGGCGGCGCTGTAGGCCGGCGTGCCCGGCTGGAGCGCCTGACCCGAGTCGGGCGACACTTCCAGACAGGACTCGTCGACCGCCTGCAAGGCGTTGGCCGGGATCTGCTTGAGCTGGTCCACCTGGGTGGCGGTCCAGCGGCTGTCGGCCGTGCCCTGGAAGTACCAGTTGGAGCCGTTGTCGGCCAGGATCAGGCCATAGGTCTTCATGGTGGTGATCACCGTCTGGCAGACCGCCGCGCACGAGGCCGGCGGCAGGGTGAACGAGGCGTCCAGCCGGAAGCGGGCACCCATCGGCGGGCACGATGCGTTCGCCTGCCCCGCTTCGTGGCGCGCCGGCCAGACGTAGGCCTGCTGCGTGCAGGCCACGGTGAACCGGATGGCATGGTTCATGGCGCTGGCGTCGACCTCGTCGTAGTTGACCAGCCCGGGCAGGATCGGCAGGCCTGCGGCGTCGGCCGAGGTCCAACCGGCGGGCCGGAGGGCGTCGGAGGTGAGGCTCCAGATCGCGCCCGAACCGGCCTTCGACTTGCCCTTCGGATGGGAGTGGGTGTTCCAGGTCTCGTACGGGGTGCATGTCGCCGGGTCGACCATGAGGGCGTGGCGGTCCGAGCCGCGCTCGATTGGCGTGGATGCCGTCAGCGGGTAGGGCCCGGGGTCGCTTTCCGACGCGTAGGTGAACGTGACCGGCACGAGGGGGGTGCCCGTCGGCACGATCTGCCAGGGGATGCCGTACGGCTTGGTCGGCCTGCCCGACGGTCCGTAGTCAGGGTGGAGGTAGGCGGTCGACGCCGACATGGAGGTGAGCCACGTGGCACTCTGCACGTCGACCGGCAGTCCGGTCACCGGGGTGTTCCACACGTCGTCGGCCGGAAACGCGGGACACGTCGTGCCGGGCAGCACCGTGCCGGTGGCGGCCGAGGCGGACCCGACCGGGAGGAGCGATGCGGCAGCGGACACGGCCACCGCGACCAGCCCACCGAGGAACCGACTCGCGTGTCTCATGGCGTGGTCAGGTGGCCCAGTGACCATCGCAACGGACAGTGTGGCCGCAATCGCCCCGGTCCTGGCACGACGACCCACCGATCTCCCCCCTCGCGTCGGCGTCGGAACTCCTGCGTCACTCTAGATCCCGGTGTCCCACGTGGACAGGTCCGCCCGCACCAGCCGTGGCGGCGCTCGACCCTCCCTCCTAGGGTTGCGCCATGACCGCCGAGCTGCGCCCGTTCCGCATCCGGGTGCCCGAGCACGCCCTGGACGACCTGCGCGACCGCTTGCGGCGCACCAGGTGGCCGGAGCCCGAGACAGTCGACGACTGGAGCCAGGGCATCCCGCTCGCCTACATGCGCGAGCTGTGCGCCTACTGGGCCGACACCTATGACTGGCGCGCCACCGAGTCCCGGCTCAACGCCCACCCGCAGTTCCTGACCGAGATCGACGACCTGGACATCCATGTCCTCCACGCCCGGTCCCCCTATCCCGATGCCCTGCCGCTGGTGCTCACCCACGGATGGCCCGGTTCGATCGTCGAGTTCCAGAACGTGCTCGGCCCCCTCACCGATCCCGTCGCCTACGGCGGTGAGGCCTCCGACGCGTTCCATGTGGTCTGCCCCTCGCTCCCGGGGTACGGGTTCAGCGGCAAGCCCACCGCTTCCGGCTGGGGCGTCGAGCGCATCGCCCGCGCCTGGGCGGACCTCATGGGCCGGCTCGGCTACGAGCGCTACGGGGCCCAGGGCGGCGACTGGGGCTCGTCCGTGACCACCCGGATCGGCCAGCTCGACGCCGGGCACGTGGTCGGCATCCACCTCAACATGCCCGTGGTGGCGCCGACGTCGCTGTACCTGGAGGACATGAGCGACACCGAGCAGGCCGCCGTAGTGGACATGGCCGAGTACCAGCAGTCGGAGTCGGGCTACGCCAAGCAGCAGGCGACCCGTCCCCAGACGCTCGGATACGGCCTGGTGGACTCGCCGGCCGGACAGTGTGCCTGGATCATGGAGAAGTTCAGGGCCTGGACCGACTGCGACGGACACCCCGAGCACGCCCTGAGCCGGGACGAGCTGTTGGACAACGTGATGCTGTACTGGTTGAACGGCGCCGGGGCATCGTCGGCCCGTCTCTACTGGGAGAGCTTCGAGAAGAGTGCGGGCAGACCGGGTGAGACCGTCGACGTCCCCACCGGGTGCTCGATCTTCCCGAAGGAGCTCGTGAGGATCTCCCGTCGGTGGGCCGAGACCCGGTTCACCGACATCCGCTGGTGGAACGAGCTCGACGAAGGCGGCCACTTCGCCGCCTTCGAGCAACCCGAATTGTTCGTGGACGAGCTGCGCTCGTTCTTCCGCCTGGTGCGCTGAGGCTCAGCCGGCCGAACCCCGCACGAGGCGACCCGGACGGACCCCCGTGTCGGCATCGTCGCGACGTGTCACTTCGCCTGACACCAGGGTGGCGAGGTAACCCTCGGCGGGCTGCAGGATCCTGCTGACGCCCGTCGGCAGGTCGTGGCGCAGCACAGGCGGCAGGATCCGCAGGTTGTCGAAGTCGATCACGTTGAGGTCGGCCCGCTTGCCCTCGGTCACCGTCCCGCGGTCGTCGAAGCCGTACAGTTCCGCATTGGCCCCACTCAGCTTGTGGACCAGCAGTTCGACGGGCAGCCGCTCCCCCACCGTACGGTCACGGGCCCAGTGCGTGAGGTGGAACGTCGACGCCGAGCAGTCGGAGATCAGGTTCACATGGGCCCCGGCATCGCTCAGGCCCGTCACCGTGTTGGGGTCGAGCAGCATCTCGCGGCAGACGTCGAGGGTCCCGTTGACGAAGTTCGAGCCCAGCAGGGCATAGAAGGCAGTGCCCTCGTCCTCAAGCAACAGGTCGTACATGTACTCGACGGGGTCGATCCCCCGGGCCGTCGCCGTCGCCCACACCGAGTCGTCGAAGCTCGGCTCGTAGTCGACAGGGTCCCGGAGCGGGAAGGTGACGGGTAACGCCGGCAGGAACAGCTCCACCACCAGCTGACTGAAGTCCTCGGCGTCACCGGCCGAGGTCTCCTCGGCGAGGATGGCCCGCTTCACCTCGGGACGCCGCATCTCGGCCACTCGCTCGGCCAGCGGCAGGCTGGCGAGCGCGCGGTAGCTGGGCCGTCCCATGAACAGGTGGTAGGTGTCGAGGCTGGTCATGATCGTGACCGACCGGGGGATGATCTGGGGCCGCAGGACGGCGCCGTCCCGGTTGGCCTCGGCGGCGGCATCGAGCACGAGCCGCCAGTGGTCGGGGTCCTCGAACAGCTGCGCAACGGTGAAGGTCACCGGTCGTCCGCTGGCCCGGGCTGCGGCCACCAGCAGCGGCATCTCGTCGAGGGGCTTGGCGCGCTCGCCCCCCAGTCGGTCGAGGGTGCCGATGGTGCCGGCCACGATGGCCTCGAACACGCCGTGGCCCGACGACCCGAGTGCCCGGGCGAAGGCGAGGACCTCGTCCTCGGGCGCGTAGGTGCCGGGTACGGGGCGACCGGACCGCGCCTTGTGGCCGATGGTGCGCGAGGTGGTGAAGCCGACGGCCCCTGCGGCCATCGCCTCGCCGACGATGGCAGCCATGGCGGCGATGTCCTCGGCGGTGGCGTCCTCGTTGGCCGCGCCCCGCCCACCCATCACGTAGAAGCGGACGGCGCCATGGGCGATCTGAGCCGCGATGTCGATGGCGTAGCGACCGCCGTCGAGCAGGTCGAGGTACTCGCCGAACGTCTCCCACTTGCCCCACGGCATGCCGACGCTGAGCGCCGACCCGGGAATGTCCTCGACCCCTTCCATCAGGTCGATCAGGGCGTCGTGATCGGTGGGGCGGACCGGGGCGAACCCGACGCCGCAGTTCCCCATGACCAGGGTGGTCACGCCGTTGGAGGCGGAGGGCTCCAACACGTCGTCCCAGGTGACCTGTCCGTCGTAGTGGGTGTGGACGTCGACCCACCCGGGGGTGACCAGCGCGCCGTCGGCATCGATCGTGTCGCGTGCCGACCCGGTCACAGTGCCGACCTCGACGATCCTGCCGTCCCGCACACCGACGTCGGCGGTTCGCGGCGCCCCTCCCGTACCGTCGACGACCGTGCCGCCCTTGATGACCACGTCCAGCATCGCGTGCTCCTTCGATCTCCCCCCCCGGGGTCCGGACGACCGTCCGTAGGGTCAACGGTAGACCCGGACGCAGTCGGGCGCACTGCCCCGGGCCATGGTCGGCCCCACGGACGTAGGGTGGCCCGTGACCCCGGACCGCCCCGCCCCGGTGACCGACCCGAACCGGCGCCTGCTCGGCCTGGCCCGGGCCTGCCACTTCCAACCGACGGTCGCCGTGGTAGCGGTCACCACGGCGCTGGCCGTCCTGGCCGGCCGCACCGCCGCCGGCTGCGTGGCCGTGGCCGTGGCGGTACTCGCCGGTCAGCTGTCGACCGGTTGGAGCAATGACTGGTTCGACGCCGGCCGGGACACCGTTGTCGGTCGGACCGACAAGCCCATCGTGGCCGGGATGGTCGACGTGGCCACCGTGCGTGCCGCGGCACTGGTCGCCCTCGTCGCGTGCGTGCCCCTGTCCCTGCTGTCCGGATGGCGCGCCGCCGTGGTGCACCTGGTGGCCGTCGGCTCGGCCTGGGCCTACAACGCAGGCCTCAAGGCGACCGTGCTCAGCCCGCTGCCCTACGCGGTGTCATTCGGCCTGCTGCCGGCCTTCGTCACGCTCGGCCTGCCGGCGCATCCGTGGCCCCGCCCGGCGCTGATGGCGGCCACCGCCCTGCTGGGCGTCGGCGCCCACTTCGTGAACACCTTGGCCGACCGCGAGGACGACGCCCAGTCCGGTGTCGTCGGGCTTCCACAGCGGATGAGTGAGCGGGCCGACCTCCTGATCGGAGTCGCGCTGCTGGTGGCGTGCGCCGTCACCATCTGGGCACTCGGCGGCGGATCGCCTGTCGGGCGGGCCGTGGCGCTGGTCGGCACCCTCGGCGCCTCCGCCCTGGTCGTCGTCACCACGCTGCGGCAGCGACCCCGGGCGGCCTGGTCGTGGACGCTGGTGACCGTCCTCGGCTGCGTGGTGCTGTTCGCCGTCGCCCGTCCGTCGCTCGTGGGCTCCTGACGATGCCACCGACCCGGGGTCATCGGCCGATTCAGGCAACCAGCGGTTGCCAATTGGGCCGAATGCCTCCATACTGACAACACAGGTGGCGGATCCCACGGCGGATCCACCGTGGGATCCCGGGTAGCGGCGGCTACTCGGGGTTTCCGGCGGACCCGGTCGTCCAGTCGTCGTCCAGTTCGGCGACCTGCCAGACCAGCGCCTCGAGTCCCAGGGCGAAGAGCGTCCACTTCTGCTTCTCGCCGTCGTGGCCGGTCGGGAGCAGGATCTGTCGGGACATGGTCGGGTCCACGCGTTCCCAGATGGTGGACCCCTCGGCGAGCGAGATGGCCAGCATCGACAGCTGACGAATGCTCACCCCGGGCCGCATCTGCACGCCGAGCACCTCGAATGCCTGCCCGAGGGCGAAGTCCCACCGGACGCAGTACACCTCGTAGGCCCGCCGCAGGCTCGCGGCAGCGGGCGTTCCCTCGTCCGACGGCAGCCTGGACACGCCCAGGCCGCGCAGACCGATGGTGAGGTTCGCCGTGCGGGAGCGGATGAGCGTTTCCATGTGGGCGGCGCAGGCGACCCGGACCACCTCGGTCGTCGCCGCCCGCCGGCCCGCTGGGCTGTCGAGTTCGGCCGCCACCAGTACCTCGGCCGCGGCCCGGATGGTCTCCTCGACACCAACCCGGTCGATGCTCTCGAGCGCGGCGGCCAACACGTCGGCCTGGTAGTCGGCCATGTCCGCCCAGATGCGACCGATGACCGAGGCGTTGGTGACCCGGACGCCCCGCTCCTCGGCCGTCCGGTCGAAGACGCGCTTGAACGTCAGGCGCTCGGTGCCACGGGCCAGGCCCTCGTCGATCAGCACGTCCATGCCCACCTCGATCAACAGCTGCTTCAGGTCCTCGCGGCGCATGGGGGGCAATATACGGGTCGGCCGCCTCCGGCGGAAGGGGGTGGAATCACCTGCGCACCGTCGATCCGAACTGCACCCTGCCTGCCAACGGAACGCCCCTCGACATTGGCAGACTGTCCACCGGGTCGACCGGATGGCACGCCCCGAGGGGAAGGCACCATGGAGCAGTCACAGCCGTTGTCGATGACGTTCGCGGAACTCCCCCACGCACGCACCTGCTTCGGGCTCGGCACGGCGCCGTGGTCGGAACGCGGGCGTCTGGAGGTCGAGCACGACTGGTGGATGGCCCTCAGCCTCACCCGACACGTCGACTACAACCTGGCGCTGCTCCACGGGCCCACCGCCACCGAGGCCGCGCCGTCGGTGCTGGATGCCATCGCGGACGCCCGGGTCCCGGCGATGGTCATGTTGGCTGGGGCCGGCCTTGCTGCCGCCGACGTGCTGCGCGAGGCGGGATGGGTGTGCACGGGCGCCCTCCCCTTCATGGCACGGTCTCACGGCCCCATGTGCGACGACCCCGGAGTCCGGCTCCTCGGCACGGAGGAGCTGGAGGGGGCGCGGGCGCTGGCGGCGGCCGCATTCGGCGCGCCAGAAGAGGTGGGCGCCATCGTCTTCGACGACGATGCGCTGTTCAGGCCGGATACGAAGGTCTACGGGCTGATCGAAGACGGCGAACTGCGATGCTGCTCGCTGACGGCATGGGTCGACGGTGCCTTCAGCGTCGGGTGGGCCCTGTCGACAGCACCGGAGCACCAGCGCTCAGGCTACGGCCGACGGCTCGTTCGGGCCTCGTGCTACCGACGCATCGCCGACGGCGGACCGTCCCGCGCACTGTTGACCTCGTCACCTGCCGGCGAGCACCTCTACCTCGACGAGGGGTACACCACGATCGAGCACTGGCAGACCTGGTCACGACCGCGGTGGGTGCTCCGCTGACCGACAGGGGATCTGACCGACCCGTTCCCCGTGGACGGCACACGGGGCCGACGTTCCGCAGGGGTTGCCGTAACGCCTACGTCGCTGCGCCGTTGTACCGGGTGGAGCGGCTCCGCCGAGCAACGGTCAGCGCTCCGTCGGACGAGGGACCCGAACCAACGGAGGAGCACATGCGCACCACCATCATCCGTGCCGGCATCGTGGCCCTGGCGGCCTCGTCGGCGGTTGTCGCCCCAGCGACGGTGCTTGCCGTCGAGGCCGGCGCGGCCACCACGGTCCCCCCGGTGATCGTCGCCCATCCGGACGACGTCATGGTCAACACCACGACGAAGTTGGTCGGCCGGGGTTTCGCAACGCACGTGACGCTGCATGTCGAGGAATGTGCGACGACGTCATGGGTCGTGCCGGCCGACACGTGTGACGCGACCAACGCCGTCACCGTGACGACCAACGGCAAGGGGAAGTTCACCACCCAGTTCACGGTCCAGACGTGCCCGACGTCGGCCACGACCGGCCCAGGCGGGTTGGCGTTCCACTGCTACATCGGTGTTCCGTCCCCGACAGGCATCGACACCGTGTCGCTGCGGCCGTACACCGGGATCGTCGTCACCTACCCGTAGACATGAGGTCCGGGTAGCGGCTCTCCAACGATGACCCGCCAGCCCACACGCCCGCCCCTCGGCCGCGCCGTCGGCGGTCGCCGACTCGGGACATTCCCAGTGGACTCAGCGCCGCTTGGCCAGGTACGCCTTGTAGCCCTCGGCGAGTGCCAGGAGCTCGGGGTCCTCGTCGAACCGGGGCTGGAACCTCGCCCAGGCCGCCTCGCGCTTGGCCGGGATGTACTCCGTCGGCCAGTAGCCCTCGTGTGGCCGGTAGCCCTTGAGGACGTTGCGGGCGACGGTGGCCTTGTGGACCTCGTCGACGCCGTCGGCGATGCCCATGGTGGGCGCTGCCGAGTACATGGCCTGGAGCGGCGTCAGGTCGGTCGTGCCCAACGAGCCCATGATGTGGAGGGCGTTGAAGGACACGTCGCGTAGGACTCTGGCCATCGTGAACTTCACGGTGGCGATGTCGGTCCGGCACTCCTGGGTGCTCGTGTTGTCGATCTTCCAGGCCGTCTCGAGGACAAGGAGGCGGAGCATCCGGATCTGGGCATAGGAGTCGGCGATCTTCTCCTGGACCATCTGGTGCTCACCGATGATCTTGCCGTGGGACTCGCGGCTGAGCGCCCGTTCGCACATCATGTCGAAGGCGAGGTTGCACTGTGCGATGGTGCGCATGGCGTGGTGGATGCGCCCACCGCCGAGCCGACGCTGGGCCAGCACCTTGGCGCCGTCCTCCGGTCCCAGTAGGTGGTCGAGGGGCACCCGGACCTCGTTGTAGATGATGTGGTTGTGGTTGCGGGGCTCGGGCTGGATCTCGACCCCCGGGGTCTCGCGAGGCACCACGAACATCCCGTTGGTGCACATGACGAAGAGGATGTCGGCCACGCGCCCGGCACTGGTGAACCACTTCTGGCCGTTGATGACCCACTCGTCGCCGTCGCGGACGGCATGGGTGCGGAACAGGTTGGGGTCCGAGCCGCCCTGGGGCTCGGTCATCGAATAGGCCGACCACAGTTCCTGGTCGAGCATCGGCTTCAGCCACCGCTCCTTCTGCTCCTCGGTGCCGTAGGCCGCGAGCATCTCCATGTTGCCGGTGTCGGGGGCGGCGGCACCGAACATCTGGGGGGCCGACGGGTAGCGGCCGAGGATCTCGTTGAGGAGGCCGAGCTGCAGCTGGCCGTAGCCGGGGCCGCCGAGGTCCTCGTCGAGGAAGATGGCCCACAGCCCCTGGTCCTTCACCTGCTGCTGGAGGCCCCTCACCAACGAGCGGATCTTGGGGTCCTTGGAACGGACGGCGTAAGGGAACACGTACTCGAGTGGCTCGACTTCCTCGCGGCAGAACCGCTCCACCCAGTCGAGCTTCTTCTGGTACTCGGGGTCCGTCGAGAAGTCCCAGCCCATCGTGCCTCCTTGTCGTGGGCCCGAACCGCAGGGCCTTCCAGTCTCAACCTACCGGGACTACCGGGACCGGAACGTCTCGTCGCGCCCCCCGCCTACGACGACGGGACGGAGTACGGCTTGTCGCAGCGGAACCCGTCGGTCGGTCCGTCGATGGGCGGGTCGTCGAGGCGCTGGAACCTACCGTCCGTGATCTGCCCGAGCAGGAAGCAGCCTGTCGGGACCTTGTCCGCGGGGTTGGTGACGGGCGCCAGCTTGCCGCTCGAGAAGCTGGTGATGCGGCGGAGCGCCTGCAGGAGGGAGCCTCGGCTGGGGTCCGTGCCGGCGTTGCGGAGCGCCTGGGTGAAGAGCTCAGCCGACAGCCAGCCGAGGAACGTGAAGTAGTCGGGCGTGAAGCCCGGGTCCACCGAATGGACCCACGTGTCGAAGGTCCCGACCGCCGGGATATCCGCTGCGTCCTCGCCCAGATAGAGCGAGGCCGACTGTTCGAGGTAGGCGCCGTCGACGGCCGAGGGACCACCGGAGTTGGCGATGAGGGTCTCGTTGTACGCCGGCGCACCGAGCACGACGGTCGGATGGAAGTCCTGCTGCGTCAGGTCCTTCAGGATGGACGAGGCGTAGTTCTCCGGCTCCTGCTCGAGGAACAGGAGCTGCACTCCCGCATTCTTCATGGCCACCACCTGCTGGGTGAAGTCCGTCTGGGTGGGCGGCAGCGCCGGGTCGTACAGGACGTCGTAGCCGAGATGCTCCATGGTTGCCTTCTCCTGGCTCCAGGCGGTCTCGGTCGAGGGGAGGTCGGCGATGATCGTGGCAGCGTGCGTGATCTTGGTCGGGTAGGTGGCCTTGAAGTAGTCCAGTGGCCCGAGCGGCCAGCCCTTGCCGGCCGGCAGTGCACTGAACGTGTTGGGCAGTGCCTCGGTCGCGGGGTCGAGCGACTCCGACACGTTGGGGAACTGCGGATTGGCCTTGAGCACCGTCCCGCCGAAGCCGTCCTCGAGACTGACACCCCCCACCAGAGCGAAGGCCTGGCCGAGGGCGGCCGAGGTGAGCTGCTTGTTCGTGGCGCCCTGGAACGCGTCGTCCGACGACCGGACGACGAGCTTGCGACCGTTGACCCCGCCCTGCGAATTGACGTAGGCGGCATAGGCCTCGGTGCCGACGGCGGCACCCTTGAAGAGACCCGCCAGGAGGGTCGACACGTTGGCGACCGTGATCGAGGACGAGGTGACGCCGGTGTGGTCCGTGAACGCCGATGACGGGATCGCCGGCTTACCCGAACCGGACGCACCCGATCCACTGGTGCTCGTGGACGAGCACCCGGTGAGCGTGGCGGCCAGGAGCACCGCGCAGGCACCGGCCAGCATCGCGCGCGATCGAATGGCCCGCCTCGACGACCCGGACGTCTCCCCCATGTTCCCTCCCACGACAGGGCCCGGGTCCCGCTTCTGCACGGCCATACGGCCACCGCGCCACCGCGGCACAGACCGACGATCAGGTCCCGGGCCGTCCCGGTGGAGAATGTACTGCGCCGACGGTCGCCGTGCCCGGGTTCTGACGGCGCGGGTGCCGTCCCGGACCGCTGGCACCCGTCGAGCAGGCGGCCCAGCACCCAGCAGCGACGCGCCCACCCATTGATTGCCCGTGGGACACTTGGGCGGCATGTCGCCCGCGCCCCCGCCCAGCATGGTCCGCCGGACGGTGCGGGACGCCGTGCGGATCGACCGGTCACTGATCGCGCCCGTCGCCGGAGCGATCACCGCGGTCCCCGTCGCCCTCTTCTACGGGCTCGGCGTCGCCCTCTGGTCCCCCGGGGCGACATCCAGCGTGGCGCTCGGTGCACTCTTCGTCGGCCTGGCGGCACGGCTGAATGGCCCACGGCTTGCCCCGTCGGCCATGGCCTCGGACGCGCTAGGGCTCTCGTTCTCGGCGGTGGTGGCGGGTCTCACCGCCGGTTCACTCTGGCTGCACCTCGGGACACTCGTCGTGTGGTGCTTCGTGGGGGGCCTCATGGTGGCCCTCGGCCCCGGGCGGTCGGTGATCGGGGTCCACGGCGTCATGGCCCTGATCGTCTTCGGACGGCAGCCGCGGTCGGTGCACGAGTCGGTCACCATGGGGCTGCTCGTCCTGGTCGGCGGGCTCGCCCAGACAGGGGTGCAGGTGGCGGTCCGGGTGCCGATCGGCCTACGACCCCAGCGACGGGCCACCGCCGACGTCTTCCGGGCCCTCGCGTCCGGCTACGACGACCGGTCGGGCACGTGGAGTGCCCCCACCGCACGGGCGATCGACGCCGCCACCGTCACTCTGCGGCCAGCGGCGCTGGTGGTGCGACGGGATGCGGAGGCGCTGCGGGGCATGGTGGACGAGGCCCGACGCATCCGCCTCGAACTCATCACCATCGAGGGGTTGACCCGACGGCTGCCCGACATCGCGTCGACGCTGGCGACCGTCGACGAATTGCGCCAGTTGACCGGCCGCCTCCTGCGCGGCCTGGCCGACGCACTCGAGGCCCCCCGGGACGCCGCAACAACGGACGGAGAACGGCTCCCCATCGCGGAGATCCGTGCGGCCAGCGCTGCACTCGGCGATGCCGTGGCCCGCGGGACCGATGGCGACGGCCCCGATGCAGCCTCGGCCGCGGTGGTGAGTCACTTCCTGTCGCTGCGCGGCCAGTTGCGCGCCGCGGTCCGACTGGTGGGCCCCGCCACCGACCGGTCGGGCGGGCCGATCGTGCCGAGCATGGGCCAGATCCGGCACGGCACTCCGTCCCGGCCCCATCCGTTCGACGCCCTCCGAGGCTTCGGCGTGGTCCTGTCGGAACACCTCACGCCGGCATCCCCCGCGTTCCGGCACGCCGTCCGGCTGGCCGTGGTGGTGCCGCTGCTGGCCCTGATCGGACAGCACCTGGGGCTCGGTCGCTCCTACTGGATCCCCCTCAGCGCCGCCGTGGTGCTGCGCCCCGACTTCTCGGCGACGATGACGCGAGGTGTGGCCCGCGTCACGGGCTCGGTCGTCGGCGTCGGGGTGATCGGTGCGGTGCTGGCCGTCCTCCACCCCGGAACGGCCGCCGCCACGGCCTTGGTGTGCCTCGCGGCCTGGGGTGCGTTCACCTTCGTGCAGTCGAACTACGCCGTAGGCGTGTCGTTCCTGACCGGCCTCGTACTCCTACTGGCCAGCGTGGGTCAGGTCGACACACTCGGTATCGCGGGTGACCGTCTGCTCGACACGGTCATCGGCGGCTCGGCCGCGCTCGTCGCGTACCTGCTGTGGCCGACATGGTCCCATTCGGAGGCTCGCCACCTCCTGGCCCGCCTGGCGGAATGTCAACGGGCCTACGCGGGCGCCGTGCTCGCCCGGTTCGCGGGCGAGGCGCCGACGGGACCGGATCCCGGTCGACCGGCGGGGCCGCCCCTTCGGGACCTGGCCCGGAACACCCGCCTGGCCTACACCGACGCCCAGGCGGCAGTGGGCAGGTCGCTGGCCGAGCCCCCGTCGAAGCGGATCGATCCTGACCTCGGACCGGGCATCCTCGCGGCACTGCGGCGGGTGACCCGGGCAGTTCACGGGCTGCGGACCGAGCCGCTGGGAGAGGCACCGCTACCTGGTGTGGCCGAATTCGCCACCGCCGTCGAGGACGCTCTCGCCCGGGTCAGCGACTCCCTTGAGTCCGGTGCCGCAATCGGTGAGCTGCCCCCGTTGCGCGAGCTCTACCACCGAGTCGAAGATGCCGGTGCGACCATGCCGGGGCGGGCGGGAGTCGTCATCCAGCTGGACGAACTGGTCAACGCCGTCGACACCGCGGCCGAGCTGCTGGACCGGGCACCTGTCGGACCGATCGGCTGACCGGATCGTGGGCGACAGATCACCTGGTATCTCCATCGCCCGGGCACTGGCGTGAAATGCTGGGGACGTCGACCACACGGCAGGTCCGTGCCCCGACGCACGGACTCGACCGGGACGCCCCTCTGAAAGGTCCCACAGTGCCCCTCCGAGATGAGTTCACACCGGCCGAGGACCTTCTTGCCGTCGTCACGGCGGCGGCCGAGGCGCATGTGGTGGCTGCAAAGGGATTGGTCGAGGAGCTCGACCGGAACTGCGAGTTCACCCGGGAGGTCCTGGAGGCGATTTCGTCCGGACGACCACTCGTCGAGGCCATGCACGCCAATCGCTCGTTCGAGGTGCGACCGGCACAGTCGACCGCCATCCGGCTGTTCGAGAACGCGAGACACCGCCTACGCCTGCACCTCGTTCGCGTGGCCATCGCCGAAGGTGCCACCGATGCCGAGATCTGCGAGCTGTGGAGCTTCAGCAACGAGATGGTCCGCCGGATCAAGAAGGAGATCGCCGAGCTCGAAGAGGCCGGCGTTCCCATCGCCAGCCCGGACTGAGCTGCTCCCTGGTCCACCGCACCCGAAGTCGCGCCGAGCCGTCCGAGCGCCACACCTGGTGCGGGGCGGAGTCGCGAAACGAACTTCCTGGTAAAACACATGTTTCTGTGAGACCATCGGTTGATGCGGGAACTTGGCGGTTGACCGACGAACCGCGGGGCCTCGGGGAGTTGACGCTGGAGGTCGCGACCACCCTGTTCGTGGCCGCCGCACTCCGGCTGGCGACCACCGACGGTCCACTGCGCGACAGGCTCTTCGTCGCCTACGGCAGCGGGACGATCGATGTCATGCGCTTCGTCGATCAGCTCCCGAAACCGTTCGCCACCCGCATCATCGGACTGCATTCCCTTCTGACCAGCGGAGCCGAGCCCGGGTCGGACGGCGAGCAATTCGCCTTGAGCGAGACGCTGGGGGCCATGACCGGCGACGACTTGACCGACGCAGCCAGGAAGATCTGCTTCCTCGCCGATGACCTCACCTACATGACACTCCGCGCCACACCCGGGAGTGCCCGTGCCGACTGGCCCTGGTCGACCTGATCCACCACCACCGGGTACTCCCCGTGCTGGAGTACGTTCCTTTCGGTGGCCCCCACTGACGACGTACCTGCCTTCATCACGGAGACCGATCGGCTGGAGGCACTCTGTGACGAACTGTCGGACGAGGAGTTCTACGCCGTCGACACCGAGTTCCACACCGAGCGCACCTACTGGCCCGCACTGGCCCTGATCCAGCTCGCCTGGCGGGACAAGGTGGCACTGGTCGACCCGCTGGCCGTGGACCCTGCGCCGCTGAAGCGCGTGTTCGAGGGTTCCGGCACGGCCGTCGCCCATGCCGCAGGCCAGGACCTCGACATCCTGCGCAGGGCGTGCGGCGCCGCACCGGGCCGGGTGTTCGACACACAGGTCGCGGCAGGGTTCCTCGGGATCTCGTCGCCGTCGCTCGGACGCCTCGTCGACCTGGTGCTCGGGATCAGCCTGGCGAAGGCCGATCAGCTGTCCGACTGGCTCCAGCGCCCCTTGCCGACGGGACAGCTCGCCTACGCGGCGGGTGACGTCGAGCACCTGCTCGCACTGCGGACCGCCATGGTCGGGCGACTCAGCGAGCGCGGCCGTCTCGAGTGGGCACTCGAGGAGTGCCAGCAGGTGCTGCCCGGCCAGCGTCGTAGCACGGTGCCCGAAGAGGCCTGGTGGAAGGTGGGCGACATGCGCCGGCTGACGGGCCGGGCAAGGAGCGTCGCCCAGGAGGTGACGGCCTGGAGGGAGCGGCGCGCCGCCGTGGTCGACCGGCCCCGCCGAAGCGTCCTGTCCGATCTGGCGGTCCTCACCATCGCCCAGCGGCCACCGCGAGACCGCCAGGAGCTCGCGAAGCTGCGTGGGGTCGACGAACGGAGTCTGGCCAAGGGTGGTGCCGCCGAGATCCTCGAGGCGGTGGAACGGGGCCGGTCACTTCCACAGGACGAGCTCCGGCTCCCGCCCGATGCTGCGGAATCGAAGGCATCCCAGGTCGCTGTGGCCGTGTGCGCTGGGCTCGTACGTCAGATCGCGGAGCAGCTCGAGTTCGACCAGGGCCTCCTGGCCACCAGGTCGGACATCGCGCTATTGATCGTCGGCGAGCCGAGCCGGCTCGACCATGGCTGGCGGAGCGACATCGCAGGCGACCCGATCCGCCAGCTCCTGGCCGGTGAGGTGAGTGCCGCATTCGACGCCGAGGGCGGCCTGGTGCTCGAAGTCCGCTCCCACGTGCCCGCCGGGCCGCACCTCGCCGGCTGACCACGTCGGGACGTCGGCGTGCGGCAGGGGCAGGGGCAGGGGCAGGGGCAGACTCTGAAGGTCATGGAGCGCTGGGTCGAATCCACTGGCAGGCCCGGACTGAGTGATCCGACCTCGCGCGACGTCGTGCTCGCCGTGGGTTCCGTCCCCTACGGACGACCGTCGGAGCTGACGACCCGGTGCTGCGACCCGACCGTCCGGGAACCCGTGATCGCTGCAATCGCGACGGCCACGGGCAGCAGTGGCGCGATGAGCTGAGCCTGGTCCGGCTCTATCGACCCCATCCTGAGGTCATCGACGGGTCATGGCGGTTTCCGTCACTCGAGCGTCTGTGAACGGGGCTGGGTGGGGAGGAATCAGAGGGAAGCGTGGCTGTTCGGCAACGTGGCCGACGTCCAGCTCACACCCACGCACATCTCGTCCGTCGATCCATCGCCCCAGGTGACGAAGTGGGGTTGGACCTTGCGCAGGATCGGGAGCTCCTGGGCGAGCGTCGGGTCGTAGGTGCAGGTGATCTGGACAGGCTCACCTGCGGTGACCGGTACCGGAGTGGCCAGGTTGTACGCATGCTGGTGGTGGAAGTCGTAGTCGGGAACGCTGAGGACCGTCTTCGCCTCCGGCGTTCCCGGGTCGAGCACCATGGTGAAGGCGACGCCGAGCAGATGCATGTGCGGTGCGACCCGCACGAGGTAACCACCGGTCTGCAGGTGTGAGGTGCAGGAGGCCGTGTCCCCGGTGGGCGGGTCCGAGGGATCGTGACCGCAGAGTGCCTCGATCCCGTCGACTTCGACGACGGCGGCCTGGCCGAAGCGCTTGCCCTGGTTGGCCAGAGAGGCTGCCCGGTCGCACAGTGGGCCGGTCACAGCGGCCGGGCACGGAATGTCCGGTGGCGCCTCCATCTCCTGGACGTGGAGGGGAAGGAGCGGTGTCGACAGGGGGACCGTGTGCAGCACCAACGAGTTCTTCACCGGCTTGTCACCGGCCAACAGGTTGTAGTGCACCTGCATGACCACCATGCTCCCGGCCGGGATCACGTAGCCCGTTCCCTTCGGGAAGTTGATGGGCCCTGAGCCAGGTGACCAGTTACTCAGCAGCGTCGTCTCGGCGAAGTCGGACAGCGGGGTGTTCGGCAGCGTCCCTTCTCCGAAGCACGTCCAGCCGTTCTTGAACACCTCGTCGCGCTTGGCCTGGGCCACGAGCGACGGTGGGAGGAGGAAGAGGGCGGCGTGGTGGTCCTCGACGCTTCCGGGAAAGAACTGGCTGGAGATGATGTACGAGCTGTGGGTGACATGCGGATCCAGCACCGTGCAGTGGTAGTCGTCCGTGGCGCCGGCCGGGGCCTTGGGTTTGTACGTCGCTGACTTCAGCCAGATCGACGAAACGTGTGCGGTAGATCCCTGCGAGGCCGCCGTTGCGGGCGTGGCCACGAACCATGTGGTCGCGATGAGGGCGACTCCGGCGAGCAGGACGGCAATTCGACGTACCCCCATTCCGCCAACCTAGCCCCGCGGCCGGAGCGCCGCAGGAGGCGCGCCTCGATCCCAGCCGTGGCATCACGAGCGGACCGGCGCGACTCGGCCCCCCACCGGGGTGGAGGGCCGAACCCGCATCCTTGCTGACGGATCTCAGCCGTTCTGCTGAAACCGATGAGCGGTCCCAGCACGCCTCAACAGGTGGCGGGTGCCGTGCTCGAAGGTCTGCAAACGAGAGTGAGCCGGTGTGGGTTCCAACGATTCTGCAGCCGGCGGTAGCCGTCATGCGTCTAGTGCCGCAAGGCGTTTGGCGACGGATGCCACGGTGACTCCCGGGTGATCCTCGGGGCTTCTCCGGGTGAACCCCGGAACCGGTGTCGCCGACAGGGCGCCGAGCGAGACGGGGATGAAGGCAAACGTGCTCTCCAGCTTCTAGTCCCCCGACATGTAGTCCCCGCCGAGCCCCTGCCGGCTCAACACGATGTCCTGGTAGGCCGATCCGGCCATCACCGCGTCCCGCTCGCCGTAATCCGCGATCTTCCCGTTAGCCAGGACCAGGAGCAGGTCGCACTGCGCCGTCGTCTCGATGCGATGCGAGATGATCACCACTGTGACGCTCCCCCGTAGCTCGGAGAGGGTCTGGCGGATGAGCTTTTCAGTGCGCCCGTCCACAGCGCTGGTCGGCTCGTCCAGGACGATGAGCTTCGGGGAGCCGATCAGCGCACGTGCGATGGCGAGGCGCTGCTTTTGCCCGCCCGACAGGGCACCGCCACCCTCACCGACGGGAGTCTCGTAACCGACGGGCATCTGGACGACGTCCTCATGCAGGTGTGCCGACCTCGAGGCGTCGATGACCTCCCGCTCCTCGAAGTCCCGGAAGAACCTGATGTTGTCGATGACCGAGCCGTGGAGGAGCACCGGTTCCTGGGGTACGAGCGCCACCATGCTGTGCGCATCGCTCCTGGAGATCGCCGCCGCGTCCTCGCCGCCAATCGTGGCCCGACCGCTCGTGGGCTCGCGGAGGCCGAGCAGGAGCTGGCTGATGGTCGTCTTGCCGCTGCCCGAGGGTCCGAGCACGCCGATGATCTTCCCTTCCGGGATGTGCATGGTGATGCCGCTGAGGGCGAGCGTCACCCCGTCGTAGGAGTATTCCACGGAATCGAAATCCACCCCGAAGGATTCGGGCACGCACTCTCCGGGACTGGTTCGAGCGTCCTGATAGCGACGGAGCTCGCGCATGACGTCCTCCAGCATGCCCTGAGAGGCGCGGAGGCCCTGGATCGAGCCCTGAACGCTCGAGCCGTAGCTGACGGATCGCAGCACGAGGAGGAGTGTGGCTCCAAGTTCGGCGAACTTTGCATGCGCGGCACCGGTCAGGAAGATCATGGCGATGATGACGAATCCGAGTGCGAGAGACTGGTACAGGAGAGGTGCGACGTTAAGGAGAAGCTGGTTCTTGCGATACACGTGACCGGTGTCCTGGATCACCTTGCGGAGCGAGCCCATGATCCGGTTTTCCACCCCGAACAATCGGAAGTCCCGGCTCAGACGGGTGTACTCGGTCACCTGAGTGGCCATGGCTCTCGTGACCCTGGAGAGCTCGCGGTTTGCCCGCCTGCTCCGTTGGTTGAGTGGCCTGAGCACCTGCGAGAGCACGAGGCCGACGCCGATGACGCCGACCGCCGCAACGGGATCGACGATCAGGGCCACCGCCAAGAGCCCGGACAACATCAGGAGTGACTGGAAGCCGGATGACAGGTTTTGGACGACATTCGCGGTGGCCCCGCTGTTCATCGTGACGAGCTGTTGGACATGCCCGAGCCGCTCAGTGGATTGGAGGGACCAATTGGACCGGAAGAACCCGGTGACGACGCGAGTGCGGGTCACTGTCAGCGCCTGTTCTGAGACAGACGTGCTGACCAGGGTGCCGATGAGGGAGGTGGAGAAGAAGAGCGCCAATGCCAGGAACGAGACGATGATCGCGTCCGTCGGTGAGAAGGAGTGACCGAGGGCATGGATCGAGTGCTTGCCCTCGACCTCTGCCACTGCGACTTCTGAAACGAGCACCAAGAGGACTGCTTGGCTCAGACCGCCGATGAGGGAGAGGAGGGTGAAGGCGATGATCTTCAGACGCAGAGAGCCCAGGCCGAGTGTGCGCATGACCGTGAGCAGGGAGTCGGTCGGTGCTTTCCCGGTGCTGGGCGACCGGGTCCTAGAGAAAAGTTTCATCACTGGTCCCGTTTCGGCGGCAGTGGACGCTCCTGTACGAAGGGTCGCGGAGCCAGATTGTAGTGCGTAGGGCTCATGACCGGCCCTGGTATAGCCCAGTTGCTCGATGTTCCGGCGTTGCGAGCGGCCGTTCGGCAGCCGAGTACCCGATCCGGCCATCGTCCTCGGCCTGCCGTTCTTGACCCAGAGGAACACTGCGCCTCGGATGAGTCGCGGCTGGGCATCCCTGCTGGGCATGCCGCACTCTGACGCTACGACCCGTTTCGGATTGATCCGAGCCGGCATGTGCCATCACGCCGCCGAGTGGCGTTCGGATCAGGCCGTAGCGACATTGTCCAAGCACAGGTGCGTCGCAACCGAAGGTGGCGTCCCGCCGACTGGTGGGGACTGAGCACGCAATCCTTGGCGACGACCAACCAGCAGGTGTGAGCTCGCTGGTTGCCACTCGATGATTATCCAGGGGCGTAGAGCTTGGCCATAGAGGCCTCCGAGAAGTACCTCCGTTCGGCAGCCACCACTCGTCGTGCACGTCGAGGAGAACGGCTCCGCCGAGGCGGATGACCGAGGCCTCGTTCGGGTAGGTGCCAACGACCCGGCACCTGCGCTTCAGTTCCTTGTTGAGCCGCTCGAGCGGGTTGGCCGACCAGATCTGGCGCCAGTGCTCGGAGGGGAAGGCGGTGAAAGCGAGGACCTCCTCCTTGGATCCGACCATCAGGTCGCCAGCCCGTGGGAACCGGTCCTCCAATGTGGAGGTGACCTGGTCCCACTGGGCGTGCATGTCGGGCCCGGGCACCTGGGCGAAGGCGGTCTCGAAGGCGGCCGACACCATGGCCTGGTGGCCCTTGGGGATCATGGCCAGCAGATTCCTGGCGAAGTGGACCCGGCACCGCTGGTGGGCGCCCCTTGGAAGCAGCGGTCGATGGCCCAGATCCGGTTCAGCAGTGCCAGTACGGCGTCGGCGTCGAACCGCAGGTAGCCGACCAGTTCGCGGACGTGGGTCCAGTTCTTCTGCTCGACGTGGCAGCCGTCGTTCTTG